>Ga0255345_1004424_pt1 | contig 15384 bp, 13 predicted proteins | sample wastewater_treat_6_FD_192415 | JGI IMG/M metagenome (GOLD analysis project Ga0255345, IMG submission 192415) | Wastewater microbial communities from Lulu Island WWTP, Vancouver, Canada - plant20 | ecosystem: Engineered > WWTP > Wastewater > Unclassified | place: Canada: Vancouver, British... | reverse complement strand
ATCATATTTTTCCGATAATGAGCTTTCAACTTCTGCGTTAATTGTTTCAACAATAAACTCATCTCTGTATTTTTCTGCCAATGACAGAATGACTGTCTTTTGAAGACCGCAAGGACGGCACCAGTCAGCTGTGAAAGCAACGAGGGCGGGGCGCTTTTTGATAATGATTTCTTTTTCTAAAAATTCATTGTCTATCATAGAAAACCTCAATTGTAGTAATATAGACAGCAACACATCTTTACTGTATAATAACACAAAATTCAGAAATCACATACGCTATTGGAACAAAAAGTGAATATTATTAAATTGATGACGATTCTGCGTAAAATTTTTACTCAGTTTGAAGTTCCTGAAATGCCGGCTTTCCCGGCCTCTCTGGCTGAAAACTGGTGTCACCCTGATTTTTATCTTTCAATGAAAGGTAATAAACTTGGGCCATGTTTTACCTTTCAATCTTTTTTTAAACCCGATGGGTTTTTGTCTGCGGATACTACAAAAACTCCGGATTTGATTTGGCTTGTTAGTACGCAAGTCGGTCCTAATGTTTATATTAACTCAATAAGAAGGTTTTTTGAAATTTTGTCAGGGCAAATTTTACAGGACGAAACAGATAATATCTTCGCTGTAATACCCGACTTAAGAAGAAAGCTAAATCCCGGCGAAGCCGGGGTCTTTTGGAAAATTATATTCGCCGGTGTCGAATGCGGCCGCATTTCTCTCTATTCATGCCTGCCCGGGGCAAAATTTTATAACAACGGCTCTGTAATAGTTACATTACAACTTAATAAAATTGTTTCCATACTTACATCAACTGATTTTTCTGTTCCCGCTCCCTGGGTTGGAAACCTGTCAGCGTCTACATCTATGGCAATGCACGCTTGGCAACAACTCGAGGAAGACTGCGGATTTATGTCTTCTCGAATTCTTGAGGCTTTGAATTATAAAACGGATAACGAAAAACTACTTATTAAAAGTTTTTGCAAGGTGTTCAGGGTTTATAACAACTACAGCCGTCATATCAATCAGGAACCGGAATTATATAATTCTTTTGCAAATGCAATAAAACTTCTTTCAGATAAAATTTTGTTGGCTCAAGATTCTGATGAAATAAAAAAAGAAAAGGCAACTTTGAATGTCGCTTAATAAATTTTTAACTACACTCTTTGTTTTTTTATTTGTTTGTTGCTTGCCTTTAAATGCCGCTGAAACAACACAAAAAAGTATCGCGACCATTACGGTCGATAGTTTGTTTGATAAAATGGAAAAGAAAACCGAAACAATAAATTCGGTGAATGTAGAAGTTGAGCTGACAAACGATAAGGAAATAAGAAGAGCCAACTTGTTTATCAAAAATCCGGATAAATTTGCAATAGAATTTAGTGACGGATCTTATAAAGTATACTTTAATGGTAAAAAACTCTGGATATATATTAAAGAACTTAACGAAGTTTTCTATCATGAAGCCGGCGCTAATAAGTTTTTATCTAAAATGGATTTTATTAATCCCAGAAAAATCTTTACTAAGCTTACTCGGGCAACTCTGTTTACACTTTTCAATATAAAGTTGATATCTCAAAGTAAAACTAATCAAGAGGGTGAATACGTATTAGATTTTGTCCCAAAGTTAGAAGGTCTTTTTGATAAAATTTTTAATGCCAAAAAATATTGGATTACTTTTTCTGAAAAAAACTATTTGCCCGTTAAGGTTGTAGAATTTGACAAAAATGGTGACCAAAGAGGGGCTCTTAAGGTTTTGGAATATAAAATTAATGCTGAAATTAATGATTCAAGATTTAATTTTATTCCTGATTCCAAAACTTCAGCTATTCCATTGACTGTTGTAATAGCACAAAAAGTCGAGCAGTACTTAGATGATCTAAAAGGCAAAGCGGTTAATACGTTTAAAGATATTAAAGACTTAATAATGCCATGGTAAAATCATCTCGAAACCTTGAATAAGCCTTTTGCATTACGATCAGCGGGGTAAGTAATGGGCGTGTCTTTCCTTGTGACTTCTTCGTTTGAATTATATGTGGTATAACTGCGTATCTGTTTTGGTTGTTTTTTGCTAATTTTTTTCTTCTCAACCTTTTTGGGCTCTTCTCGTGGCGGCTCCATTCCCTCTAGTTCAAGTATCTCTGCAAAGCTTCTGGGAGGTTTTCCTTCATCTAGGCGTGTCCATCCGGTCTTTGCTAACCAGGCTATTCGTAAATCATTCTTGTAAAAACCCGGCTCAACTTGGTCACCCCAATAATAACCTTTGGCATGAAAAATATTCCCGGAAAGTTCTGCAATAACACCTAACCTATAATACAACCAAGTTAGTCTTTCAGGCTTTTTGTCTTTTAAAGATTTTTCTTCAAGATACGCATAAGATATAAGGTCTTTGGCCTTTTTGTGGTTTCCTGCTTTTAAGGCATCTTCTGCATTTTTTGTATAAAGATAATAGCTATACTTTGAACCGCATCCGTTTAAAGTTAACGTAAAAGCTAAGATAATAAAAAATAACCACTTTTTCTTCAAGGTTGAGTCACGCCTTTCCAAAAATTACCGGCAGGTGAACTTTGAGGAGGGTATACGGTTGAATTCCAAATAACAGGAAAATTGCTTTTATCTGATTCTAACATTTTTATTTCGATTTTATAACCGACCAAATTGTTTTCTGTCACCTGAGATATTTTTAGATCGGAAATATATTCCGCTCCTAATGACTGTTTTCTTCCATTTGAATCTAAGCGAACAAATGTATTAAGATTGTTGGGCGAACCGATGCTGTAAGTCGCTTTTTGTGTTTTGTCCGAAGTGTAGACAATTTTGAATTCGCCATCTCCGCTCCACGAATTATCTGAATCAGCATTAAAGGTTATATTATCTGTATTCGACCTCGAGATATCATTTCTTATGGTAAAAATTATATAAGCCGCTTGGTTTGCGGCAATGGTGTTAAAACTGCCTCGTGCAACATTTGATGCCCCTCTGGACATAAAAGTGATGCCTATTGTCCCAACCATGGTACAAATAGCTATGCAAACCAAAATTTCAATTAATGTAAAAGCCGATTTTTTCATTTAATTTCCCGAAATAAATGTTCCTAACGTGTATTCCTTCGCATCTCCGCTATTGGTAAGTTCTTTGGAATAATAATTTACTGTCAATTGTACTATTTTTCCAAGATCCTCTGAGCCTTCAATGGTTGTTGTCGTAATATTGATTGTGAATTTTTGATACTCAGGAAACTCACCCAATGTTATGTCAAGATTATTGTCGATTTTTGTTACACCGTTGTTTACAAGCATAACGTTATTAACATTCCCTGTCCAACCAATATTTTCAATTTGTTCGATGATTTCTACCGCAACTTGTGAAGCGCGTAACTCGTCCATTGACATGGATGCCTGTTTATGCGAAGTTCCCATCAGCCCCCAAAGTGGAAGCATGGCACCGATTAAAATACCGCAAGCAACTAATATTTCCACTAAACTCATTCCGGAGTTTCGATTCATATGTCACCGCCTTCCGGACCTAATACAACACCCAAATAGCTCTGGAATTTATCATTTATAGGATCAAAAGCCGGATTATATATTAACATACCCGGACAAGGTGACATTTTATTTGTTGCTATCCCGCCAAAGACTTCTAATTGTGCGCTCGATGGTTTGATTTCGCCCTTATTGTCGTCAAGAGCTATTAAATAAGCTTCTGTTCTTGATTCTAATGTGATAGAGCCTTTTTCGCTCATTAGCATCATCGGCGGATAATCTGATGTGGAAGGTTTTGGATTCCCACCAAAAGTCATAGAATTTTCTGTTATTACCGCACCGCCGCTTTCTATCGGCATATTATCAAGTTTGACAGGATTGTTTCCCGAAATTTTTATTACAGCGTTTTGCAGGTTATATTTGCCGTTCTTGCAAAAAGCATTTTTGAAATCTTCGACTGGATTCTTAGAATTAGAAGAACTGATCAAATATGTTATTCTGTTTGACATTCCCAGTGTCGGATCTAAGGTAACATCACCTAGTTTTGATATCGGAGGCATTTCGTCCGGTGTGCTTTTTGAGGAGTTTTTTATTGGCAGTAAAAAATTGTCGTCGCCGCATTCAGGAACATCTTTGTAAAATGTTTGGCGAGGAGGAGTGTCAATTACCCTGTCTGTAGCATATTGCGCAATAGAAGCATAAACGTCTCTGTAAGTGGTATTCATGTTCATGCGGCTCATAATTTTCTTATATGCTAAATCGGTCGAAGTGCTGTCGTAGCTCATTTGAGAAAAGAATTCCCGAAAATCCGTAAGATCGTCTTCATTAGAAAAAAGTGCAGTTGCCGGTGATTTAATAAATAATTCATCTTCAATTTTATCTTCTGATTGTTTGTCAGAAAAATCATATTCGCTAAATTGTTTTATGGCGCCTATTACTTCGTCGGGAGGAGTCCCTTTATTAGCAACCAAGTAAGAAATTTCCATAAATCTGTCAAAAACATTTCCCACTACTCTTGTGATAGAGGGAGCTCTGTTTTGTTTGTTGAAACCCGCACGGTAAGATTCGTTATAGAATTGAGAAGTAAAATTTGCATCTCCGAATAAATGCAACCAAGTGCTATAATAATGTTCGGTCTTATTGAACAGGTTGTTGCTGTTTAATACTTTGCTCCAGGTGCTGTCATTCTTTGTGTATGTAGCAAAACCCCAGCGGGCTGACCTTATGTGAATGTCTGCCGATGTGCCGATGCTGACAAAACCATTATCATTGTTATATTTGTTGTCTAAACTTACAGGAATAGCCTTCGGATCTCCGCTGCCGGGAATATAAGAGTGATAATGCTGTCCAAAGGGAGTGTCTCCCGCTGCTCGGTTCAAATAGTGTTTTCCGTTTCCTAAATAGATCCAGCCGCGCATTTTCCATATGTCCGGTGTTTTGTTGTCAAATATTCCGGAACCGTTGTCAACTACCAACGGCGCCATCCCAAGTACATCTTTGCCTTTTTGTGTTCCGTCTTCTACTTGAACTTTGTTTAAACCGTATTCATTGCCGTTGGTCGGATTTTTAAGATAAAGAGTAAACTTTGTCAGCCCCAAAGGGAAGGGGAGTGCAACTCTATAAGGCCTTGATTCTTTCCAAAGTTCACGGTTTTTATCAATTTTCGCCTCAAGAGTTATTGTGAGCCTGCCGGCTTTTTCTGAATTTAGATATATTTCATTGCCCTTCTGGTATTTGCTAAGTGGCTCTGATTCAGGAAACTCAATGGTTGCGTTAATTGTTTGTGATAAATTAGATGGGCCGCAAATGCTTAAATAAACATCTTGGTATTTAATTTCATCGAGGTAGCTTTTAAATACCGAAGCATCATTTTCTATGAAAGCTGTTTTGATTTTATTATTTGTAATTGTTTCGTTTAAATCTTTCTGAATCTTTGCAAAAATGTATCTGCTGGTCGCTTGAGCGGCTTTTAATGCTCGTGTGTGATTGAGCATGTTTCTGCTTTCATTTGATTTGCCTTGAACTAAAAGATTATACGAAAAAATCAAAATGGTCAGCATTACAATTGCCCCCAAAGCAACAAATATGGCAAACCCTGATTTTGATGAAGATAACAAAAATTTGCTATTATTCATTTCTGTTGTTCCTATTATTTAATTCCTGACGGCTTAATTCTAAAAAATCAACAGTTCCTTCGTGTAAAGGAATTCCTAGTTCTTTAAGTATTCTCTCCCCGTCAGCAATGTCTACGGGTAAGGTTTCAAGAGTCGAGTATCTAAGTTTCATTCTCATGCTACCTTTAACCAAGAGGGAAGTCAGCATATTGACAGTCTCTGCGGGAGTGTCCGCTGATGCAACCAAAACGTTTGGTATGGCGATGGTTTGCACAGTTTCTTGTTGAGCGCCATAAGTCCTGGCCGGTATTATAAAAGACTTTGAAGTCGAAACTTGTTTTAAAATCTTATCAATTGCTTCATCGCTAAAACTGTAAAGAGTACAGTTGTTGAATAAAATTGCATCGGCAACAGTTGTGTTAGGCATTCCTGCTTGTATTACGGCAAAACCTATTCTGCCGGTTGAAAGCGATGAAATGACTTCATTGCTGTTTAAGGGAAAATTTGAGCGCGGGCTTTTCAGTGCTTTAAGAATTTCTTCGCTTGTTCGCAAAGTTGAAGAATGCTCTTGCCCGAGATAAGCTCTGAGTCTTCCGGGGAATAGGCCCTTGTTTTCGTATTTCTCAGGAGTTTTTAATACGTGAATTATATCATACCAAAGAGGCCAAACTAAGCGGAGCTTAGAATTTTTTGAATCTTTTAAATATGCTTCTTTGACAATGCGGCTTTCAGACATTCCAAGCAAAATATTGCCCGCCTCTAAAAGTTTGACGTTATCGATTGAACCGTTCGTCTCTATAGCCTTAAAGACTGAATCTGTTTCGTTGATATTGATGTTATTGTTAAAGTAATCCGCAAGTATTTTCCCTAGTGGGTAGTAGGTGCCAAGTTTGTTGCCTGTACCAATTAGATGATATGAAGAAGAATAAAGCTGGGGCGGAATCGGGGCTTCGACTTCTAAGCGTTCTATTTTGGTCATTTGCTCATGTGCGGGCAAAAAGTAGAACAGCCCGGCTATTAAGCCGATAGCTACAAAGATTGGCAACATGAAATAAACTATGTTGGTTCTTTGTAACTTTTCCATATTTTTTCTCCTAGATCATGTTTATCTCACTATTATACGATAATTATCAGGCATTTTAAAATCATATCGCCGTATAAACTGATTAAATTCTTCATCGTCTTCCGGAGTAACTATACCATCAATAACTGCCTCTTCATCACTTTTTTTGTTTGAGCCGGCAGTGTGTGCAGGTAAATTCGGTATTACGGGTTCTTTATCTTTTTTCTTATTAATTGCAGAATCAATATGTTTTTTATTTGTCTTTTTTAACACAGTATCAGCTTTATTGATTAAAGAAGTTGAAGACTCTTCAGTTTTTAACTTTTGTCTTGAAATTTCTTTGCCTGTCGAAAAGCCCGAATCTGATTTATCTTCAAACTTTACTTTTGGATTTTCTTTATCATTTTGCTGAACAAAATTAATGTTATATCGTTTAAGTTTTTTTGATGCTCTTTCTGAAGTATTAACAGAAATTTCAGGAACACTGTTTTGTTGAAGAACACCGGTTTTTCTTGCTGTTCTGTATCTTGCCAATGCTTTTGAAAATGCCAAACCGGGAACATATTTTTTTTCTTGTTTTATTTCGGTAACATCTAATGTTGGTTCTTTGGTCTTTTCAACTGTTCTAGCTTCGTCGGCCTTAAAATCTGAATTGTTATTTTGTTCTTTATTATATTTATTTTTAAACCCTTGAAGAATAGAAAGAGCTTCATCTGAAAGTGCATAGACGTCAGTGGCTACAAAAAGTGATAATATAATCAGTATGACTGATGAAAATTTCATGCGTGTCTCCCAATAAAGTGCAATAGCATGTATTGTACACGTTATGATTAAAATGAGCAATATTTTTAAATTGTCTGCCGCACTAAAATATTGGCATGCCGCATTTTGTGCAGAACTTTTCTTGTGCTTCATTTTCTGTTCCGCATTTTTGGCATTTAATTGGTTTTATCTTATCAATTTTTATGTTTTGAACCATATCTTCTTTACTTAATCCGGGGGGTATATATACTTCTTTGGGCTCTTTTACTTCTGCTTTTGGGTGTACAAAAGATTTTGGTGCGTTTATTTCACTTAAAGAGAGCATTTCGCCAAAATCAATTTCGGGGTTTACTCCGATAACCTGAAAAATCTCAATAGGCATTGATTTGCCCTTTACCATTATTGACTCTCTTTCTTCAATGATAAAGTAGTCTTTTACCCTTTCATAGGTCGATCTGGTAATGAATAACTCCATGCCCTTAGCATTAGCCATAACCCTTGCGGCTAAGTTTACGTTATCACCAATAACAGTGTATGAAAGCTGCTTTTCACTTCCCATGTAGCCGGCTGTGACTATACCTGTATTAATGCCTATTCCTATTTGAATTATCGGTTTATTTTCTTGTTTCCAAATTTCTTGAAGCTCATACAGAGCTTCAAGCATGCGTACTCCGCATAAAACAGCTCTTATCGGGTCGTCTTCTCGAGAAACCGGCGCTCCGAACAATGCCATTAATTCATCACCGACATATTTGTCGAGAGTTCCGCTCAGTTCCATTAATATGTCTGTCATTCTGGTGAAATAAACGTTTAATTGTTCGACTATGTCTGTCGGATCCATATTTTCCGACATTTTCGTGAAACCTCTTATGTCAGAAAAAAATACAGTTACTTCACACTTGTCGCCGCCTAACTTTAAAGCTGTCGGGTCTGACATAATCATTTCTGCTACGCTCGGTGAAACAATTCTGGTTAAGCTTGATTTTAACTCTTCATTTGCTTTAAGCTGATCCTCGCTTAGCTTCTTTGCAGAAACTAAATCATCCATGGTTGCCGAATACAGTTTTGCATTTTTCATGACCAAACCCGCTACTTCGGCGCATGTGGTTAAAAGATTCTGATCATCGCGGGTGTAATCGGGATTTTCCATTTCCTCAACGTTCAATACTGCAAAAAGCTTTTGGTCAAAGTAAATAGGAGCGGCTAATATGGTTTTAATCGTTCCTTGTTCGATCAAACCTTTGGTTTTGGGATCCATCTCACATTCTTTGATACCGAGAGCACCGGCTCCTCCGGTAATATCGTTAATCTTTGTTGATAAAAGATGGGTTATCATACTTTTTTCTTCATATGGAATTTCAATTTTCTTAAATTCTTCCGCATCCATGCCTGTAGCCTGAACAATTCTAAATTTACCCTCTTTTTCGTCATTTAATAAAAGTTGAACTCTGGGCGCATCCAAACCTTTTGAAACTGTTTTTATAACGTTGTCAAATATTTGGTCTCTGTCTAGGCTTTTTGTCAGACCTTTGATTCTGATCATTGTTGTGGTAAGCTTGGTAGATTTTTTGCTGAATTCTTCTCTGATCTGTCTAATTTCTCGCTCTGCTCTTTCTTCTACTGTCTCAGTCGGATCAATGGGTTTTTTATTGGCATCTGAGGTTTCCGGGGCTTTGTTTAGCGGTTTGTCCAACTTATCTTTTAAAGACACAACAGGAGAGTTTACTTCTTCTTTCTTTTGCCTGTCTTCACGATATTTTGCCGCAGCAAGAGGGTCTACTCTTGTTTTTAACTGTTTGGGATTTCCTGCCTCGCTTCTTATTTTGTCGTATCTTAAAAAGATATAAATAAGGAAAAATGCAGAAACAAAGGCAAGAGCAGCGTAGGTTTCCCACCAATCTTCTATCGGAAACACTTTTGGCTTAAATTTTATTGCGAAAGTTATACCTATTAGAGCGAAAGGCAATAAAAATGAGAATATTGCAAGAGCAAGCTTTTCACCTAAAAATCCAATTATTCCTACCAGAGCAAATACATAATAATAAGAATATATAAAGTTTAAGGTTCTTGGCGCCTTATTGGTAAAAACCATGTATGCTGCATAAAGAACAAATATGCTCGCAACTAGAATCAAAAGATCAAAAATTCTGTTTTTGATGGTTTTGGGAGCTTCAGACATGATGAGAACATGCTTTATTAATGTATTTCATTGTCGGTTAATTCGGCAATGAGGAGGTCAGTGCTGTATGTGCCGGGGGTCATTTTTGATAAAAGAGCTTCTGCCTCGGAGTGTTTGCCTGATTTGTTAAGCAAATGTCCATGCCACCCATAAATCTTGCTGCATCTATCAACAATGCTCGTAGCTTCTGTTGCTAAAGCAAAAGCCCTCTTGTCATCGTTTTCAAATGCATGGAACATTGATAAAACAGTTTTGCAATAAGCCGTAGTAAGTGGTCCGCCTTTTATAGTATTGGCTTTGGCAGCCCATTTTTGCATGGCTACCTTTGCGTTCATTTTATAATCTAATTCAGTCGTTTCAAGAAGTGATTCCGCTTTTAATATGGGAAGTTTTGAAAAATTTATTGCCTTACCAAGGTCAATATGAGCTTGAACAAATTCTTTGTAATACCTGCCGCAGCATCCTAAAATTAACAAACAAATAGCTGTTTCATCATTTGTAAAACCTTTTACTCGATTATCCGGAAAAGATTTTATTATTTTAAGGGCGGTTGCGAAGTCGCCTTTTTTGCTTTTCAGAAGGGCTTGATAAAGCAAGCCGGATTCATAATGAGAAGTCTCGGCGAAAGCTTCTAAATACTCATTGATATTCTTATTGGCTGATTCAAAATCTTCAACATAAATCATTGCGAAAATTATGTTTTGCCACAAAATCGGAAAAGCGGCAGACCCGTGATATTGAAGTATTTTCTTGCCTTTAATTATCAGTTCGTCGAATTTTTCTTCTATAAGCATATTAAAAGAGTTTGTCTGCAATATTCGGGCTTCGGTTAAGCTCACGGGAAAAGAATTGTCGCCGGTAGTATTAAGCATTTCCCCGACAGAAGTTAGCCCAAGAATACTTGTTAACTTGAACATTATAAATTTTCCCATGGGTATTGATACAGAGGTGACTAAAGCAAAAAACGCTCCGAAGCTCATCAGACCGAAACGATATGTGGTTTCAATTCTGCCCTGAAAACTACAGATGAAAATCATGAAAAATAAACAGAAAAACCAAATGCCATACAGTTCATGGGCCTGAGGCCTTTGTTTTTCGGGTAAGATTCTAAACATGGGAAAAATAGCAAATAGTGCTAAAGATATGAAATGGAGAGATAAAAGCAACTTCGGGGCTATCCAAATATTATTGTTTGGCGAAAAAGTCGATTTTATTGCTTCCATAAACATGTGATTGAAGAAAAAATGCTGGGTGATTAGCATTATAGAAGACGCAACAATTGCAAAAGCTAAAATTTGCCAAAGCTTTCCGTTTGTAGATAGCCTTAAGATGATATAACCCAAACAACAGAAAAGCATAAACGAATACACAAAATAAAAGGCTCCGTTTAATGCCAAGGGCATAAAGGTTATAAAATAAATGGGCTGAACCTGTAAAAAATAAGAAGTGAAAGCAGCTTCCGTTGAAGCTTTGTTCTTGTTCTTCATTACGTATTTGGCTAAGGCACCGGCACTTTTGTAAGCTCTTGAAAGGTTGCCCGTGTTTAAGTCCAGAAGAAAAGATATCAAAAGAGCTTTTGAAGATATGTCACCGGAAAATGATTTATGATGCTGAAGTAATTCTTCTGACTTGCTTTTAAAGCCCAAAAGATGATTAAGCGCCGAATAAAGAATTTTTAACTCAATATTCTCGGGGTTAAATTTGAGCGAATTTTTTGTTGCTGAAGCCGCTTCTTCGGCTGAACCCTTTGAAATAGCTATTTGGGAGTAAACAAAATAGACTTCTGCTTTTTGAAAATCAGACAATAAATCAAGGTTAATTTCGTCCAAACGCCTTGAAGCCTGTGTGTACATGCCTATTTTAGTAAAGAGCGAAGCTAATTTCATTTTGGGTAAAACATTGTTGGGTACAAGCGAAGCGGCTTCTTCATAAAGAGAAAAAGCTTCGTCTAGGTTTCCGGCTAATTCTGCTTTATAAGCGTTGTCAAGATATAATTGAGCTCTTTTTTGGACAATGGGGGAGCAATCAGCCGCTCCTATGCTGCAAAATAAACCCAACAAAGTAATAATGGCATAATAGCTCAATATTCTTTTTCTTACCAAAACAATTCTCCCGTTTGTTACAAATAAGGCAAAATACCGAAATAAAAGATTAATCTTGTAATCTGCTGATCTTTATGTCGACTAAGTCTCCTATTTCAATAGATTCTTCAAAATCGTCTTCATGTATGTTCAAAATATCACCATTTTCTAATAAACATTTAAAATATTCGCCGTTTTTTGAATCTATAACCGCTTTCATGAGGGCCTCCTGGTAGTTAAATAACTAAACACTTTTATAAACCGACCTGAGATAAAAAACTTTCTACAAAACTTCTTACTTCTCGTCCCGTTGTTGACTTACTGTTCGCTTCAAGAAAGGCGACACGATTTCCGCGTAGATCGCCTTCCTTGGTTTTATATACTTCGATTCTGAACACAAGATCATTTGAGTAGTTTTTATGGGGAAAGGTTTTGACAAGCAAACGAGATCCGTCTTGCATTAAAAGAGTCATCATCTCTTGAAGCGAGCCCTTTTGCATGAAAATTTCTATCCCCATGTCAGTTTTTTCTCTGAAAAGATAGGCTTGAGTTGTGTTGAAAATCAGTTCACCAACTTCGTTTAAAGTCAGATTATTTCCTTTGTCCATTCTTGTCCTTCCAGAAATTCATTAAGAGCTATGCCTGTCAGATTTTCTCCGTTTCGCATTCTGACCGTTATAGTGCCATTTTCAACTTCTTGGTCACCTAATATTATCATAAAAGGAGTTTTTTGAAGCTGCGCTTGACGTATTCTGTAACCAATTTTGTCGTTTCTGTTATCCATGTTACAACGTACAGATTTTGAACGCAAGGAATCGTAAATCTTTTGTGCATATTCAGCGTGTTTTTCTGTGATAGGCATAACAACTGCCTGAACCGGAGCCAACCAAAGCGGCATTGCGCCACCGTAGTGTTCGATCAATACGCCAAAAAATCTTTCTAAAGAGCCTAATAAGGCTCGGTGAATCATATAAGGGCGATGCTTGTTCCCATCAGCACCAACATAAGTCATTTCAAACAATTCGGGCAGGTTCCAGTCAAATTGAACAGTAGTCATCTGCCATTCACGGCCGATAGCATCTCTGACTTTTAAATCAATCTTCGGACCATAAAAAGCTCCGCCGCCTTCGTCTACTTCCCAGTCGATACCCTCGGCAATAATTGCTTGACGCATAGATTCAGTCGCTTTTTCCCAACGCTCATCTTCGTGACCGACAGCTTTTTCCGGCCTTGTGGCAAGATAAGCTTTAATAGTCGAAAAACCGAATGCTTTCCAAAGCTTTAAGCTGAATCTTAATACTTCTCTGACTTCATCTGCCATTTGTTCGGGAGTGCAGAATATGTGAGCGTCATCTTGAGTGAAGCCTCTTACGCGCATACAACCATGTAATACGCCGCTTTTTTCATATCTGTAAACAGTTCCAAGCTCGGCCCATCTTAATGGAAGATCACGATATGAGCGCATCTGAGACTTATAAACCATGATATGGAAGGGGCAGTTCATTGGCTTAATATAATAGTTGTTGCCATCTATTTCCATGGGATTATACATGGCATCTTTGTAGCATTTTAAGTGACCGCTGGTTTCCCATAACCAACTTTGACCTATATGAGGAGTATAAAGAAGCTCATAGCCATTCTTATAATGTTGCGACTTCCAGAATGTTTCGATTGCGTGTCTGATCCTGGCTCCGTTAGGGTGCCAGAATACAAGACCGGGACCGACTTCTTCTTGAGTTGAAAAAAGATCGAGGTCTTTGCCGAGTCTGCGGTGATCGCGTTTTTTGGCTTCTTCAAGTCTGTCGAGATAAGCTTTCAAATCATCTTTTGACGCAAATGCTGTTCCGTAGATTCGCTGAAGCATAGGGCGCTTTTCGTCTCCGCGCCAATAAGCCCCTGCTACACTTAATAGCTTGAAATGCTTTACTGCGCCGGTATCAGGAACGTGAGGTCCGCGGCATAAGTCAGTAAACAAGCCGTGGCTGAAAGTTGTAATAACCCGGTCTTCCAACTCTTCAATCAGTTCCAGTTTGAACGGTTGGTTCGTTTCTTTGAAAAAAGCAATGGCATCGCTTTTGCTGAGCTCTTTTCTTACGAAAGGCAACTTGCCCTTAATGGTCTTTTCCATTTCTTGTTCAATTGATTCGAGATCTTGAGATGTAAGTGCTCGCGGTAACAAAAAATCATAGTAGAAACCATCTTCGATTGCGGGGCCAATGCCGAATTGAGCTTCGGGGAACATTTTTAATACAGCCTCGGCCATTATATGTGCCATAGAATGTCGACACACTTCATTAGCTTCCGCTGATTTTGAAGTTATAATTTCAAGGGCACCTGACGCTGTTAACGGTGTTCTTAAATCTAAGAGTTGACCGTCAATTTTTCCTGCGAGAGTCGCTTTTGCGAGCCCGGAACCAATTTTTCCGGCCGCATCTAAAATTGTTGAGCCTGATTCAATTTCTATGATGTTTCCATCAGGTAATTTTAGCTGAATCATGTTGGACATATTATCTCCTGTGCGTTTCTGTAAACGACTTATTTCAATATAATCTTTTTAAAGTTTCTTTTCCCGGCTTGAACAATGAGTTCATCGCCTGAATTATAGGTTTTTTGCCCGTTTGTTTCTTTGATCTGATTTACCTTGATTCCGCCTTGTTGAAGCAATCGTCTTGCTTCACCGCCGCTTGAGGCAAGTTCGGTAACAGTCAAAAGTTTTTGTAAGGTTACTCCTTCCGCAGGTGCGGAAAGTTCTACCTCCTCAATGTTTTCAGGCAACCCATCACCTGTTTTGCCAAAGATTTTTTCAAACTCAGCTTCTGCATTATTTGCGGCTTCACTCCCATGATATTGGGCCGTTATTTGCCTTGCAAGCCTCATTTTGACTTCTTTTGGTCTATTCGGGATTTCCTCTTTTATAGCCTTAAGTTCAGAAACAGATAAATCTGTTAAAAGCTCGTAATACTTTATCATTAGCTCATCAGGTATAGATAAAATTTTCCCGTACATCTGACTCGGTTCGTCATTTATTCCAACATAGTTGCCGAGACTTTTTGACATTTTTTCCTTGCCGTCGAGTCCTTCTAAAATCGGCATGGTGATTGTAACTTGCGGAGCTTGTCCATATGCACGTTGAAGCTCTCGCCCAACTAGAAGGTTGAAAGTTTGGTCTTGCCCACCAAGCTCTACATCCGCATGAAGAGCTACTGAATCATAGCCTTGCATTAGCGGATACATAAATTCAACAACACTTATGGGAGTTTGACTTTTGAAGCGCTTTTCAAAGTCGTCTCGTTCAAGCATTCGTGCAACGGTGTATTGTGCGGATAACTTTAAAACATCTGCAAAAGTCATCTTTTCAAGCCATTCGGAGTTAAAAACAATTTTTGCTTTATCTAAATCTAAAATTTTACCGACTTGAGCTTTATAGGTTTCGGCATTTAGTCTGATTTCTTCTTCGGAAAGTGCCGGTCGGGTTTTTTTCTTCCCGGTCGGGTCGCCTATTCTGCCGGTGAAATCGCCGATCAAAAAAACAACCTGATGCCCCAAAGATTGAAATTGGCGCATCTTTTGCAATACAACCGTATGTCCAAGGTGTATGTCAGGAGCAGAGGGGTCTGCTCCCAGTTTTATGGTAAGAGGAGTGTTGGTTTCATATGATTTTTCCAGCTTTTTAAGTAATTCATCATGGGAAACAACGTCTGCT
>Ga0255345_1004423_pt1 | contig 15385 bp, 12 predicted proteins | sample wastewater_treat_6_FD_192415 | JGI IMG/M metagenome (GOLD analysis project Ga0255345, IMG submission 192415) | Wastewater microbial communities from Lulu Island WWTP, Vancouver, Canada - plant20 | ecosystem: Engineered > WWTP > Wastewater > Unclassified | place: Canada: Vancouver, British... | reverse complement strand
TTTCCTCATGATCAGGCAGCCCTCAAGGCTGTTTACCTGGCAATTGCCAATATTGAGAAAAAATGGACCTTGCCCATCCGGGACTGGGGTATGATCTTGCAGCAATTTTTGATTAAATTTGAAGACAGATGCAGAATTTGAATACAGGCGTTTACACAAAGTATTCTATAGACTCATTATTAATTGGATGAGGAGACGTTAATTCTTGATGAATTTTTGTGTATATAATATTTCGTCTCCTGAAATCATAACAATATATAATCCTGGCTGTATGTCAGAGAGATCTAGTTGTCTGGTTATTTCTTTAATTGGTATTTCTGACTTGAATACTGTCCTTCCAGTCAGATTATAGACACTAATAAAGTAATGAGTATCCATTGGTAAATCCGGAATATTAATAGTAAATCGTCCATCATTTGGATTTGGGTAGAGACTGAAAGTCTCCTTGATTTCTTTAACGAGAGAGATTACATGAAATTCAAGCACCTCTGATTTAGTTGATAAATTCAAATTATCGGTAACTACGGCGTGAAAAGAATATGAACCTTCAAGTAGGTCTTTCAAGACGAAAGAATAAGGAGGATTCGTTCTTTCTTCCAGTTTGTTATTACCGCTCAATAAAGTAACTGACTGGACGGTACCATCAGGATCATAAGCTTCAATATTCAATGTTAGTATCGTGGGAAATATTAACGTATTTCCTTTAGTAGATGAGGAGAATGATTTAATAACAGGAGGTTCGTTCACAATGATAGGTGATGTTACAATACAATTATTTGTTACAGTTTTTGATGAAAAAGTTGCGACCTGACCACCATCAGTTGATTGTAAAGGATTTAAAGCTGGTTTTGTATATGATATAGTCACCAAATCCCCATAGATAACAGGGGCTGTAAGTGCAATTGTTACAGTATTTCCTGAGATTGAAATATTACTAATGTTTCTTGATGACGAATTAACTCTCACGGTAAAAGACGAAGAAGCAGGTGTAATATTCTGAGCCAAGTTAGTGCTAAAGGTAGTTTCAATCTTTGTAGGGGCGTTATTATCTACTAATGCTTTTACATAAACAGGTGTTATGGGTTTGACATTATTCGTGACACTCTGAGCTTCAATGGTCGAAACTGTTGCTCCAATAATGCTTTGTAAAGGTTTATTGTTGGGCTTTGAGTATGATAAGGTAATAATCTCTCCATATTTCACGGGGCTACTTAGGATTAATGAGACTAATCTGCCTGACCATATAATAGAGTTTATGCTTCTAGTAACTGAATTTACTTTAACAGTAAAAGCAGATATATCAGGAAGGATATTAGCCATAACCAGATTAAATGATATGTCAAGTTTTGTTGGTGTTGCATTTTCGACTGATGCATTCAAAACAATAGGGTTAGAGTGATTTAATGGTCCCAATGAATATTCTGCATACCCTATGTCAGGTGCCACACCACCGAAAAGCAAGCCAAGATCGATTCCTTTGTCAACAGCGGGGGAATTGTCACATAGTATAAAACCCTTATCTGATACTAATAATGGATCAATAACACTGTTGTCAACGTTCGAATAATTTGAAATCAATTGAGATTTATACATGCAATTGTTGTCATTATCAAACAAAATATTATTATGAGTTGAAATGTTGTTTACACTTCCTGGTCCATCGTTAATATAATATGCATGTAAACAATTAGTGATGATGTTATTTTTTATTTCAATATCTAATATTTCCCCATTTTTCCTGATATGTATTCCTCCAGTCAATTTCCCGGGATTTCCAGAGGTAATAGTATTATTATAGATGTAAAAATTTCTCATTACAGGAGGAATATGAAGGCCTTCGGTTCCTGAGAGATAAATTGCAAATGACCAATAGTTATCAGCATGCCCCATATTTTCGAATAGGTTATTATATATGGCAATGTTTTTCTGTTGTCTGTCACTTTGCCCGATTGTACAATAAATGCCAAATGGCAAATTTCTAAAATGATTACCGCTTACAATTGCATCCAGATTTGTGGCTTCGAAAGATATTCCCACAACATATGGTTCGTCAGGTATTCGCAATTTTTGAGCGTCCATGGTAAATAGATTGTCATGAATCCACCAGGAATAATCATAATCCCCTTTGATATTGTTGTGACCTGCTATGTTTACATGGCAACCTCCACCGTGGAATTCATTCTCGTAAACTTCAATACCCCCAAGAGAGTTCCAGCTTTCAATGTGGAAATTCCATCCATCACCCTCACTTTCCGGCTTATATGATTTATTTCTGTAATACTTTAATCCTTTGTTAAAACCTGCCACAGCATCAATAATATTTCCATTTTGCCCTTTTGGTTTATTGGTCTGAATGAGGATATTGTCATGAATTAGCATGCCTTCCTGCCCGCTAATTCTAATAAGACCATCAGACACTTCTCCTCGAGTTGAGGAATTGTCAATAATGCAATTGTATATCTCGTTGCCCTTAGCATAAACTTTGGGTTGAGTTGAGGAGTAACCACCCCTGAATCCAATTCCATTCTGCTCGAAGTTAACAATAGTACAATCGTGGATTTTAACGTTACTTCTACCAATTATATAGATACCAATCGTACCAATAAGTTGGCCGTCAAGTTTGATATAACTTATACTCTGGTGGCCATCAGTACCATCGATCGAGGACTCAAGTTTGATTAATCCATTTGTTTGGCCAGTTGTCACTAAATGACTTATTATGTGAGAAGAATCTCCAGTTCCAACAATGCTGACCCCTTTTGCCAAATCGCATCTGGTTGTTTCTATATAAGTTCCGGTATTCACATAGATTGTGTCACCCCATTCTAAGGCATTGGCACAGGCATATGAGAGAGTTTTCCATGGATGTTCAGCACTTCCATTGTTATTATTATGCCCAAGAGGATCTATGTAGTACGTGGTCGCTGTGGCTTTTGAACACAACATGAGTAATACGAGCATAAAAGCTGGCCTCATAGACGAATGTTTTTTGACTAACAGAAAAATAATTTGACAAATATAGATAATTTAACGATGAATCGGCGTTTTTGTTACATACAATGTAATTGAAAACGCGATAACCTTGGGTACGAATAAATGCAGATCAGAATCAAATAAAAGCCAGAATAATATTACACTTATTAATCATTCTGAAAATAAACAGCGGATTATTTCAGTTGATGTCCTTCGGGGATTAATGCTTGTCATAATGACTTTAAATCATTTAAGTGGCATAAATGGGATCATTCAGAGAATTACATTTCAACCATTCGGCTTTGTTGCTGCCGCAGAAGGATTTATATATCTTTCAGGATACGTTTATGGTTTAGTATACTCAAGAGCTTTTTTAAGAGAAGGTCATAATTATGTAAAAACGAAATCATTCAAAAGAGCAGGTGTAATTTATCTATATCAGATTCTAATTCTTCTTTTAGTGGCCCTGCCTGCAATAATTAATCTATGGGATTATCAGGAATTAAGACCGTTCCAGGAGCAACCACTGAAATCAACCCTGTTCTTCTTGTTATTCTTATTGCAGCCTGATAACATGTCTATATTACCTATGTATGTTATGTTTATACTTTTGGGCCCAATTGTAATCAAAGCATTTGAAAAGGGTTTTGAAAAACAAGTATTTTACGTTAGTGGCATGTTATGGTTTGCTAGCCAATGGAAAATATTTCAATATACAAATTTTGATCTTAATGCCTATGGTATTGACTTAGGCTATTTTAATATCCTGAGTTGGCAATTCTTGTTTTTTATCGGTTGCTATTTGGGCAGTTTAAAAGCCAAAGGAAGATTGGTTATACCTGTTAAGAAAGAATACATTGTGTTAGCAACTTTGGCATTGATCATCATAACAGTAATTAAACACTCTCATTCTGGTAACATTTTTCTGTCTTTATACTATCACTTTGCCGACAGGAGGACCCTTGGAATTGCACGTATAATAAGTTTCGGTATAATTGCCTATTTATTATATGTAATTAGTATAAAAAAACAGGGTTTATTAAGGTCAAAATGGCTTGCTTTGCTTGGAAGGAACTCACTGCAGGTATTTGCATACAGTGTTATTATGGGATATTACTACTTGCCGTATAAAACTCAGGTTAGAAGTCTTAGTCCTTGGCTGGAGGTTTCTCTTCATCTATTAATGGCTATGACTCTTTTAGTTCCAGCCTGGATTCACATGAAAGCAATAAAAAATATCCCTTTTGTAAAAAGGTTTGGATTATAATATTATATAAGAGTGTTACAAGAGATTTCTATCATGCATAATGCCAAGTTAAACAAGTTTTTTTATGTTCGGTCAGCGCTTGGTTTAAGGGATTAAATTGATGAACGTTTAAAGATGATATAAAGCTGAGTATTATCATGCCGACGCAAAAAACCATAGGAAATATTTGTATTATTCTGGCCACCTTTTTTCATTTCGTGTTTTTTTTCGGGTTATATGGTCCGAATGGGATGATATACAGGTGGAGTTATATTATACCCTGGATCATTACCTTGCTATTGTTTGGAATGTTAAGCATCACAAATTGGAAGTCCAATGTGGAAGGCAAAGCAATTCTATTTATTTATGGTCTGTATGTTATATTGGCTCTAATAGGTGTTGTCAGGGCTGCACTTAAGACTCGTGGATGGATTTCACTGGCTGAATTATTTATGGATTCCTATAATGGCCTTGCCCTCCTTCCAATTTTCTTTTTTATTATAGGTAGCAATATTAAATTTTTTATTATAATCAACAAAACACTTGTTTTTTATTGTGTCATTGCATTTTTGTTCTCACTTCTATTTTTAGAGCATACCAGCTTAATGACTTTTTTATTAATGCCTATTTTTTATGTTATTATAACATTCCCGCTTCAAACTAGAAAGGCTAGGATTCTTTTTTTAATCATCTCTGTGGTAGCAATCATTCTTTCACTAACACACCGGGCTGGCGTTGTGAGAATAATAATCAGCTACTTGATAGTATTGTCATATTATCTGTTATTGGGTTTAAAACTAAATAGGCGACTTGTATACTTTATGGTCTTCTGTATTTTACTGCTACCCTATATCTTTATTTATTATGGGTCAAAGGGTAATAGTGTTTTTCGAAATCTTCTAGGCGAAACGGATGATTTCAGTCAGGAAAACTTAATGGCGGATACAAGAACCTTATTGTATATTGAGGTTTTTCAAGAGCTTAAAACAAATAAATCCTATGTATTTGGGGGAGGGGTAACTGCTGGATACCGATCATACAGAAGTCTCGAAAGAAGAGATATTGAAGTCGGATTTCTTCAAATGATGTTGAAATTAGGGATTGTTGGATTTATAGTTTATATGTCTCTTATTCTTTCTGCTATTTATAAAGCACTGAATAGAGCGAAAAGTAAATTTTTCACAGGTCTTGGATTATTACTTGCAAGTTATGTGATTCTTTTCTTCTTAGAGAATGTATTTGCCTATGATTTACTAAATATAATTATCTGGCTAGTAATAGGTATGTGCCATTCACGGGCATTACTCAGCAAAGAAGATTATGAGTTGAAAAGAATGTATCAAAAAAAATTAGTGACTTGGAACTGAGTAAATAATTGTTTAAAAGAGAGACATTTCAATAAAAAAATTCCAGTTGGATGAAAAAGCGCAAGACTTCTGCAGACCAGATTTTTCGAATGGATTCTAATATGAAAACCGTCTTTATAGTTTCAACAATGCTGATTGTTAATGGCAAAAAGGCAGGTTCACAGCGAGTATTAAATATTGCAAAATCTCTAGCGAATGGGAATGTGAAAGTATTTCTTTGCTCTTTTTATGATATTGACAGGAACCCTATAATTGCCAATCAGATATATCCAGGCATATATAGGCTTCAAAGCATAAAGATTGGACAGAAAAGTTATTTTCATTTATTTGGTTTTTTAAAATCAGTAAATAAATACATAAAATCGCTGGAATCTAAACCAGTTATATATCTTTATCCAACTACTTTTATCCTCAAAGACTTTATTTATTTATTGAATTTTAAAGTATTCAAATGTTGCAGATTATTTTGTGAAATCAATGAGTTGCGTGTTACAAACGCATTTGTGTCTACACCACCCAGAAAAGCTTTGCCCAGGTTATATTTTTACATGTATTCAGTTTATAATATGATAGCTTATAAACTTAGTGAGTTGATAGCTTTTTTCTGTGATGGCATTGTAGTCATTTCCACGAATCTTGAAAAGTACTTTAGGCGATACACAAACAATATTTTAAAGATTCCAATTTTATGTGATGTTACCGAAGAATCACATTCCATAAAAAAGTTCGATCCTGATAGTGAGACCTTTAAAATCTGTTTTGCCGGTACAGTCAACATAAAAAAAGAAGGATTTGATCTATTATTTCAAGCGCTTTCTGTAGTTAAGGAAAAACATGATCTTGAACTTTACCTTTATGGTATACTTGAGATTGCAGACAGATATCTGCTCAAAAAATTCTCCAGCATCTATGGGCTTAAAGGGAAGGTTTTTTATAAAGGTAACATTGAACCAGAGGATTTACATTTGGAATTTGTGAAGTATCATTTGCTTATATTGCCCAGACCTTTGACTGCACAAACGCACTATGGATTTTCGACAAAGCTTTCTGAGTATTTGGTATCCGGTGTTCCAACGTTGGTCACTGATGTAAGCGATAACTCACTTTATATAAAAGACAATTACAATGGTTTCATTATTCCTCCAGGGTCATTGTCTGACATGGTGAATAAGATACATGATATTATAGATAATTATAATGAAAGGTATTTATTGATATCTCAAAATGCTAAACAAACAGCCCGTGAGAGTTTTGATTATAAACTGTATAGTAAAGCAATAGTAGAATTCTTTTTCACGAGTAAATAGAGGCTTGTTATTGAATTTTTTGATTAAAACAAAAGTTTGTGGTCACTATGATTTTAAAAGTACAAGATATTTTGTAAATCAGATTACTAGCTCTAATCTGTAATTATAACATCATGAAAATATTATTCTTCATTGAAGCTTTGGGATTTGGTGGTAAGGAGAGACGATTAATGGAGTTGATCCACTATTTGAAACGAAATACAGATTATGAACTGGCTATCGTCTTAACGGAGGATCGAGTTCATTATAACCAGGTTTATGAAATGGGAATCCCTATTAAGATAATTAAAAGAATAAACCTTAAAAGAGATCCATTGGTTTTTAAAACGTTTTATAAATATTGCAAAGAATTCAGCCCCGATATTATACATACATGGGGTTTTATGACAACTTTTTATACTATCCCTGCAAAGGTTGGTTTAGGAATTCCACTTATATCCAGCATGATAACGGTTGCTAGGCGTGAATTTAAGGAGTTTTCTCTTAATGGATTGTTCTTTAAGCTGAGTTGTTTGTTCGCTGATGCAATCATTTCCAATTCAGAAGCAGGATTAAAAGCATTTAAGGTTAAAAGCAAAAAGGCAAAAGTTATCTACAATGGGGTAAGGCCTGATAGGTTCGGAGCAGGAATAAAGGGTGAAGATGTAAGGGAAAGCTTTGGTATAAACACATCTTTTATAGTTGTTATGGTAGCAACATTTTCAAGGTTTAAAGACTACGATCTTTTTCTGGATGTGGCAAATGAAATTAGAAAGATAAGAAGAGATATTACTTTTCTTGGTGTAGGCGGTGGACCTGACTGGGAGCGAATTAATGAACGAATTAAACTCGAAAATATTGATAATGTTATCCTTTCTGGGAGGCGGAGTGATGTTGAAAACATCATTACAGCATCAGACATAGGGTTATTATGCACCTTCTCTGAGGGAATATCGAATTCAATAATTGAATACATGGCTATGTCCAAACCAGTAATCGTAACTGATATTACAGGAGGCAGCAGGGAATTGGTTATTGATGGTATAACAGGTTTCTGTACTGAAAGGAATGTTCGAACCATTGTATCTCTGATTGATAAACTCACACTAGATAGGCCTCTTGCAGAACGACTTGGACAAAAGGGAAAGCAAAGAATCAAAGAATTCTTTTCTATAGAAAGAATGGGGAAAGAATTTGTTGACTTATATGAAAGTTGTGTATGAAATTCATCAGTTATTAGTTTGAATTTTTATTGAATCTAAAGTCAGATTAATATAATTTACTGGATCGAAAAATGAATATCCGCAGACTTGCATTCATATCAGAGGATTTGTCCTTCCCAATTGATGAGGGAATGAAGAAATTCAACTTTTTCTTGGTCCAATATATCCAAGCAAATTTTCCTGAATTTAGGTTTTATTCTCAGATTATGTGGGATCAAAAGATACCTTATTTTATGATAAAGGGCAAGTCGTTGATTTCCTTGAGATTGCTAAGGGATATAAGGGCTTTTCGACCAGAACTGATTGTATATTCGCCATTGGCGTCAGGGACCTTTTTTTCCTATTTAAAGCTTTTCTTAATTGGCATTGCTCAACCTGAAAGCAAAACTCTGTTAATCAACCTGCAACGTAGACATCACGGGTTTTTAAGCAGACTGATAATCAGACAGATTAAACCTGATTTCGTTGCGGTTTTTTCCAAACCTGATTTCAACTATATCAAATCAATAAAGATCAAGCTATTTTTTTGTAAAACGGGAGTTGATAATTTGCAGTTTTCACAAATATCAGATCAGAAGAAATCAGAGCTTAGAAAAAAGTATGGTTATGAAAAAGAAGATCGAATTATCCTTCATGTTGGTCATTTGAACAAGGGAAGGAACATTAAATCACTGAAATCATTAGTTAGCGAAGGTAACAAGGTATTAATAGCAGGAAGCACCTCCACTACAGCTGATCAGGCTCTTAAACAAGAACTTATCAAGACAGGTATCAGGATATTTGACTACTATATAGAAAACATTGAGGAGCTTTATCAATTGTCAGATGTTTATTTATTTACAGTAATAAGTAATCACTCTGCTATAGAATTCCCCCTATCAGTTCTTGAAGCTATGGCATGCAATCTTCCTGTTATAACTACTCCATATGGAAGTTTAAAGGATTATTTCCATGAATCAACTTGTTTCAGATACTATACTCATGAGGAAGAGTTACCTCAACTTATAGAGTCTGTATTGCAAGCAAAATGTGACAATAATTCTAAGATTGCCGGGTTATTCACATGGCAATCTGTTTTTAACGAACTTTTTAATAATATAGAAGCAAATGGTTTTTTATTTAACAGGAATTGATGGGTCAGGGAAAACCACTCTGCTTAATGGAATCGAAGAATACCATAACCAGTTACATGTTAAAACAACAAGAATATGGGCGAGATATTCGCCGAGGTTAGCTAAGATTCTCGTCACTGGGTTTAAGAAAAAGATGGGTACTATTGGGAATAATTACAATAGTATAAATGAAGAGGATTACAATAAGTGGAATAGTTACAAGCAACGGTTGACAAAGAATAGATTCATACGCTTTTTTGCTTTGATGATTTTATCTGCAGATTATTATCTGCAAATCCTTCCTTTTTTGGGAAGGATAAGAAAAAATGAAAGTGATTTAATTCTTATAGATAGGTTTGTAATTGATTTTCTTGCAGATCAAATTGTCAACATGGGTGATATTTCTGATACTTTTATTTATAAAAGGTTTATTAAAATTTGTAATCAGTTTAATGCAGTCTTTTTTATTTCAGTAAAACCAGAAATCGCTCTAAGTAGAAAAAATGATATCCCGGGATTAAATTATCTGCAAGAGAGAGACAGAGCATACAGGAACATAATAAAAGACTTGAGAAAAGGTTATATAATTGACAACAGTGGTCCGCAATCAAGGGCTTTACAAGAAATAATCGATATCATTAAGATATAATGATCAAAATAATTGGTATTGATGGCCTTGATAAAAGTATAATTGAGAGACACATCAACGAACTTCCAAATTTCAAAAAGATTTCTCAGTGTGGTCTCTTAAACCATATTGAATCAGTATTTCCTGCTGATTCAGTACCTGCTTGGACCACCATTTTCACAGGCCTGAATCCAGCAGAACATGGTATCATTAGGGGCAAAGATTACATAGAGAGTATTGAAGATTTCGGAGCAAGTCATGGATTTGTATTAGTTGGAAAAACATTCTGGGATCATCTTTCAGAACGCGGCCTAAAGTGTCTTGTAATTAATCCGTTTCTGGCTTATCCTGCTTGGGAAATAAATGGAATTATGGAAAGTGGGCCTGCATTTATTGAGGGAAAGCCCTCTATATTCCCTGCTGGTACAGCTTCTCTTCATCCTGAAATACTTGGCGGTTATAGCGCTATTTCAAATCTCACGGGATTGAAATCCGAAATGGAAAAGGTTTTTGATGATACTGAAAAACTTTGGAAGGAATATGCGTATCAGTCTGCTAAGGAAGATTATGATCTTGAGTTCGTGACATTTACAACACTGGACAGGCTTCAGCACTATACTTGGAGATATTACGATGAAGAAGATCCTCTTCATGAACATAATAATTATTTATCAGATTGTATCCCGCAACTTTTGCGAGCTTTTGATAGAAAACTAGGAAATCTCATAGATAAAATGAGGAATGATGATATTCTTGTTATAGTAAGTGATCATGGATTCAGACAGAGGCCATATAAAGTTATCAACCTTAATGAATTCCTTAGGAAGAAAGAATTACTCATTGTAAGAGAAGAATATAATAACCCATCTGTAAGAATCATTCAGAGATTAAAAAAAATATTTATATCATCTTTTTCTCATTTAGGACTACTGGATTTGATTGCTTCTCGTCTTAAAAATGTCAAAAGTGTCAGTAAACTCAAGAAATCTGATCATCTGATAGATAAGGTACACTCTGTTTGCTTCACTGATCATCTATTCTCCGGTAAAAAGCCGTATGTTGGATTGAATTTTGGTGATAAAATAAGATTATCTGACAGGCAGACCAGAGAGAAAGCTTTCATAAAGATTAAATCTGCCATAACTTCAGGTGAAATACCTCTTCCTGTTTGGATTAAAGAAGCCAGAGAGCTTTATACTGGTGAATTTCAATCAAAGTTACCTGATATTTGTATAGAGTTTACGCCAGAATATGGTGTTGAGTTTAATTACTTCAGTGAAATAATTGAAAAAAGCTCAACCCATCACAGGATTTCTGGTGGTCACTTTGGTTCTGGCATCTTTGGATACTATTCCCCATCTGTACAATGTGTAAATCCCCCATCACACATTATTGATTTCTATGAATTCATCAAAAGTATTGCAGTATGAGAATACTTCTTGCAAATAAGTTTTATTATCCGAGGGGTGGTGATTGTATTTATACAATCGAATTGGAAAAGCTTCTTAAGAACAAGGGCCATGAAGTAGCTATGTTTTCCATGCAGCATAGCTCAAACCAGGCCTCAGAGTTTGAGGAATATTTTCCAAGAAATGTAGATTTCAACAGAAGAACTTTTAAAAACTTGACCTCATTATTGGTAAGACCTTTTGGTGCCTTAGAGGTCAAGAGAAAATTTAATCGTTTAATTTGTGATTTCAAACCAGATATTATTCATTTAAACAATATTCACTCTCAATTATCTCCTATCCTGGCTTTGCTTGGTTACCGAAACAGTATTCCTGTGGTTTGGACACTTCATGATTATAAACTTGTTTGTCCGGCATATCTATTATTGAATCAGGGGAAAATATGTGAATCATGCCTCAACAGTAAATTGAATGTTATTGCTAAAAAATGCATTAAGAATAATTACCTTGCTAGCCTCCTTGCCTTTTTTGAAGCTTCTAAATGGAATGCTTCGAAGCTTAACACGATAACTGATCAGTTTATCTCTCCCAGTCATTTCTTAAAAGATACAATGGTCAAAGGGGGGATCGATTGTGATAAGATTGAAGTAATCCATAATTTTGTGAATAATACTACGGCTATAAAAGCTACTAATAGTAATGCAGATTATTATTGTTACGTTGGGCGGTTAAGTTCAGAGAAGGGTGTGGAACTTTTACTGAAAGCTGCCTCGGAATTGCCAGATTATATGCTTAAAATTGTCGGTACGGGGCCCTTGGAGAATTCCTTGAAATCGGCAAACAAAAACAAACATATTAAGTTTTTGGGATACAAGACAGGAGAAGAATTGAAGTCAATTATTTCTGGTTCCAGATTCCTGGTAGTTCCATCAAATTGGTTTGAGAATAATCCTTTGATAATTATTGAGGCCTTGTGTATGGGAGTTCCAGTGCTTGGCTCGAATATTGGAGGTATACCGGAATTGATTAAGGATGGTTACAATGGTCTTTTATTTGAACCCGATAATATCAGGGAGTTAACTGATAAAATAAATCTTCTTTGGCGTGAGCAAAATAAATTCGACAGGCATGAAATTGCTTGTAGGGCTGTCGTTGACTTTAAATCAGATACATATTATGAAGCTCTGATTAAATTATATAATTCATTATTAATGCGGGGAGGTGGCCATGAAAATCCTGCTCGCTAATAAATTTTATTATCCGCGTGGGGGTGATTGTGTCTATACAATCAGTCTTGAGAAGTTGCTTAAGGAAAAGGGACACGATGTGGCAGTTTTTTCTATGGAGCATCCATCTAATCTTCCTTCATCATATTCAGAGTATTTCCCTAGCCATATAGATTTTAATAAGCGGAGTATAAAAAGCCTAATTTCGTTATTGGTCAGACCATTTGGTGCATCAGAAGTTAGAGAAAGCTTCACGCGACTTATAAATGATTTTCAACCTGATCTGGTGCATCTGAATAACATTCATTCTCAATTATCCCCAATTCTTGCTTTAATCTGTTATAGGAAACGAATCCCTGTTTTCTGGACCCTGCATGATTATAAACTAGTCTGCCCTGCTTATTTATTGCTGAATAAAGGACAACCATGTGAATCCTGTTTAAAAAATAGATGGAGTGTAATTACAAAGAGATGTATCAAGAATAGTCTGTCTGCAAGCCTTGTTGCATATTGGGAGGCTCGTATCTGGAATCTCACCAAGCTCTTTAAAGTTACAGACTTTTTTATCGCACCCAGCAATTTTTTAAAGAGTAAAATGTTGATTGCCGGTGCAAATCCTGAAAAAATAGCGGTGATGCATAATTTTGTTGATATATCGCATAATAACAAGAAAGTACAGGCTGATAAAGATTATTATTGTTATATCGGCAGGTTAAATATTGAAAAGGGCCTTAAAACCTTACTTAATGTAGCCTCGAAACTTCCTGATTATAAACTGAAAGTAATTGGTACGGGCCCTCTTGAGGAGGAACTCATTTCAGGAAACCGACTCTCTAATGTTGAATATCTGGGTTTCAGAACAGGTGAGGAACTTAATTCCATTATTTCTAATTCCCGGTTTGTAATAGTTCCTTCTGAAGTATATGAAAACAATCCATTAATTATAATCGAGGCACTGAGTTTGGGAGTACCTGTTTTGGGTTCTAACTTGGGTGGTATCTCAGAATTGATTAAACCTTATGTAAATGGTTTACTATTTGAGGCTGGGAACCAGATGGATATGTGTGACAAGATTGTCTATATGTGGCATAATGAAGGGAGCTTAAACAGAGAAAGCATTGCAGAGGCCGCGAGGAGAGCTTATAATTCAGATAGTTATTATACGCGGCTCATTCAATTGTATAACGGTGTCATAATTTAAACAAGGAATAGTATAAAAAAGAGCATATTATAATGAAAGATACGATTTCACTGCCTAAGGATGCATCAATAATCACAACCTACAGGTGCCAGATGCGTTGCAAAATGTGTAGTATCTGGAAATTCCCAACTAATGAACAAAAGGAGATAAAAGCAAAGGATCTGGAAAAACTATCCCCTCTTAAATTTGTTAATGTCACAGGAGGAGAGCCATTTCAAAGGCGTGACATTGAGGATATTATTTCTGTCTTGTTTACTAAGGCTCCCAGAGTCGTAATTTCAACTTCCGGATGGCATTATGAGAGGATAGTCAGTCTAGCAAAAAAATTTCCAAAAATTGGAATAAGAGTAAGTATAGAAGGATTGTCACAAACAAATGATGGTCTCAGAGGCCGTACGAGAGGATTTGACAATGGGCTGAAGGTTCTTCTCAAACTACGTGAACTGGGAATTAAAGATATTGGTTTTGGCATCACTGTATCTAATGAGAATTCTGAAGACATGCTTTGGTTATACAGGTTGTCAAAAGAGCTTAAGATGGAATTTGCAACTGCAACTTTTCATAATTCGTTTTATTTTCACAAGGATGACAATAGGGTGACGAATAAAGATGTAGTAATAAGTCATTTCGAAGAGCTCATTGAAAACCTGTTAAAAGAAAACAATCCTAAGAGCTGGGCTAGAGCATTCTTTAATCTGGGCTTGATCAACTATATCAAAGGTGGCAAGAGGATGTTACCCTGTGAAGGTGGGATAGAGAATTATTTTATAGAACCCTACGGTGATGTATATCCCTGTAACGGCTTGGAGGACAAGATTTGGAAGGAAAGTATGGGCAATATTAAGGATTTCGATAGTTTTGAAGAATTATGGAACAGTGAGAAAGCCATAAAAGTCCGGAATCTCGTAAAAATCTGCCCCAAAAATTGCTGGATGGTAGGTACAGCATCACCAGTAATGAAAAAATATATAAAGCATCCCGCCCTATGGATTTTGGAAAATAAAACCAGATGTCTTCTTGGTAAGGTGAGTAATTATGAAAAAATACCCTATTTTGATGTAGGACAGAATCCACTGCAGGGTGATCTGGACTATTCAAGGATGACACCTTTCACAGATAAGTGCGGCGTTAAACCAGACCCGGATTTACCACTAATTGAAGCATAGTTTAGACCTGTAAATCAAATTGTTAATGCATAGATGAGACTCCGCAAAGCCATCAGTTTGAGTGAGTGTGGTGATTCAACATATGTTTTACGTTTTGAGAGGAACGAAATAGAATTCTTACCCGGCCAGCATTTGAATGTTGGGGTACTAGAAGATGAAGATCGCCCGTATTCAACTTATAGTGGCTTTGAAGATGACTACTTTGAGATTCTCATAAAAGAAGGTGTTAATGGAAGTGTTTCAGGCAAGCTGAAATTTATACCCTTGGGAGAAATTGTTTCAATTGCTTCGCCTCATGATTCATTAATAAATGAATTGGTCAGGACACAATCTGCTAAAGTTCAATTAATAGGGGAGTATAGATTAGATTGTGTAAACGCTAACTGAGAGGTAGCTTTGCCAACACAAAAATTGGGAAAGCCAACCTCGAAAGGTTATTAGTTTTAATTTTAATATCAGTTAGCGATGAAAAAGAAACTTGACATTCCGAAAGACTTCTGGAAAGATTTTAAAGACCGGAAGGACTTTGATGATTTCTTCAGTGAGCT
>Ga0255345_1004401_pt1 | contig 15425 bp, 10 predicted proteins | sample wastewater_treat_6_FD_192415 | JGI IMG/M metagenome (GOLD analysis project Ga0255345, IMG submission 192415) | Wastewater microbial communities from Lulu Island WWTP, Vancouver, Canada - plant20 | ecosystem: Engineered > WWTP > Wastewater > Unclassified | place: Canada: Vancouver, British... | reverse complement strand
CTTTCCTTTTCAGCTTCCCTTACATAATCTTCTTCGCTCATATTCCAGTATTTGCTGACAGAAGAATAGGTTATCCCCAGTGCTTTTGCGGTTTTTGTCTGAGCAAGTCCAAGTGCTTTGTACTCCTGGATTTTTCGGTATTGTTCAATGCCGATCATTTTGATTTCCTCCTTTGGTTTTGTTATAAAATCTATGCCTGTAGCAGTGCAATCATAGGCATCAACTCCTTGACTTGGATTAATAATCAGATTAAAAAAACACCCGGTAGGGTGTCTTGAAAAATATGCATATTATTTTTCTTAATCTGAAAATTTGCAATTCCAATAGCATTTATTATTTGATATTAGTAATAGCACATGGATGATATCTTCATTATAATACCTTTATAGAATAGAATTACTATTATTTAGATGCTACGAGCCATTACACCAGTTATTTATGCAAATAGTATTTCAATTTACTACTATCCTCATTAAAGTTTCTTGCAACCTATAAGTCTTCACAATATATGTTCCTAATATTATATAAAAAACCTAAAATCATACATCTGCTCGCTTATATTCTCTTCCTGCTTTGCGATACGCGAAAGCGTCTTTGAAAAGTCCAAAGTAGCAGGAAGGGTCTTATATAACGATCCACTATTCCAATTCATTTTTGTAAGAGCCATTATTTCCGAAGCAACAGTTTCAATTGTCGCATTCCCGTAAAAACGTTTTACTAAAAGCGGAGACGGTATCCCTCGTTTATTTTGATAGCAATTCAGCTTACCTCCGGCAATATCTTTATGTTTTAAATTTCCATGTGTCCACATAATAAACTTAAAATCATCTAATTGAATCACTGTTCCTCGACGCACAGGAAATAAATCTATCCCCATACACTCTTTTCCATTTTTAACCCATCTCGTACCTTGAAAGCCACGCCAGCAGTTATGTGTCTGTATTTGCAGAAGTTCAAGAGAAGCAATTCCTTCTGCAGCTTGTATAAATCCATCCATCTCCTCCTTTTTAAACGGCGTGCTCTTATGTATGACAATTCTTTTTAGATCTGAAACCGGTTCAGCATCATAATATGCCTGCTTTAGATTATATAAAAGTCTTCGAGCATCGTCAGTACTCATATATGGATTTCTTTTTCTCCAATAGTACTTGCTTATGGGTTGCAAAAGAACCTTAATACCTCGTCCTTTTGAATCAAATACCTGACTACACCCAACAACAAATTTATCTTTGAATCCATTAGGCAAAACAGCATATCCAATACCAATAAAAGCAGTACCATCATCAATGTTTGTATTATCCCATATATTACCAGACGATTTCGCATATAGTCCTAGCGAAAGCCACCATCGAACTCTTGCCTGATTCTTATATTCTATTGATTTGTCTTCAATAAATTGAACTTTTATACCTTCCTTTGCGCAATAGAGCTTAATTGAGTCATGTAAATCAAAATAAACTCCTTCATTTTTATGATTCCTGAAATGACTATACTCATCGGGTAAATATATTACTAATACATCAGTATCTGCTGCTTGGATTTTTAACTGTTTAATAGCTTTCTTTAATTTTTCATAGAACTCCATAATATTTATTTTTGTTAATATGGAATCATCAAATAAAATACAATAGCAACTACCGGGATCCGTTGGATATACTATCTTCTTTTTGAAAGCTCTCTCAAACCCAGGATATTCAATTAAATAATCCTTTTCATCAAAAGGATTAATACTTTTTTCCAGCCCTTCTAGGTGACCTGTCAATCGTTCAAAATAGTTTTTGGGAGCAATAATTGCCAATTGTATTTTTTCCTGGAATCTGCCACTTAAATTATATGAATAATCTAGTGGCCCCCAGTTTAAAAGACCTTTTAAGGGATGAATAATTCTTTCACTTGAATTGCTAACACTGAATGATAGCTCAGGTTCAGGTAAAATAAACATGCTTCTAAAATAATAACCTTTTCTATCTACATTTCCTCCATAAGATGGTAAAGGATTAATAACAAACTCGATTCCTTCAACAAAAACAAAACGCTTATCACAATATTGATCTCCAAATAACAAACCATGCCATTTTTTTAGTATTTCATCACATTGTCTATTATACCTTTTTGAAATTATACTGTTCAAAAACACCTGTTTTTGATAGTTATAATTGGTATAGGATTCAACTTTCAAATTCGGTTCAATATGAACTGTAGGAAGAAGCACTAGCCATAGTTTTCCATCTAAATACTGAATTTGGAACTCTATAGCTTCAAAGGCAGACATGTCTCGCCTTTTTTCTATAAGCCACTTTTCATTCCAATATCTCCTTAGGTTATGTGAACGCTTTAAATTATATGATTTTTCTAATATCTTCCCTAAAGCTTCATAGATTAATGAAACATACAAGGAGTCTTCCCCATAAAGGGTAGACTTATTAAGATCCACAACTTGTATGTCAGAGCAAATATGGTCATGAAAAATATGAGTAATTGCATTTAATTCCCCAAAAACATATGCTTTCCCTTTTGTTAAGAAAGCGGATACATATTCATCCTTTTTAAGTTCCTTAAACTCTTTCCACTTTAAATCTGTATCAAAACAATATGCAGTTTCGGGAAAATCTACTATATGATATGCATTTAGTTTTACCAAGTCTGTCTGTTTGCTTGCCTTTGGAGCCATAAAAGCTTTTTTCATTTCGAAAAGCTTTACTGCTCGGTTGTCTAATGCATCATTTTTTCCTCCACATATGGAGTATAAATCATATAAAAAAGAGTCTGCTGTATTGATTATAATAAATCCTGAAGCCATATTCTTAATTTTGTGCTTTTTAATTAACTTTATTACTCTTTCATTTGGTTGTTGTCCATCTTTAAGCGCCCAATAAAGACCATAAGAATATGCATTTTCTCTATCAACCGCTGCCTCCAATGTACTCATAATAGACTCGTCGCATCCCGAATATCCTAAAACAACCAATCCAGAATCTTTGCTTTTAAGCAAAAAGTGTTTTAGTAGGTATTCTTCCAGCTTTTGTACTTCTTCTAAAGTATTTTTTATAGAATCATACCGGAAATCACCATGAAGTTTATAAATATATGGCATATCCATGCGAGTTTTTAACAACGTCATTTTTGTTGCATCAGAGATCAATACAGGACTTGTCCCCACATTCTGCATGCCTGCCTCAATCAGATCATCAAAGTTAGTAGTCCATATATCGGTAACTTTTTTCTGTTGTGCCAAAACCCCTAAACATAAATGTCCTAGTGATGGTTTTTTGTCTTTAACAAGATTCTGGATAAACAATTCTCTATCGCTTGCCATCGGATAACATTTTTTAAAATAAAATGAATACTCTTCTGGAGCATACAGTTTGGGATATTCTCCCTTACTATCAAAATATGCTTGCAGTTTTACTTGATTTTTCTGCAATGATAAATCGCTAAATGAGTCTCTGTGAGTGCGCGTTTCTCGACAGAATATTTCCCTTTTAAACTCCCAAACCAATTGTCCGCCAGTAGGTATACCTGACTGCACAGATATACCTGAGCCCACTAAAAAGCTCATTGCACCATTAGGCTTTACATTAAAACTGCTTAAAAAAACACCGTAATCCACTATAAGTTCATTCCAAGACATAATAATCATCCCAATACAAATAAGAATTTATAATTACTTCTGGTTGGAATGCAAAATTACACTTCAAACTGCTTGGCCAGCCAGTCAAAAAAGACACCCTCTTTAACGACATCATGAGGAATAAGCAGATATTTCCATGGTTTACCCCCATGCTTAGCATTAAACTCTGTCGCTGCAGCACAGTATTTTTTGCCCGCTTGGGCTTTTAACTGTACTACTTCACTCTCAATTTCACCGCTCATTTTGATTTCTGCCATGTAAATACAGTCTGCGGTTTCGACTACAAAATCAGGCTCATATTGTTGACGGCTGTATTTATCCCACCAGATATTAAACTGCTTTTTCGCTGGACGCATCCACTTTAGAACCGCATTATCATCTTCCAAAATTACAGCAAATTGCTTTTCAGTGCTGCTGTCAAACTTGTATAGGGAATGGCAGCTCTTATTAAATCCTTTAAATACTTTACCCCTGATTTCTCCTGCTGGGACAAAAGTCCTGAAATCATACAGCTCATCGGCAGAGTATTTTTCCCCAAAGCCGACTTCAATTTTAGTAAACGGCAGCATGTCGGATGCCTCAAATCTGGTTTCTTCTTTATAGAAATGCTCCCTCATCTGCAGGTAAATAAACTCGGCTATATCCCGTTTTCTCGTAACCATAACCTTGCTAATTTCATCTTGATTTAAGTATGTGGAAAATTTAGCCTTTGCCTGCCCGACCAGTTTGAATAACAAATCAGCATTTTTTTCGTAGTCAACATCAGACTTTGTCATTACGATTTCCTGCACAATCAGGTTTTCAGGTGTATCTTCTTCTCCTATACTACCGTCGGAATTAATTACAGCAATCTTGCCATCTTTTAGTTCTTTAATAATAATGGTGTCGTCAGCAGGGCGGTAATTCAAGTTTCTGGTGTCAAGGTCGAAGTCATAATAACCCTCTTTAATCTCCAAAACCTGTTGAATAGTAGCACGTGGCACAGGTATGACAATATTGGTCACTATCTGGGTAACTTCCTCAACAGCTTGTTCAATACACTTTTTTACTTCTTCATTGATATCAACTGTCGGAAATGACTCTCTCGTTTTCTGAACAACGGCTGCCACGATTAACTTCCTGTATTCCGGTTTCTTGACATCGTCAAATGTTTTAACGTGTTTATTCAGTTCCATAACAGTCTTGTAAACATTCTGGGCAATAGTCCTGGCCATTTCGCTTTTGCGTTCATCTGTCGGCACGGTATTATCCGGAATGGAAAGTTTTATCTGTTCGACAAAAGTATAACTGGCTATGGTTTCCTCTACCCTTGACGGCAACTCTACAATTGTTTTGCGGTCCTGAGTTGTAGAATCATCTACTTCAATAATATTTAATTTGCGGATAATGGAATTAGGATCATTAGCAGCATTGATAATAGCATCGTATTTGTCATGATGCACAATGTTCAGGCGGTCCACTGCATCAACGCCTGTACGCTCACCGTACGGCAAACGAAGTCCCCTTCCGATAGTCTGCTCGGTTAAAGTTTCCGAAGCGGAACGGCGTAAAGGAATGATGGTATAAAGGTTGGTTACGTCCCAGCCCTCTTTCAGCATATTGACGTGAATAACAATTTCAATTTTATTATCCGGTTCTTCCAGCGAAAGCAACTGTTCTATATTCTCATCTTTTTCTGCTCCAGTCTGGTTGGAGTGGATTTCCAATACCTTATCTTTGTAATATCCCTTAAAAAAGGCATCGGAACAGATAAAATCCTTGAGTTTGCCCGAATGATTAGTATCCTTGGCAACTACCAGAACAAAAGGCTTGATTATTTTCTTGCCGTTTTCCCGGGCGTATTTTTCGAGCTCGGCCTGGGTTTCAATATGTATCCTCACACCGTCAACCAGTTTAATACGGTCAAGTTCCTCGTCGGAATATTGTTCCGGGTCAAAGTTTTTGCGGGTAGCGACAGCAGGCACTTTGACAAATTTTCCATCCTCCAGAGCGTGTGCAAGAGAGTATTCGTACACAACGTTTTCAAACTTAATACTCTTGCCGCCTCTCTCAACCTGTGGAGTAGCGGTAACTTCAATACCGAGTACAGGCTTAAGTTCATTGATAACCGCCATGCCCCGGTCAGCACGGTAATGATGGGACTCATCCATCAGCAGAACGAGGTCTGGCAACCCCACCAGATAGTTAAAGTATGATTCCCCCAATACTTCGTTAAGACGCTTCATGCGTGGCTCCTTGCCGCTGCGGGTTTCGGCATTGAGTTTGGATATATTGAAGACATTAATGGTAATCCCGCTGGTTCCTAATTCCTGTTGGCGGTAATATTCATAGTTCTCGCCGTGAATGATCCTGGGAGGTGTAGAAAAAGCGTCAAGCCCGCGAAAAACATACTTCGGATTATTTATATCCCCGAAATCCCTGATCAACTTATTGTAAATCGTGAGGTTTGGCGCCATAACAAAAAAGTTTTTAATCCCTTTTTCATAATAAAGCCAGGCAATAAAAGCACCCATCAGTCTTGTTTTGCCGACACCGGTCGCGAGGGCAAAGCAAATGGACGGAAAATCACGCTCAAAGCTTTTGAAAGTAGGACACAGTGAGCGAACCTTTGCTGCCTCTGCATCAAGATTAATATCTTTTTTCAGCGCCAACTCACAACATATTTTTTCGAACAGTTCCAGGCTTTCGGCCTGGGGCTCGCGCAGTTTCAGACGGTTAGTGATATAACGGGTATTTTTATTCATTATCATCCACCTCCTCATCTATTTCAGGAAGCCCGACAATGTTTAAACTGTAACTTTCTACGCCAAAATCGCATTTATTTAAAAGAACCTGAGGGATTTTCTTAACATTGATGTTCTCATATCGCTGGTCCGCTCCATCCTGAAAGGCCTTGCAGCAGATCAGCAGCGACTCATCCCCTGCCATCTCCTGGTGGATGAGGTCAAGGTATTCCAGGGTTACAAACTGTGTTGTTGTGAAGATATAATCCTTCTCGAAGGAATAACCCTGTTTCCAGAAAACTTCACTGTCAGGCGCATAAGTAAAGCCCTGATGTTTGGCCATGGCCGCCGCCAGCATATCGGCATTGTAACACTCATCAATAATCCAGTTGCCATATTTATCTTTTTTCAGCAGTGACGGAGCCAGCTCAAAGAAACGGAAACCCCCGCCACCCTGCCAGTTCACAGCTTTGGATATGCCGCCCTGTTCCCCATCCACAACCGCTTTAAGTCGGGGCAGACAGTGCGTGTAACAGTGATCGCCAAGCTCAATGCCTATCCAACGACGTCCCATTTTATGGGCAACAGCAGCAGTGGTGCCGGAACCAAGGAAGGAATCAAGGACCCAATCGCCGGGAGAGGTGGACATGGCGATACATCTTTGAATTAATTTTTCTGGTTTCTTCCCTTTCGGAAAATCAACCCCACCTTCAGAAGATAATCCTTCAACAGGTATATCATTCCATATGTCTGTAATCAATTCACCAGGTAACAGTTGACCATCTATAAGTTTTAATCTATCCTTATAAAAAATAACACGTTCGCCACCAATAAACATATAATCCATATCATCATTTGGGTGGCGTAGTATCATATTTTTGTTTTTCTTTGAGGCATTAATAGTATTACGCCTTTTAATTAAAGCTCCGCCAGTAACAGATGCAGTTCTAAAAACTTTATCTGCATTTTCTATAGCGAACAATGCAATTTCTTGTTCAAACTCTTCTTTAAGTTCACGTTTCGCTTCTGTTGCTGTAGAATAGCCTAGTTTTTCTGCAACAATATCTCTTATATTCCTCCATGTCCAATCTTTTTCTTCTTTATCAGTATTACAAAAAACCCATTTATATTGGGGGTCATATGACTTTTCAACAAATATGGCATCTGTATTTAATATGAATTTAGATTTATCCTTCGCATAAAACAATATATGGTTAGCTTGCTTAAAAAGATTATTGCTGGTACTCTTATACCCAAAAGGCTTATTTGTGGCAACTATAATTTCATTAATATAGTTAATACGTCCAAAGATTTCATCTAGCAAAACTTTAGCATAAGCTGATTCGCTATCATCTAAGTTTACAAAAATACATCCTTCTTCACATAATAAAGCATGTAATATTTTTAATCTTCTTGCCAGTAAATCAAGCCATATTGAATGTTCCAAATTATCATCATAATGTTCAAAGGCCGCACCTGTATTAAAAGGTGGATCAATATATATACATTTTATCTTCCCAGCAAAATCCTGCTCTAGAGCCTTCAGGGCAAGTAGGTTATCTCCGTGAATAAGCATGTTCTCCGTATTCGGATCACCGTAACCTTTAGACTTGTCCTCTAAAAGTATCCTTGGTTCCACCTTTATCTCATCATATTTCCCTATCCAGGTCAGTTCCAATTTTTGCTTTCTGTCCATCACAATTCCCTCCGTTATTCTAAAGCCCAACGAATTACAAACAGTTCCTCGGCATAACTTCTGCCCTTCAACTGGCGCTCAATTTTTTCCTGTAATTCTTCGCGTTTTTCATCGATCCTGTCTTGTTCCTTGTATAAATCCCGTATTTTCTCCCGGCGTTTCTTTTCCAATGCATTAATCTGTTTTCTTATTTCCAGGGTCTGTTCAAGAGTTGCTGTCGTACGCTCATCTTTTCTAAGCTGTGAGATTTCACGGTCAATCAGCTTGATTTCCCGCTCCAGACCCTGTTTTAAGTCATCCGCCCAGGCATCGAGCTTTGCACATTCCTCTCGGAAATACTCCAGGTCATTCCTTCTGATTCTTGCAAGCATTTCTTCTCTTATCTTCGCCCGTTGGTCCTGTAATTCCTTCACTAGTTCCACTATTGCCAATTCCATACTTTCTTTGGCAGGCAGCTTAAAAAGTTTTGCCGCAAGTTCTTCGTCAATCACCGTTCCGTCATCGGCTACACATGTCAGGAGCAGGTGTTCCTGAATCTCAAAGGCCTCGCTGGTAAGTTTATCTGCAATCAGCCAGCCGGATTTTGATGGCATTTCCTCAAAAAAAGTTATCTTATGCTCTGAATTTGTATAGTCAAAGATCAGCTTGGCATAAGGCAAATTTCTTGCAAGAGCCCGTTGGATGATCATTTCTGCAAGGGGATGCTCTTTGCGTAAAAAATGATCTTTTAACTGTTCGGCCTTTTTCCAGTTCAGATGGTAATATCCCTTGTCTGCAAGGCTGCCATTATAATAAAACCTGGGTTCACCGGGGCAAAGTTCAATATCGCCATGCAGTTCTGATTGGACAAGGCTAAAAAGCCATCTTTCATATAAGGAGAGCGTCTCCCTGGCAGCATTTTCACAGGTTTTTAAGCGACGCGCAACTTCCTCATCAAAGTTTTCCAACAATGCCCGGCGTGCCTGTGCCATATTGACTTGAATTTTTTCATCAAGTTCGCGTTGTATCTCATCGAATGCCGCTTGTATTTCTTCGCTGGTGCGGCATGTCTGGTAAATTTCAGCAATGCGTTTTTCAAAATCAATGCCTGATTCAACGGCGCCTAGCACTTCGTCAGAAGCACCAAATATACCGTCAAACAAGCGAAACTTCTCATCAAGCAGTTGATAAACACGCTTGTCCGCCTCATTGGCAATATTTAAAAAGTTGATCACGACAACATCATTCTTCTGGCCGTATCTATGACAGCGGCCAATACGCTGCTCAATGCGCTGTGGATTCCAGGGTAGGTCATAGTTTACAACCAATGAACAAAACTGCAGGTTGATTCCTTCGGCCGCAGCCTCAGTTCCAATTAATATGCTGGCTCGGTCCCTGAATTCTTCAACAATAGCCGCTTTCATGTCAGCTTGTTTGGAGCCGGAAATAATATCTTCACCCTGGTGACGGGCTAACCATTCATTATAAATTCGTCTTGAATTCAGGTCATTGTTGTAACCGTTTAATACCACAACCTGACCTTCATAGCCATTATTGATTAACAAATTTACCAGATAATCCTGGGTCCGTTTTGATTCAGTAAAAATTACCGCCTTTCTTTGCGCCCCCAGTTCTGAGCCTTTTTCAAACCCTTTCTGAAGCGCTGTCAGGAGGTTTTCTCCCTTGGCATTAAATTTGATGCTTTGGGCTAGTTCAAGGTATTCAGTAAGCTTTTGCAGTTCCTCGGATATCTCCTGCCTTTCTTTGAGCAATTCGGCAAAATCACCATTTTTTTCATCATCCCATTCTTCGATTATCTCAGGAAGTACATCATAATCATCAATATTCAGTTCCGCGTCGTATCCATCTAGCATGTGTTGGAGACGAGATATAAGTGACTGCAGTGTACCGGATATGGCAAATGATGAGGAAGCCAGAAGTTTGCGCAATATAAGAGTCATGAGTTTGCGCTGGCTAGCCGGCAAAGCATAAAGTTTTGGGGTTAAAAGGTATTCCGAAACCTTATTGTAGAGCAATTCTTCTTCTTTGGTTGGAGCGTATTCCTGCAAAATGGAAATACGTCTTGTATATCTGACATATTCAGTCACTTGTTTGCGGAGCGTTCGTTTACAGAATTGCTGAAGCCTTTGACGCAGGAAAATATTTCTGATTTCCTCATTGTCAATATTTATGTACATGTCACGGTAAGTCTTGACATCGCCAAAAACATGTTCATCAATAATACTTACCAAGCCATATAGTTCCATCAACGAGTTTTGGAGCGGGGTAGCAGTAAGCAGTAGTTTTTTTCTGTTAGCCAGAGCAATCTTTAAAGTATTGCCAATAATATTAGATGGTTTATATACATTTCGTAGCCGGTGCGCCTCATCCATTACCACCAGGTCCCACGGAACTGATGCAATTTCGTCTGCCATTTTTGCCGCAAAGTGATAAGAACATATTACAATTTTATCCTTTACTTCAAATGGATGTATGCAACCCGCACATTTCATCTGATTATAGTTTTTGCTTTCCAGTATAACAGACTTTATATAAAACTTTTCATCAAGCTCAGATAACCATTGATTACGTAGTGAAGCAGGGACAATGAGCAATATCCGTCGTTTACGTTCCGCCCAGTACTGGGCAATAACTATGGCCGCCTCGATAGTTTTTCCCAAACCAACTTCATCCGCTAATAAAACACCATTTGACAGCGGCGAGCGGAGCGCAAACAAAGCTGCATCGATTTGATGCGGATTCAAATCCACCTTTGCTCCGGACAAAGACGAAGCAATTTTTTCTATACTATTGCTCGGACGTTTCAATGTTAACTGAGTTGCATAGTATTTTGAGTGATAAGGTGTATACAAATATGATCTCCCCCACCCCAAAAACAATTAAGTTAATTATTTTCTACATTCTTATGAGTATACCGCTTATCTTCCGGCTTCTTGGCACTAATAGGCAAAACCCACATATTTCCAAGACGCATTGCTCCTTGAATCCGTCCCTGCGCACATAAAACCTGCACTCGGCGGACGGTAATATTCCATTTTTGGGCAGCTTCTTTTGCGGTCATATACTCCATTATTTCACACCTCTAAAGTGTATAATTACCCAAAAATATTATATTCGTAAATGCGAATAATTTCAAGGAGAGTTACTATTCTCCAACATAATCTTTACATCCATCCTGTCTCCTCAACCTTATCAAAAATGCCCGTTATCTAATCTGTCAACTCAACCCTGCCTATTTTCGAATCCAAATTTCGCTCCAAAAGTACCCCCTCGATATGTTTCCATGTACGTATTTCGCCTCTTTAGGTTGAGTAGACAACTTAGATGTAATCCCTGAAACCCGCTTAAATAAACACTTACAGCTTTGTAATCAATACCACGCACTCCACATGGCCCGAGCCGCTTGGATTGATGACTTTGGGCTGTTTTTTTAAACCTTACGTTTACGGGAACATGTCAATGGGTTTTTGGCATTTTCCTCGTAAACCGACGTTCATGGAAACATATCGACCGGTATTATCGCCGGTTTCATTCATGCTTTAATTCTTTGCTGCATTCATAGTTTTCCAAATTGCCATTGGATGCTGTTTTATATTCTCCAACATATCTCCGGAAAACAATAAGTCTGGCTTATATATTCCAGAAGCAAACTTGTGTAAATATTCTTTGTGTTTTGGTGTCAAAACAACACTGTTTGCAAGAAAATCCTTTACTTCAGATTTTGCTTTGTCCAATTCCAATCGTTCACTTTTTACAAGCATGGGATATAAATCTTGATAAACTGTTTGCTTTTTTAACTCATCTACATGATCGGGCGAAAAACTGAGTTTTGCCGCATCTCCTGAAATGGAACCGTAAAAACTACTGCATTGCAAAAACTGTCATAATCACCTTCGGAAAGGATACCATACTTTTTCACATTATATAAATCATAAAAATCCCTTGCCGCAAGACGGTTAAACAAGGCTACTGTTTTAGCAGCTAAAAGTTCGATATAGTATAATGTATTAACTTCTCCTCTGGTGCCAAACAGTTCTGTATTTATTTTTCTCATCACAGGTGGCCAAATATGATGTCTTAAGGAATAGTTGATTTCAATTTTTACATTATCATAATTACCCGCATTGTTTTGGAAACGAGCCACAATTGATTCCAAAGCAAAGTAGTCTTTGGATTTTTGTGAAATATAATATCCTTCCCTCTCTAAGTAACCATGTAGTAATTCTTTTACCCTAAACCGTTCCTCAAGCACCTTCTCTCTGTCATCATAGGAGTGAAAATCCAGATCTATATCTACAGATAATCTGGGCAAAGCAAAAACAGTTAGGTTTAAAGCAGTTCCGCCCTTTAGAACTAATCGTTCTCTTAAAAAAGCATTACTATTTATAAATTCAAGTATTAATATTAACCGGTGAACCTTCTCTATTACATCTTTATGAAATCCTGTCTTTTCAGAAAGTTCCAGGTAATATCTTTTGTCTGACTTAAACAAAAATATCATCCTTTACTTCAAGAGTTTTTGGCACTATAAGACCCCAGCGTTTTATAAGTATACCGTTACCGTTTTTTGCTTTTTCATCTAAATAACTTCTCGTATTTCCTGTCTTTTTTTCTATATGACTCAAAAAATCATTTGTTATTCCCAAAGACTGCTGATATCGTTCCATGAAATAACCTGCTTTTTTATAAAGTATCCGTTTATCATATATTTCAAGATATTTTGCCAGTTTTGTTTCATCAAGAACCCTGCATATTTTAAGTATTTCATCCAGTTCATGTACACCACCGCAGTAATCTAATCTGTCCAGGCAATCAACAACAGTTCTTTCAAGGTCCGTAAACCTAATTTTATTATTCAGATGATAATGGGTAATCCCTTCCTTGAGTCCTTTTCCCACATATTTGTATAAAACTCCTTCAAATTCAAAATCAGATATCTTTTGTCCTGATGCTACATAAACTATAAAACTTACCTGGTGGGATAATCCATGGATTTCAAAAGCAGAGTGGTAAGCCAAATAAGCATCGTTATTTATTTTACTTGCAACCAAATATCGGTCAGCCGTAGCTTCTCTATTCTCTAAACTAACAGCACAATACAGATTTCGGCGCACTCGTTTTATAAGACCTTTTTTTAAATATGAATTTAATATCACTTTTGTATTTTCTATGCTTCCTACAACTTTTTTAGCATCCTCAAGGTTAAATACCTCAAGTTTCAAAAAGTCTTCATAATACTTCATATTAATAACTCCGTTTTGTATTTTTCTCATAAGTTAATATAATTATTGACTTTCAAGCATAATTTAATACTATTATAATTTAAGTTTCGTATTTTTACAATATATTAATAAAAACGTTAACTTTATGATGCAAAAATGAAACCAATAAATTTTAGCAGAATATCTAAAAATATCTGTTGATGATACCAAATTGATGTGCTCCTTATATGGAGCATATAACATATAGATTTACTCCGCTTTATCATTGAGGCAGTTTTAGAAAAGAGCGCAGCTTTTTACGCATTTCATCGTCGTGTGTCAACCATATATAATGAGCAGCACCCTCAATAATGGCTAATTCAGCATTGGGCATTAATGCTTGAATCTGCATTGCCGGCCAATTAGGACGTATATCTTTTTGAGCACACATAACAAGTGTGCAAATATTAAGCTTTGCTACATATTTATATAGCAATGGTTGATGCATTGTTTATTAACCTCACTATTGAATTCATAGAGCATTTCAGGCACAGTTTCTCTATATTTGTCCAAGTTGGCATGGTACTTCGTATACCAACTTCGGTAATTCTGAATACCATTACCTGCAATATATAAGATTGCCTTTGTTTTATCCGAATGATGTATCGCGTAAGCTAGAGAAAGATTAGCTCCCCAGGAATGTCCTCCAACTATCCATGCCGTTATGCCATAGTACTCTCTTATAGCTTCCATATCGCTTATTGCTGTATACATGTCATAATTTCCATCTTTATCGGAACGCCCGCATCCGCGCTGCTCAAACCTTATGACAGTATAACCATCATCATTTGTGAGACTGGCAACATATAGTCGCTGCAACCTGGTCCTCCAGAGCATAATATTATATACCTGTTTGCGTTCCCTCTGATATCGGTCCAAATTTTAATCCCATTAATCGGTACATAGTTTTCCAAGTATATACCCCTCCATATTCTATTTATATTCAACGTTCGTACTTATTACCAATTCGAAGTAAAAATGATTCTTATGTGCTGTTGAAATGGCATGATAGCCATTCCTAATTAATCGATTAGTTTTACCATTTGCACTAAAAGGCAGCAACACCAGCTAAAGTCCTGATTAGCTAGTTAGCTCTAAACAATGAAGCATTGACCGACGTAGATAGAACTCTTTTAAGCAAAAGCTCACAAATGCTGTAAATTATTATTTTATCGTTTTTATAAATTCATCTAAATACATTACTGAATATCCGTTTACAATCATACGATCATGTAATTCTTTATCCTCTGTAATAAGTATACATCCTTCATTAACACATGTATCTGCTATAATCGCATCGTTTTTATTACTTCCATTGTCCTTTAGAATCTTGTTGTATACTAACCCCTCACCTAATCTTGCATATCCTAGTCTTGCTCTTCCTAAAACAAATACTGATATAGGTACTAATTTGGGTCTCAGATCAGCCAACATCAAGATATTTGCAACTCTAGTTTCCTTTTTTGAATCTGGTATTTTGCATAGCTCCTCAACTTGAACAGTAGTAATATAGTATTCATATTGCTTTTCTGCTGAGTTTTTTATTTTTTCAATTATTTTGGGAAGTTTATCAAAGACATTTGAATCAAACATTATCTTTTTCATTCTACACCTCAAAAATATATACAAAGTCATGAAGAACACCTTAAGTGTTCCTAAGGTACGTTGCTATATCCAATCAAATTCATAAAATGTTTCGTTGTCAAAAAAACTAGTTTTCCCGAAGGCAAAGTATATAAAGTGGTATCAATTTAGCCTCCCAATTGTATTAAGTTGTTTTCAGAATCAGTAAAACCCTTTACGAATCAACGTTTTTCAAATTTCATCCATCCATCCTGTCTCCTCAACCCCTATGAAAAAAGGCCGTTATCTATTCTGTCAACTCAACCCTACCAATTTTGAGCTCAGATTTCACCCCAAAAATACTTTCTCGATATGTTTCCATGTACGTATTTCGCCTCTTTAGGTTGAGTAGACAACTTGGATGTACTTCCGAAAACTCAGTAAAATCAAGACTTACACCCTTGACATTAATGTCACGCACTCAACGTGTACGGTCCAGGGGAACATGTCGACGGGCTGGGCTTTTATAAGCTTGTAGCCGCCTTCTTCAA
>Ga0255345_1004391_pt1 | contig 15454 bp, 16 predicted proteins | sample wastewater_treat_6_FD_192415 | JGI IMG/M metagenome (GOLD analysis project Ga0255345, IMG submission 192415) | Wastewater microbial communities from Lulu Island WWTP, Vancouver, Canada - plant20 | ecosystem: Engineered > WWTP > Wastewater > Unclassified | place: Canada: Vancouver, British... | reverse complement strand
GCTCCTTTTCCGCCGGAACCACCACCGCAGCGTATCTTCAGCGTTTTCGGGGTTTCGACCACGAACGGCTGATTATTGCCGCCCATGCCGTATGTCGCTGCAACAGTCGGTGCGACATCGAGCGGTCCCGTATAGCGGCTGTCCTGAGAGTGGTTCTCATACACGGATGCAGGCGATGCGCCCTGACCTGCTGCTTCAAGAACAGCAGGAAGGTGTCCGTGTGTTTCTGCACGGAGTGTTCCGGCAACATCATCCGATACACTCATAAACGCACCGCCCATGTCATTCAGCACTGGATTTATGTCATCAAATCTGATGCCTGACGTTCCAATGCTATCCGCAGCACTTCCGGCAGTTCTTTGCCACGTTCGGAAGCTCTCCGCAGAATACCCAGACACGCCTTCGGAGTCAAAGAGTATTTTCCCGGCACATTCGCCATCAAAATCTGCGACAAGGTAGATGCGTTTTCTTCTCTGGGGAACTCCCCAGCCGCAAGCATCAAGGACTCTCCACGCAACGGAGAATCCGTCACCCACGATCTCTCCGGCTTTTGACCATTTCGCAGGTCGAGGAACAGATACACTGCCGTCTTTGACCTTGCTGATCTCTTCAAGGACACAGCGGAAGTCTTCGCCGGCATTTGATGAGAAAGCGCCGGGGACATTTTCCCAGACGCAGTATCTTGGATATCGGTCATTTGTCGCACACCTCATTTCTTTTATGATCCGCACCGCCTGATAAAACAACCCGGAGCGTTCGCCGTCCAGACCGTTCCTTTTTCCGGCAATGCTCATATCCTGACAAGGACTGCCGAATGTGATGATGTCCACAGGCGGCAATTCTGCGCCGTTGAGTGTATTGACATCGCCGTAGTGCTGTAACTGTGGCAGGCGCTTTTCTGTAACACGGATCGGGAACGGTTCAATCTCTGATGCCCATACAGGCTTGATGCCTGCAAGGATACCGCCAAGCGGAAACCCGCCGCTGCCGTCAAAAAGGCTGCCGAGTGTCAATTTATTCATGACTCTCGACCTCCTTCACCAGATCGGAATAAGGAATCTGCTGTCCGTTACGAATTACATACACGCCTTCGGCATTTCCGGTGTCCTCAACGTAGCGCCGGAGAATGACGGAGGCGTATTTTTCGTCAAGTTCCATCATGTAGCAGATGCGGTTCATCTGCTCACACGCCATGAGCGTCGAGCCGCTGCCGCCGAAGGTGTCGATGACCACAGCGTTCTCCTGCGTGGAGTTGCCGATTGGATAACCGAGCAGGTCGAGAGGCTTGCTGGTCGGGTGGTTCGCATTGCGCTTCGGCTTGTCGAAATGCCAGATGGTCGTCTGCTTTCGGTCGGAATACCACTTGTGCTTGCCGTTCTGCATGAAGCCGTACAGCACCGGTTCGTGCTGCCACTGGTAATCGGAGCGTCCGAGGACAAGGCTGTCCTTCACCCAGATGCAGCAGCCTGCAAGGTGGAATCCCGCATCGACGAATGCACGGCGGAAATTCAGTCCTTCCGTATCAGCATGGAACACATAAGCCGCGCCGCCTTTTTCGAGGTGGTCTGCCATACACTTGAAAGCGGAGAGCAGAAAGTTATAGAACTCCTCGTTTTTCATGCTGTCATTCTGAATCGTCAACCCGCTGGAGCTTTTGAAAGATACACCGTAGGGCGGATCGGTCAGAATGAGGTTTGCTTTCGTATCGCCCATAAGTGTATTTACATCATCGGGACTGGTCGCATCACCACACATGAGGCGATGCCTGCCGACCGTCCACACGTCGCCACGCTCCACGAAGGAAGCCTTCTCCAGCGCAGCAGTCAGGTCGAAATCGTCGTCCTTTGCATCGGAGTCCGTACCGTCGGAGAACAGGTCAGCCAGTTCCTTTTCATCGAAGCCGGTCATGGAGAGATCATAGCCGAGGTCTTGCAGTTCCTGCATCTCCACAGCGAGAAGTTCCTCGTCCCAGCCTGCATCCAGCGCCATTCTGTTATCGGCAAGGATGTATGCTTTCTTCTGCGCATCGGTCAGGTGGTCAACATAGACACACGGCACTTCCGTGATGCCTTCCTCCTTCGCCGCCATGAGGCGACCGTGACCTGCGATGACATTATACTCCCGGTCAATGATGACCGGATTGACGAAACCGAACTCACGCAGCGAGGAACGCAGCTTCTTGATCTGCTCTGGCGAGTGAGTGCGGGCGTTATTTACATACGGAATGAGCTTGTCGGTACTGACAAGCTGAAAGTCAGTCGTTGTTTTCATGTGTACCTCACTTCCTGCTGCGGAGTAGCTGCTCCATCATATCGTCCTGCGGAGAGCCGTCGAATTTTGTGGTGCAATTCTGCTTCACGATATCGAAAATTTCATACCAGAGCAGATTTGCTTGCTTCTGATAGGACTGGCTGAGCGATGCAAACGGAGATGCGACCACGCCGCCGGTCGTCGGGTGCTTGCCGAGCAGACCGTAGGTCGAGAGCGCTTCCTCGCACTGTACGAAACGAGCGAACGCCAGCGAGTAGCTTTCGAGCAGTCGCTTGTTCACCAGCTTTTCGCAGCCGCGATTCTTCAGCCATATCCATGTTTCCTTGTAGATTCCATCCGCGCCGAGAGGCTTACCGTCCTTCTGCCGTGCCGAGAGGTATTCACTCGGCGAGGGCATATCCTCACCGACAAGGTCAGCGGCATCATCAAGGTCTGCTCCCTCCAGCGCGGTCGGGGTGAATTCGATGATGTCGGCATCCTCTCCTGCGGCAATTTTCTCGGCGAGAGGCTTCGGCTTGTCGCCTGCACGGACTCTGCGTCCGCCACGGTTTGTACCGTCCTTTGCCATATCATCACCTGCCTATAAAAAATGCCGAAACCACGCAGATTTCGGCTTGTAAAATATTCGAGGGGTTAATCGGGTGTTTGAACCGGACTTTTTGCGCGTGAGAGGGGGCGCCGGTCTTGTGATTGCTGCTCCGTAGAGATTTCGATACCCCCACCGGGCAGCCCCCAGTCCCGCCCCACTATGATTTTTCAAAAGATACCTTTGAGGGTTGACTTTTATTCAAGCCTTATGATATCATTAAAGAAAGATAACATATTGTCGGGGTGTTATTATGATTTTGTTTGCTTTGGATTTAGCGGGTAACCGCATTTATATCGAAAACGCTCATGCAGGAACAGCCTATCTCTGTGAAGAATGTGGAACACGACTCATGGCGAAAAACAAAGGCTCAGAACGTCAGCACCATTATGCTCATGTACCCGATGAAAAGAACAGGGGCATACAGCGTGACTGTAAATGGCGAAGTGACCTGCGAACAGAAAACCAAATGAGTGAGTGGCATCGTTCATGGCAGGAGCGCTACCCAGAAAACCAGCGAGAAGTTGTGTTCAAAAAAGGTGATAGAATCTTTCGTGCTGATGTTTTTCTTCCTGAACGTCGTGAGGTAATAGAGTTTCAGCACTCAAGAATTACGAGCGAAGACTTTCATGCAAGAAACGAATTCTATAACTCTTTGGGTTACAGCGTAATATGGCTTTTTGACTTTGATGAATTGGAAGGAAGATACCAGTATATTCATCCCGACCAGTATGATGACTTTGTACAGCGCTTTGTTCGTGATGGTCAAAAAGTATACGCTATGGATCAGGATACTTATCGCTCGACATTTGGAGATTGGAAAGCGAAAAGTAAGAAGGTTCATGTCTGCTTCATGCGCACTTATAATCAGTGGCGTTTTTACAGTTACATAAAAGTTGTCACAGGTAGTTTTAAATATGATATGCCGATGCATCTCTTTGTTATTGAAATGAAAGAACGCGATTTCTTGTCTCGAATCGGAATCAATAATGGCTATCGTTAACTTAATGTTCAATAGCTGTATTCCGGTCTGCTGTCCTCTGTTCCGGTCTTGCGGTCGTGACAGGGCTTGCAAAGCGCCTGCCAGTTGGTGTCGCTCCACATCAGGTAGTGATCGCCACGGTGCGGAACGATATGGTCAACGACCGTTGCGGTCACATACTTTCCCTGCGCCAGACACTTCACGCACAGCGGATGCTTCCGCAGGTACGCCTTGCTGACACGCTGCCACTTGCTGCCGTAGCCACGCTTGGCGGCAGACGGTCGGTCAGGGTGCAGGGGCTTGTGTTCGTCGCAGTACGCACCCTCGGTCAGTCTCGGACAGCCGGGGTGCTTGCACGGTTTCAGTGCTTTCCTCGGCATCGCCGACACCTCCTTCGGGCATAACAAAAGCCGCTGCGGATACCCACAACGGCTTTGTACATATTCTTCTATTATACATTATAGCACACATTTCCAGTGTTTTCAAGTGAATTGGACTGCATCTGACTGCAAACTTTCAAGCGCTTTTGCATGGATATAATAAGCCTTACGCTTGCTGATAAACATCTCAGCAGCAACGGTATTCCACGGCTTGAATTCAAGATAGCGCTTGGTCAGAAGGTCACGGGCATCACCGTCCTGCACAGCATTGATGCGGGTTTCCATATCCGCGATCAGCGCATCATATTCTGCCTGCGTTTCCTGTATATCCTGTTCCAGCGCCATGATCTTGAAAACGGTGCCTTCCATTTTGCTGCGGTCTGGCGATACCGTCCTCGGCATATCATTGATGCCGCTGCCGTTCATGCCCTCTGCCCTCTGACGAAGAAGATGTATCTCATGGATTTTTCGGTTGATGCGTTTACGGAGCCGTTCCATCTTGTCCCAGTATTCCTTCATACAAATGCCTCCTTCATTGTTGTGATCAGCGTTTCACCGTTCAGATCATCCGCCAATACTTCAAACCACTGCGACCTCAGAAATCGCTCTGCTTCCTTGATTCCGTCCTTGTTTTTTGTAATAAGGGCGGCTTTGTAATCCTGCAAGGCTTTTTCGATTACGGCAGCGGCAAGCAGTTTATATCCCATAGCATCCCTCCAGTTCCGCTTTGACTGCATCCATCAGGGCTGACTGAGTTTTGTCCTTATCTTGCAATGCTTTCAGGATGCGTTCATCGACAGTGCCTTTTGTAACGATATGCTGTATGACAACGGTCGCGGACTGCTGTCCCTGCCGCCACAATCTGGCGTTGGTCTGCTGATACAGTTCCAGACTCCATGTCAGCCCGAACCATACAAGGGTGCTGCCTCCGCTTTGCAGATTCAGTCCGTGTCCCGCCGATGCAGGATGTATCAGGGCGACAGGCAGTTCACCTTTATTCCAGCGACTGATGCTGTCGGTCTTATCCAGTGTGCTGAACGGGATATGAAGCTGATGCAGGCGCTCCGTTATGCGGCTTAGATCGTGCCGGAACCAGTATGCGATCAGAAGCGGTCTGCCGTTCATGCTCTCGATAATATCCTCAAGGGCATCCAGCTTCCGGTCGTGTATGGGTACGATTTCACCGGAGTCATCATATATCGCACCGTTTGCCATCTGCGACAGCTTATTGCTGAGACTGGCGGCATTTGCGGCAGTGACTTCTCCATCCGGCAATGACAGAACCAGTTCCTGTCGCAGGTCGCTGTATTTCTTATGCTCCGCTTCGGAAAGCTGCACGGTGTATTCGCTCATGATCAGTTCCGGCATTTTCAGGTGATCGGTCGCTCTCATGGATACCGTGATGTCGGATATTTTCTCATATATTGCATCTTCTGCACCGGGCAGCGGCTTATAGCTGTACACAATCATGCCGTTTCGCTTATCGGGCTTAAAGTAGGTATTGCGGTACTGTCCGATAAAGCGTCCTAGCCGCTGCCCCATATCCAGAAGCCGGAACTCCGCATACAGATCCATGAGTCCGTTTCCGGTCGGCGTTCCCGTCAGTCCCACGATACGCTTTGCCTTCAATCTGACCTTCATGAGAGCCTTGAAGCGCTTTGTCTGGTGATTCTTGAAAGAACTCAGCTCGTCAATGACAATCATATCATAATCAAACGGCATCTCATCTATCAGCCAGCCGACATTCTCGCGGTTGATGATATAGACATCAGCCTTCCGCGAGAGTGCCATTCTGCGCTCTTCCGCTGTGCCGACTGCGATGCTGTATGTCAGTCCCTGCAGATGCTCCCACTTCTCGATCTCTGCCGCCCATGTATCACGGGCTACCCGCAAAGGTGCGATGATCAGAACCTTGTGTATCTCAAAGCTGTCGAACAGCAGGTCGTTTATCGCCGTAAGCGTTGTGACGGTCTTGTCAACCCAAGCCCATATCAAGCAGGAGTGCTGCAATCGGGTGTTCCTTGATAAAATCAACTGCGTATTCCTGATAATCATGAAGCTTCATTCGGCATCACCTCCTCGATAATTCTTTGTATGCCCGCCATACTGTCAAGTACATACACCTTGAAGCCTAACTGCCGCAGAAGTCTGTGCCGGGAAAGCTGCAAGGCTCTGGGCTTTTCACCGGGGGCTTTCACTTCAACAAATGCCATCCTGCCATGCGGCATCAGAACCAGTCGGTCAGGTACTCCGCTGAATCCCGGCGATACGAATTTCAATGCGATGCCGCCGGAGTCCCTGACTGCCTTTCGGAATGCCTGCTCGATATACTTCTCATCCATTTTTCTCTCCATTCTGAAACAGCGGTACAGAAAATCCCTATACGCGCGTATTACGTGCGCTTTCGTGCGCGGTTTCTTACTATATATTCTTTTATTTGTACTATAAAGATATAGTTGTATAAGTTGTTTCCATAAGGATTGTTTTTCCTTGTATCACGGGAATTTTGAATGAAACAAGTGGAGTGAGACAAGCCCGACTGCCACTTGTTTCATACGGTTGTCTCAGCCCTTACGGGTATAGATGCGCTGCAGTCCGTAAATGGGAAGCCTTTTCTTCGTACCGTCCTTTTCCCATCCGCTGATGCGTGTCATGATAGCGGTGATCGCATAGCTGTCCGCAGGCTTGATGTCCTCCTTCAGCTTGCCGAAGCACTCACACCAGATCTCAATATTCGATACTGTCTCGCGGCGCACTGAGCCTATCGGCTGTGTCGGTTCATCGGGGTTCTGCAGGAAACTGCGGCGTTTGTAGATATCCATCGTATCCCAGTCGGTCGGCAGCAGTGTATCCAGATATCGGATGACAAGTCCTTCACGGTCATCCTGCTCCATTGCCGCAGACTGCTCCGTCCTCGCATAGCTTTCAAGTTCCGCAGGCAGGAACAGCGGTTCACCCTCTTTCACATACACCAATGCCTCCGCCCACATCATGTCAATATCGAATTCTGTCAGATCCCACGGCTTGTACTGATCGCCGCCGGGAACTCTGACCGTCCAGAAGCGGCGGTTTCCGGTCACATCACGCAGAAAGCCGTTCTCGGAATTGGTCGTGCCAAAGAACACGCACTGTCTCGGATGCGGCGTGACACGTCTGCCGAAGGAAGCACGGTACTTATCGTCCTGACGGGAAATGAACGCCTTGACCTTGTCGATATCCGCCTTCTTCATTCCGGCAAGTTCACCGATCTCCAGAATCCAGTATCCCTGCAGCTTTTCCGCAGCAGTCTTGTCGTTCATGTCGGAAAGGTTCAGGCTGTCGGAATACCATTCGCCGCCGAGTTTCCCGATAAAGGTCGATTTGCCGATGCCCTGCGGTCCATTCAGCACAAGGATATGGTCGAACTTGATGCCGGGGTGATATACGCGCTGCACAGCGGCACACATGATCTTGCGGGATACCGCCCGGATATATGCATTGTCATCAGCACCGAGATAGTCGATCAGCATAGTGTCGATACGCTCGATCCCGTCCCACTCCGGCAGACGGGAGAAATACTCCCTGATTGGATGATAGGAACGATCGTCAGCAGCCTTCTGGACGGCGATATCATAATTACGAGCCGAAAACGTACCGTAGCTGGCATCGACATAGCAGATAAGCTGTGCGTCATCGGCATCACGCCAGAAACGGGCAGGATGCTTCCACGGCACTTCGCCGCTGATCTCCATGCCATCCGCCAACTGATTGAACACGATGCTCCGCAGATATTGGTCATTTTCCATGATCAGGCGGATGTTGTGAAGGCAGTTCTCCAGAACGCCGTCCTTATTGCGGCGCAGGCGTTTCTTCCAGTCATCATCGACAGGGACTGAGAAGTCGCTTGCCGCTTCAGACAGTCTTTCTTCTGCTGCAAGCAGCTTCACAGCATCAAGACTCATGGCAAACTTGCACATCTCACGGTAGGATGCCTTATCGTCCAGACCGCCGAATTTGTGTATGCGCACGATATCAAAAGCGTTGCAGAGTTTCAGGTATGCCGGGTCTTTCGCATGGTGCGAATACACGAACATATCCTCCTTGATCTCGACACCCGCCATACTGTGCGCAGTGATCAAATGCCAGCGGTTATCATTATCGGTCGGCTCATATACATCGGACAGGAACTCCGACAGGGCTTTGCTGATTGGGAAAAAAGCTCTGTTGAACAGACCAACAGCGCCTTCCTTTTCCAGAGGGTTCTGCACCTTCTGCTGCGTGACCTGATTCGCCTTGCTCTCACGGGAAGAGGTCGGAAGCTGTGTCGGATCAGTCCATTCCGGGTGCGCCGACAGAATATCATCGGGATCAAGCCACTCCTTGTCCACTTCCTTGAACTCAAAAGCCCCGTTCTGCGGACAGGATGGCCAGTACATGAGCTGATTCGGCTGATAGGAACACTCGTCAAAATAGTCGATGCCAAGCATCTCAGCGACATATCGGGCGACCGCCACGAACTCCTCAGGTGTCACATCCCGTGTCATCGGAACAACGATACGGGCTCTTGGGTTCTCCGACGTACTGGAGTGCGTGGTGTAAAGGCAGGAGGTATACGGCATCGTTGTCTCAAAGCTGTCTATGTATTCCCGTGTCAGGCGGTCGCCGTCAAAGGAAAGGATAGAACGCTTTTCGACCGTATCGATCTTGCGTCTGCCGCCCTTCAGCACACCGCCGACAAAGCCGCCGTGATCTTTTGCTGCATCTCGCTGTGTCTTTGACATCTTCGCATATTCCTCGGCGGTCTCCGTGGTTCTCTGCGGAACGCGCAGGCGTTCCTTGAGTTCATCATAGCTAATGGCCTTGTTCACCCATGTTTTTGCCTGACGGCTGTTGCCGTAGGCGATAGCAAGTGGTCTCATGTGCATTCCTCCAAATCAGTTGTAAAGTAGCGTATCGGGATATGCTTCCGCTTTGCACGGTCGATCTCCGCCTTCATGCCGGGACTGATATAACTGCCGAAAACCCACAGCTCCGCACATTTACACAGCAGTATGATATTCATGAATAGGGCGATATCCCGTTCTTCCGGTATATCATCATTCATGAACTGCGTGAAATATATGTGCGGTGTTATGGGCAGGCAGTGATTATCTACAGCAAAACGGCTGTATTTTCGTGCGTTCTCAGTGTTTTTCTCCGTATCTCCGGCATAGGGAGAGCAGATGTAGACGATAGGTCGGAAGGCGGCAGCTTTCGCCGCAGCCTTCTCTTCCTTCTCGATACGGTTAAACGCTTCATATTCTGTAGGACTGGGGTAGCCTTCGCCGTTATATTTGTCTGCCATTCAGCCCTCCTTGATCTTTGCAGCGTACCACTCAAGGTAACGCTTTCTCTCGTGGAAGTCCGGCACAGACACCAACAGACCAATATCGACCTTCTGCAGCGTTTCGAGCAGGTCGATCTGCTCCTGCGTCAGATACGGACGGATGCTGGTCTTCTTCTCGATGCCGTGCAGCACCCTGAACTGCTTTGCGGTCATGCCGAGGACAATACGGTTGAGCATATCGCACTCATTGCTGAAATGATACGGCTTCGGATCATCCTTGAGCAGACGGATGTTTTCGGTCAGCAGCGGAAACTCCTGTCTCGCCGACACCAGTGTTCTGATGAATGCCTCCATATCATTGAAGCGGCGGATATACAGTTCCTTGAACTGCGCAGCCTTCTTGCCGCGATAGCCCATAGCCAGAAAGACGAAGCCGTCACGAGTCATCACATAGCACGGCTGCTTGTGTCCCTGTTCGTTGATGTATGTCGACGGCTCAAAGTTGAGCAGTCGGAAATTCTCCGAACAATCGAGTTCTCTGATGTCGCGGATCACATTTTTATGTTCCTTTTCAAAGAACTGTGCCACGAAACGGCTGTCGACTCTGACGGTGTCCTGCTTGTCAACAAACACGCCAAAGTCATCCATAGGAATCAAAGTCTGCATAATGCATTCTCCCTTCATATTGTTTTGAGGTATCCCTCTAATTTTCATTGGAAACCAGACAGCCGTTTTGACGAAGGTTCTTTAATTTTTCTGGTAGAAATCGCAGTCATATCCATCGGCACGAAGAATAAGCCCCTTTGCCCACGGCGGCGTTCTGCCCATCTGCTCACATACAGCGTCCACGGACATACGCTTATCTGCCTCGATGATGATCTCGTCATGCACCGTTGCTACCATAAAGCAGTGTGACAGCGTCTGCATACTGTAAAAGAGCAGGTCACGGGCGATCGCCTGAGTTACATTCTCTGCGATCTTGCCGGAGAAGGTTTCGAGCCTGTCCCATTTCTTTGCGGTATTCAGCCCCATGTATGTGATGCACTTGCCGCCGAACTTACTGCACCCGATCTTGGGTTGAGCATAGGCAAGCCGCCTGCCGGAAGGCAGCGTGATAAAAAGCATTCCGCCGGTATATGAAAACAACAGGCCGTGCGTTTCCTGTACCGTTCCCTGAGACAAAGCGGTGATCGCTGCTTTCTCCAGATCACGCCAGAGCCGGACGATATTCGGGTTTGCTGCCCTCCACGCATCCACCAGAGGTTTCAGCTCATCTTCTTTCATGCCGGACTCCAATGCGCCCATGCTGATCAGCGCTCCGACACCGCCGCCGTAGCCGCAGGACAGCGTTGCCTGTTTGCCTTTCTGCCGCAGTTCCGAATTTTCGCCGTGCTTCTCGACCTTGCAGTGAAACATACGGCTTGCGGTAGCGCAATATATGTCGCCATTGTTTGCAAAGGTGTCCAGTACCCATTGCTCCCCGGCAAGCCATGCCAGAACCCGGCATTCAATTGCTGAAAAATCGGCCACAACAAACTTGAATCCCGGTCGCGGCACGAAGGCCGTGCGGATAAGCTGTGAGAGCAGGTCAGGTACATTGCCATACAGCATCTCAGCATCCTCATAACTGCCGTATTTGACTGTATCCCGTGCGACCGCTAAGTCCGGGATATGGTTCTGCGGCAGGTTCTGGAGCTGCACGATCTTGGAGGACTGCCGCCCTGTGCGTGATGCACCATAAAAGCTGAACATACCGCGCACTCTGCCATCGGAGCAGACTGCCGCTTTCATTGCCGTGTATTTCTTGACAGATGACTTGGATAACTGCTGCCGCAGTTCCAGCACCGTCCTCACAGGCTCTTTGACTGTTTTGATGAGGGCGGCGACCTCTTTTTTGCCGAGGGAGTCCGAAGGATATCCCTGCTGTTCGAGCCAGTTCAGAAGTTGATATACCGAATTTGGATTCTCTACTCCGGTCAGGCGGCTCATTTCTGCTGACAGCGTAGCCTTTGCCTGCGCATCAATACGGAGCGCAGCATCGGCAAGGGCTGTATCCACAGCAATGCCGCGATCATTTATCTCCTGATCCAGATAGAATTCCTCCCATACAGCATCGGGAACGGGATAGCGTGAGAGCCGTTCATCTATGGCAAGTTCCGCAACAACATCCTGCCGGTTGTATGTCTTGAATATTTCCCACTTATCCGGCGCATCGGAGGGAGCATGGAACTGCGGAACGCCGTCTTCTTCGGCATAGGGAATGCAGAAGTATTTGATAAGGGCTTTTCCTTCTGGCATCTTCTGCTGTTCCAGTTTCAGTGCAGCACCCGCATCCGCCAATGTGGACGGCAGCGCAAGTGTCCGGCAGTGGATCATGGTGCAGTGCCAGCCACGGCGGGACAGGTAGTCTCCGACTGTATCTTCGGGGATACTGTAGCTGCGGAAAATATGCGGGTAGTATTCGCGGAGATACCGTGATAGGCAGATGCGTTCAAAGTTCACATTATGGGCGCGTTTGATGACACTTTCATCGACAAGCGCACGAAGGATATCTTCGGGAACGGTCTCTCCGGCAGTGAAGTCAAACTGCTGTACCTCTCCGCCGTCAACGGAAATGCTCATAAGCGTTATTGCAAAGTACGGAGAGTCGGCATAGGCATACACACCGCACTTGGTAATATCCCGGTCGCTGCGAGTCTCAAGGTCAATTTCTATACAATTCATATCGTCACATCCTTATAGCAACAGAGCCCAGCCGCATGGTATTGGGCTGGACTCCGGAGTCAATTAGCTGAGAAAATCGTCATCGATGTCTGCGAAGTCATCCTCTGCACGGCTGTGTCCGCCGAGAGGCTCTCCGTCTTTCGTTTTCATCAGATTATTCAAACCACAAGCAATTCCTTTCGCCGTCTTTGTGCAATATGCATAGAAGTTGATGCTTGCACGACCGTAAACACCGCTGTACACCTCGGAGGTGTCGATGATTGGCTGACGGTCTGCATCGACCACGCCGGGAGCAGTGATGGAATTGGCATTCACGAAGTAGCTGTTCGCATACGCCGGATCGTCAGGGCGCTCGGTATCTCCGTCCCTGAGCGGCGTTTTCAAAGTGCTGAGAGGCGGAACGCTCTTGCTGGTGCCCTTGAGTTTAGCAGCGCCTTCGGTGTATGCTGCTTCGATAGCCGCCCTGATCTTTTCGATGGTGGCAGTGTCGCTCTTCGGAATGATCAAGCTGATCGAGTATTTCGGCTTTGCGCCTTCTTCGATAGCCTTCGGCTGCCACACATTTGCGTAGCTCCAGCGGCACACGCCGGTGATCACCTTTGTCGGAATAATCTTCTTTTCCATAGTATCAGTCCTCCATAAAATCATTTTTGGCTGTATTCCACTCCGCCCTGCGGTCGGAGATTGGAACGAGTGTCGGTTTGCCGGGTGGCTTGTGGATCAGGCCACCGAGCAGTTCTTCAAATTTACGCTTACCGAGCAGCTTGGTCATCGCAGTCAGCCCCAGAACCTTATGTTCATAAGGATCAAAGCCTGCAGCGGTGACGGCATCTGCAACGGCAGACTCATTGGTGTATTTGCGGACGGAGCGTCCCTCGACCAGTTTCCACTGGGACCAGTGCTTACCGGAAAGGGCCTGCTGCATCGCATAGTCCTTTATGTCGGATATCCACGATGTAAGGTCATCTGCCTTTGCAAGGATAGCCTCGATCTCATCATCAGTCAGTTCCGGCGGCATTGCGAAATCATATCTCGCAAGCGCAAGGTTGTATTCAGCCCGTTTGCGGCAGGTCTGCTTGACCTTGCAGAAACGGCAGTGTTCACCGGCGCAGAATTCACCTTCACCTGCGAGGGCGAGTGCAGCGGCAGGTTTCAAAACGGTATCACCCCACTGGAGCAGCTCTTCCACTGTCTTTGTACAGGTGTCGCAGTGGTTCAGGCGCGGCTGAAAAATTGTCATCTTCACCTCAGTAAATTCATACAGCGAAGAAAACGCTTCTATCGCTCCGAGGCTATAGCACATTAGCTGCGTATTGTCCTGCGCACTGACTTCGAGTTGACCGTATTTCAGATCGCATATATGCAACGTCTGGTCGGAGATCAGCAGGAAGTCGGCAGTACCGAAGCATCCTGCCGCCCAGCGTTCACAGGATACACGCTGTTCTACGAGGACGGTAGGATCACGGCACGATGCACGGGCGGCTTCGATCTGTTCCATCACGAAGTCACGATACAAGTCGGTCGCCTCATCCATTTCAGCATCGGCGCATTCCGGTATAGTGACATCCTCGCCAAGAGCCTGCCTGATCTTTGCCTCACCGATGGAATGCGCGAGGGTACCGGCAAGTGCATAACTGCTGCCCGTATCCGGTGCTTTCGCATTCAGCATAGCTGCGGGAGGACACGAAATCCACATTTTACTTGCCGAAGGCGGCAGGTTGGAATGTACGTCAGGCATTCAACTCACCAACTTCCTGCAGCAGCGCTGGATACTCGGTAGGATCAACAGCACTGAGCTTATCGCCGCCGTGTTTCTTCAGCAACTCCTTGACCTGCGCTGTCTTACCCGCACGGGACAGTTCCGAAAGAACAGCACGAACCTGCTCAATGGTTACAGTCGGCTGAGATGCAGTCTGCGGTTCAGCCTCCGGAGTATCGTCCGCTTCGGAAGTGGGCAATTCCTCAAAGGTATTGAGGTAGTTCTCAGTGGTCTGCTGCGTGAACTTCTGCAGCACGGCAGTGAGCGCATTCAGCGCATTTACCAGTTCCATCATCGGATCCATGTTTAAGGGCCTCCTTTGTCAAATTTTTTGCCAGTCTTTTCGATACGATGCTAATTGCAAGCAGGGTATCCACAAGTTCCTGAGTCTTTGCATTCACGGTTCATCACCTCCCTCTACTTTCCAATGGAAAGCTGATGGTCGATTTGACGAAGGATTTTCAAAAAAATTCTTCAGTCAGGATCGTGGTGACTTTCTTCATACGGGAGAGAAGCGTGGTACGGGGAATATCCAGTTCCTGCGCGATCTCTGTATCGGACAGACCATTCTGACGCAGCTCAAAGGCACGGAAGATACCCGGCACAAGCTCGTCCATTCTTTTAATAAGTGCTTCGAGCAGAAGCTGGTCGGCTGCGATCTCCGCTGTATCCGATGCCTCATCGACAATCTTGTCGAGCATGGTCTCCTCATCACCCTCGTCATTTGTGGTCGGGCAGTCGAGGGAAAGCGTGTCTCCGGCACGGCGGTACTTGCAGGTGCAGCAGTCCATATCGCAATAGCGGTAGTTTGCCTTCGGGCAGGCACAGCGGCCATGATTCTGCTGTTTGCGACGATATGCGTTGATATCGCGGTAATAATCATCGTGGACTTCCTTTGACACCTCAATCGTTTTGTTCATTTGTCTCAGATAGATTTGCATAAAAACCTCCGTTCGATTAGGAACGGAGGCATAAACCGGCTGCAAAATGGGCGCAAAAACCCAGACCGCATTCGGGAAGGAATTACTCCGTTCCTGATTGCGGCCGCCAGCGCAAAAGGCAGCCTTTCATATTTAATTCAGACTGAGATTACCCATTGCGCCACCGCTGATCAGACAGTGCAGATAATCTCGGTAAGCAGTTTTTTGTCATGCTTGGGACAATGCTATTGACTTTTCCTTGCCTATGGTGTAAAATCAAGGTAGGTATATTGGTGGAAGCACTGGCAAGCCGTTATAACGGCAACAGAGATTATATCCTGCAAGCAAGGCTTGACCTACTGCATAGCCGAGAACTGTCTCGAAACCGCCATGCATACCTAAACCACCTTGATTACGCGGGATGCCTATGTTCGACATCAGGGCTACATCATAAGCGGCTCCATGAAGTTGATTCATGGGCAAACCCGTGGAAGCGTATGGATTTTCATAGCCAGCTTGAATTTGAA
>Ga0255345_1004376_pt1 | contig 15489 bp, 15 predicted proteins | sample wastewater_treat_6_FD_192415 | JGI IMG/M metagenome (GOLD analysis project Ga0255345, IMG submission 192415) | Wastewater microbial communities from Lulu Island WWTP, Vancouver, Canada - plant20 | ecosystem: Engineered > WWTP > Wastewater > Unclassified | place: Canada: Vancouver, British... | reverse complement strand
TTCCTAAAGAAGCACGGCAGACTACCAATATTATCAGCTATTATTACATTTGCAATTTCTATATTGACTTTTGGAAGAAGCGGAATATTGCTATCAGGTATTCTTCTATGCTATACTATTTTTTCAAATATCTTGTCCCTTAAATCTAGCCAATTAAAAATATTGTTAATGATAGCTATAATTTTTTTGATTTTAATTTTATTAAAGAATTATTATGTAGATATTATTAACTACTTAGTTTTAAACACAAATTTCAGTAGTGGGTTGGAGACCTCTCGGTTACAGATTTATAAGAGCTATATAGGTAATCTGAATTTATCAGATATAATTATCGGTGAAGATTTTAGAAAGAGCGAATTAATATTAGAATATAATAGTAATCCTCATAATTCTTTCATAAGAGGCCATAGTTATTTTGGAATAACCTATATTATTTGGCTTATATATTTAATAGATATTTTAATCAAAAATAATGCTGATTATAAATTTACGTTTTTAATAATGTTAATATTTGCTAGAGGATTTTTTGATACATCTATTTTGCCAGGTTTTTTTGATTATATAATATATTTATTGATATTAGATAATATCAATAAAGATATTACTCTATAAATAGGTTTCAGCATTATTATAAGCTTAGCTCTGGATTAGATTGATAAAAGGCTTTATAAGGAGTTATTAATTGAATAAAATAAAAATATCTGTTTTAATGCCTGTTTTTAATGAGGAAAAATATATCAATGATGCATTAATTAGTTTGTTAAATCAGGCAAATGGAATTGATTATACTTGTGAAATAATTGTAATTGATGATTTTTCAACAGATAGAACTGTTGAAATTGTTAGTGCTTTTTTAAGAGACTATTGCTTTATCAAGTTTTATAAAAATGTGCATAAGGGGAAGGTGGCAGGATTTAATCTTGCATTTAGAAGAAGCAGTGGCGACCTAATATGTCTATTTGCTGGCGATGATATGCTGCCGGCTGACTCGCTAAGGATGAGGGCGTCGCCTTTGAAAGATCATATAAATGAAAAATATATTTCACTTTGCAAGTCTCAATCGTTTTCAGAAGATCGAAGATTTGACGGACTTGTTATCCCTAAGGGATCAAGGGGTAATTGGTCGGGCGGATGTATGATGATGACGCGGGCTTTGGCTAGTGATATCTTTCCACTTCCTGAGAATTTGGAGAATGAAGACATATGGATATCCTTCTTCTTAAAATTTATAACTGGAGGAAAAATAATCAACGTGCCCAGGGTTGGATTATATTATAGAATTCACGGAGGGAATTCTTCGAAGGTAAATAGTACATTTCAAGTGAAAAACGAGAGTATGCATAAGAGACGATTATCTTACAAATATTTTTATGATAAATATAAAGATATAATAGATAGAGAAAAACTCGAGGAATTAGAGCAACTTATTATTGCGGAAGATTTAAGGTATAAAGGAGATGTTATTGGAATATTACGACTTAAGAAAATTGGCTATTATGATAAAATAAAAGACGTAGTTTTTTCCAATAAAGTTTTATATGAGATGCGTAGAATTATGTTTAAAAATCTAAGTGGATGGTAAATCGATGAGACTTGTCCCACTTCGACGACAAAGGCAATTAAAGGGAAAGCTAAGTTGAAGCTCAAGGATGTTATATGAAAGCGGTTATTCTTGCTGCTGGAATTGGAAGCAGGCTAAGGCCCATTACTGACAAGAAACCTAAGACACTTATTGAGGTTAATGGTAAGGCTATGTTGGGCTATATCTTAGATGCCTTGCAAGATTCTTCTATAAAAGAAATAGGCGTTTGTACGGGCTACCGTGAAAGCCTGATTAAGGAATATTGTTGTAGCAATTACCCCCAACTGAGCTTTAGCTTCTTTTCGAATTGTGAATACGCTGTTACCAATAATATGTATTCGCTATATTTAGCGAAGGAGTTTCTTGACGATGACTTTCTGTTGATGAATGCAGATCTGGTTTTTAGCAAGAGTATAATTGAACGTTTGATGATGACAACAGGAACTATAGTTCCTGTTGATGTAGGTCTCTACGATGAAGAATCTATGAAAGTCACGTTAAATGATAGGGGTTTTATCAGTGGGATTTCAAAAAAGATATCAAGAGAAAGCTGTTATGGATCATCTATAGACATATATCGGATTTCAGCTCGTCATATTATAACAATTTTGGAAGCTATGCACCAGATCATTGATATACAAATGGAAAGGAACCAGTGGACTGAAGTAATGTTTGATCAACTTTTTAGAAATGGGCTTATCGAAGCTATGCCCTTAGATATCAAAGGAGAGGCATGGTATGAAATTGATACATATGAAGACCTATCAAATGCAGAGATGCTTTTTAATAGCAGAATGCATGAGGTAATGAACAGAAAAGTTTTCTTTATTGATAAAGATGGTACTATATCGTTAAACAATAGGAGCATACCCGGAGCTGCAGAAACTATTAACTTCCTAAGGGAGCAAGGCAAGAAAGTATATATTTTATCCAATAATTCTTCACGCACAGCTTTTGAGCATTCAAGGTCATTGAAAAGTCTTGGAATTGAAGCGGCAGTTGATGAGATTATCATATCTACTGATGCTTGTATCCATTACCTTATCTCGAACAAACTAAATCGTATTGCACTGTTAGCGAATGACGCAGTAAGAGATTATTTTGAACGGAAAGGATTTGAAATAGACGATGAATGCCCAGATGCAGCAGTTGCGACATATGATGATACCTTAACATATCAAAAACTAATAAAGTTTATTGATGTAATTAGAACTGGTATACCCTATTATGCCACTCATATTGACCTAGTTTACCCAACGGAAAGGGGACCAATTCCTGATATTGGATGCATAATTGATATGATAACTAGATCAACAGGGAAAAGACCTTTACTTACATTTGGGAAACCATCATTGGAATTGATTAAGCCAATTCTTGCTAAAAATTCCATGGGATTTTCAGATGCAGTAATTGTTGGCGATAGACTTTATACTGACATTGCTATGGGTTTAGGCAATGAATTAATTACCGTATTGGTACTAAGCGGTGAAACGAATAGAGACGAGTATGAATTTTCTCAAATTAGGGCAGACATAGTAGTGCCTTCAATTGCGTACCTTGTTAAGGATTGGGGACAATTATAATGTACTCAGAAGATCAACTTAGAAAAATACATGATATTGAGATCATTCTATTGAATGAAGTCGACAGGATATGCAATAAACACAATATCAGATATTTTGCAATTGGTGGTACAGCACTTGGAGCGGTAAGGCACCATGGATTCATCCCGTGGGATGATGATCTTGACATTGGCATGCTTAGAGAAGATTATAACAGGTTCTTAAGAGTGTGCGAGAATGAGTTGAGGCCCGGATTTTTTCTGCAAACTCATAAAACTGAACCAATGTCTCCGTTTTATTTCTCAAAAATGAGACTTGATGGTACAAAATTTGTGGAAAAGTATGTAAGATACTTAAAAATCCACCAGGGTATATTTTTAGATATCTTTCCTTACGATAATATTCCTGATAATAGATGGGCTGAAATAATCCAGAGGCTGAAAGTGGATTTTCTTTCTCAACTTGTCATAGCAAGGAGAGTCTGTGGGACAAGCGTTGAGCTCGGGCCATTCAAGAAAGTATTTGCTCCTATGTATCGATGTGTTTTTAGAGCTGCTTCCTTTCTTATGAATATGGATAAAGTTATAAGCCTTATAGATCGTGAGAGTACAAAATATAACAATATGAAAACACAATGTGTGTCATATGTTAGATTACCGTTTCTTAAAATGAAGTCGGAATGGATCGATTCTTTCGTATACTATCAATTTGAAAATACACAGATACCTTGTCCTCAAGGTGTGAATCTCTATTTAAGAAATCATTTTGGGAATTACATGCAGATGCCAGCAGAAAAGAAAAGGGTTGGTCATTCACCGTTTGTATTGGACTTGGGACGACGGGCAAATATGCTGAGCCCAACGGACAGAACAACTACAGAAACTGAATAAGAACGAACGATACGGAAAGCGATAAGGAAGCAGCTGCAGTATGTTGAGCGAAACTTGAGAATCATTGGTGATTACAAGAGGATTGTCGGATTCAAAGGGCTGTCGGGGAAGCAGTATAGAGATCTTGTGGTGATCAGTGAGCTGGTGCGGCAACAGCGGGCATTGTACACACACAAGAGCCACTCGATTGAGGGAAGGATCGTGAGCATCTCGAAGCCTCATGTGCGGCCTATTGCGCGAGGCAAGGCGCGCATGTTGTATGAGTTTGGGGCGAAGTTGTCGGTGAGTCTTGTGGATGGGCTCACCGAAGTGCATAGGCTTTCATGGGAAGCGTACAACGAGAGTCAGGATTTGAAAGGACAAATAGAAACGTATAGGCAGAGATATGGCAGGTATCCAGAAGTGGTGTGTGCCGACAGAATCTATCGGACACGAGAGAACCTGCGGTACTGTCAGGAGTATGGGATACGATTATCGGGGCCGAAGCTAGGCCGACCATTCAAAGAGAGCCAGAAGAATAGCGCGCTCCTGCGAGAGCGGAGAAGAATAGAGCGTGAGGATGAGAGAACGAGGATCGCGGTTGAAGGGAAGTTTGGTGAAGGGAAACGACGATATACGCTTGATAGGATAGGGACGAAACTGCGAGCAACGAGTGAGAGTGCCATTCAGCTGGTATTCTTGGTGATGAACCTCATGGTGCTATACCGCAGGAAGGCGAAGGCCTTCTTTGTGGTTCTATTTGATATCCTAGTTGAGAGGCTTAGAAGAGCGTTTGGGAAGCAAATTTGGCAGCTTATAGCTGCTTGAAAAACCAGAAAGCGAGTTCTTCAGGAACGCCTAGGTATGAAAGAGATAGTTGCTATTGTTCTTAACTGGAATAAAGCAAAATTGACAATACAATCTATAAACAATATTCTAAACTATGAAGGGGAGGTCTCAGATATAATAGTTGTCGATAATGGCTCAACTAGTAAAGAGAAAGAAATCCTAATAGATTATGCAAAGTTTCACCAGTTTATGATCTTGAAAGAAGAAGTGATTGAAGAAGTGATTAATATTAATTTTATGGATGCATTAGCCTCTAATGAGCATAGAAAATACATGATTTTGCTAAACCGGAATAAAGGTTATGCTGCTGGAAATAATAGTGGATTAAAACTTGCTAATATTATGGGATATAAATATGCATTAATAGTCAATAATGATGTGATATTTGAACAGCCAATTTTACAATATTTAAAAAACATAATGCAGAAATATAGCAATATTGCTGTTGCTGGTCCTGAAATACTAAGCGCTAGCCATGTTTCTCAAGGGCCCTTTGCAAAGCCAGGATTGTTAGAAAGTATACTTCGCCCTCTTTTTTATCCATTCACTCTGATACTATTGAAAACTACAGCCAAGAAAAAAGAACTTCAAAAGAATCACTCTGAGGTATCCATAGTATATAGAGTGATGGGTTGTTGCATGTTGATGAAAATGGATGCCGTGAAAAAGGCTGGATATTTTGATGAGCATACCTTTCTTTATGCAGAAGAGGCGATTCTGTCAGAAAGGCTTATGGAAATAGGCTATAAAGTTGGATTTGTTCCTGGTGTATACGTTCGGCATCTTCACGCAGAAACCACAAAATCTCAATCAAGAATAAGGACTTTTTTCATGCAGCTGAAATCAGATATATATTATTTTCAAGCGTATAGGAAATCAAGAACTCTCTTTATTCTCTTCTTTGTGGTCGCTCAATCCGCAATGTTCTTTATCTGGGCTCCTCTTCTCAAGAAACTTAAGGCTATTTATCATTGAAAGGGACTAGAATCTTGAGCAACAGTCGAAAAATCAAACTTCTTTTTATGCCTGCATTCATATTTCATGGAAGGATTGCGCATGCAGGTGGGCAGGTGTTGAACTTTTATTTTTCGAAATTTTATCATGATGATACATTCGAACTGGGATTTGCTTTTCGGGTTAAAACGAAAGATAGCGATTATGAAAAGATGAGAGCAGAATATAGCGAAGCCAAAGATCTATCTATATCCTACAACATATTGACGCTCCATCTGTATTCTTTCCTGTCGAAGTGTGTTCGTCTTATCTTCGGGAATACAAAGATGATTATATCGTCCCTCGATTATAGAAATGCTATTATCAGGATTTCAAAAAAGGCAAAACGTTCATGGTATCCCGATGTAATTGTGATGGATTGGACTCAGACAAATATTTGGGCTGGTCTTGTTAGAGCTATTCTCCCCAATAGCAAAATAATCGCGGTTGAACATGATGTATCCTTCATGGGGATTAACAGGTTGTTTCCCTTAGATGAACATGTCCGAACATCATTTCTAAAGAATGAAATCGCAGGGCTTAGGTGTGCTGATACCGTTTTAGTTTTTAACGAAAAAGATAGGCAATTGCTTTTACCCTATTTGGAAAATGATAAGATAAGGATCATTACTCCATTTTATAGAAGGTATAAAACCAATCAAGAAGATTTTGAAGAAAGAAATGGAATTCTCTTTTTTGGCGCCATGCAGAGATCGGAGAATATCGAAGCTGTGCGATTTTTTCTTGAGCGTATCTGGCCCTTATTGAACTGCAAGCAAGATGTCGTCTTCTATTGTGTAGGTGGCGGCGTTGATAAGAATCTTATAAGGCAATATGTAACAAATAATGTGGTGTTTACAGGGTTTGTCGATGACCCATCAGATTACTTTCAAAAGGCATTTTGTTTTGTTGTTCCGCTTCTTCATGGTGCTGGGATAAAAATAAAAGTCATAGAAGGAATGGCATCCGGAATTCCGGTCATTACTAATGATATTGGGATTGAAGGCATACCTGCCAAAAGAGCTAGAGATTACATTCATTGTGATACTATAGAAGATTATGTGGAAGCTATTGACAACTTGTTTTTGCATAGAGAGCGTTGTGCAGCCTATGCAGAAAATGCAAAAGCCTTTATTGAATCGACTTTCCCTCTTGAGCAGAGCTATAGAGATTATCGAAGCATTGTTCTAAACTTGGTAGAGTAAGCTAGATGGATGGAGTTTACGCCGTTACTGTCACATATGGTAACAGATGGTGTTTCCTGGAAAAAGTAATTAATGCTGCTCTCCGTGAAGGCGTAGATAGGGTTCTTGTGATAGACAACAATTCAGAGGCGGAAAGCAGAGAAAATCTTATGAAGGCAGAGCAAAGCAAGCCTGAAAGAATATGTGTCGAACACCTGGATAGAAACTATGGTTCCGCAGGAGGTTTCCGAAAGGGACTTGAAATGGCTTTTCATGATCCTGCATGCGTTTTCATATGGTTATTGGATGATGATAATGAACCATCTCCGGGTTCACTAAAAGTACTTCGAGATGCGTGGGAAAAACATTGCAAAAAAGAAGCAGCAGATTCGTTTGCCCTGTCAGCATTTAGAGAAAACATATTCAGCCTGAACTATAATAATTCAGCGCAAAGCAGCAAGACTGGAATCGGCCGAAAGAATAGTTTTCTTTTTTTTGATATTACAGAGTTCCCAGCAAAGATTATTCGGTATCTAAGGAAACTATCATCAGGAACTCCCCTCTCTCGAACATCAAACATAAAGAGTGGTAATTTGAAGAGGTCTGATAGGTTTTTAAGCACTGAACTAAAGGTTGCACCTTATGGAGGGCTCTTTTTTAATAAATCTCTTTTGAGTAGAGTTGGATATCCCAAGAATGAATTGTTTACATATATGGACGATTTTGACTGGACTTTTCGAGTTACAGAGAATAACGCCAAAATCTATCTAATGCATGAAAGCATAATAAGAGATCTCGATGTTTCGTGGAACATAAAAAAAAGCAGTATCTTTCACGCGATGAGAGACGGACCTGACTTACGTGTGTATTATACCGTCCGAAACAGAGTCTATTTTGAACGCAGTGCGCTCAAGAGTGGTACTGCAATTTATTGGATTAATGGAGTCATATTTCTTCTTATCCTCAGAATTATGGTAAGCAGAAGACGCTATAGCCTTGTCAAAAAGGCAGTGAAAGATGGTATAAATGGTAAATTGGGCATGATAGCGCCCATTAATAATTGAACTTAGATATAATGAAAATTACATTACGAAAAATAAATACTGGTTTTACTCTTGTTTTTATGTATTGGATAATATTCGAATGGCCTCTGCTGTCAAAGATAAACAATCTATCCATTATAAGTGCAGTGCGGTCAGTTGTCGATCTCTTGCCCTTACTTTTGATGTCACTGAACATTTTGTTTCAAAAATGGAAGATGCAAAAATATGAATTGGCCATTTTTGTTGTTATTTTATCGATCCTCGTTATCGTGTCTCTGTCCGCGCTTATTAATGGCTATAGCCCCTTCACAGCTATCCAACTCGTGAGCGTAAGCTTTAGATATGTGCCTTTTCTGGTTCTGCTAAGATTGTCGACACCAAAAATCATGGGGAAATTTTATAAACATGTTAGGATCGCTTTTTGGCTAATTGTCGTGATTTGCTTTTTTGAAATCGCGAATAAAGCGTTGTTCATGAAGCTTTTTTTGCCCAGCCCGAGTATCTTCGGCGAATCCCTGCCAACAATTTATCGAAGTAAGAATATCGAGATCAGCGCAACATTCATCAACACAATTGATTTTTCATTTTTCATAATAGCATTGTCCTGTTTTTACATTAGCCAGACAAAGAAGGCAGTGGAGAAAGTCATCGTATTCATAACTGCGCTTGTACTTTTGTTCTTATCGTTTTCGGTTGCTTCTCAGCTCTGTATGATGCTTGCAGGAGTATTTCTTTTTAGAAAAAGACGTTTTTTTTGGATTATTGCTGCTATTACTGTTGTAGCTGCAGTGGTAGCAAATCCAAGAATTACAAAGTTGTTGACAGATGTCGATTCCATCGAGAGCTTCGTTGAGATTTCTAACGATTACAGCAGAGTAGGTTTTTTTACCAAACTAATGCCGGAATTTTTCAAAGGTGATCCGAAAGATGTCATTTTGGGCATGGGTCTCGATGCAGATGTTGTCGATAGTAAGTTATCTAGCTATAGGAACCTTCCACTAATACTGACCTTTGGAGACAACAATATAAAGCTCCTTAAGGACGTGTACTGGGTAGGTATAATCATGACTGAGGGTATCATAGTACTGCTCTTATATATCAGAGCTTTATATCTGCTTTACTCCAGATCTAAGAAAGTACTTCCTGGGAATAGAGCCCAATTGTCTAAGCTAATGATTCTTATAGTTTTATTCCTTGGATTCTTCAATCAGGTGCTTGATGTCAAAAGTTTTTCTTTTTGTTTTTGGGTAATGACGGGCATAATGATCAAATATGGGTACGAAAATCGACTGCTTGCGAATATCCACAAGAAATATCTACAGGCAGGGAATGATCTGCCTGTAGGAAACACAGTAAACCCTATATGAAGCGATTGAAAATATTGATTTCAGCACATGAGTTGTCTCCTTATCAGGGATCAGAATGCTCAGTCGGATGGAATATTGTTACAAGGCTAGGCCAGTATCATGATATCATCGCAGTTTTTGCGAAGAGCAATCAACTGGGGAATGCCGATTATGAATCTCATATAAAGAAATACATAGCAACATATGGTGCTGTCCCCGGAGTGAGGTTTATTGCAATTCCACAGCACTACCTTACTCGTATTCTGTCTAGAATCAGTCAGAAAATCTCAAAGGACAAAAGTATAGGTTCCCCTTTCATCTATTACTTTTGTTATGGTTTGTGGCAAAGAAAAGTATATAGATTCTCTAAAAAGTTGATGCAAAGGGAAAAAGTAGATATTGTTCATAACCTTACCTCAGTCACCTTCAGAGAACCAGGATATCTGTGGAAGCTAAAGATGCCCTTTGTGTGGGGGCCGACCGGAGGATTTATACCTACCTTTCCGCCATGGAGCTTTTTGGCAAAGAGCGGAATGAAAAGTGTCGTCTTGGAGTGTTTAAGGTATGTATCTAATATGCTTTCTGTGAAAGCTTCTATAAGGATAAGAATGGCAGTAAACAAGGCGTCAATCATCTACCTTTTCAATAATAGAGACAGGTTGTTTTTTGCCAGAAATAAAAACAGTGCAGTTAAAACACTTCTCGACACAGGAACTTTGCTTGTTCCAACAAGGGAAGAAAAGTGCAGTACATCGGACAGATTGAGGATATTATGGTGTGGCCGGCTGGTTCCGTCAAAAGCTCCGGACCTATTTTTGCATGTGCTCGCTTCGCTTGGCCATTGGAATGACATGATTTCTGTTCAGATTATCGGTGATGGCTATCTACTGCCTGAGCTGATTTCATATGCAAAGAGAATGTCTATTACCAATATAGAGTGGATATCGCACGTTGAGCATGAGGAGGTTCTTCGATATATGCATAACTCGGATATATTGGTACATACGAGCTATCGAGAAGCTACATCGAGTGTTATCCCTGAAGCGTTATCGGTGGGGCTTCCTGTCATTTGTCATGATGCGTTTGGTATGGCAATCGCTATAGATGAAACCTGCGGTATCAAGATTCCCCTTTGTTCCTTCGACTCAAGTCTTGCTGGATTTAGAGATGCGATATTATCCTTGCTAAGAAATAGAGATGCTTTGGTTTCTCTAAAAAGGGGCGCGCTCAGAAGAGCCCAGGAATTGAGCTGGGATTCAAAAGCCATGACCATTGCTAAAGCTTATGTTGAGATTCTAAAAAATGAGAATACTCCTCATAAATAATAACCATTTCAGAAAGGGCGGGGCTGATTCGGTGTATTTCAATACTGCGGATCTCCTCAGAAAGCACGGGCATGAGGTGGTGTTTTTCTCATTGGGAGACCCGAAGAATAGCGAGTGCGCATATTCAGCTTATTTCCCCTCTAGGATCGATTTTCGCCAGCTTCCATTTTTAGGCAAAATAGAAGCAATGCGTTCGTTTATAGTGTATAGCGAAGCGGAGAAAAAACTAGTCAGCCTGATTGATGATTATAAACCGGATATTGCCCACATACATCTTTTCCTCGGGGGTTTATCCAATTCGATCCTTAAAGCCCTGAAGAAAAGGAATATTCCATCGGTCCATACCGTCCACGACTATCGCCTCATCTGTCCTGCGTATACTTTTCTGGATAAAGAGAACCGTACCTGTGAAGCCTGCAAGGATGGGAAGTTCTTACGATGTGCGGTCAAGAGGTGTGCTTTGGAACCGAAATTCACCAATAGTCTTATGCTCGCACTCGATGCTTATTACAGGGCTTTGATTCAAAATCCGATAGATCTTATAGACCACTTCATATTTGTCAGCTATTTCTCCAAGAAGAAACATTCTGAATATTCAAATCGTTTCGTGACGAAATCGAGCATTCTGTATAACTTTATGCCTGGCAAGATGCAAAGAAGTCCAATACGAGGCGAATATATGTTGTACTTTGGTAGGCTCTCTAGAGAAAAAGGCATAGAAATGCTCCTTGATGTAGCAGAGAAGCTCAGACTGAAACTGGTCATTGCCGGTACGGGACCGCTGGAGGGCAGAATTGTCTCCCGTTCTTCTGAAACCATAGAATTTGTGGGGTATAAAAGTGGCAAAGAACTCGAAGAAATAATTCGCAACTGTTCTTTTGTTGTTGTACCTTCGGAGTGGTACGAGAACAATCCAATGGCCATCATAGAGGCTTTTTCCTACGGCAAACCGGTCATAGGCTCCGACATAGGGGGAATACCAGAGCTGCTTGAGAGTGGTGGCGGACTTCTGTTTCAGCCTAAGGACCCTGAATCCCTTATCGATGTGATACTAAAGGCAACCGGAATAGCAGATGACGAGTATGTATCTATGTCTCAGGCTGCCTTCGAATTTGCACTGTCACATTTTTCCGAAGAACAACACTATGAGCACCTGATGCAAATATTCAAGATGGTGACAAGCTAAACTTCAGAGTTTAGTGTTATATGGTGTTAGTAAATAATGTGTTATATTGAAATAAACTCAAGAACGGAGAGTGTGAGTAGGTATGGCAAAGACCTTTGCAAGGTTTCTAATCCAGAGAATTGGTAAGCCTATGTCGCAACTGGACGATCATCCACGCAGTCACAGGATTGTTTATACGCTTATTCATGAAGCAATCGAATGGAATATTATTCATCGGGGGGAAAGGCGGTTATAAAATGCAAGTCTAGGACCGGTTTAGGAAAAGCGGTCTATATCGGCGATTACGTTGAAATCAATGCTCTTTCAAAGTCAAGTATTATCATTGAATAATGTATTGATTCACAAATTCACGATAATTGATTGTACCGGTGTGTTGATTGGAACAAGAGCAGTTATTCTGGGCGGAGTTGTAATAGGGAGAAATAGTATTGTTGCTGCCGGAAGTGTGGTAAACAAAGATGTGCCGGCATTTGCAATCATGGCAGGAGTGCATGCAAAAGTCATCAGATATCGCAAAGAAGCTTGATTTGAGGAGAATAGAGGAGAAGCATGAAGAAGATATATATTGCCGGTTGTGGAGGGATGCTAGGTGAAGCCTTTTATAGGCAGTTCAATGCGGATTATGAGTTGAAATGCACAGATATTGATGTCAACGAAGAATGGCTCAGTTTTCTTGATTTTCGTGATTTTGAATCATATAGAAAAGATGTCCTCCAGTTTAGGCCAGATTATCTCTTCCACTTAGGAGCATATACAGATCTTGAGTATTGTGAGGTCCATGAAAATGAAACATATCTCACCAATACCTTATCTGTTGAGAATGCCGTGTATATTGCGAATGAACTTGATATTCCCCTGCTCTACATCTCTACTGCAGGGATATTCGATGGGAAAAAGGCGTTCTATGATGACTGGGATCAGCCTAATCCTTTGGGGGTTTATGCGCGTTCCAAATACATGGGGGAGCGTTTTGTCATAGAGAATGCTCACTGCTATTTGATCTGTAGAGCTGGCTGGATGATGGGGGGAGGACCCAAAAAAGATAAAAAGTTCATCCAGAAACTTATGAAGCAGATTAGAGAGGGCAAGAAAGAATTATTCATTGTCGATGATAAAGATGGGACTCCTACTTATACGCAGGATTTTGCAAAAACAGTAAAGGTTTTGCTTGAAAAAAGATTTTGGGGCTTATATAATTGCGTCTGTCAAGGATTAACAAGTCGGTTGGAAGTTGCACGGGAGTTACTAAACATTTTAGGCAGAAATGACGAAATTAAGATTAATATTGTTGATTCTAGATATTTCAAGAATGAATATTTTGCAGAGCGTCCGGCATCAGAGAGGCTTATCACTCGAAAGCTTGATATGCGGGGAGTGAATATGATGCGAGAATGGAAAATGGCACTTCGGGAATATGTCGAACAATATTATAAAGGATATTTATAATAATGTCTTTTCATGCAAATAGATCGGTGGCGATCATTGGCAGTGTTGGCTTGCCTGCTAATTATGGTGGTTTTGAGACACTGGTCAATTTTTTGACAAGAGAAAACAGCCGTATTTTTGATATCACTGTATTCTGTCAAAAGAATGCTTCCAGGCAAAAACCAAGAAAATATAATAACAGTAAACTGAGATACCTGCCGTTCAGGGCAAACGGGATTCAAAGTGTCCTTTATGATGTCATTTCAATCTGCATTAGCTGGTTTGAATATGATTCGCTTCTCATACTTGGGACTTCGGGGTGCATCATATTGCCTCTTCTTAGGTTGCTCAAGAAAAAGCATGTTGTTTTGAATTTTGGAAGTTTGGAGTGGAAACGGGAAAAGTGGGGCAGGTTTGCACAGTGGTACCTGAAATTCAGCGAAGGCATCGCAATACGAAACTCAGACGTGATTATCTGTGATAATCAGTACCTTTGCGATTATGTAAGAGAGGAATATAAGAGAGATTCTATTCTTATTGAGTATGGCGGCGATCATATAGATTCCATTGCATACGATTCCTCGATGATGAAAAAATACCCTTTCCTGACTAGGAATTATGATATAAGTGTTTCGAGAGCCCAATCCGATAATCAGTTACACCTTTTGCTTGAAGTATATCGCCATACCCCGCAGAGGAATTTGGTGTTGGTGTCGAATTATTATAATTCACGATATGGATTAGAATTAAAGGAAAAATATTCCAATATCCCGAATATATTCCTGCAGGATGCTGTTTATGACCTCAAGGAATTAAATGTGATACGAGGCAATGCAAAGCTGTACATTCATAGCCATTCTTTATGTGGCACCGCTCCTTCACTGGTTGAGGCGATGTCGCTGGGGTTGCCTGTACTCGCATATGACGTCCCGGCAAATAGATATACTACAGAAAATAAAGCCCTATATTTCAAAAATGCATCAGAATTGCAAAAAATAATCGATAGTCTTGATGAGAATACCAGTAGGCAAATTGGCAATAATATGAAGGAAATTGCGACCAGAAGGTATACTTGGAAACGCATAGCCCAAATGTATGCTGCGTATCTTTAGATCATATCGGATAAGTGGATAAGGATCGCTAATAATCGGGATTAGTTAACATTCAGTTCGAAGTCGGAGGGATTGTTTTGTGAAATCCATCATTCTTGCCGGCGGTCTTGGCACTCGGTTGTATCCGCTCACCTATGCGGTCTCAAAGCAGATTCTGCCGGTGTACGACAAACCGATGATTTACTATCCGCTTTCGGTGCTTATGTTGGCCGGGATTCAAGAAGTACTGGTTATTTCGACGCCACGGGATCTGCCAGTATTCCGCGAGCTACTTGGAGACGGTTCAAGATTAGGGATGCGCTTTGCGTACAAGGTCCAAGAAAAGCCGCGGGGCCTGGCGGACGCATTCATTCTGGGTGAGGATTTTGTTGGTTCCGATTCGGTAGCTCTGGTCTTGGGCGATAATATCTTCTATGGGCAGCGATTTACAGAGACACTCAAAGCAGCGCGTCAAAAGGCCGAGCAGGGTGGCGCCGTGATTTTCGGATACTACGTCAAAGATCCAACCCAGTATGGCGTCGTGGAATTCGACGAGCAGGGAAAAGTCATCTCCATCGAGGAAAAACCCCAAAAGCCAAAGTCGCGGTACGCGGTGCCGGGGCTTTATTTTTACGATAATGAGGTGATCGAAATTGCAAAGCAGGTACAACCTTCAGCTCGTGGCGAAATCGAAATAACCTCGGTCAACAACGAGTATTTAAAGCGCGGCAAGTTGCATGTGGAGCTCTTGGGTCGCGGAATGGCTTGGCTCGATACGGGCTCGTACGACGGGCTCTTGGAAGCGTCGAATTTCATTGAGACCGTGCAGAAGCGCCAGGGCCTCTATGTGGCGTGTATCGAAGAGATCGCTTATCGGAACGGATGGATTTCTCGGGAAGAGCTCATTAAAGCGGCCAACGGTTTTAAGACTGATTACGGCGAGTATTTGCGCTTTGTTGCGGAGGAACTCTGATGCCATTTCAGATGCGAACCACACCGATTGATGGACTTCTCGTGATTGAGCCAAAGGTTTT
>Ga0255345_1004366_pt1 | contig 15521 bp, 16 predicted proteins | sample wastewater_treat_6_FD_192415 | JGI IMG/M metagenome (GOLD analysis project Ga0255345, IMG submission 192415) | Wastewater microbial communities from Lulu Island WWTP, Vancouver, Canada - plant20 | ecosystem: Engineered > WWTP > Wastewater > Unclassified | place: Canada: Vancouver, British... | reverse complement strand
GCAAACGCCCGGAGCGTCGCAAGCACCCGCTGGTCGGCCGCCAGATTTTCGGTGCCCAGTCCGCCGCCCGGCAGCACGATGGCACCGAAGGAGTCGATCTCCAGTTCGTCCCACACGGTATCGGCCAGCAGCACCACATCGCGTGACCCCACGACCGACCGATCATTGCCCAATGCGGTTGACACCACCTCAATCCCGCCGCGCCGCAAAACGTCGATTACTGTGACCGCCTCAATCTCCTCGACACCATCCGCCAAAGGAACCAAAACACGCATCTTGTACCTCCTTGATTACACTCAAAATACTATGCCCGCCATCATAGCGTATCCAAAGAATCGGCGCAAGACCGCGAAAAACCGGATTCGGGGTTGACCCCTTTTGCGTCTCCCTTCATAATGGACCCAACCTAGTGAGAATTTTTTATTGGAGGGCACACATGCGACGTCGTGAGTTTTTGAAGGTGACCGCAGGCAGTGCGGCTTTTCCGCTGTTTTCGATCGGAGAGCCGGCTGCCGCAAAGAAGAAGATCCGGTTGGGACTTATCGGGTGCGGCGGCCGTATGGGGCTCGGCATACATTACGGTATTTTGAACAACATGTGCGGTCCGGACGAGGAGATCGTCTGCATGGCCGAGCCTGATCCGAACCGGTGGGACAGGGTTCGCGCCGTGGTGAAACACCATCAGCCGACGACGGACACCTCAAAAATCCGGGCCTTTTATGATTACCACGAGATGCTGGACAAGATGGGAAACGAGATCGACGCTGTCGCGATCGCGACGCCCAATCACCATCACGCCATCCCCGCCCTTCTCGCGATGGCGAAGGGCCTGCACGTCTTCGTCGAAAAGCCGATGGCGCTGACGATTGAAGAAGTACGCCTCATGCACGCGGCGCAGAAAAAATCCGGTGTCGCGACGCAGGTCGGCAACCATGGCCACAGCGATGAGGGCATGCGCCGCCTCGTAGAATATATCCAGAGCGGCGCGATCGGTCAGGTCCGCGAGGTGTGGGCCTTCAATGACCGCCTGAACGCGATGATGTACAATCCGCCGAAGGCCGATCCGCCGAAGGGCATGGATTGGGACGCATGGTGCGGGCCCGCGCCGGTGCGCGATTATTACGCGCCGACCGAGGATCACAACGGCATCCATCCGCGCGACTGGCACGCATGGATCGGCTACGGCAACGGCGCGATCGGCAACATGGGAACGCACATCCTTGATCCCGTCTTCTGGGCACTGCGCCTCGGCGAGGTGCATCCTACGAGCGTGGAAGCCACCGATCTCAAGTGGGGCGCGGAAGGGAGTTGGACGTGGCGCAACACGCTCCACTGGCAATTCCCCGCGCGCAAGGGCATGGACCCGCTGACGCTGCATTGGTATGACGGCGTCAAAGATGGCATCCCGTACAAAAAGACGCATGTGAACAAAATCGGCGTCTGCCTGAAGCGCGATTATCAGAACCTGCCGCCGATTATCGAGGAGCTTGAAAAGAAACACGGTCAAAACTTGGGTTGCCTTGGCACGGTGTACATCGGCGAGAAGGGAGCCATGGCGATCGGCCCGCACGGCAACGGCCTTCAGTTCGTCCCAGACTCGCTCAGGACGCAACTCCCGAGTCCGCCGAAGACGATCCCGCGCGAGAAGGGCATGAACCACACTGAGGATTGGTTGCGCGCGATCCGCAACCCGAACCGTCCGGCCGGCTGTAACTTCGATTACTCTGCACCGCTTGCGACAACGGTGCTCCTCGGCAACGTGGCGGCCCGTGCGGGACTTAAGAAACTTGAATGGAATGGTACGAAAGTCACGAACGACGAGAGCGCGAACGCGTTTCTCAAGACGACGTACCGCAAGGGCTGGGAGATTAAGGGATAGGGAACGCAGAACGCAGAACGTCGAAATGGGAAACTTTCAACGCTCAACTTCAACAGGAAAGGGAAAACTATGAGGAGACGGGGTTTTGTATCAATGGGATTGGCGAGCGCGGCACTCGCGGGATATGCGGCGAAGTTGCCGAAAAAGGTGTCCACCGCCGTTGCCAAGGCGGATGGCGGCGGCGACAAGCGGATGCGCGGTCCGTTCCCGATTCTCTCCACGCCGTATCACGAGGACGGCAGCATGGATTACGAGTCGCTCAAACGCGGTGTGCGCTTCACAGCGGACAGTGAGTGTCCGGGCGTGATTTGGTGTCAGTCGAACGATGCGGTCGATCTGCTGACCTTTGAAGAGAAGGTGAAGGGGTACGAGGCGTGCGCCGAGGCGATGCAGGACGTGAACTGCATGATGACGTTCGGTTGCAACGGCGTGGACACGGCGCAGATGCTCCGCGAGACCGAGGCCGTCGAGCAGATCGCCAAGAAGTACCCGCGGACAAACATCGCGATCATCACGCGTCCGCCAAGTACGGGCAAGACACTTGATGACGTGCGCGCCTACTACGAGGCACAGGCCAAAGTGGCGCAGCGCCCCGTGATCATCCAGACGGTCGTGAACAACACCTGCCCGTCCCCGACGGTCGATATGCTCATCGACCTCGCGCGGAAACATCCGAAGATTTTCGGGTACATCAAGGAGGAGTCGGGCGGCTCGAAGGCGAACGAGAACATGATCAAAGAAAACGCCGCAAAACCGATCATCCACACGGTATTCAGCGCGTGGGGCGGTTGGCAGTGGCTCTATCAAAGCCGCCGTTGCGGATCGGAAGGGCTCATTTCAGAGCGCTGCGCATATGCGCCGCTGCTTGGGTACATCTGGAAGCAGATGGAGAACAACGACCGCGACGGCAAGCTGACGCTTGCTTACGCGCTTTTCCGTCTCTTGATCGACCAGCGCGACTTCCCCGGCGGCTTGCGCGGGTATTCGCTCTATTACCTCCAGCGTCAGGGCGTGTTCAAGACCACCGTTTCGCGTGTCTACCAAAAAGCCGAGCAAAAAGAGCAAGGTATGGTAGCGACCGGCGACACCACAAGTTGGAAGCTCCACAACTTCAAGCTCACGGATCTTCAGAAAGCCGAACTCGACGAGTGCTACGACGATATGCTGCGCTTCGTGAAGGAAAATAGCTGAGTTGTAGAGACGGCTCTCTGTGGCATGTACAGCGGTTTCGGTGATGAACTCCGACTGCGTAAAAAACTGGCCAAAGAACGAGCGACCGCGTGAACGGCTGTTGGCCGAGGGTGCCGAGAAAGTGTCGGATGCCGATCTCTTGGCCATTGTTCTGCGTGTAGGAAAGGGGACGTTTAAAAAAGGCGTCCAAGGGCAAAATGTCTCGGCATTCGCCCGGAGTCTGATTGCCCAGTTTGGGAGTCTGCGGGCGCTGGATCGCGCCCGAATCCAGGATTTGCTGAAAGAACTGGCGGACTACCGGAAGCGCATGAACGACCGCATTACGACGGAAACCCGCGCCCTGCTCAAGGAACGTTTCCCGTATCCGATCTTTCTCTACGAAGCCGAGAAGGTCGGCATCACCGCCACCGGCGAGCAGGACCAGAATGAACTCTATCCCAACGACAACCTGCCTCCCGAAGTGACGCGCACCGCCGTCGAACTCTATCAGGACTTTCGCCGCGACCCGACGCCGTTCTTCATCGAGGAGACGACGAAATGACCGCTGCCGCCCTTGTCCGTCCAGCGCGAGATCATGGTGCGCGTGGCAGCCGGGCGCGAAGAAATTGCCCGCGAGACGGCGAAGGCTGAGCGTCTTTCCCGCGAGATCAACGACGAGATCGAAGCCTTGATCTTGGGCACGAAAAAGATTGGGGCATGATCGAATGGGATATGCAGACGCATATTGTGCTTTAACGAAATGAATCGTAGGCACGAATGGAGACAGAGAAAACAAAGGCCCCTCCGTTTCGGGAGGGGCCACGGGATCCGATGTCCTATCTTTGGTCACGGGGCGGACAGGGATCGTTTCCGTAAGAAATGGAGTCGCGAATCTGACCGTTTGGCCGATGAATCACGACTTCCAAACCTTCGCGTTTGCCAAGGTCTGTTGCCTGGCGTACGGCTTGCGTCTGCGTCGGGGCCACAAAGGAGGCCCTTCCAGCGTTGGGCCGCACGGCGGCCCAACCGTCCCCTCGGGGAACTACATGGATTCTTTTTTCCATGTTTCGTTATCCTCCCGAACTGTCTGCCACACCGTTCATCGGCTGCCCGAACCGTTCGGAATCTGGGCATTGACGGGGACGGCATCATATGCCATACTGTTCGTGCTTTTGATCGGAACAGCATTCCCGTCTTAGTGACAGAATGTGATTTCCTTGGCCGGTGTTGTTGCATCGGCCTTTTATCGGTAATCAAGGTTGACAGAATAATAAATTATTGATGAGTTTGTCAACCACGATGAACGGAAGGAGGCCATGATGAATGAAACAACCGTGTTGCGTGACTTGCGGATGAGCCGAGGCTGGTCCCTGCAAGACCTCGCCGAGAAGTTGGACGGTGCTGTCAGTCGGCAGTCGCTGCACAAGTACGAGAATGGTGACGCGACGCCTTCGCCTTCGATTTTGACTAAACTTGCTCGTGTTTTTGGTGTGACCCCGCTTGAGTTGGTCACCGGGCCAGACTGTTTGGTTGAGATCAAGGCGTTTAGAAAGCGAGCCGGTTTGCGGGTCAAAACCGAAAAGTCGCTTCGCGATCAGTTTGTTGAAGAGGCGCAAAAGCGTTTCGCTGTACAGTTCAAGTGCGCAGGACAACTCCGAGTGAAAAAGGAACTTCAAGGAGTCTGTTCAGGAGAAGAGCCGGAGTGCGCCGCAAAAAAATTACGGCAACATTGGTCGCTTGGCGAAGCGGCCATCGCAAGCCTCACGATCACCATGGAAGATCATCAGATTCATGTGATCCCGCTCGATGCCGATGAGAAGTTTGACGGCGTTTGCGCAGTCGCCAAAGGCGCATCAGGTGCCCTGTGTGGTTACGCGGTTGGTGTTCGGAAAATGGAGTCTGGCGGACGTCAACGCCTGACGCTGGCGCATGAGCTTGGACACCTCGTCCTTGACACAGAGGACGAAGATAAGGCGTTTCGCTTTGCCGGCGCACTATTGGCTCCGAAAGAAGTGATGTTTCGGAAACTCGGAGAGAAACGAAACCGGATTAAAAGGGCGGAGTTGGACGCACTGAGTGAAGAATTTGGTATGAGTCCTGAGGCAATCATCCGTCGCGCATACGATTTGGAGATCATTACCAAGGACTCTTACGCATTTTGGTCGAGACTTCTCCGCAAGAACGGAGTGAAAAAGGCAGACAACATCCCCAAGGAAGATAGTACATGGCTACATCGACAGGTCATGAAGGGCTATGCTGAGCGAATCATCACCGAAGAGCAGGCTCGCGACTGGCTAGGTGATGAACAGTTTAATCGGCTGATCGGACAGGACATGCACACGACGCAATGGGATCTTCGCAAAAAGACCAAAGCTGAGCGTGCAGAACTTTTGAGCCAAGCGGCAGCGGCAGCGGAATCGTACTACAACAGTGACCGGTTCGACTGCGTCGCGGAGGCAGGGGAGGTACACGATGATGGCGGACTTGCCTGAGCGTGGAGAGATTTGGCTGGTCAGATTTGACCCGTCGGTCGGCGATGAGATCAGAAAAGAGCGGCCAGCGTTGCGCTGGCCGCTGGCTGGCGGGCTCGTTTAACATCTTCGATCTGCAATTGTCTCGTATTGTGGTTGTTAATTACTTGTCCAATCAATCCTATCGATGAACCAAATAAAGCTGCACCTGCAGAAATCAACGCAATGGCAACTGTTGTATTCATTTCATTACCTTCCCTTCCGTGCCCAACGACAAAGCGGAGGCGCGGTATCCCGTCGCCTCCCGCGCCTGGTTCGGTCTTAGTCTTCGATGCCAAGTATTACAAGCGGAACTGACGGAACACCTCGTCCTTGTCTGACGACGTTGTAGAACTCGCCTTCGTAGTACGCTACGCCGGAACTCATGTGGCTTTGAAGCGACTTCATGGGCAAGATTTCAATGCCGACGTCAATTTGATCGCGGACGTAGAAGGCGAGATGCTTGACGAACAGGTCGTATGCCACAAACGCGTACTTGCCGAATTGAACCTCAACGGCCACACGGTCCTTCACGAAATCGGTCTGATTGTAGCTGAATATCGGTTTCTCGCCTGCCGCCTCAATCTCCTTCTTTTGTTCAGCAGCAGACATTGCGAGCGTCTTCCGAATCAGCTTCTCGCTTCGTGTCACCCAATAGCTGACGCGACTTTCATCCCACTTCTTCAAGTGAAGAAATCGCTTGAAAGCCGCATTCATCTCAATCGGACTGAAGAGCAACTCGCCCCTCATCGTTTTTTCTTTTGACACCTTGGTCTTGCACTTGCCAGCATCGACCGCAGCGATAACATCCTGAATTTCCTTCCACAGTGCCGGCTTGTGGACGATCAGAAATTCAAGCCCATTGAGATGGGAGTAGGTTTCGGCAATTCTCATCGAGTGGCATACCTTTCTCGTTTGCGCTGCTTCTCCAGAAGCACCATCTGGGCAGCATCGGTCTTGGCAGTCCACGGGGCGATTGTAAGACTGTTTCCGGCCTCGACCGGGTCGTAAACCGGCTTATGCATCGGGCGCGTTCGGAGTGTTCCTGCGAGTTCAGCTTCGATCCTTTCCCGCGCAAGGGTCACGTACTTCGGAACCACCTCCGCCCCAGCCCCTCGACGGCCGTGCCGCACGGCAGCGACAACCGTTGTCCCCGACCCGAGGAACGGATCGAAGACCCAGTCGTCTTTCTTCGTCATGGAAAGGACCAAGCGTTCAATCAACTCAACGGGAAACTGGCAAGGGTGCTCAGTCTTCTCCACATGGTTGCTCTTTACGTTGGGAATAACCCACATATCCCCGGGATTCTTCCCCAAAGGATTACAGGAGTATTTCCCCGCATTCGGTCCCTTAAAGTACTTCTTGCCTGGGTACTTCTGCGGAACTCGAACGGGATCTAAGTCGAAAACATACTCATCCGACTTTGTAAACCACACAATGGTTTCGTACCGCCCTGAAAAACGTTTAGAGCAGTGCAACCCGTGCTCGAAATGCCAGATGATCCGATTACGCATTCGTAGCCCAAGACTTGTGAAGATCGGATAGAGGATGGTGTCTAGGGGGATAATGGCTCCGTCGTCAACGTAGTTTCCCACCTGCCAGCAGACGCTACCACGTGGGGAGAGACACCGGACGCACTCTCGAATGACTTCAGCCTGTTGTGCTAGGTAACTGTCAAGCTTCAGCCGTTTCTCGTATTCCTTGCCGATGTTGTAGGGCGGCGAGGTAACGACAAGTCCAAATACCCCGTCCGGGCAGTTCCGTAGCATGTCAAGGCAGCCGCCGGGAAACACGACGGTACGCTCGCTTGGGTCAAACTGCTCGGCTATCTTCTGTTCTTTCTCAAACATGGTTACACAATACCGCATCAGCGTTGCCGGGTCAATTCCACCCGAATGTTGATTTGTCGCTTTTCCCGGTGGCCGAACGTCAGAGGCTAGACATGCCGCGGAGCGGCATTGTCTACGCCGACTGGTTCGCAATCATCTGATAACCGTGTCCTACTTTTCAAGAATATCCTTTAATGCCTGTTTGCGTTTTGCTGATGTGACCTGATTCTTACATTTTGCGCAAATGTTACTGAAGTGCTTTCCGTTGATTGTTCCGTTGTATCCCACTCTTAGGATCGGACTACCGCAAATATCACATATTCGATCTTTCTTTGAGTTCATTGCACCGAAAAGAATGACCGACACGATCACGCCAACGACTGCCCCTGTTGTTCCGCCGAGAGCCATGGCGACAAGAATGATCACAATCGAAATTACGATTCCTCCGAGCACACTTGCGCACCCTGCGTTGATCTTTCTTTTCCCCATCTCTTTTTCCTTAATCTCTTTGGCGAACGTCAGCGATATGCGGAACTCGTAGTCGAGTTATCGCATCATCGCCTTGTTCGCCTTGTTCTTTCAACGAGTCGTTGATCCCTTGGTATGTGTATGCATAAAAGCACGCACACCTTTCAATCATCAGCAGGCGGGGACGCTAAGAAGCTCCCTTCGCTTGGCCTTTGCCCGCTCTTTCTTTTCCTTCTTTCCCATTGCGAAGGGACTGAATGCCTTGCAGCCAATAAGCCGAATGGGTCGGTGATGACCGCTTGCCCATTCGCAGATGCGTTTCACGGTGTCGGGATGGATAAACCAAGTCTGCCGCCCGTGGTTGCTGGCGCGGCGGCTGCGGGTCAATCGTTTCAAATACCGTATGACTTTGTTCATCGTAACTCGTGGTAATTCTATCACGGAGGGCTCGGCGAGCGCAAGTAGGTGCTTGTTGAAGACGCCCCACTGTCGGCCGTGCCATCCGAGTTGCGCCTGTTTGGATTTCGAGGCATGCGCGGCGAGGTAGCGCCACCAGCACATGTCGTCCTTTTCGGCGAGGCTGTCGATTTTCACGGCGTGCTCGAAGGCTCCCGGCCAGATTTCGCGGCTGGTGACCTTCGCCCAGCCGGGTCTGAACTCGCCGCGCTCTTGGCCGCAGGTGACGACGATTTCCGATTTGAAGTTGGCCGGGCCTTCGTACGGTCCCAGCAGTGCGAGGTTTTCAAGCCAGAGTTCTTTGAGACGAAAGGCTTTGATGCAGCACGCTTCCCAGCAGACGCAGTGGATGTGGGGTTGCCCCCGTTCCTGCTTCTCGATGCGCCAGATGAACGCGACGCCTTCAAGCCGGCGGGCTCTCGCAAGGTAGGCCCTCCACAGTCTGCGCCATTCGATGTCGGTTATGATCGGCCCCGGAACTGTCAGCGTCAGCCCGAAACACGCCCATTCATGCGGGCCTCTGGTCTGCGCCAGAAGCCTTCGCAACCGGGACGCGGATGCTTTCGAGAACCGCGTGATTGCCGCGCGGCGTGCTTTTCTTTTTGGTTTCGGGCGTTTGGAGGGTGTCGGGGGGGCGAGGTGTTCGAGGTGGCCCCGGTCGGTAATCGTTCCGTTGGGGTAGATGTTCATGGTGCAGGTGTCCTGCGGTTCCGGATGGTGTGCGCGGCCAGAGTTGTTCATTCAGAGCGTCTCCCGTTCTGGCAGACTTCTTGCCTGCCGTGACAGTGCGCCTTCTGCGGTTCGCCCCGTTGACGGACACGGTTCGGGCGCGGAATGGTTGGTGCGGGGAGAGACAGCCTGTTTTTCCGGCGGTGCTGTCGGGCGCTGGTTTGTCGCGCTGAGTCGCCTTTTCTGTGGGTTTACCCGGCTGACTTCTGGCTTTTCGTGTGGCCCGACCCCGTATGCTCGGAGGCTGCTGGTTTTTCGGACGCTCTGGCGATTTTTCTAGCCCACGCTCTCGGCCGCCTTTTCTATGGGTGTTTCCCGGCTGGCAACTTGCGCTTTTCTAAGGGTACGCTCTGGCGTTTGTGCGAATAATATCTCACCGTGACCGGCGGGGAGTCAAGTAGGAATGTATGAAAATGGAGCGTTGCTTTATGCGGATGATGCCAAGGGATCAACGACTCGTTGAAAGAACAAGGCGAACAAGGCGATGATGCGATAACTCGACTACGAGTTCCGCATATCGCTGACGTTCGCCAAGTATGTCGATAGATAATATTGAAAAGTGTCTGCGTGGCGAACTGGAGGCGATTTGAAGGTTGAAAGATAAGTGGCCGCGTACCGATATGCGGCCAATACCAAGTAACTGTCTGTTACGACACCAGGAATGCTTTGTTTAAACTTCTCGCGCAATGCCCACCAATGTGCGCCTGGTAACATCGGGAACGACTTTCTTTCCGCTGTCATCTGTATCTCCTTTTTTGTTGTCGAACGTCCACATTGAGGGTTTTGGCGCGCTAGCGACAAATACCCTCCGATGTGTTGTTCGCCCCGTTTTCTTCTTCCGAATCTTTCCGCAATCCTGCGGCTGCAATTTTCTCCGATGCCGTTCTGATCCAGCTCAGTAGAGAGTCAATATCTGCGGCAGACATGCCGCGATTGATCGAGCATTTCCATTCGTTTCCGGCCGGTGTAAAGAGCCCTGTGGCTTTTGCGCTTTCGGCAATGTCCTTGGCGATGGCCTCTCCATCGCATACGCGCGTGAAAAATGCAGAATCGAACACACGGGTATATAGTGACTGGCCATAGACTGAGTGAGGGGGATAACCGTAGCAGAACTTGAAATGCGTGCCCGCAAAATCCACATTGACCGAGAAGCCGCGAGACCCCCAGTGAATCGGAAGGCGGCTTTCTTCCGCGACTGCGAGAATCTTCGTGAAGACAGGAAGCCCGTTACTGTCAAGGGCCTTCATGAACTGGTCACACGTCGTCTTTCCTCGTGATGCCCCAACAACTGGTTTCTCGCTTCGAGAGTGGTCGGCAATGACCGTATCGCACGACAGGAGCCGCTTGCCGTCCTCGGTTCGGAAGAAGGAGAACTCTAGGCATGTGACCCGCAGGCCCTTGTCGTTCAGAAATCTAGCAGTCTCTCGAATCTCCGGCGTGATCGTTTCTCCAACGATGACAGTACGCTGATTCTTGTTGAAGGATACCCCGTCATCCAGCCCCAGCCCGAAATACCCCCGGTGCACTTCGACCAAATTCATCACGTCATCGTCTTGGTACTGACGAGCAAGAGACTCGATCTGCTCGTAGTCGAGTTGCACGGCATAGGCTGCATATTCGAGGGCTTGGGCGATTGTCTCCCGTGGTGTCCGCCCTCGCTTCAATTCGAGCACCACAAGATCGCCCCATCTATCCAGGGCGAGCAGATCAATGAACCCGCCCAAGTTTGTCTGAACCTGCCGTCCGATGATGAGAAGTTTGCTGTCTGCGACAATTCCGGAAGGATTGTTCTCAATCCAGTCCTCAAGAATCGCTTCTTGGTGCTCAACGCCGAAGCCCGTTTTCACGTACTCGGCAAAGTCACCCTCCTTGGATACTCCGAATAGTCGCATGGTTCCTCTTTATCTCTCTGGGCGAACGTCGAGCGTGAACCTCGTTTGACCCGGCGTCCGCGCCGGGTGAAACGTAGTGTTCCACGCTCTTGTTGGGTGTCCTCATTGTCTCAGAAGTCCGTTGGTCTGATCCCCGAAGTGTGTAGGTTTCCGTGGGCAACCTTGTAGAGTGTAATCGTGAACCCACTGATCTGATTGCCTACCACTTCAAAAGTGAACGTCTTGTCGGCTTTGCTGTATGAGGTCTCTGGGCCGAACAGATATTCGTAGCCATACCACGTTTCGCCCGCTGCGTACCGCACTTCATAAGTGCCGAGTGGCACCTCGACTTCAACAGTTGATCCGCTTCGGACAAACACAGTCATTACGGGGGCATCCGAGTAAGCGTCCACCAGCTTCAAAAGGTAGTGGCTTCCTTGTGCGGCTTTGATCTCAAAGGGCGCAACCCGCTCTGAACTTGTCCATGTTCGGATGGCCCCCGAGTATGGCAACGCCTGTTCAGGATACGAGGGGGTGGCAACGCGGCGAGGCGGTGGCGTGTAGGTTGATGGCGTCGGATGTCGCACCCATCGCTGTTGGGAAAGCTCCTCATTCGCGGCGATAGCTGCGGCCAAACCGATGCCGCAGACGCATACTGTGGCAATGTATATGACGGCCTGCGCCCCTTTAGACAGAAGCGCGGTCGTTGGCACACCGGAACGGGGGACCCGGTGGAAATCGTCGTTCTTGTGGAAGTACTCGTGATCTCGATTGGCGTAGGCGGTCCTCAACCGGGTGTCGTACGTGCGCATAGCGGTGAAAAGGTTCTCAACTTGCTGTTTGGATGAGATGCTCAGGGATTCGTTGTACCCATCGAACTTCAGCACCACATCGGAATCCTGGTATGATCCGTTCTTATAGTTGTGTGTAACAGCAACATCCTTCAACGTCCAGATGGGACGGAAGGAAACTATGTCGTACTCGGTCTTGAGAAAGTAGATCGGAGTCACGTAGAAGTACGGCTTGAGCTTGGCTTTTACCCATCTGCGAATGGTGACGCAGTTGCGACCGATAAGACCGGCAACGGCCAGTGTAATGCCTGCGTGCCACAAGAGTGTGTCGTCTTTCCACTTCGCGCCGTCTGCGGCGGCAAACAGGTACCAGTACCAGCACAGCAAGACCACGATGAAGACGTAGTTCCACACAACCGACGACAGCTTGACCTGAAACTGTTCTTCTCCCTTGTTCTGCTGCCTCTTGAGCAGACGCGTCTGCACGTTCTTCGGCAAGTTTCCGAAGGCAGCTTGTCCCGGCGTCAACTCACCAAGCTCGAAGGCTGGTGGTGGTGGCGGCTCCGGGGCGCGTTGCGTTCTCGGCGGTGGCGGAGGGCTCTGTTGTTGCCGTTTGCCGCTATGAGATTCGTCGTATTGGGTTCGCGTTGAAGGGTTGCGAAGGATCGAGTATGCCTCGTTCAACTCCGCCAGCATCTCGTTCGCCTTCTTCCAGTCTTGCGGTTGTTGCTGGCGGTCGAACCGGTCAGGGTGAATCACGCGCGTGCGCGACAAGTAGGCGTCGCGCATTTCCTCTGCCGTGGCGTCGGGAGTCACGCCAAGGATCGAGTAGAGGTCTTTTTCAGGAGCTCGTCTCATTGTCATTCATGCACCCAACGTCATGAATCAGGCGCGAGTATTACGAGTCGCCTGCATTCGTTTGTTCGCTATTCTGTTTCTTTGTTCTCTTCCATGCATCGATCAAGACATTCTTGAAGGTTTCGCCTTGGTTCAACGGCGCAATCTCTATCTTCATGGTTCTTCCCGAAGCTACCGTAATCTCGAAGATGTCACCTATCAGGGCTTCTTGTCTGTGTCGGATGTCTTCAATATTGGTGATGTCGATGGAATCATTCTTGCCGTGCTTGTGATAGATCATGCGTTTTGTTGTCAGTATGGCAGCTTCGCTCCCGTCACAGGACATAGTGACATCGTAGTAGGCGAGCAATTCTTCAGAATCTTCCAGTATCTTGTGCTCATCAAGATATTCCAGCGCATACTCTTCCATATCATTGGGTAGCCTAACGCCTCCCTCGGGACCTGAGAATAACCATATTGCACCAGCCACCACAAGGATCAGGAAGATCCCCAGTAGTGCTCCGCAACCTATGAGAATGGGCTTTTTCATGTCTGTGTGTCTCCCTTGTTTCTAGCGAACGTCCGGCCTCTGGGGCGGCGCGGTAGCGACGTACCCAGCAGGCCGTGGTTCGCACTTGATCTACTTTCTTTCCTTGTAGACCGTGTCTACCGCCAACCCCGCCGCCAGCAGAAGAAGTGCTTTCGCGGGTGCAGAATCCTGACTCAGGGCAATGATGTAGTTGTCAGCGGATGTGAACAGTTCTTTCCCGATCCCCGCCCATTTCTTCGCGATTGTGCCGATTTCCTTCTCGGCCTTATCGAGAAAACGGAAGTTCCATCCTTTCCAATCGCCCTTTACTAGGGCGACTTCATTGCCTGTGGCATCAAAGACACGAAATGCCCCGCCGAGAGAAAACACCTTGCTTTGGAACCACCCGACAACTGTTCCGCCTTTGTCCAAGATGTTGACCTTCGATCTGAACAGCGTGAAACCTCGTTGGATGGAAAACAGCAGTTTGGTTTCATCCTCCGGATTGTCCCCCTCGTAGACGAAGACTTTCGTTGGCAGAAGCTGTTTGTTCACCAGAAACCGAAGCACATGAACGAGCCCACCGGGCTTCTCTTTCGCAATCCCCAATTGCTGCTGTGTCTGCGGATCAATGATGTCGTAGGTGTCTACGAGCTTGAGAAATCCGACTCGTTCCCGAATGAAGTATGTCCTCTTGTTCAGCATGATCTTCTCCTTCGTATTGTGCGAACGTCAAGGCGCACGAACGCGCGGTTAGCGCGTTCCGTGCCGCCGCTTGTTAGACACCTTTATCGTCTAAGTGTTTGTTGGATTGTGATCCTGTGAAACTCATGTCTGGCGTAGTCGCGGACTTCCGTATATCCGAGTAGTGCGATGATAGCGAGCACAACTCCGAAAGCGTATAGCAGAACGAAAACCGGGCGACAGCGCACGACGCTGCCTGTGTTAGAGTCCCAAGACGCATGGCCGTGTGCTACGAGATGCTTGTAGGCGCGGTAAAACGCCCAAAATGTAAGGCCAGGAAAGGCAATCAGGTAGAACATGCCCGAACCGATCGCTCCGTTGGCTCGAGAAAAAGCCTCGCGAAAGGACAAGCGAGCACCATCGGCTCGGAGAACGCGAATGCGGAATAAAAGTTTGCCAATGGTAGTGCCGAACATCGAAAGCATAAAAGCCTCATACAGCATGAGGAAGATAACCCAAACGACAAAGGTGCCGCCGAAAGCCACAATAGGCTGTGTCTCGTAGGGTGGGTAGAAACCCGTTGTGAGCAATAGCACGAGAGCTGCAAGCTCCAGGCAGATGCGCGCAATACCTACGTCGATCAAGCGCGCCCAGAACCGTCTCCACGCTTGAGGGTGGGCTGCGAGAAAGAAGGTGCGCCAGCCAGAAATCTCAGAAGCCTCGAAACGCTCCGGTAAGAACTCGTTTTGGGGGGCGCGGGCTTGTGCGTGGGAAGTATGGCGTTCAGGAGTTCTTATTGGTAGGGGTGAGTCGGGAAGAGGAGGTGGCTGAGGACGTGCGACGCCGGGAATAAGGTCAAGTGTCGTCCACTCTGATAGACCCGGTATCCAAGCAAGCTCCCTTCCATCAAAGTCGCCGATTGCCAGCTTCGCGTTGACATCATCGAGCGTTAGCTCTACGGCAGGCTGATAATGTGGTTTAACGTGGACGTGCATAGTGTTCTCCTTCGGCTAACGTCAGCGACCACCGAACTCCGTGAGCCGCAGGCGAACGAGGGTTCGGTGTGTCGCATTGTTGGGGACTCATTTGTTCTTTAGGGTTTTCCATAATTTTGCGATGGCCGCAAAATCAAGCCCCTCTAACCGCTTGCTCTGGCAGAACTCTTGCCATGCTGACAGTTTCTTGTCCGACTTAATTTGCGTATCGATTTGCTCCGCGTCGCCAAGCAATGAAGACAACTCAATGATCTCGATTTCTTTTGGACAGTCTTTCCAATTGTGCCGCCAGCAGACGATCACATCTGCTCCATTTGGATCGTGGCCATGCGTCGAAAATGACCGGCTCTCATACTCAAACTCAATCCGCACTTCTTCCCAACGATTCGGCCCAGCCTGACGTCTGGCAATACAGTCTGGAAACCCCGCTTGGATAGACTCAATCTTAAAATCAAAAGTCTCGTGCAGAACGCCAAAAAGATAGACGACGCCAAGCTCGTTGACAGGAGCACAGGACAACGACTTAAACTGAACCTTATCGCCGAAAACACGTTTTCGTCTTTCTGTTGCCATTCTTTTTCTTTCTCCCCAACGTCAGCACCCACCAACACCGGAGCCGAAGGCGAACGGTGTTGGGTGGGGTGCGTTGTTCGCCTCTTAATCAATCAAGATACCCATTATCAGCTATGTCCAGCCAAAGTGATCCATGGCAAGACTAAAGCACAGACCTCCATAAACATCATCCAAATCTCGACGAGCAAGAGGCATACTAA
>Ga0255345_1004365_pt1 | contig 15521 bp, 18 predicted proteins | sample wastewater_treat_6_FD_192415 | JGI IMG/M metagenome (GOLD analysis project Ga0255345, IMG submission 192415) | Wastewater microbial communities from Lulu Island WWTP, Vancouver, Canada - plant20 | ecosystem: Engineered > WWTP > Wastewater > Unclassified | place: Canada: Vancouver, British... | reverse complement strand
TACGATAATTTACATTAGCATTAAATTCTTGTATGTAACCACTTATTTCCGCTTGATATTTAGCTATTAGCGCACTGGATACAGATTGATATTCAGCTATTTTAGCGTTGTTTTCAGCTGTGAATTTTCCTAATATCTTCTGGTAATTAGCCTGATATATGCCTATATCACTTTGACTTTCGGCTACATACTGGTCAATAATCTTCCTTACATTAGTTGAATAATGCTGTATTTCGGCATTATAACTTTGAATTGCCTCCGTTATATCAGCCTGATATTTATTGATTCTCGCAACGTAATCATTAATAAGTGTATTTGATACAGACTGATATTCTGAAATTGCACTATTAGTTTCTTGGGCAAATTTCTGAATGAGCTTTTCCCAGTTAGCACGGTATATTTGTAAATCTGAATTACCTTCAGCTGTATATACATTGACTAGCTTCTGAACATCAGCAATATATTCCTGTATTTGGTTGCTATAACTTTGTAATGACTCTTGAACTTGGATTTGATACCGTTGTAAATCAGCATTGTAATTTGAAATTATAGCATTTACTTCGACTTGATAAGCCTGTATATTGGTATTAGCTGTATTTACATATTTCTGAATGAGTTTCTCATAATTAGCCCGATATATTTGTAAATCTGAATTGCTCTCAGCTGTATATTTATTGACTAACTTCTGGACATCATTAGCATATTGCTGAATCTGTGCCTGATAACTACCAATCGCCTCACTTATATCAGCTTGAAATTTAGATATATCAGCTTGTTTTTGGATATTCCACTCATTAACGTCAGCTTCCATCTCAGCTCTAAATACTTGTGTCTGACGTTGAACATTGGCATTATATTCACCAATAGCACCTGTTGCCATTTGACTATAACGTTGAATTTCTGCCTGCACTTTACCATTATACTCACTAATCTCTGATTGAACTTGTGCCTGCCATTTAGTAAGCTTGAATTGGACTTCCTCAGCTATCCATTCCTGAACTGCTGCATTAACTTCTTGCTGATATTTATTTAAATCACCAATATATTGCTGAACTTGTTCATCAAGATCATTTCTGCTATCATTAACCTTTGCATTATAAGCATTAATTCCACTCTGAATTTCTTGAACCTTTTTCTCTAATTCAGCTCGATAACTCGATATATCATCATTAAATCGTTGTAGTTCAGCATTAGCATCAACTTGAAACTTGTTAATTAGTGCCGATTGTTTTTGAATATCTAATTGCGCCTTCTCTATATCATCAATACTAGTACCCATATAGGTATTAAAATTCGACATATCGACTTCATTAACTGGCATATTGAATGTAGGTAATGATTTAGTCATTGTTATAGTCGCAGAAGGAGCATCACCAGCTGAAGTGTATGAAATTGTATTACCTGGTACATTTATAACAGATAAATCCAAATCGGTAAATGTTGGTGCAGATGTTAATGCTAATACTGGTAGATTAATGCCAGATGGCATAGTTAAAGTCCCAGGGTCGGTAACGGTTTTATTCGTTATCGAAAGTGTTCCAATTGCCGTCCCAATAGTAGGTTGAGTATAGGTAGGTGATGTAATTCCACTAAAATCTATATCAGCTTCACTTAATGCTGTTGGCAAAGGATCAAGTTCAGGCACAACTAAGGTAGGTAATTCTATTGGAGCAGGTGCATCTGGTTGAGTATAAACTGGAACTTTTATACCAGATAAATCAATATTACTATATTCAAGTGCATCTGGCAAAGTATCAAGTGCTGGGACTGTCAATGTTGGCAAGGTTATACTATCGGGTGCTGTAGGGGCTGTATAGGAAGGCTCTGTTAGCCCACTGAAATCCATATCAGCTTCAATTAATGCCGTTGGCAAAGTATCCATTGTACTTAATGCTAACACTGGTAAAGATGGCGCTATAGGCATTGAAAGCGTACCAGGATTGGTAATTTTTACATCCTCAAGTGCAATAGAACTTCCACCTGTAGTTTTTAATGCCAAAGCATTCCAACTTATATTTGTATCTGCCTTACCAGAAACTTTTACCAATATATTAGAAGACGATACTTCAAATGTTACCCCATTCCATTCTTCATCAGTAACTTCAATATGCGCTCCCGTTTCATAATCACCAATTGGGACTGGATCGTTAGTGCCATCTTTTTTATAAGCGATAAATAACGCATAACTACCACTATTTGCACCATCATCCGTAATACCAGTAATCCATAATTGCATTTGTAAAGTTGTATCATCTTCCATTTCAACTGTAAGAATAGTCTCAGCAGTTGCATCAGACGTATTAGCCTCACCAGTTACAAATACATTTGAAGCAATTGTTCGTTGCAGAACTGGTAAAGCTGTCATAACTGGTAATACCAATTCTGGCAGAGTAATTGTTTCACTAAAAGTAGGCCAGGAATCACTTGCATTGGAAAGGGTAAGAGTTGGCAAGGTTGTCATTGGCTCAATTGTCAAGGTAGGCATTGTCGGAGCTGTAACATCTGACCAAGTAGGAAGTGCTGCATTGAATAATGCCAAATAACCAGTTGTAGCCGTTGTAACTTTAGCCAATTCTGTTTGCGCCAAATCCCGCCATACACCAGCCAAATGAGCATAATCCTGATGAATAGCATAATCTAAAATAATTGTCTTTACTCCACTTACCGTCATCTCAGAACTATCACCATTAGTAAAAGTCAATGGTGAAACATAAGTTACATAACCAACTGCACTTGCTGTCGGGTCGGGCTTGATATAGACTTTATTTGCCATAACATAATAAGCAGGAAACAATTCAGTTGCCTTATATAGACTTGTAGATGTTGCAGATTGCGTTACAATTAATCTTATTGCATCTTCACTTGTAACACTATTAGCACCTGTTATTGATATAGTTGCATCATTTAAACTTGCCACTATCGGAGCAGAAAAAGTATTAGTTATTGCATCTACAATATTTTGAGCAGTAATCTGATTTGATGTTTCCTTAATGAAATCACTTTTCTCAGTAGTAGCTGATTCTTGACAATAAAGTTTAATACCATCTATAGTTATTGCTTTACCAACTGCTATATTAGCATAATCACTAACAGTTATTGTAAAAGTAGGCGTTAAATCTTGAGCATAAGCAAGTCCCAATCCAATTTGCTTACAAGCTCTGCCATTACGCCTTACTTGAACAATTCGGTCTGAAATAACAGTAAAACCAGCATTTGACGTAATTGCTGAACTATCTTTCCAAAATGGGATGGCATATTCTATTGGTAGATTATTAATAACGAAATTAGAGGCGTTATTTAAGAATATAATTAATTGGTCATCATTGGTAATTTTTACATCCTCAAGTGCAATAGAACTTCCACCTGTAGTTTTTAATGCCAAAGCATTCCAACTTATATTTGTATCTGCCTTACCAGAAACTTTTACCAATATATTAGAAGACGATACTTCAAATGTTACCCCATTCCATTCTTCATCAGTAACTTCAATATGCGCTCCCGTTTCATAATCACCAATTGGGACTGGATCGTTAGTGCCATCTTTTTTATAAGCGATAAATAACGCATAACTACCACTATTTGCACCATCATCCGTAATACCAGTAATCCATAATTGCATTTGTAAAGTTGTATCATCTTCCATTTCAACTGTAAGAATAGTCTCAGCAGTTGCATCAGACGTATTAGCCTCACCAGTTACAAATACATTTGAAGCAGTAGTAGCAGGTGTGCCACTCACTACCGAGCCAGTAATTGCTCTTATTGCCGTCAATAGTTCTTTTGCCATCAATCACCATTTAGAAAAGGGTATAGGGTGGTCTCACGACCACCCATTTCCCGATGTCTAAACAAATAACTCACTCATATCAACTAAATGGAGTGACAAGATTACCATCACCGTAAATCTCGCCATCTACGAACCAATGACCGCCATAAGCCACAAGGTCGATATAGCCGCCAGCAAGCCCGCCAGTAGTTCTACCATTCATATCAATTGAATCGTCATCAGATTGATCAGCAGCAAAATGCGCTAATGTGGAATCATAAGTGCTAACATCCTTATCGTGAATGACAATTCTGCCATAAAATAAAGACGTTGCAGCTGCCGTGTCAATGCCATAGTTATTACTGGTTACCGCAGTTTTAAATAGAAATTTAAATCTACAACCATCATAAGCAGTTGGCAGTGTCACAGTTGCACCAGAAGCAACATCAAAAATAAATGTCTTGCCACTATCAGCGATTGTAAGAGTCTTAGCAGCAGTGATAGTTTCGACGCCACCGATCATCTTGCTAACTTCGTTTATATGATCAATAGACCCAATTAAAGGTTCTTTACCCATAATAACTCCTTAAGCCCGTTTCCAAACGGCGTGATGTTCAGGGGCTTTACAAGCTAAAGCCGCCTCAGTTTGGATTAAATCGACACGACCATCAATACCAGAGTTTTCCAGTGTTTGCACACCAGGAATAACACGAGTATCTCGATTAATCCCATTTCCAACTAATGGACGATATTCGACATCATTCATATTAACAGCCAGAATTGAAATGCCAGTTCCGTCAAATTGTGGCATATAAACCAAATTCATATTCCCATAAGGAGTCCAGATTTCGTGACTGGTAACAGAACCATCGCCAAGTTTAATGTCTCGCCATCCTTTATAATCCATACTCATTGAAGCATAAGTCGATGATGTAGCTGCTTTAAGATTTTGCAAAGCATAACCAGAAATTTTCATTAGCCAATTAAGCGTCCACTTATCAACTAACCACATTGTAGCCTTTTCATTTTCAGCTTTCATACGACCATCCATAAATGTCGCCATATTATCCAGAAAATTATCAGCATTTGTAGTTGAAGCCAATTGGAAAATCGGGCTATAATTCAAGGCATAATCAGCTATACCTTGAGTATAATAAATTGACTTGCCTGAACTATCAGTGCCAGTTCCAAGAGTTGACCATAACATACCACCTTCGACATCGACATTATGCTCAATAACTTTATCACGCCACAAACGAGCAAACTCATTTGGTTCAATTTTCAAAACAGTAGCACGAGTAGTTTCATCCATTGCCAGCGTTGTTTTGAAAATCTGCGTATTAGTATAACCAGTAGAGAACGGATTATCACTCCAGCTATTCGGGTAACCAGTACCACGAGCAAATCCAGTCATAACAACATACGAACGAGCTCTTTCTAACTGATCAAAAACTCGTAACTTAACCAAATTAGCTGCCGATAAACTTGAAATTGGATAATCAGCAGTATTATCAGCACTACCCCAACCAGCAAGATCACGATTTACAGAAAGTCCATCAACAATCGTAAGTTTCAAGTCAACAGTATTAGTATTGAGAATAACTTGCTCAATACGTCCTGTAAAATGATCAATAGTATTAAAAGAAGCCGCATCAGTATGAGTTAAACCCGCCCCCGACGCAATACACGGAATCTTTACTAATTGTCCAACTAAGAAAAATTCAGGTCGAGTGCCTGAAGCCCCAACCGCAAATGCATTTCTGGCTGTTCCCTCTACATTATAGACAATACCAATATTGCCAGCCGACTTATAGTCAGTAGCCATACGAACATAATAAGTATCACCAGCATTTACATTGGTATAAGTAACAGTAGCATCAGTTGTAGAATATCCAGCAATACTCGTTCCGTGAGCAACAACATAAGCATAACGACGATGAATAGAACTGCGTCTCTCCAGCGTTTTAGGCTGAGGATCATCCGTAGGTCTCTTGCGATATTTACTCATTAGCGCCAGTAGTGGAGTGTTCGCCGGCCCCACTTGCGTTGCTTCCGGTATTGGTAAAAAACCAAAAGTTCGCCTTAAATCGCCAGTATCAAGACTTGAACCAGTTGAAGAGGCATAACCTTCGGTAAGACCGGTAAGATTAGAATCTAATGTTAAAAAATCCATACATACTCCAAAATTGTATGGAACTAAGGTGCTTTACTTTTCCTCTCCCAGAGAGGTTATATCAAATCCTCCGCTTTTTTTAATTGAATCCATAAATATACCGCTTGGGTCACGTCCTTCGCTCCCTTTTATACCAATCAAATTAGGCGGAAGATTATCTAAAACAGACCTTTGTTCCAGTTGTTTTTTACGTAATTCCTTAATTACGTTTTCCATTCGTTTTTTATCCAGTTCTTCCTGATGGGTAATAATCCAAGCAGTTTTAAGGTCAAGCCTTACATTTTTACCCTGCTTTTCAATCCAATCATTAAACTGGTCTTCCGTCAAATTGTATTCTTTCATTAGAGATTGCTTTTGCTCATTGAACTCACGCTGAATTTCTTTTTCAGACATTTCAAGTTCTTTGGCTTTTTGCTGTTTTTCGTATAAACGAGCAGCTTCAATAGCCATCATAGCACGCAATACTCTTCCTGAATCAGAATTGGGATTCTTGACTGCCTCATCTTGATCAAACACAAATTCATCCTTATTAATCCCCAATGCTTCAAATAAATCCGAAGGTTGCTTTGGAGATTCAGCCTGTTTAATTTGCTGTTTGATAGATTCGAGTTCCTCACGTAACCTATTAGCTTCTCTTGTAGAGCCAGAATAACCATCATTAGCCTTTTTTAAATCAGCTTTAGTTTGCTCCAATTCTCTTTGGAGTTCTTCTACTGTTTTCGGCTTTTCATCACGATGTTCTTTATTCTTAGGTTCGCCTGAGGGAGCGTGAAAAATTCCTGCGAGCAAGTTGGCATCGTCTTTAGCGATGTTCCCAGCTTTCTCCTTTTTTTCTTCAGCCATATTTACTCCTATCACAATTTAACATCTATAATATAACAAATTTTTTAAATATTACAATGTAAAAATACTCCAATAATATAATATTCTTTATGTAGAATAATCTAAATTGTTTATAAACAACATATTCAGATTTTATTTATTTTCATTTTGTTTCGCACTTTTCTTGATAATTTCAATATCTTTCCTAAATTTATCCGCTTCTGACAGCATTTGATTGCTTACAATATCGGCATTAGCCTTGATCGTTTCACGAACTTTATGCTGTTCCGCTTCAGTTTCAAGGACATCTTTCCGCATTTGCAAACTACCCATAATAGTATCAAGTTGGATTTTGCTTTGAATCACTTGACGACGGAGTGTATCAGCATCACCCCTTAACTGCTTAATTTCTTCATCTTTTTGTGCCAAAGCCTGCTGTAATTGAGCAATTTCATCCATACGTTGCATAATTCCCGTTTTATCTTCGATTTCAATTGACCGCAAAAAGGCAAGTTTATCAATTGCGCCTTTTTGGTAATACTCAAACATCTTATATTCTTTAGCCTCACGGCTTACTGGCCAAACCGAATCGGCAACTTCTACCACATCAAATTGCGCCGATTGATAATCGAAATATTTACCTATTATTTCACCAACATTATTGAAAATTGGTTTATTAATTTCATATTCTTTATATTCACTTTTTTCATTACCAGCTTCAGATGATACAATTCGATATATTTTATGAGCTGTATATGTCTTCTGGGCAACATCTTTAAATACTTTGCCAACTTGTCTCAGCCACGGATTAACTGTATTTTGCAAATAGGTTCTAAGTCTGCGTGTCCCAAACTCATCCATTAAAGCTGTGCTTCTAAATGGCTCATTAGTAACACGTTCCATTCCCATCATATAATCACTTATTCCAAGTGAATATGAAATATCACCTTTCCCCATTTGGGTAAGCTCATAAAAAGCATTATTGAGTTGGGAAGGGACTCTTGGCACTGGCGGATTATCACCTACATATCCAATAAGACTGCCTGGAAGTGATATATCTTCTTTAGCTTCTACAAGATTGACAAGTGAACCTTCCTTATACCACCAACCAGGATTACTGGATATATTGGCGTGATGGACAACTATCTGATGGCATTTATTAATTTCTTCCTGTTTACCTGTAACGAATTTAACTGCACTAATTGGACACGGATTACCAGTATGAATAAATGGAAGTGGAATAATCGTGTAATTTTCATACGGCATTATTACATCCCAAAGATATTTATCGCCTACAACGCCTTCGCTTCTAATCCTATCTTGATAATATTTGATTTCACTACCAGAAATTATAGTGCTGGCAATTACTGGGTCTTTAATTAATAAATTATATTCGCCCTCAGTAACGGTTCTCTCGGTTGTTTTTGAAACTTCATTTGTTATTTCAGCATTTACCTTGCTTTGCATCTCTTGGAATTGAGCCATTAGTTGATTTTGAGCTTTCTCAAGTTCAATTTCAGCTCGTTCTGGTATAATCTGCCCATTAGCAACCATTTCACTATACTGTTTCTGGAGTTCTTTAATTTTGACTTGAATTTCTTTTTCAAATTCTTTAAGAGCCAGCATAGAGTTTTTTTGCATTTCATCTAATTCAATTTTGGTAGGTGGTGTTTTTTGTAAAAAGGTAATATAGGGTATTTTTACTTTACTATAACACTCATAATAACCAATTATTTCATCTTGTTCACCAGTAGTTTTTATAAAATCTAAACTTTCTACCGCTGTATCATCCCAATAAGCACGTCTTGTAATTCCCAGACAATTGCCACTTGCATTTTTAATTATATCCGCATACTGAGGCAATTCACTCATAAGCTTTTGCTTACCAATATTCTTTGCAACTATCATAAATTTAGCATCTCTTGAAAATACATCAGTGCTTTCAGGATCAACAAATAATTCTTCTGGTTCGATTCTGCCAAATTTTACATCACCATTGCCTCTATCAGAATTTTTATCAACATAAATTTGTAAAACACCCTTCGACTTTACAATTGCATCGTGTATAATCTGAGAATATATTAAAGTGCCATCACTTAAATCCCAGCAATAATCCGATAACGCAGTATGCAATACACCGACTTCACTATCGAATCCTGACATATCACGCCCAATAGTTTTCCAACGTGGTTTGTTAGCAGTCAAAAAGTATTCCATAACAAGAATAGCAGGTGTTATGCGATTGACGGTAAATGTTGGCATATCAGCATCTTTAAGATCTCTAATTTCACTGGCAGTTAATTGTTTATCCTCAAAAAATGCTTCGCCTTTTAGCAAATTATATTCCCAATCCCAGCGTTTAGGATTATTACTTGCATTAAAAATACTTATTATCTCCGAAACACGTTTGTCTGGTGATACTTTTTCAAGTCCTATGGTTTTTCTTGCCATTCACTAACCTCACATTACTTTCCACGATTTTGCTCTTTTCCTTTTGATATACCATTCGGTATTGGCTTCTTCTGGCGATTTTCTCTTGATATAACCCTGTGGTGGGTAAGCAGATACATTTGCATAATAAAATGCATCTATTTCATCCGAATGCGCCATAGTAGCCCCGAAATTTATAGTTTCTTCAATAAGATTATAACTTTCCTCACGGTAATAAATCATTCCTTGAGTATAAAACGGATTAAGATAAGATGAAATCCGATTAAGCTTGTCAACTCCACCTGGTTTTTGAGGATTGCCAATTACATACATTTTATTTAATTTCATTTTTCTTTGCATTAAATCCTGAAAAACACTTCTATTTAGCGATACATCTTCGATACTTCCGTATAAACAATGAAATTCATCATACATTTCGATATAATAATCCACTACGCCCTTTTTCCCTATAAGCTCATCATTATCTCCACGCAACCCACTCATTGGAATATTCTGATGTCTTTCTGTTCGCAAATGATAGCGTCTATTAAGCCCATCAACAGCAATAGCAATTATACACGAATAGCTACTGCTTCTTGTGGCAATATCCGTAGCTGGATCGCAACCGAGAAAAGTATTTACCACTATCTTTTCGCCATTAATTACAAGATAATTAACTCCATTACCATCTCTTATATTGCCACCTTCGTGCATAAATATACCATTGTGAAATTTGATATGATCACGTGTCCAGATAGCAACATCAGATGAGGCGACTTCAAGTTCATATTCTTGATAATAAAGCGCTAATTGACCACGAGATTCTAATCTTTCTTTGATTTTATTAAGAACATATCTTGGCAAACGGCTATTCCATAAAACGCCACCTGGCATATCTGGTTGAGTTGAGGGATAAACAAATATTTTCCACGGATAGGAATCTAAAGTACCTTCAGCTTTACATTTTTTGTAAGCTTCTATAAATTCTTGAGCTATTGATAATGGTTGCGGTGTATTGATAAAAAATAATCTACAACGTGGCTTTTGGTCAATTGCTGGTAGAATAGCACCAAAAAGCGTATTACGTAAATCTTGCCTTGCACTCTGAGTTTTAGTATTAAGTTCATTTTCAATATCATCAGCAAAGACCCTGCTAAAACGAATAGCACCGCTTTCAATAGTAGCTTCAGTTTTTCCACGAATACTTTTAAGATTACTACTACTAATCAATTTGTCGCCATAAATTGTAGTAATTTCCTCCTTATTCCATATATCTCCTCTTAATTTTCCAAATATATTTATAATATCATAGTTTTGTTCAAGATGCTTAGCTATATATCTGACATTACCAATACTATCATCTTGAGTTTTAGCCGTCCAACCATAGAATAATGGCTCACGATTTAACATTTCATTCCACCAATATTCACCAAGCACAAATCCTTTCATTTCAGCACATTTTTGGAGAAATTGTTTGGAAAAACAAAAATCGTGAATAATACTGCACTTAATTAAAGTTGTTTTGCCTGAATCTCTGGCTATAATAATAGCACAAGGTTTAGTACTATCGCTATTAATCTCATCAGCTAATTCATAATGAAACAATGGCGTCTCGGATTTCATAAAATCACCAGGTAAAAACCGTTTGCCAAATGCTATTAAGTCAGTATAAGTGAGATAAAGCATTTTTTCAATAGAACTGATATTATCTGGAAGTTCTTTGAGATGATACATTTACTTTTTCTGTTTTTTTAATTCCTCATTTTCTTTTTGTAATCTTTCAATTCTAAATTCTTGGTGAAGATTATTAATTGTTCCCTGAAACTCTTGTCTGATTGAATCCAAATGATTATAAATATTTTGAATTTCACCTTGTAATTTGACAATTTCTTTTTCTAATTTTCTCATTTTTTACTTCTTATTTTTATTTAACATATAAATTATTATTATTCATCTATTTCTGGGGAATTAAGCATTTTAGGACGTTCAATTTTATCAACCATATGTGATTCATCACGGAAAAAAGAAATACCAGCAAGTAACGGATTTTCGGGTTGAGCCTTTTCTTTATCATCCATTCCAATATATTCACCAAGTTTAGTGATCGCATTTAATTTATCACGCACTGCGGTTTCTTTAGAATCAGCAATAGCCTTAATGGACTTTATAATCCATTCCTCATCAACACCTTGTCTTTTAGCTGCATCAATAGTTTTTTCATTCATATATTTCCTTATCCTTTCTTGTCTGGCTAACAAATAGCCATATTTCTTAGCGTATTTACCTACATAACCAAATGCCATACAATAACTAAATTCAATATCGTTACCAGTTAATAAGAAAATAGCAAATAATACCTCTTTAGGGGTTAAATATTTACGTCTGGTTATGTTTTTATATCTATTGGTGACACTATTAGCATTAAGAACATAACAACTTTCACGAATATTGAAATCAGTATCCATTTTGTAGTTTTTATTAGGTGGGAATGTGCCTACAATCGTTCTAATGAATCCCTTTGAATTACGTAATATCTCGCAAACTCCACCATCATCAGCTTCTACCCAATCACCAACTTGTGCCTTACGCCAGTCAGGACTTAATTTTGGCACTGAATTATAACGATTAATAAAATAACGCTCAAAATCTGCCTTATTATTAAATACAATATGTTGTATCCCCTTAATTGTGTTATACTTATATTCTACACCATATTGTGTCTCAACGTGAAATTTCATAACGTCTCAGCCAATTGAAGATATTTGTTCTTAGGATAAAACACTCTGCGAAAAGCAGATACAAATTCGGATTCACCGCATTTAATCTCAATGGGGATATAATTATTTTTATGCCAATAATCTATTTCATCAAGCATTTTGCAAAGTATATCAAAATATTCAGCCCAGTTTATTTTAGTCATAGTTTTTACTCTCTATTGCCAGAATATCATTTTCACTAACAAGTAAATTCTGTTGTCCAATACTTTGACCTGAAAATTTCTGATATATTACAACATCATCTTTTGAAATTCCCAGTTTATTTGTGCTATTAATCGCAACAACAATTCCTTTAGCAATTGGTTGCTCAAGAACTGTATCAGGTAAATATAGTCCGCCTGCGGTTCTATCTTCCAGAATAGGTTTGATAATTACACGATCTTTTAATGGTTTCATCGTTTCATCTCGCTTACTGTAAGGTTTATATACTCTTCGCCATTATGCTTCAATTTCTTCCAACCAGATAAATAATACATTTTGCCGTTAATGTTAATCTTACCCTTAAAATCAGGTTGATTTTCAGTCTCTTTACGCTCATTAATGAACATACTACCAGTGTTAGGTTTTACTTCCCACATATTTAGTCCTATTTGAAATTCTTAAATATTAAACATACATTCTCAGGTAAATTGTGATCCAATTCAATATAAACTATTACTAACCCATCATTAGAACCTCCCTCAGTTGTGTAATTTAATTTTATACCCGCTTTCTCTAACCAAGTGCAAGCTCTGGTGAAATATTTGTAATTACTACCATCTAACTTGATTTTAAGCGTAGCCTCACATAATTGTCGCATTATTATTCCTTTCTGAGAAATTTTCTCAATTTGAACCAAATATAGGGCTTAAATATAAATCTTTTTATAAATATTATTAATTCAGGTCTTAACGTACTGCCACAATATTGACAATAATTATCATATAGTGTCCACCTTCCACAATGACATAAAACCTCAGTACAAAGTTTATCTGTACCATCAATCTCTTTTGCGTGTCCATTTTCACAAACATTAAGGTCACAATAAATATTAGTACGTGTTTTTCGCATATTTACTCCGATAGATATGCACAAATTTCTCAACTTTTTGTGCGCTCCCGACGGGTGTTGCATAAAGGCTGTGCATTTCATCTTTATTCAATTTTATGCTCTCTAAATAAAGATGACAATATATCAACTAATCTCCAATAATTTTTAGTTTTTCTCATCTGCATTCTCTCTACTTTCTATCGAAGTCAATAGTATGAACCTGTCAATACCTCGCAGTATCTTTATCGTCTGCTTGTAATCATTACGATATTCACGCTCAGCACGTGCACTCCGCCAATCACCCGCCTGCTCATACTCTTTTACCTTAGCCTTACTCTCTTGATATGCCTTGCTAAGTAATTCTATACTATGCTTCATCTCTAATCTCCTCATTCATACCTATAATATACTATCATACGCTATCTATTACAAGTATTTTTTGATTTTTATCAATATCAACTATACTCCACCATCGGAATTTATATAAAACCCGTTTTGAAAAATATACATAGCTATTTAGTGAAAGGCGCTAATTAAACCCCGCCGGCACGGTTTTGGTTTTGCCTTTTCGGATTTACGTTGAAACCAATTCAGATTCTGGGATAAAAAAAGAGTAAATATATCGGATAAATTATATAAATAACTCTTGACAATGGCAAATAAATATCGTAAATTACTGGTGAGATTTGAAATTAAGAACAAAAACAAAGGAGAGCAAAGATGAAAGAATTAGACCCTTTAGTAAAGGATAATGTAAGAGACCTTTTAGAGAAACGATTACCGGATTTGGCAGAAAAATTTGACGATCTGGTAAAAGTTACGACAAGAACTGAGAACAGACGGGGAGCGTCTATAAAAAGAAAATATGAAGTATTAGAAGTTTTCGAAACTTCCGGGAGACAATTAATAAAGGAAATAGCGCCAATACTTGGCTATAAAAATTTAGAAGTCATGCCTTACGCCATCAGAAGTAATTTATATTACTTAATTGATCAATTTTCTTTTGAATCTAATCCGGAAAGATGGATAAGATTAATCGAAATAGGATTATCAGACTATTTACGTCTCACGAGATGAATACAATAAAACTAAAACAAAAGGAGAGCAAAATGGCAAAAATTGAAAATAAATATACTTACAATGTAAAAGGTGGGCGTGTGAGCGGAGTGTTCAATATCTACCAAGACCGAAGAGGTGCTTTAAGAATGTTGATGGGAAATAGACATACAGAATTGACCTTCTCCCAAATAAATGACTTAATGATAAGCGTACACGATTTGATTGATTTTGATTACGATGAGTTTATGAACTATTACAATCAAAAAGCGGTGAAAGAAAAAGTTTAATTATGGCATGATGAAAACGACAAAAAAGATGGAGTATGAGAGGTAAGAAATGAAAACAATAATACACACAAGTAAAAGCAAAGATAAAATGCTACATATTGAAACTGAGTTAGGAATTGTAAATATTACAGTGGGACTCTATGACACAAAGGGGCGCAGAGTCGAAAGCATTGAAGTTTTACCCTCTTCAGGAGAAAAGAAAATTATTAGAAGAGGCTATGCAAATACTCGGTTAATTGAACTAAAAACAAAAGGAGAAGCAAAATGAAAAAAGAACAATTAGAAAAAATCCTGTCTGATCTTGACTATGACAAGATCAGAGAGTATTCCATATTTTCCGAAGGGAAAATATGGATTCATAGGGATGGCAGTATCAGTCACGTGACCAGTGGGACCATCCCGAATCCTAACAATTCTGATGTAATCGCCATCCTCCACTGTTCTGGTCGTGGGAATGTAGACGAATCCTATTATGCCGAAGGCTGGGCTACCCTTCAGGATGATGGAACATACCTGACTGATGACGGTCGGATTCTCTCGGACGACGAAATGATCGAGGAATGCCTCGAGACAGGGACATTCTTCGATGAGGACGAAGCAATCCGGCGCGAAATTGAGCGCCAAGTAATGGGCTGTGAACTGTAGTCTTTTTCCCGTCCGTGCGCTCGCAGATCGGCGGACGGGACTAAGTCGGAAACGGCGGCCGACAGAAAAGAAACCGCCGAATGGTAAACAACTAAAACAAAGGAGAGCAAGGATGAAAAAGAGAATTATCGCAGTAAGACCAGACGGAAACGAGCTTGTCTGTTCTGGATTCGCCGAGCTGAAAAAGATCAATGACGAGATGCTGAATGGCAAGATACCGGAAAATGCTGTTATAGAGCCGGGCAATATCGAAATGTATATTAACTCAACAACGGTATATGATTCTAACAGAAAGCACGATATTACCGCACTTTTCAACAGATATACAGAATCTTAAAGCCTTCACATTACCGTTTTAGCCGGAGTTAAAGCTCCGGCTTTTTGTTTTATCGTTGACAATGCGAATTATCAACCGGAAACGCTATTAGCTTTATCTTAAGCTTATCTTATCTTAACTTAACTTAACTTAACTTAAGGTGGAGTAACGACGGAGTTATCCGGGAGTTATCCGTCGGAACTCCGGGAGTAAGCCG
>Ga0255345_1004360_pt1 | contig 15534 bp, 25 predicted proteins | sample wastewater_treat_6_FD_192415 | JGI IMG/M metagenome (GOLD analysis project Ga0255345, IMG submission 192415) | Wastewater microbial communities from Lulu Island WWTP, Vancouver, Canada - plant20 | ecosystem: Engineered > WWTP > Wastewater > Unclassified | place: Canada: Vancouver, British... | reverse complement strand
CCATTCCTCGCCCTGCTTGCTCACTCCGGTTAAAACTGAAAACGTGGGGCTGCCTTTGTATTCTCCTGTTTTATATGTTTCTGGCATTTAATTAATTCCTTTCAATCTCGTATTTAAACAAACTCTCTCTTACTCTTGTGGCTTTGACGTTGATTCCTTTTTCTCTCAGATCCGATAGCCGCCGCGTGTAACTGAAAATTCGTAGTTCATCAATGATCTGTGCGTTGGTTATCGGCGCGGCAAGCAGTCGTTCATACAGGCGGTAATCCTGTGTTCCTGGCTTGAACAGGTCAGCCGGCCTCGGCAAACTAAAATTCATTTCTGCTTGCTCTGCTTGCATTTTTCTTCCGCTTCTTTTTTGCGCTTTGCTTCCGCCTCTTTTTCCTCGATGCGATAACATTCGAGGTCTTTTTCTCTGGCGTAGTCGGTCCGTAAATAACTTAAATCCTGTTCCATGTTTTAAATTTGGCGGGGCTTTGGGCGATCTCACACGGTTAGAAACTCATCCCGTGGTTTTGCATTCTCATTGCCCCGCCAATCTCCTTTCCTAGTAGTGCTGTGGGTTGCACCCGCCCTGTTGTGGCTACTGTTTACGGCTGGTGTCGTTGCCGTAACGCTCATTAGCAATCGTTGAGCCTATACAGGTGGACGCTTTGTCCGTTAGTGACGCATTGTCGCCTGGCTCCTGATTACGAGCTTCGCCGTTCAATAAATAAAATATTGCTCCCAGTTTCACGCTCGCGGATATGATCGCGTCCGCGAAATCTCTTACATTCTGTTTTTCTGCTTGATTCATTTCTGCCTCGTTGTGCATACGATACTAAAGTCGAAAAGATTTGTCAAGTTATTTTTACTATACAACATAAAATTTATTTGACACTATAAAAAAGTTGTGTTAGCATGTCAATCATGAAACTTAAAAAATTTCTTAAAAAGAACAAAATCACGAAGACGAAATTCGCGCAAGATGCTGAAATTACTAGGCAAACCCTTTATAATCTGCTTGGTGGTGCCGTGCCATCCGTGCGGACTATTAAGCAGATAATTAAAGCCACAAATGGCGCCATCAACTTTGATGATTTTTAAAAATGAAAAAAATTTTATGTTCTACGCGCTTCAAATGCTCTAAACCTTACGGCTCTCCGGAGTGTGAGTTTTTTGAGGAAGGGTTCACTGGCGACTGCCTCTGGTTTGTCAGAAATAATTACAGAAATTGCGCCAACGAGGCCGCACGAGAAGCGGCACTGAATAATTTTGTTGAGTCTGTGCGGAAAGTAAATTCGCACGATGGGTTTATGGATGAGTAACATATGATATACCAACCAAGGCTTTTTACAGATAAAATGTTAGGTAACGAACAAAAATATATTTACGGGTGGAAAAACAATTCCAAGCGGCAAACGCTTTATGGACGCATCTGCCGCGTGATTGCAAGAATGAAAATGAATAGCGCCTGGGTGGAATTTGAGAATGGTCAGCAGGAGTGCATTTCACGAAATGCTTTACGGAAGGTCAATGAGATACGGAAAGCAAATTCGCACGATGGGTTTATGGATGAGTAACATATGATATACCAACCAAGGCTTTTTACAGATAAAATGTTAGGTAACGAACAAAAATATATTTACGGGTGGAAAAACAATTCCAAGCGGCAAACGCTTTATGGACGCATCTGCCGCGTGATTGCAAGAATGAAAATGAATAGCGCCTGGGTGGAATTTGAGAATGGTCAGCAGGAGTGCATTTCACGAAATGCTTTACGGAAGGTCAATGAGATACGGAAAGCAAATTCGCACGATGGGTTTATGGATGAGTAGATCAAAAAAGAAGTCAGTATCAGACAAGCACCTGCTTAAACTTTGGGGTGAGGTTGTTAAACTTCGCGCCGGAAATAAATGCGAATATCCTAACTGCCATGTCCAGGCAAAATATTTAAACCCTCACCACTACTATTCCAAAAGAAACACATCAACAAGATATGATCCGAAAAACGGGATTTGCTTGTGCAGTTATCATCACACCCTGGGAGTGGAAGCGGCGCACAAAGACCCAAATTTTAAAGACATAATTATTACCAGTGGCGTTAGAAGTGAAGATTGGCACTGGGATATTACGGAACGCAAAAACCGCGTTGTAAAAAAGAACGATGCCTTTTTTAAAGATGGTTGGAAAGCAACCCTCGAACATTATTTAGAAGTTGAGAAAAATCAATAAGGGGTGGTTTATGGCGCGGGGACGTATGTTACAAAATAGAATTTCTAAAAGTAAAAAACTTGCTGAATTGTCTAGCGATACCGTCCGCTTGCTTTATACGTGGATGTTATCTCATTTAGATGTTAATGGTAATTTTTATGCTGATCCAGTTATGGTTAATAACATAGTTTTTACCAGATTGGGGCATTCTGTGGATAACATTGCCGCGGCACTAGACGAACTAGAGGCAAGTGGCCTTATCATCCGTTATCAGGTAGGCAATGAAACATATCTTAACTATCCAGATTTTCAAGAGAAACAGCCAAAAATTAATAAAGATAAAGAAGGAAAGCCAGACATTCCTTTGTATACTCCAGATAAACTCCGGAGTAACGCCGGAATAACGCCGGAAATAGTCTGCCCTAAGATAAGAGAAGATAAGATAAGAGAAGCTAATACAACTCCGGAGCAAGAGCCACCTGTGGATAACTTAATGGCCTCTTTAAAAACTATTCTTGATAAAACCAGAGAACGATACCCTGACGAAAGAGATCAGCGCAAGATATTAGTCTTCGTTCAAGCTAATAAACGAAATATGAACCATGACGCAATTCTTCACTGCCTTGAATCGCTGATTAAAAGCAAAGAAAAAGTCAAAGCAATACCTCAATTTTTGGAAGCCGTTTTAAAAATAGAGAACGGTAAATATAATGCGAGGGAATCGGAAACGCGAAGTAATGATTTTAAAAAAGCTGTCTTACCAACGGCACTTATGGATTTAGCGAAGGGGATAGGACACTGATATGACACGTCAATGCCCGATATGGGGAACGTGGTTTGAGGCGGAAGGTAAATAATCGCGCCGGAATTATTAATAAAAAAAATAAAAGAATTACAGCTAAAGGAAAGAAAACAAAAAACACATAAGGCGTATAAAACGGGGGGTATCATGAGACAAGACAAGCATTGTGAGATGTGCGGAAATATAATTCCCGATGCTTACAGCCGGAGACAGTTTTGCAATCACTGTTCCAACGTAAGAAACGAAAAGCGTAAAAAGAGAAAAAATTATCCTCAGAGAAAAACAGAAAAGTATGAATGTATTTATTGCCACAAACTGACGGCGCGTAGCTTTCAGGGTTACTGTGATGTTTGTCGGTGTGTTTTAAGAAAAACGGGTTTTCTATCTATCGAGGGAGCTGGGATATATTGTTGAGGTGAGCCATGAAAAAACTAAAAGAGGTTTTAGATTTTCTGATTTTCCAATTTGATTATATCGCTGTGTGTTTAGCTGTGGGTTTGATGAGTTTCATGATTGCGCTTCTGGCTATGGGAATAATTAGTTATTTCTGGTGATTATTATGCCTTGGACAGCAGAAGAATTTAAGCGAAAGCACAATAAGAATTTAACCGATAAGCAGGCAAAAAAGGCCGCGCAGATTGCGAATAGAGTGCTCCAGGATACGGGAGATGAAGCACTGGCAATCAAGACGGCCAACGCTAGAATGAGATTGCTGAAGGAGTGATTAACAGTGGGAAAGAAACCCGGAAAAACTGTCAAGAAAAAAACAGTTAAACGTAAGGTTAAAAAAATCACCGCAGAGGAACCATTAAGCGCGAAGGAAGAGCAGTTATGCCGTGAATTTGTTGCAGATTTCGCTGAAAATCAGGTGCGGGCGTATATGCACACTTATGGCACTAAGAATTATGATTCCGCAAGAACTGAATCGTCTAAAATATTTGCAAATCCTAACATTAAGAAGAGAATTAAGGAGTTACGTGATGAGAGAAATAAACGGCTCGAAATATCTGGAGACAGAGTATTGCAAGAAATTGCAAAACTGTCATTTTACGACCCACGAAGATTTTTTGATGCTGATGGCCGGTTGAAACCGATTGATGAGATTAACCCTGATGATGCTGCCGTTATTTCGTCCATAGAAACGTACCATAAAATTGTCGGGGAGGAACAAGATGGTGTTGCTGTGCTCACCAAAATTAAACTACCAGATAAGGGGTCGAACCTAGAACGCCTCGGTAAATATTTTAAGTTATTTACCGATAAGAAAGAAGTTGATTTGTTGCAACCCCTTAATATTACTATAAAAAAATTCTACCGGAGCAAAAAGAAAAAATGATAGAACTACCGGCAAATAACTGGGAACCACGTGAGGATCAGCTGGGCTTGTGGGAATATTTACAGCAGGATCGCCCCGGCTTACGCGCCGTTGAATGTGCTCATAGGCGCTGGGGAAAAGACGAAATATGCCTGTACACGAGCTCAGCGAAAGCGTTTGAGCGTGTCGGGAATTACTGGCATTTACTGCCTGAATATAAGCAATGTCGCAAAGCTATTTGGGAGGCCGTCAATCCACGCACCGGCAGAAAAAGAATCGATGAGGCATTTCCACAGGAAATCCGAAAGAGCATACGGAATACCGATATGTTTATCGAGTTTATCAACGGGTCGACCTGGCAACTGGTGGGATCGGATACGTATAATGCCCTGGTAGGTTCACCACCGATTGGGATAACATTCTCGGAATATGCACTAAGTAACCCGCAATGCTGGGCGTATCTATCACCAATACTTGAGGAAAACGGCGGCTGGGCTGCGTTTATTTCAACATCACGCGGAGACAACCATTTTCACTCACTGGTGCGCATGGCTATGTCCACACCGGGATGGTTCGGCGAAATACTTACGGCGCGTCAAACGCCAGTATTTACTGCTGAAAAACTGCGTCAAATCAGGGCTGAGCTTATTGCCACGTTTGGCGATGACATGGGCGAGGCGATGTACCAGCAGGAATATATGTGCTCGTTTCAGGGCGCCGTGCTGGGCGCGTATTTTGCCAAGCAAATGGTCCGGGCAGAGAACGAGGGAAGGATTACTCATGTGCAATACCAGGAAGGAATCGAAGTTGATACATTTTGGGATCTGGGCGTCGATGACTCGATGTCAATCTGGTTTATCCAGCATATCGGCAGTAAGCACCACGTCGTTGATTATTACGAAAACTCCGGTTACGGGCTGGAGCATTACGCCGAAATTCTGGAATCCAAACACTATGAATACGGTAATCATTATATGCCGCATGACGCCAACGCCCGCGAGATGACTAACTCCGCGATTGCCCAGTCGCGCCGGGAAATTGCGCAAGACTTGGGAATTAACCCAGTTATTGTCGTCAAACGTGCCAAAAACATTGATGTAATCATTCAATTTCAGATTCCCGCAGTACGAAATATTTTACCACTCTGTTGGTTCGATAAGGATAAATGTTCCCAGGGGATATCAGCCCTAAAGAACTATCGCGCTGAATACGACGAGGAAAAGAAGAAATTAAGTAATCGGCCATTGCACGATTGGAGCTCTCACGGAGCGTCGGCGTTTATCACTTTTGCGGTTGGGTATGGCGGTATGCAGTACAAGGATGAGATAGATGATTAAGATTAAAAAAATAACGTCGCCGGACGCATGGGAATTGAGACAGGCCAGAATTGACGAGGCGATTGTTACCGGTCGTCCGTTTGTTGAGCGTCCGTCGTATTTTGAGCATGTGGATACCGGCCAAAAGTATTACGATTTGTTTGGTTGTATTGGTTGGCCGACGGAAGACACCGATAAGGACAAAGGCCGTCCTGGCTATGTTGCGGTAGTGGCAGTTGTGAAGTCCGAAAGACCAATCCAAAATGCGTGGTTCCGCCTGATGGGAGAAGGAGAAAGCGAGCATATCTCGGAACTGTTTGCTCATATATTGAGATTACGCGAAGAGTATGGATTTGGGTTGCAGCCAGCACTACTCCAAACATTCTTAGGTGATCCCGATAAGCACACCACACGATTGGCACTATTGAATGAAGAGTTAATAAAAAAATATGGAGATAACGGGGCAATACTGGTTGCGCCCCCGGAGGATTTTTACTGCCCGGAAATTTTTGAAAATTATAGGCGGACGCTTAATGAAGCGATAATATCAGACCGTTTTGCCTTCGGGGGAAACGAAATTCTGAAAGTACAGCACAGACAATTCAAGAAGGGAGACCCCGCTATAATGGCGGTAGGAGGGCTGGTGCATTCATTGATTGTTCGATGTATGTGGATGGATCAAGTAAGGGATAACATTTTTACTGTGGAGGATTAACTGAATGGAACAAAAGGCATTTAAAATGCAGGTGTCGCTGCAATCGCTGCCCATGCGGAAGTGTGCTTGTTGCGGAGAAGCCAAGTTTATCCCATCGGTCAATCTGCGTGAGGTTTCTGCGCTTTTATCGCCAAATGGGAAGCCCGGAGTAATCTTCACGGATGCCGGATTTATTTGTGCTACGTGTGGCGAGCAGGCGGATTTAACCCCGCAAGACGATAAGTCTGTGGGAATTGTTTCGGAGGAACGAGATGATAACATTCAGTGAGTTAATGATTGCCGTGATGGGAACCGTGATTCTTGTTTTGCTATGCGTTGTTGTCGGCGGCTGGCTGGTTTTTAAGAGTAAATCTCAGCCGGGAGAAGGGTTTATTGTGCGTCCAAAAGGCGATGCTTTCACGCTGCCCAGCGCGGGAGATGAGTTGTTTTCGTCTGAGCCTAGCGAGGAAGAAAAAGCCCTGTTGGGAAGAACGAAAGAATTTTTAGAGAGATTAGGGGGTAAAAGAGAATGAAAGGCTTACGTGTGAGATGTCCGAATTGCAAGCGTTGCGATTTCCTGACAACGGATAAATATAATCCTGATGTCACGCCTCACGGGGGCATGGTACGTTGCCTGTTGCCGTACCATATCGATTGGCTGACACTATCCACGACGTTGGCGGCTGAAATGTGCTGTCCCGAATGTCTCGCGCCGTTAGTGGTGGAAGGCCGATTAGTAGTAGTCGATGCGCCTACGCCACTGCCAGAGGTTGTTGCGCCGCCGGATGATGTGCCAGGGCAGAACGTTTGCGATGTCTGTGGGAAGTCGTTTCAGTCACCATTTGCGCTAGCTGGTCATAAGAGGTCGCATAAGAAGTGAGGACGGCATGATGAATCCGGAAACGAAAAAACTTGTAGAAATTATTTTACGATGTGTTAAAATGCTCCTGAAACTGCTGGAAGATTGGAAGAAGGAGACAGAAGTGAAATAAAAATTTTAACACATAGCCATCAGTCTATCCCTTGACCGCATAGACCGATTAGTCAATCGCGCCGATATCCGGCCCCATTGGAATTGAGAACTCAATTTTCGATGGGGCTTTTTTATTGCCCTGATGAGGGAATGAAAAATGGATGAGCGCTGGAATTTACACAACATACCGCCCAAAGGTCACGAAGAAGTGGCGGAATTCGCATTCAAATTATTTGAAATCGCCCGTCTGGAAAAAGAAAGACTGGGCATACCAAAGGCAATGTTAAATAATTATGCGTTATATCGCGGCTACCAGGGGCGACAGCAGACCGGACGGAAAGGATACCCGCAACAGAAGGGCGCATTGACGCCGATTAATCTGTACTTTGCCAATGTGGAGCGCACAGTATCAGTCATTACGTCCCGTAATCCTACCGGCGAAGTTGTCGATCTGGATGGGATGAATGATGATTCCGAAAAAATTTTGACCATCCAACTTAAAAAGTGGTGGAAAGACACAGACCAACTGCTCAAAACCCGCCACACAGCCCGAACGATGGAAGTTTACGGCATTTCCGCCGAGAAACCCTACTGGGACCATGAGGCCGAAAGACCTAATGTTATGGTGACAGACCCGTTTTGTCTGTTCCCGTGTCCTGGGTATTACGATGATTTGTCGCTGGAAGCGCCGTATATCTGTTACGCATACGTTGATTTCGTCTCAAAAATTGAGTCAACGTTCAAAGTTACCGGTATTGCGAAAGACGATGCCTACGACCTGTTGGGTACTGTCCGGGAAGAATACAAGTCGAAAACCACAATCATCAATCAATCTATTGGAAATTATGCAGACCCCATGAGTATCCGTAAGGAATCCGAAAGCGGTCAAGGCATTGATAAGTGTTTAGTAATTGAGGTTTGGGTTAGAGACAACAGGGAAAAACGCGAGGAAACGCCCATTATGGTTTCTGATGGGGCAGAAGGATTTATCCCAGCCACAGATGAAGAAGGCAGGCCGAAGTTTGAAGTTAAAAACGTCAACGTTTATCCCGACGGCGTTAGAAAGATTACTATCACTAAATCTAAAACAGCAAAATGTGGTTTCATGGTTTTAGATGATTCGGCCAACCCTAACATTAATCCTGATCTTGACCCTGAAATCGCGGCGACAACCTTTCCGTGGGGGCGCTTCCCTGTGTATCACGTTAATTCCTACAAGGATTTAATATCAGTATGGGGATTTTCTGCTAGTGAACAAGTGGGCGATTTAATTATTAAAATTAACTCTATTGTTACCAAGCTCCTGAATTACGTGACAAATGTAATAACTCCGCCGCTTGTTGTCCAACAACACTGTGGAATTACCAAACAGATGATTGAAGAATCAATGCAGAAAGAGGGTAGATTAATCCTGATGCCTACCACTCCTAATGCCAGAATAGAGTTTTTACAGGTTCCCAATCTCCCCTCGTCTTTTTTTAATGTTTTGGACTTAATCCTGAAATTCTTTGACAGGATTTACCAGATTGAAGAAGCCGACCGGGGAATTAACCCCACCGGAGTAATAGCAGCCAGCGCGATTATCGCGCTGCAAGAACGCAATGCTGTTGTCATGCAGACCAAGACGTCCGCTATTGATTACCTCGCCGAGCAGCGGTCACGGTGGGCTATCGGATTGTGGCAGAACTTTGGCATTAAGGAAGAATCCGTCGATGTCGGCGGGACGATGCAAGTATTCCGCCCAGCAAACTTTGCCGGAAGACGGTTTAATTACGTTGTCGAATCCGGATCGACCATGCCACGGACATCACTGCAACAGCAAGACTTAGTGATGCAACTTGCCGGGCGTGGATTGTTGTCGCGCCGGTACGTTCTCGAAATGTTGAATATGCCGGATTGGAAGCAGGAAGTCGAGAGAAGTGGAGAGTCACAGCTCGATATGGCTCTGCAAGTGCTGATTGATGCCGGTTGCCCCAGGGAAGAGGCGATTGCCCTGAAACAATATCTGATTCAGCCGCAGGGCGGTCCGGGAGACATTAAACAAACGAAAGGAACGCAGAGCATCGCTCCAGCAGCCTAAATATATTCAAGAGGGAGATATAATGCCGATATACGAATATCTTTGCAGATGCGGTAAAAAGCACGAGGTTTTTCACAAAATCAACCGCGTACCAAAAAAACACCGGTGTTCATGCGGGTGGCTGGCTAAGCGAGTTATTTCGCTGGGCGGAATTCAATGTGATTCGGTCAATGACGTGAAATGGCTTTCATCAGCCTGTAAAACTCTTCAACATCACGGAGAGCCGCCATTGCAATCCCGGTCGGAATATAAAAAGTATTTGAAGGATAACAATATAATTCCGAAAGCGTGAGTTTATGGTGGATAAAAACCTGCAAATTACCGTTGATGCATTCAAAACGCAATTAATTTGTTTGACATCCCAAAAAAAAACGGGTAAAATAGCAATAACAGTCGAAGTTAATTTGACACAAGGGGCCATAGGCTCCGCTTATTTAGGCGTAAAGGAGAATATTAATTTCGGTGAGATAATAAAATTATAAGGGTACTGATAATCCGCTTCGGCGGTAATGATTAGCCCCGATTTTTCAGAGACTACGTGCAAGCGTACTGGAGAATCGGGGCTTTTTTTATTTAACCTTTTAAACCCTTATCGGACACCCAACGTTGAGACCCGGAAACGGGCACACCCAACCGAGGCCGAGGAGAAAGTGAGCAGTATCATGGATACAAACAAAAAAGATGAGCAAAATGAAGAAGCCATTATTCCCGGTACGACTTACAAGACTATCGACGACGTGGCAAAGGCGCTGTCGGAGAAAGATCAGTTAATTGCCAGACACGGCAATGAACTGGGAGCGTTACGGACAGAAAAAAACACCCTATTGCAGACCATTGAAAAATTGTCTTCTGGAGGAGGGAAAGCACCTGAACCCAAAGAGCCTCAGGGTCCTACTTACGAGGCAGAAATCGCAGGTGTCGATAAGGCGATTGATAAACTCGACCCGATGTCCGACAACTACCAGAGTGAACTGAGAAACCTGATTGCAAAGAGGACTGAGTTGGTTGCAAGTCTTCAGCACGAAAAAACATTAAGCGCCGCTTCGGAAATTTTCAAAAAGGAGCTGAATGAGCGTGATATCAAAAATACGCAACAGCGGTTCCTGGAAGAAAACCCGTCTTTTAACACCCCGGAAATGCAGGCGAGAATCAGGGAATATATCGCCAAAGATAAAACCGGAATGAGCGACGCGCTGTCCGCTTTTCGAGAAATCGAACGCGATGACGCAAGAGCCGAGTTGCAGCGGCTTGCCGAGGAGAAAGCCGAACTGGAAAAGATGTTAAATCTCCAAAAAGGTAAAAATTCGACCGGCAAAGTGATTGTGAAGGGGCAAAGCCCGCAAGACCATAAACAACAAAAAGTAACGGGGAAAGACCTCGACGCAGGCATGATGGAGGCACTGCTCAAGGTCTCGTAATCCCCTATTATTTAAGATAGGAGAAGAACCATGAGCTTAATCAATCAACTTAACGCTACTACTGAATATTTCTGGATGAATACCGAGCCGCAGGACATTGTAAACAAAGCCTCTGCGTTGCTCTGGAAACTAATGGGTAATGCGCTGGAGCGCGATAACTGGGAAGTCAAACCTCACGAAACCGTTGATGGCGGTTTGATGATCAAAGTGCCCTTGGAATACACAACTTCCAATTCCGGCGCTTACGGCGCAGCGACTGTTATTAATCAGTCGAAAAAAAGCATCATCGATGCCGCTCGTTTCCGGTGGGCTGGTGTTTACGGGTCCAATACGTTGAATTTGGACGACCTGACACAAAACACCGGCGCGGAAGCCATTATTGACCTGACCAAGAAGTATATGAATTCAATTATAAAGGCCGCCCGCGTGAAAATGGCCGCCGATGTGATTGCTGCCGCAGCTACTAGCGACAATATCAACGGGCTAGGTGACCTGTTCAATACCACTACATCAACTGAGTACGGGTCAATCGATGAGGACGAGATGCCCGACTGGAAGGCCAACGTCATTACAACTGCGGAAGCGATTTCGTTTGAAGTCCTTCAGAAAGTTTTCCGTCAACCCAACATGGGCGATATCAAAGACTTTTTGCCGAATTTCATCGTAACTACGCAAACACTGAAGGATGGGTACGAACGCTCTCTACACCCACAGCAAAGATATGCTGACGCAAAGGCTGTTGAAGCTGGATGGGATAACATTATACACAAAGGTGCTCCCATTGTGTCGGATACCGGCGTTTCCACAGGCTATCTTTATGCACTGAATCTGAACTTCCTGCACCTGAGAAGCCATAAGGATTACAATTTTACAAAGCCTTTCTGGAAAGACAAATCCGTGCTCGGTCAGCCGGATACCATTACGGCAGATACTAGGTGGAGAGGGAATTTAATCTGTACCAACCGGAAAATGCACGTACTTCACACAAATCTGACTGAACCGGTAAGCTAATCGTGGGGCGGGGAAACTCGCCCCATTAACCCTTTAATCTGTCCCGATGTTGTTTGAGATCGGGAGAAAGGACAAAATAATGAGTGAATTATTATTAACTGTCGGCGGGAATCGAGCGACAAGACCTTTGTCTGATTTCCTTACCATTTACAATGCAGGTGGCGGCCCCAAAGCGGGGGTATATTTCGTGGATTTAAACGTGGCTGCGTCTGGTGACGGATCGGCAGATCATCCGTTTTCAACGCTCGCAGAAGCAATTACAGCCAGCAATGCCAGCATCGGTTTGGCAGCTAATCGCTGGTGGGCACGACGTAACCGTATATTTGTATGCGGAGATGGGATTGAAGAAGATCTTACCGTACTGCCGGAAAAATGCGATATTATCGGTTGTGGGTCAGACCTTGTTCCTTATCCGCGCATTATCGGTGCGCATACCATCGCGGTAGCGAAAGTGGGCTGCCGGTTCATCAATATGGGCTTCACTGCTACCGGCACGGGTGATTTATTTGTCATCCCTGCTGGATGTCATGGTTTGCGGTTTATAGGCGGCCACATGCAGCCATCCGCGGCAGGCAATACTAAAGCCTTGGAAATCACTGATTCGGCACTGGTCAGAATTGAGGGAGTGGAGATTTACCAGAACCCCGGCGCTTACGGTACGGGCATTTTCGGAGTAGGTATCGCTATCGAAGGAACTGCCTCAAACCACCAGACCGTCATTAAAGACTGCTATATTAATGCTACTGAAGGCATTGATGTGGTGGAAAGCGCCCCGGCGTATGACAGCCGAGTCGAAGGTTGTGTCATCCACGCTGTTGGTCTGACCATTGACGACAATTCGGATCAGTTTCACGTCATCAACAACCGGCTCATCACCGATGTGGACATTGATGGCGGTGCGGAAAATGGTATTGATTGCAAGGTTGAGTATGCAGCAGGGAATATCATAACCGGAACTGGTACGGCTGGAGAGTCCTATACATTCCCCTATGCGCTGATTGCAGCGACATAAAATATTAAGCAAAAAGGAGAAAATATCAATGAAAACCTTAATTATTGAACATACCGATCAGGTAACAACCTATGTTCCGGCGCCATGCCGTGGAACCGTAGCCAAAGTTACCTGTGTTTTTCAAACCAATACCGTCGAAGTGGGCGACACCGTTGTCGTATCTCAGGGGGCTAGTGCGGTCAATACCGTTACGGCAACCAACACTGCGGGTCTTGTTGTGGAAACCGGAGTTCCTGATTCCACCAACAAGGGGCTGATATTCGATCCTGCATCGGAAACTGCAAGCGAGCAGGTTTTGAAAATCACAGATACCGGAGCACCAGGAAATAAAATTCTGTGTATCGAGTTCGACGATTCGGCCTATGTCGAAGAGGCGGCGTCCGAGGCTTAAACCAATGAAGGCCCTCTTCGGAGGGCCTTTCTTTAAACAAGGAGAACGATCATGGCATCTTTTAACCTGTTCAACAAGTTCCTATCCCAGCTTGCCAACGGTGGGTATAATTTGGGTAGCGACACCCTCAGATTCGCCCTCACCAATACCGCACCGACTGCGGCTTCGGATACTGTCTTTGATCCATCAGTAAAACACCCGCCTCCCGCAAATGCAAATGGATATACCGCTGGCGGACACGCAGCGACTATTGATTCCTCGGCGGAATCTGGGGGAACTTATACGCTCGCCTGTACAACTGATGTTGTGATTACGGCGACAGCGGGAGGCATTGGACCTTTTCGATACGTTATTCTTTACGACGATACTAGCGCAACTGACCTACTTATCGGCTATTGGGATTACGGCAGTAGCATTTCACTTAATGTAGGAGAAACGTTCACAATCGATGTAACTGCCTCACTGCTCACGATTGCGGTTGCGGCATAAAGGAGAATGAACGATGGCAACAGTGGTTAAACGTAAATTAAGCGGCAGTACGGACGGAAAGGCAATTAAAATCACCCAAACGGCGACAGCGGGAGACACGATTCATACTGCCGTTTCCGGAACAACGGACGGCAGTTACGATGAAATCTGGCTATGGGCGTACAATGGGCACGAGGCTGATGTTGTCTTGACAATCGAATTTGGGGGCGCGACTGTTCCAGATCAGAATATAGTGCTCACCGTTCCGTACAAATCGGGCCTTATTCCTGTTGTTCCTGGGCTTATCCTACAAAATGAAATGGTCGTCAAGGCGTTCGCTGGCACGGCGAATGTAATAACCATAATTGGGTTTGTAAACAGGATAACGGATTAATGGCACTAGAGAATATTTGTATAGGCGGCACTCCATCAGCGAGTTCCGAGTATAGCGCATCATATCCAGCGTCAAACGCGTTTGATGGTAACGCATCGTCTTTTTGGTGTTCTAAAGCGACTGGATTGCCGCAGTGGATTCAATATGATCTCGGCGAAGGTTTATCAAAAGTAGTTATTGAATATACTCTTACTGCCAGATTCCCCAGTTATAATCCCGCCAACAGTTTTGTATTTGCCGGTTCAAACAATGGGACTGACTGGACAACTATCGACACACAGACAGGCTTAACCTGGAGCGGAGGCCAAAAAAGAGTATTTAATAGTTTTGTGAACCCCGCCGCTTATCGCTTTTATCGAATAACGGTAACAGCATCTGGCTCAGCGGCGGAATTTGCTGAAATAGAACTGTTGGCGGAAGCGACAGCTCCATACAAACAATATCTATCCTCTATGAGAGACCGAAGTTTAAAGGGAATATCGTTAGCACGGGGTAATGGGGCGACCTTCTTAACATATCGCAAGAGAGACCGTTTAAGAATGATGAGCATACCATCAGTTGTTGAATGGGTATCTCCTCAAATGTCGGCAAATAACGCTCCAAGTCCATATGTTGTTTCGGCGTCACATCAATACGGCACTCAATATGAGTGGGAAGCGTTCGACGGTCAAGATAATACGGATTGGAGCTCTGGTCCTCTTAATCCAGCCGGAGAATGGATTAAGTTGCATTCCGGGACGAAACATATCCGAATAACGTATATGAAGCTTAAAAATCGCCCCCCTTTTGGCTTTAAGGATTTCAAATTACAAGGTTCCAATAATGATACCGACTGGACAGATATTTATGTTGGTTCTGCCGCAAAATCCACGGACGTGCAGGAATTCAGTTTTGCTCCGAGCATTAATGCTTTTTTCACTTATCACAGAGTATTGTGCGTTACAGGGTGGGATAATGGATTAGATGTGTATGAAATTGGTTTCAAAGGGTATGAGCGTTTATGAGGTAAGTTGAATGGCCCAGTATATTGAATTATCACAATATAATGGCACTCCGATTACGGACACATTCGATGTCTTTGACGGATGGATAGATGCTGGCCCATCAGAAGCCATCCTCAATGCCGTAAACGGGGAGTTTGCTGTTACTGGGACGGGCCTGAATCTTTTTACCGCCCGGAAGGTGGCGGCGGAGACAAAAGCCCTTGCCGTAGCCGGGACAACCGTTTTGTTTGCGAGAACCTTTCCCTTGAATGCGGCCTCCGGTGCGGTGGCTTGTCAAGGGACTGCTGCCGGGTTAGTGGCGACAAGGCTCCTCGCGGCGGAGAGCAAAGCCCTTGAAGTGGCCGGAACGGGTGTTTCCCTTGATAGAAATTGCCCGCTGCCGATTGCCGCCGGGGACATTGAGCTAACGGGGACGGCCGTTGACTTGGTTGCGACAAGGAAAATCGCGGCGGAGAGCAAAGCC
>Ga0255345_1004355_pt1 | contig 15559 bp, 13 predicted proteins | sample wastewater_treat_6_FD_192415 | JGI IMG/M metagenome (GOLD analysis project Ga0255345, IMG submission 192415) | Wastewater microbial communities from Lulu Island WWTP, Vancouver, Canada - plant20 | ecosystem: Engineered > WWTP > Wastewater > Unclassified | place: Canada: Vancouver, British... | reverse complement strand
CCATAAAGAGCTATACTAATTATCGCTAATGTTTTAGTTGTTTGCAGTTTCACTTGCATCTCCTGCTTTAGATTGTTTGTTACATTGAATTAATGTCATAATTAAACCAACAATCTTTAAAACATCTACTGCTAATCCAATTATAAGGAAAATCATTGGCGTTTTTGACTTTAACTTAGATGTTTCAACTACAATCATGATTATTAGAATTAAATCAGCCACTCCCAATAAACTCTTCAATAACAAAATAACACGTGTGCTTGGTGAATACAATTGTCTAATAACATCTGTAAATTCAAGTGCAGTACCTTCACCATGTTGTTCAATAAATGCAATCAGATCTTTAAAAACTAATGCAACAAATATAATAGTTAAAACAAAAGCTACTCCTTGCATTATTAAAGATGCAATTGCCATTTTTTTTGTTTTACTTGCATCCATATATTCTACCTCCTATCATTTATATTATACTAAAAATTCTTAATTCAATCTTAATTAATGCTTAGAGGGATTGTAAAAAGTTTGTATAAAAAAAGACTGTTTTTTTACAGTCTTAATAAATAAATCTATTTAATTATAGCCAAATAATTAAAATAGTAGTTAGCAAAAAAAATGTAATCAAAGGAATCATACAAATTATTGATCCAACCAATAATTTATGCTTATTATGGCATATTCTAGCATTTTCATTTAATTGTTCAAAACTTACTACGTTGGTATTGTTTTTTTCAAGTATTTTTAAATATTCATCTTCAGTCATATTTTCTAAATCGATATAGTAAGTAAGTGATTTTTCTTTTGATTTACCTTTTCTTTTACGAGGTTTTAGAACCAATACAGCTAAAATTAAAGAAGATATAATTGATATCAAAAACAAAATAAATGAAATAAAAATATATATTTTAACATTTCCTTGTTTATCCATTATGATTTCTATAACTAAAAATGAAAGCGCAAACAAAATACCAAGAATAGAAACGATAACAGACGCTTTATGGTCAAAAGACGCAATTTGATTTAGAATAATATCTAGTGATATTTGTTTGTGTTTGTCAATATCTTTAAATTTTTCCTTATCCATTTTTCATCCCTCCCTGTATCCAATCATCAAACGCATTGATTTTACCACATCCAGTATAATATTTTCCTAATTGTGGACTGTTTTTAAAAGAAAATTTAAATTTTATACCCTTATTTAACTTAGCTTTTTCTAGTAATTCAACAATATTTTCATAAAAAGTGCTTGTCAAATTTATTACATTATCTCCATTTTTGTTTGCGATATTAGATAATTGACTGGCATATGATACAGCTTTTCCTATCCAAACTAAATTGTTGATTCCTGAGCCTTTTCTACCTGTTTTAACAACAAGCTCTTTTGCAGTTGATGCACCTATACCAATTCTAATAGGCTTAATATTATATCCTTTTAAAATTTCATTAAACATCATCATAAAAGTATGAATTTTAAAAATCTTTTCAGCTATAAAATAATCTTCCTTTTTGGTACTATTAGTATATATAGCATATACACAATCGCCTCTTATGCCAATTTCTCTTCGATTAGGATTATCTTTTAATATTTCTATAATTTCTGACATAAAAGCTCTAATTACTTTTGCAGTTGTAGTTTTTCTATTTTCAGTAAACAGCTCGGTAGAATTTCTAATATCAACAAAAACAGCTGTAACCCAAGAATAATACCCGTTATCAAAATTAAATTCACCTTCAGTAGGAACCTTATCTCTTTCTTCTATATCATTCTTCAAATTTAAAATTTCATGAATCCTCTTTTTTCCTTCCATCCAATCTTTTTGAGAATCATAACTCATACATTTTGCTCCTTTCTATAAATTTGGCATATTCTAATGTTTATTAATATATTGTGTTATAATTTTTTCTTTTATTAGCAAGTATATTTTGTTGTTATTATTCCTAAAAGCGATATAAACAATATCACATGTTTAAAATCATATAAATAAACTTAACTAGTGTTTTATAGCATTTTCACGTTTTGTTAATTAAAACAAAATTTTTAATAGATTTTGACAAAGTTGACTTATCCAATAAATCAAAATGATTATTAAAATAAACATTAGTATTTATTTTAATCTCTTCAGAAACTTCACGCGGATTAATAATTCGCGATATAACTTTATTTTCATATGAATAATTTAATTCAATAAATCTATTAAAAGAAAAACCGTTTCGATAAAACATATCAACTATTATAGCATCTTGTCCATTTTTTGTTTTTTTCTTTATTTGGTCATATAAAAAATACAAATCATCATTTGATACCAATAATACATAATTCAAGTGTTTGTTTATCTTGAAATATTCTATTTTTTTCATATCATTTCTTGAAAATTGCGACATAAGCATTTTCCATAGCTCTTAATATGTCATCTCGCAATTCTGCTGCCTCCTCATAATTTTCAATAATTCTCATTTGTTTAGGATCTACTGTGCTATGCAAATAAACATTTCTATTATCACAATATATAGAATACAGCTTATTCATATGTGTTTTTGCTTCATTAGTTATATTAGTTTTTTGGTCAAATGCTGATAAGTTAGTTTTCTTATTTTTACCTAAAATAGATAATGGCTGTTTGTCATTTAGTTTGCAATTAAATTCTTGTGTTAATATTTTTTTAATAAAACCCTCCAATCCTTTAAAAACTCCCGTTAAAGCACTCGAATAATCTTCTGATTTCACTTTTTTATCAATAAAACTAAAAGAGCTAGAAATCGATTTTAATTGTGCTTCTTCCATATACACATATGATTCTACTAAAATGTTTTTAATTTTTTCACGAATAATTTCACTTGAAGTAGTAATATTACTAAATTCTTGATTTGTAGCTACATAATCATCAAACGTAATAAGTTCATGATCAGCAAAAAAATTCATAATAATTTGAAAAACATAATACGGCTTTCCTTGAAGTAAAAAAGTATTATCATAAATAGTGATAAAAATTTCATCATTATTATATCCTTTTAAGGTATATCTATTGTCTTTTTTAGAAATACTAATTCTTTCCTTGAAATTCAAAGATAAATATTTAACAAGTGATTGAATAATTCCTGGAAATTTTAAAACAACTTGATGTGAACCAGCTTCATCTTTTATACCAACATTCTCTAAAAATTTAACAAAAGGAGCTGCGAGTTTTTTATTTTTCACTAAAACTGGTTTAATCCCTTTTTCATTTAGATATAAATCAACTCTACATTCTTTGCCTTCCGCAAAAAAAGTCACTATAAATTTTTTATTTTCAAAATAATGTTTTCTATATTTAAATTCTTTGTTTTCTTCAAAGAATTTTTCTATATAATATTCAACATTATTTAAATTTATTAATATCTGTCCCATAATATTCCTCCGTTATATCAAAAAAGCTTCAATTGCTGTTTCTTTTTTATTTTTAAGATTATATCCTATTTTAAATATAATATCTTTATCTTTATCAATTTTTCGATTTAGTGTTTTGAAATTAAAATGTATACTTTTATTTTTATCATATGTAATAAATCCAAATTTTTTACTAATATCTACCATTGTTATTTTTCCTTTGATAAAACCATCTATTCTAATTAAAATATTTGCAGCTACTTCTTTCAATTTTAAATGATCTACATTTTCTTCAATATCAATTTCATATTCTTTTATCGCAAATCGCAACTCTTCATTAATATACCACCTAAATTGACTCCTATGATGAGCAGCACAATGATAAAACATTTTAGCCTCCCTCTTATAATTTTCGGTTTCTAATAATAAACCAATATCAAAAAATAAATTAATCATCTTTTCACAATCGAAATTATCTGACAATAGGGCCTTCAACGAACAAATCAAGGCTTTTTTTGTTTCACCAATTGAAAAATATAATTCTGATACTTTATGATACATATACCAAAACTTATATTTTTCGGTTACCTTTTCATAATCTCTTATTGTATCTATTGACAAATTTAATCTGCATTTACAATATAATTTTCTTGCAATAAACCATATGTTGTTGCCATAATGAAGCTTTTGGTTTTCAAAAACTGTCAAAGCTCTTTCACAGCACTTTATACATTCTTCAAAACTATTGGTCTTTTCTAAAGCTTTTGAACGAATATAATAATAAAACTCTTTATCAGAAGGAACTGAAAAATCATTCCATTTTTGTGGTTCCATAGATAATAACTCAGGATTTAATTTATTCACCCACTCTAAAATATTATGTGGGTTGGCATAAGCTCTATTTTTAATAATTCTTATATATTTTTTAATTGTTAAAATATAAGGATTTTTATGACTCTCTTCTGATGACAATTGTTTACAATTATTAGTAATAAATTGAGCAGTCGCTTGAAATTTATTGAAAGCTTCAATATCTTCCGAATATTCATAAGATTTGATTTCGACATCATACAGACACCAAATATATGCATTTAAAACATATTGATTTTTAATCAAAACATTTAATCCTAATTCTGTTAATTTATTAATAAATGCTCCTGATTCATTTAACTTTCTTAAATAGATTCCGACTTGTGACAAAATAAACGTATCCTTAACCGAACAATCATTCAACAAACTTAAAAAAGCTTTTTTGGCTTCATCTTTTTCGCCATTATTAAATAAATTTTTTGCATTAATTAATCTTTCATTTAAAACGATTGTTATAACCTCCTATTTATTAACTTTTACTAAATAAATTATAACATATTTTCTATAAAAATTCTATAATTTGAGAATAAAGACTGTATTTTGCATTTTTGAAAAATAAAATATGTATTATAGTTTTAAAAATTTTATAAGTAAATATTTAAAATAAAAAGCCCTTAACAGGGCTATCTTATTACTATTAACAATTTTCAAGATATTCTATTATCATATTGAAAATTTCTGTATCTAGTTTAAACAAATAATCTTGCTTTGGATGTCTAATAAATCTATCATAAAAAGAATTAGAGAATTTTGACAATTTTATCACTATATTTTCCTAAAAAATCACTAACAAAAGGAGTTTTAGACAACTTTTTACAGTCTTTTAATAGAACCTTATAATAAGCCTCATATCCTTCTGCTTTTGACCAATCTTCAGGAATTGGTGGCTCTTCATCAACGACCATATATGCTGTTTTTGCAATTGATATTCCCCAAAAACGGTGATTTTTTCCGCTCGTTTTAACTGAATGAATAATAATATCACCAGGTTTAACATCTTTAATAGTTCTCCACTTATCATAGGGTTTTCGCTTACCTGTATTTCTTGTCTTTGTTGGAGCCCAAAGTGCTTTTCCTAATTCCCAGCCTTCTCCACCATGAATTGGATTGGTTAATTCAATAAATGCCTGCTGATTTTGGTTTAATTTCATAATTCCCTCCCAAATATTTTTTTATTACTATGTTTTAAAAAGCATATGTCAATGTTTCACTATATAATAATTCTGTTTGTTCAATAATTAATTTTACAGAATCTTTATATTTATCTGAATCATTTGGATGATCAGGTGGATAATTATATTTAATTAACAATTTTTTTATTTCCATTCTGATCTTAGCTTGTACCGATTCTCTAATGTTCCAATCAACAGTAAGTGAATTTTTAATTTTATTAGTTAATTCTTTAGCTATTTCTTTTAGTGTCTCAGTTCCCATTATTTCCTTAGCTGTGATATTTGAAGATAATGCTTCATAAAACGCAAATTCTTCATCTGAAAGACCAGTTTCTTTTCCTTCATCTGCTGCTTTAGTAATATCTTTTGCTAAATTAATCAATTCTTGAATAATCATAGTAGAATCAATTAATCTATTTTGATATTTTCGAATTGTTTCATTTAGCAATTCAGAAAACAATCTTGATCTTATAACAGTTTTTCGTGAAAATGCTCTAATTTTACCTTCAATTAATTTTTTCAATAATTCAACTGCCACATTTTTGTATTTCATATCTTTAAAACCTTCTAAAAACTCATCAGATAATATCGAAATATCCGGTTTATCAGATCCAATTTCAGATAAAATATCTATTACTTCATCAGATTTTAACGACTTAGAAATTAATTGATTTAATTCTATATCTAATTGATCTATAGTTTTCTTTTTTGATCCTTCAACAGTAAGTTTAATTAAACCAGCTCTTACAGTTTTATAAAAGCTTATTTCAACATTATATTTTATAGCTTCTTCTGTTGTTGAGCATAGCGAGTAAGCTTTTGATAATTCTGATGTTAATTTTAGATAGTCTTTCTTACGTTCTTCACCTAAACTAATGATATAATCTATAGTTTCCATTATAGCTTGTAATTTATCAGCATTAGAACCTGTAAAATATTTTTCATAATTATGTTTAAACAATAATTCTCTAATAAGCATAAGTTTATCTAACATTAATGAAACAGCTACGTCAGTATCAATACCTGTTTGTGTTCGATCGGTTTCAGTATATTGCAATAATGCTTCTTTTAATTTATCGGCTATTCCAATATAATCAACAACAAGTCCTCCTTGTTTTTCTCTAAAGACTCTATTTACTCTGGCAATTGCCTGCATTAAGTTATGGCCCTGCATTGGTTTATCTATATACATTGTATGTAAACTTGGTACATCAAAACCAGTTAGCCACATATCACGTACTATGACAAGTTCTAATTCATCATTATTATCTTTCATTCTTTTAGCTAGTGTTTCTCTTGTTCTTTTAGTACCTATATGCTTCTGCCATTCAAGTGAATCACTAGAAGAACCTGTCATTACAACTTTAATTTTACCTTTCATAAGTTCATCTGAATGCCACTCTGGTCTAATAGCAATAATTGCGTTATATAAATCAATTGCTATTCTTCTACTCATAGTAACTATCATACCTTTACCAACGGGCGTTTCCATTGATTGTTGCCTATTCTCAAAATGTTTTACAATATCTGTAGCAATATTTTCAATTCTAGGCTTGCTTCCTACTACGGCTTCTAATCTAGCCCATTTACGCTTTAAATTTTCGGCCTGTACTTCTTCTTGATATTCAGTAATTTCATCATATTCATCATCAATATTGTAAAAATCAGGAGTAAAATCAATTTTAGCAATTCTACTTTCATAATATATTTTAACAGTATTACCATCTTCGACAGAGCGAGTAATATCGTATGTTGAAATATAATCTCCAAACACCGCTCTAGTATTTTTATCTGTTGTTTCAATCGGTGTTCCTGTGAAACCTATATAAGATGCATTTGGAAGCGCATCCCTCATATATTTCGCATAACCATATTTTTCAAATGCTTCTTTATCATCTTTGATAATTTTCGCACTAAAACCATATTGACTTCTATGGGCTTCATCAACTAAAACAATAACATTTTTTCGATTTGTAAGTGGTTCATTTAATTCATTTTCAGTAAACTTCTGGATTGTAGTAAATATAATTCCTCCTGAAGTTCTATTATTTAATTGAATTTTTAAATCTTCTTGAGATTCAGCTTGCCTTGGATTAGTTCTTAACAATTCATTAGATATTGCAAATGTAGAAAAAAGTTGATCATCTAAATCATTTCTATCAGTTATTACAACAATAGTCGGATTTTCTAATTCTTTTGATATAACTAATTTCCCGACATAAAAAACCATAGTTAATGATTTACCACTTCCTTGTGTATGCCATACAACGCCAATTCTGCGATCTCCTGTTTTACTAATTGCTTTTTTTGTACTTTCAACAGCAGCATTTACTGCATTATATTGATGATATCCCGCCAGAATCTTTTTATAACCTAAACCATCATTTTGGAATAAAATAAAATGTTTAATAATTTCTAAAAAACGTTTTTTATCAAACATTCCTTTTATTATTACCTCTAATTGGGGCATTGAATTTGGAGCAATAGTTTTACCATCAAATGTTCGCCATATCATATACCAATCTTTGTTTGATGTAATGGTTCCTACCTTAGCATGTATCCCATCACTAATAACATTAAAAGCATTATAAACAAACAAAGAAGATATTTGTTCCTGGTAGGTTTTAATTTGATTATATGCTGAATCAATTGTAATATTCTCATCTGAAGCTGTTTTTAATTCAAAAACTGCTAATGGTAAGCCATTTACAAAAATAACAATATCAGGTCTTTTTTCCACTTGACCTTCAATAATAGTGAATTGATTAATGACTCTAAAGTCATTATTATAAACATTATTAAAATCAAATAAATTCACAGTTTTATTAACTATAATTCCTTCTTCATTATGATAACTAATAGTAACACCATCAGTAATTAATTGATGAAAAAAACGATTATTTTCTATTAAAGAAACTTGTTTCGGTATAGTTATCTCTCTAATTGCTTCTTTAATACCATCTTCAGGAATATTTGGATTAAGTTTTAATAATGAATCTCTTAGAACTTTTTCTAAATATACATCGTGATAAGAGCACCTTAAAGGAGAGCACCCTTGTGGACTCACTTTATCAACATCTTCAATTTTATAACCTAATTCTTCTAACCAGAGAAGCGCTGCTTCCTCAACATTAGATTCATAAAATTTAATCTCACTCATAAAATTATTCCTCTATTGGTACTTTTATCTCTCCATTCATTAACTTAGGTAATAACAAATCCCTGATTTGGATTAATTTATTATTTTCTAAGTAATTTTGATCAATTGTTTCTTGTATCGATCTTAAAACAGGTTCAAGTTTTTCTTGAATTTTTACTGGCGGCACAACTATTTTTAACTGACCTAAATAAGTATTACTCAAAGATGTCTGCCCTGTAGAACCTTCACCCATTTGAATAAACACATCTTCCAAATTCAGCATTGCGTATGAAAATATCGCTTTTGAAATAATTGATTGGTTAGGTCTTAAAATGGTTATAACGCTATGAACAATTTTGGGATGCATAATAGAACTTATTGCTACCCTTCCTAAAGTTCCAACCCCCATAGAATTAATTAATACGTCCCATGATTGATGGATCTTATCTACAGGCACTCCTTTCTTATATGGATCATTATATCTTACAGCTTCTTCTATTATTGTGTGATTTCTAATACAACGCTGATTAATTACAGGTATACCTGATGGTTCATCATTTTCTGTATATACTGGCGAAAAACCTCTTTTGTTATAATTAGTAATATCTGAGATAGATTTCACTTGCCAACCATAAGGAATTTCTCCCAATTCGCTGTTCATCATTTTTCCACCATTTGACTTATAAGACAATCCTTCTTCATCTGGAAACTCAAAATTAATAAACCATTCTCTATATAAAGATAAAGCTATATCTTCTAATATTTTATTCATTTTGTTGTTAAGTTCTATTTTTTCATCTAATGATGCTAAAATATTCGCTATTTTTCTTTGAATGTTTTTATTTTTTACTACTTTAATTTCCAAATTTCCAAAACTAGTTTTATTTAAAATAGAAACAGTTGTAGATTGATTTTCCATCATCTTAAAAAGATTCCACGAGTTTTTCATTAAGTAATAAACATAATGTGCATCATAATCTTTATTTGGAATTATACTATTAATTTGTTGATTAGTTACTGCAAATTCCTTAACAAATCCAGTATAGCCGATTACACCGATACAAGAAACAGCTATGCTGTTAGGTGGAATAATTGCGGTTGCTACACTTTTTGCTCCTTTTTTAGTTATATAACGTTCAGTTTTATTTACATATTTATTCGTTTGAATATCTTTTGGTGTGATAAATTTTATATCACCATCCCAAAATTCCGCAATCTCAGTTTTAGGTGTTCGTCCTGTAATTATTGAGCCTAGATTCTTAATCTTAACAACATCATAATTATAATCCATAACTAATATCTTCCAAGTTCTTTTTGATTTCTTTTTTTATTTTTTCCGATTCTTCAAATAATTCAGTTAGTTCAGTCGTTAATGAAATCATTTTTTCTTCAAATGGTATTCCATCATCTTCCACTTCATTTAATCCTACATAGCGCCCAGGAGTTAATATATAATTATTATCTCGTATTTCTTCTAAAATAGCAGATTTTGAAAAGCCCTCTTCATCGTAATAATCGTTCCCTGCTTTCCAATTATGATATGTTATATAAATTTTTTTTATTTCATCATTTGTCAATTCTCTATGACGTCTAGTTTCCATATATCCCATTTTTCGTGCATCTATAAATAAAACTTTCTCTTTTCGATCTTCTTTATTTTTACTTATAAACCATAAGCTAACTGGTAAAGTAACATCATAAAATAGCTGCGAAGGCATTGCAACAATGCAGTCTACAAGTCCATCTTCTATAATATTTTTTCTAATTTCATATTCTTCCTTAGCAACAGTAGATAAAGCGCCATTCGCCAAAACAAAACCAGCTACACCTTTATTTTCACTTAATTTATTAATAATATGGCTTATCCATGCATAGTTAGCATTGTTAGCGGGTGGAAGTCCCCATTCCCATCTTGGATCTTCTACTAGTTTTTCTTGACCCCAGTCTTTGACATTAAATGGCGGATTAGCTAATATAAAGTCAGCTTTAAGATTTTTATGTAAATCTTCTGTAAATGTATCGGCATTTTTAGAACCTAAATTAGCATCAATTCCTCTAATCGCTAAATTCATTTTTGCCAATCGCCATGTTGTTGGAATCGATTCTTGTCCATATATAGAAATATCACCAACTCTTCCTTGATGCTCTTCAACAAATTTAGCAGATTGCACAAACATTCCTCCAGAACCACAGCATGGATCATAAACTCTTCCTTTATAAGGTTCAATCATATTTACAAGTAAATCAACAATTGTTGGTGGGGTATAAAATTGACCTTCACCAGAACCAAATTTTTTAAGAAAATATTCATATACTCTTCCTAAAACATCTTTAGCTTTTGCTTCTTTACCGCCAACATTAAAAGAAAAAAGATCAACTAATTCACCTAACATAATTTTATCTAATTCAGCTCTCCCATAATTTTTTGGTAAAACATTTTTAAGTGTTGGATTTTCTTTTTCAATTAAGACCATTGCATTATCTATAATATTACCAATAGTTGGTTGTTTTGCATTTTTTTTAATGTAATCCCATCTAGCTTCTCTAGGAACGAAAAAAACATTTACCGATGTATAAGAGTCTCTATCTTCCTCTAATCCTGGATATTCGCTTTTAACTTCTTCATATCTTTCATTAAAAGAATCAGTTATATACTTTAAAAAAATCAAGCCTAAGACAACGTGTTTATATTCTGATTCCTCAATTTTATTTCTTAACTTATCAGCCATTTCATATAGCTGTTTTTCATAACCAAGCGTTACAGATGCCATATTACCTCCTTAATATTTCCTTATTTATTATATTTTATCATAAAATATATAAAATTTCTATACATTAATGTTCTAATTATATTTTTATTTTTACTTTTAAAAAAATATCCCCTTCGAGATATTTTTTTTAAAAAAAATAGTTTTTATGACTAATAATTAAATTGTGATTAAACTTTTTTTATCTCTATGATTTCATCGTCATCTATCAATTGATAAAATTTACCAGGAAATATTTGTTCTAAGAGATTATATACAGATCTGATAAATTTAACTAACTCTCCTATCTACCCCATCATACTCTGTATAACAAAAAAATATTTTTTTAATTGACTTATTTTTTAGTATTAATGTGAAATGATCTAAATCTAAATCACTAAATGAAGAACCATAAAAAATAACATTTTCATAATCATCACCTATAAAACTCTTAATTCTGTCTAAATCATCAATTATTCTCCTAAATGGTTTAGTAAATATAGGAGCATATTTATGATCAATTACAACAGAATTTATACCAAATATTGGCTTTTCTAAATTACCATGGATATTTAAATATTCCTCTGTAAATAAATAAGGTGTATAATTAAAAGAAACTATTTTATAAGAACCATCATTTACAGTCATTTTAAATATTTTTTCTATTAAATTTTTTTGCTTTTCAAAATAATTTTCTGTTGACTCAAGTTTTTCTTTTAAAAATTCACTAAATTTTGCTTCATAAGCATTTAATTCTTTTAATAGACTTATATAAAATGATTCACTTGAAATCTCTGAAATATAGCTTTTCAAACTCTCATAATAACGCTTATACATTATAATGCCTATGGCTGACATTATATCGTCTTCAAGATAGAAATTTACTAATCGTTTATTACATCTGTCAATAACAATATCCCAAAAAGTTTTTTTCTCAGTATAATTATTAATAGTGTAACTCATAGTTTGCTCAATATTATACCATTGACTATTATCCGCATAATCAATCGCCATTATTAAAATTAATTCCCAAACATTAATATCCGGGTTTTCTCCTAAATAGGTAAATATTTTACTAGGCTCGTTTTCAAGTTGATCTTTTCTATCAAATACACATTTACAATTAGCATCATTTTCAATGCGCCATTTAAAAAAATTATTATAAGTTGATCCAAGTCCACATTCCAAATCAAATCCATTACCTGTAACAATTATTGTTAATTTAGAATTTTTCTCTTTTTCGTTTTTAATTCGCTTCTTTTGCACATTAATCTCCTCTTAAATAATTTATAATCATAAATAATTGTCCTACATATATAATATTAATTTCACTTTGAATTAAATTTCCTAATACTGCAGCGTTAAACACAAGATACTGAGTACAATATATTTAAATTTTATATTTGGAGGCTCCGGTCGGATTTGAACCGACGATCAAGGTGTTGCAGACCATTGCCTTCCCGCTTGGCTACGGAGCCATTTTATAGAAGTATTATACTTCTATAATTTTACTGTTTTCTCTACATCTAAAATGAATAGTGTAGCTCCACCAACTGTAACTTCAATTGGTGCTCCTGTAGTCATACCATACTCATCAACTACTGAACTTGGAACCATTGCTTTTCTTGTTTTAGATTCTTTCTCTATAATTTTGATTACTTTATCAACTTCTGTAGCTTTAGCACCAATTAAAATAACGGTATTTCCTTTCCTTAAGAATCCGCCAGTTGATGATAATCTTGTACAAAAATAGTCGTTTTTGATTAAACTTTTAACCACATTGTTGCAATCATCTGTTGCTACAATCCCAATGATTAACTTCATATAATCCTCCTTATTTGCTTTATTATAACATACTTTTTACAAAACTTCCATTATTTTATTAAAAAAGAAAGCATATTTTTATGCTTTCTTAAAATATACAGTAAATTTACTACCAAGTCCTAAAGTACTATCAAGTTCAATTCTTGCATCATATGCTAATACTACATACTTTACGATTGCTAAACCTAAACCAGTACCTTCAACTTCTTGACTTCTACCTTTATCTACACGATAGAATCTTTCATAAATTTTCTTTTGTTCTTTTTGTTTGATACCAATACCAGTATCTTCTACTGATAAAGCTATTTCATCTTTTTCTTCTTTTATTGCAATTTTAATTAAACCTTGTTCTTTATTATACTTAATTGCATTATCAATTAAGTTCTCTACAAGTTTCCTAAAGTCTTCTAAAGATCCTTTTAAAATAGCATCTTCTAAATCAACTTCTACTTTTAACCCTTTAGCTTTGATCTTCACATCTAAACTCTTTAATACATCTAAAACTAATACCTTTAAATCAACTTCTTGATCCATAGGTTTAGCTTTTAAACTCTCAAGTTCAGCTAAACTAAGCATATCGTTAATTAACTTCATACTGCGTCTAGCCTCAGATATTGTTCTTTTATTAATATCTTCGAGTTCATCTTTTGAAGAAACAAACTTATTTTCAATCATCTCTTGCAGACCAATAATTGAAGTAAGTGGTGACTTTAATTCATGAGATGCATTAGCGAAGAAATCTCTCTTAGCTTTTTCTAGTCTTTTTACTAAATCAATATCACTTACAATAACTACCAAACCTTCATTTAACCATTCGTTAGTAATAACTTTAGTTGAAACATTATAAATCTTATTATCAAGCATACAATCTGATTGCATTGATGCTTTCTTTTCTAAAGATTCTTTAATTAAATTATTAAACTCTTCAACTCTTGATAAATACAAATATTCAGTAATATTAGCACTATAGTTAAATAACTTCTTGCCATATTCATTAATTTGTTTGATTTCGCCTTTATTATTTAAAACAATAACACCTAAAGGAAGCGCATCTACAATATAATTTACCTTTTCTGCTTCAGTCTTAATTGCTTCTAAATTGCTCTTTAAAATTTGGTGGATATAGGCGACTTGATTAGTTAACTTAATAATCTCATCTTCCTCAAACTCACCACCTTTATAACCCGCAATTGAAGAAAGTTCTTCGATTTGCTCATTTAATGGGGCAATAGTTGTTCCTATTTGTTTATCTAGCATAAAGTAAAGTATTACACCTGATGCAATAAAAAGTGCTAAAAGCGTTAAAAACAAGTATAAGTTCATTTGGTAATACTTAAAACTTAAAGCTATCCTTAAATAATTGCCATCATCTAACAATGTAGCATAGTAAAGATAAGTCTTTTTATAAGTATTAGAATAACGAATATATGTTTTCCCTAAATTCCTAATTTCTGGTCTGTCTAAATGATTTTCTGTTATCTCATCAGAAAAACTATCACCTAAGACAACACCATCACTATCAATAACAGTAACTCTAATATCTGGATCTACTTTCTTTACCTCAGTAATTAACTTATCATGTTCTCCACTTGCATATTGTCTTTTTAAAATATGAGTATAGTTAATTACTTCTCTTTCAGCTGCTGTTTCATTATTGTGATTAATGATAACTACAGTTACAAAGAAAACTATTACTGAAACGAGAAAGAAAAGTAAAATCGCTCTACTTAATAATCTCTTTTTCATTTTACACTAAACTTATAGCCAATTGATCTTATTGATTCAATTAATGCTTTATCCTTACTATCTCCTAATTTCTCTCTTAAAGTCTTGACATGCATGTCAACTGTTCTTGTCTCTACAATATAATCATAACCCCAAACATTGTTTAAAAGTTCATCTCTTGATAAAGCTTTATTAGGGTTTTCCATAAAGTATTTTAATAAATCAAACTCTTTTAATGTTAAGTCTACTAATTTACTATCTTTCATACAAGTATGCTCTAAAAAGTTCAAAGTAATACCTGCAACACTTAGAATATCTTTTTTCTTTGGTCTTTTTCTTAAATTAGCTTTGATTCTACTAACTAACTCTAAAACACTAAATGGTTTACTAATATAATCATCTGCACCTAAATCTAGCCCCGTTACTTTGTCCATTTCGTCACCTTTAGCTGACAAAATAATGATAACAACATCATCATATTTACTATTTGCTTTCATTTTCTTGATAATATCTAAACCACTCATACCATTAGGAAGCATAATATCAACTAAAGCCAAATCAGGAAGTTCATCTTCTAATCCTTTAAAAAATGACTCTCCATCAAAAAACGACTTTACCTTAAAACCTGAGTTTGTAAGTGTCTTATTAATCACAAAACTAATATTTTGGTCATCTTCTACTGAATAAATTAATCTAGACATATGTAAACCTCCCATCAGGG
>Ga0255345_1004354_pt1 | contig 15560 bp, 15 predicted proteins | sample wastewater_treat_6_FD_192415 | JGI IMG/M metagenome (GOLD analysis project Ga0255345, IMG submission 192415) | Wastewater microbial communities from Lulu Island WWTP, Vancouver, Canada - plant20 | ecosystem: Engineered > WWTP > Wastewater > Unclassified | place: Canada: Vancouver, British... | reverse complement strand
TTTCCCTCGCTTTGCTCAGTCTAAGACTTTGAAAATCTCACTCTCTATCGAATAGACGTCATCCATCGGAATCTTCGTTCCGTCGTTCATTGTGATGAGCCGTTCGTAATCATCAACCTTTTTCACATTCCCCATCGCCGTCACATAAGCTCCACCGGCTTTCGTTTCATCGGGCTTGAAGTAAGTGAAGCTGACCTCTTGGTTCTCATCCAGAGCGTCAACGAGCAGTTGAAATTTCATATTGAGCATATTCAAGCTCTCCTCGTCCATTTCAATCTTCTCGTCTGTGAGTCGCCCTGTTTCCTTGATGGCAGCATCATAACCCGTGAGAGCTGCGAACGGAGAGAACTGAGCCGCACGGTCAAGCATCGACATCTGTGGTCTCTTAGTTGAGACATGATGTGGTAGGTTGATAATGTCATCATAATCGGGCATACAGTTCACCTCCGGTTTTAGATTTTCATGCTCCCATGAATACAAGATGGAACATATCATCAAACAAGCAGCCAAGTGTTTCTAAAAATTCTGCATCGGCAATCCAGAAGTCAGGCTTCTTAATCTGTGAAATAAGCGCATTCAAAATCTGGTTGATATAATTCCAAACAGCAGGGCTAACGAGAGATTGTCCAAAGGCAAGCTCATCTTCCGATACTGTTGAGTCTCCAAGCACGATAGCAAAATACCGACTTAGCCAGTATGGGTTTATTGTGCGTTCTTCATGGAAAGCCATTTGCAGATATATGTGCGACCCCATAGCGTTTCTAAAAGGCTCTGCATCATTCACCGTGTAAGCGATATATTCGGCAACGAACTCATTGAACACAGCATAGCCGGAACGCATTGGGGTATCACGTTCAAGGTTGATGCCGTATTGTTTTTCATCGCCAGACAGAAGATGGCCAAACTCGTGCCACAGCGCATGAAAGACCTGCTGCTTTGTTTTCATCATGGATTGATATATCAAAATCTGCTTTCCGTTGGGACCGAAAATGACCTCGGCGTCGGTTCCATACGCATCCTCTTTATAATCAAGACCGCACTCATTTATGACTCGGTTCCGCACAGCTCGCCTACGTGAAGCAGGGCACACCGTAACAGGTACTATATCAGCACCTACATATACGGATTGATACTGTGTGATTGCTTCGGAAATATAGGACTTGATTTCCGTTATTGTCAGCATATATCTTTCCTCTTTCTGAAATCCGTCACGCCTTATGCCCACCGATTTGCTCGTTACGGTCTTTAGCGGTCGCACCTTCTTCAAGGTTCATCCCTTTCAGAATAGCGTTCTTTCCAAATTTCTTTTTTATTGTAAGCATGGCTTGCTGCATCTTTCGTTCACGTTCAAGCTCAGCTTTTTCTTTTTCCTGTTTCGCTTGTAGAGCAGCATAATCTGTAAAGAAGTCAAGCTGCTCGTATCCATCGTTCTTTTTCGGAGCATATGCTTCATCCATAACATGAGCTGCGGTGATATTGAGCCGACGAACCAAAAGGTTCTTGTCCACGATTCGGTCGTACAGTTCCGATACAGCTTCAAGAATCTTCTTTGTAGAAGAAGTATAGCCGTCAAGGTTAATCGTTCCGTGAGCGTGTTTGGGAATTTTTCGTCCATAATGGTCGGATGTAATCTCCCCGTGATATTTGTTTTGTATGTTCAGGTCGGTCAGATTTTCAATATCATAGCCGACAGTAATTACGATTTGATTGGTAACAAGCCCTTTGCTCACTAAGTCCAATACAAGTAAGTCTGCCATTTCCCGCAACACGAGCTTTGCCTTATCTGCTTTGTATGGACAATGGAGAACCTGTCCCGAACCGAGGCTGTTTGTGCTTGGCTTATACGCTTTGATTGCTTCAATGGTGCAAGGCTCCCAGCCCCAAGCGTGGTCGATAAGAAGCTCTGCATTTTTTCCAAAGAGCTTATATAACAAGTCCTCGTTCTTAATGGAGCAACGAGCAACATCGCCCATCGTGAACATTCCGTTTGCTTCAAGTTTATTTGCGTAACCTTTGCCGACTCTCCAGAAATCTGTGAGAGGGCGGTGTGACCACAGATTTTTTCGGAAGCTCATTTCATCAAGTTCCGCAATACGAACTCCGTTCTCGTCGGCTTGAATATGCTTCGCCATAATATCCATAGCGACCTTGCACAAAAACAGATTTGTTCCGATGCCTGCGGTCGCAGTTATGCCGGTCGTGTCGAGCACGTCCAAAATGATTTTCATAGCGAGGTCGTGGGCGGAGAGCTTATAGGTGTTCAGATAATCTGTAACATCCATAAATACTTCGTCGATAGAGTACACCACAATGTCCTCCGGTGCGATGTACTTCATATAGACCTCGTATATGCGGGTGCTGTATTCCATGTAGTAGGCCATTCTCGGAGGTGCAATGATGAAATCTATGGCCAGCTCCGGCTTAGCCTGCAGTTCGGAAAAGAGATACGATGAGCCTACGAGCCGTCGCCCCGGTGCATCGTGCTGCCGTCCTGCATTTGCCTCCTTGACGTGCTGCTTAACTTCAAAAAGCCGTCCTCGTCCGGAAATTCCATAGTTTTTGAGCGATGGAGTAACAGCGAGACAAATCGTTTTGTCAGTTCGGCTTTCGTCCGCCACAACGAGGTTTGTATCCATTGGGTCTAACCCTCGTTCTCGGCACTCAACGGAGGCATAGAACGATTTAAGGTCGATTGCGATATAGGTTCTTTGCTTCATCGTCTATGCCTCCATTTTCTTTGCTTTACTTGAATAAATCCCACAAACTAAACGATGTTTTGTGATAAATTTTATTGTATGCAGCTTTCTTTGGGTTTTTAATCCAACCTGTTCCTTTTTTACCATAGCCAGGTATCAGAGCCTTCTTTACGGCTCGCTTTGCACGTCCCTTAGTTCTTGCACTAAATGAGCGTTTCAAAGAAGGTGTTCTTAATCCGAATTTCATTATTCTTCCTCCCATCAAAGCGACTTCATCACGTCAAGCAAGTGCTGATAGCTGTCAACATCATGATACTTTACGTTCTCCGTAGAAATCTCATTAAAGAGCTTTCTTGCACAGGAGATTTTCGCCTTTTCAATTGGCTTTAAGCTCAAACTTTCCATTGTGCCTTTCGTCTCAGCAATAAAGAAAATATGCTTCACCGTTCCCTCTTTGAAGGCAATCGCCCAGTCGGGAGAGTAGTTCCCAACAGGGGTAGGAATATGGAATCCTCTCGGCAGCTTAGCGTAAACACAAACCTCGTCAGCATTATCCAAGTCCTCTGCAAACCGTCTCTCAACGCTCTTTTCAGCGTAGCCGTCAGTAAACACATAATCTTGAATATGCTTAGAAGCCTTGAACGCTTTGTCAATGCTTGTCGAAGTCTTTTCAGCCGTGAAGATGGTGCTGTCATATTCACCCTCAATTTGGTCGTAGGTGATATGCTCAACAATCATCGTCGCTTTCTGTTCATTGATAAGGCGAATCACTTTCGTGATAAATTCTTCGGGGTTCGCCTTGTACATAGCGAACTTCACCGGAGAGATACCCTTGATAATCTCAACGACGGTCTTACGGGTCAGAACAGTTCCTTCCGCAATCTTGCCAACAAGGTCATACTTGATTTGGCTTACTTCGCTGCGTTTGAGAGTCGTTGTGCGAGTCTTTGCGGACTTAAACGCTTCACCACGCTCCAGAGCGTTAGCATCCATTTCATCCGTCTGTTCGCCCTTGGAAACGGTATAGGTCAGCTCGGAAACGAACAGCTCGTTGTCGATGTGACGAATAGCCTTTGCAATCAGCTCGGTGCTGTCAAATGAAACAGCATAAGCGTACTTATGATTGATGCGCTTCCAAAGCTCCTGGAACTCGTTCTTGTAGAAGTTCTTGTTAAGCTCGTTGCTCTCAATCTTGGTCTGCTTGCCGTTTTCAACCATACGAGCAAGAGCAGATTCATCAAATACAGCCTGCACGAGAGTATGTACACCCTCTGCCATAGGAGCAAGGTTCGCAGGCATAGGAGCGAGCGTACCCATTTCCAAGTCCATACGGTATTTGTCTGTGACCTTTCTATCCATATCGACATACTGATTTGCAATCAGATAGAACTCGATAGCATTAGCGGTCTTTTCATCAATCGCAGTAGGCTTACCGTCCACTTTGACGAACTTGCCCCTGAAGTATTCGCTGGTTGCGGCGGTCGGACGGTCGTAGAGAACCTTCTTAATGTCGGATTGCAGGTCGGCGACAAAGCCCTTGTAGCTCTCACTTGCCACAACGGTGAGCTTGTTGATGTCGTGGATGCGCTCACCGAGCACTTCTGTGTCCATTCTGTTACCGGATTGGTTGACGCAAAGGCGAAGGCCACGACCAACCTCCTGGCGTTTCTGTGTGGAGCTGTCGCTGTGCTTCAACGTACAGATTTGGAACACGTTCGGGTTATCCCAACCTTCACGAAGGGCGGAGTGAGAGAAGATAAATCTTGTCGGCTCATCAAAGGAAAGCAGACGCTCCTTGTTCTTCAAGATTAGGTCATAAGCGGAAATGTCATCAGAGGATTCAGCGCCTCGCTTGATGGTGGAGTTGATGCTATGACCGGTCTTTTTATCAATGCTGAAATAGCCCTTGTGGGTATCGGCGGTTGCAATCTCACGCAGATACTTCTGATAAGGGGTATCAAACATAGTCAGATACTCGTTGAGAATGGCGGTATATTCTTCTTCAAAGATACGACCGTATTCACCAAGAACTTCGTTGCCGTCGTCGTCATACTGACGGTACTTAGAAACCTCGTCGATGAAAAACAGAGACAGCGTTTTGATTCCCATTTCAAAGAGCTTTTCTTCTTTCTCAAAGTGAGATTGGATAGTCTCTCGGATTTGGATGCGTCTCATATCCTGTTCGACGACATCACCGATAACCTCGCCCTGGCGAATAACAAGACCGCCGGTAAAGGTAACTGTGCCACGAACAGGGTCAATATCGGAGATAACATAACCATTCTTGTACTGCTCCATCTGATTGGACTTGTAGAACAGGTCGTCACCAGCGGCAAGGGTGAATAACTTTCTTGCGTGACCGCTTTGCTGTGCAACCTCGATTTCCAGTTTCGCCATCGGCGGCTTATTCGGAGACAGAACGATATTTTCAAGATAGAGGTACTGGCTCGTGCCGGTGAGGTTCTTGACCTCAAAGCCCTTAACTTCAATCTTCTTAACGAGCTTTTTGTTGAACGCATCCAGAGCATCCAGAACATACACAAGATTGTGCTGTTTAGCATGAGTCGCAGAATAGTTCAAGCTGAACAGAGGATTGAAGTTTTTAAGAGCTTTCTGCGTAACCTCGCCGCCCATTTTCTGCGGCTCGTCCAGAATGATGATTGGTCTATTCGCCTTGATAACGTCGATGGGACGACGAGAGCCGAACTCGTCACGCTTGGAGTAGATTATACGAGCTGCCGCATCACCTTTTCGACCTTCGATATTCTTGTCCTCATTGAGTGATGCTGCGAAAGCCTGCGTATTGATAATCATTACGTTGATACCGGAACTGGACGAGAAGTTGTCAAGCTCGTTAAGGTTAGAGCTGTTGTAGATGAAGAAGCGTGCCTTCTTGCCGTACTGCTCCATAAAGTGGTCTGCGGTAATCTGGAAAGTCTTGTTTACACCCTCACGGATAGCGATGCTCGGAACGACAACGATAAACTTGCTCCATCCGTATCGCTTGTTCAGCTCAAACATCGTTTTGATGTAAACGTAGGTCTTGCCTGTACCGGTTTCCATTTCAATATCAAGAGAGCAACGACCTACATCACCGATGAGCTTGTCGGAAACTTTGATATTGTTCTCGCTCTGAATGGTGTGGATATTCTCCAAGAGCTGGGCATCGGTTAGCTCGATAGCCTCGTTCTTATAGCCGGTGTCGCTCATCACATCGACTTCATCATCGTCAACGGCAAGCTGCAACTGCTGATTTACTTGAGGCTTACCAAGGTCTCGGATATAGGAAACCTTGTCGTAGTGCGGCTGTCCGTTGAATACACGAACAACAGCATCCACGGCTTCGGTTTGATACTCTTGTATCTTAAAGTTAAATTTCACTTTGATACCCCTCCTTCATATGTGTCCCATAGAAAGGTAACAAAAGTAATGCTACATCCAACTGCTAATTTTGCGTGTCTTGTTTCCAAACCTGTAAATGAAGCACTTTTTCCATGTCCACTTCCATACGGATTGCGGATTTCAGCCAGTTTTGTGGTGATGCCTCTTAAATTACCGAGGACAGCCTTAATATTTTCTGACACCGGGTCTGCGTCAGAAATAGCCGTGGGCGTCAAATTAAGATGTTTCAGTGTTTCTCCGGTCAATTTGCTCATATCCCAATTTTTGTCCCATGCTATTTGCTCATTTTCCAAAATAGTCTTGCAACAACTTTCTATAAGTTCCTTGGCTTTTCCTATGGCATCCGTTGGATTCTCCGTCTGCATCCTGAGCATAAGCTCAATTTGCTTTGAAAGATACTCGCTGGTGAATTTTTCTTGGAGCGCAACAGCATTTGATGCAAGCGGAGTTGAGATGTTCAAAACTCGGTCCATATAGGTTCTGCATTTCTTGTATAAGGCCGCATAGGTAGCATTATATTTGGTATATCCAAATATATCAGCCTCCTCAGCGTCTTGCTTATACTCATTTTCATAGTTTTCTTCATAGTACTCCAGCAAGTCCCTCAAAAGCTTTGTCACATCTTCATCGGAGGCTTGATTCACATATGCTGCTAAAGATTTGCCTTTTGACATATTATATTCACTACATAATGCAACACCAATGCTACCCATCGTAAACACATCAAATTCGTTAGTAGTGAAATTTAGAACATATCCACCACGATTGAATAAGTTAAGGAATGTCCCCACTTCTATTTTTGAAAGTTTTCCCATTACAGCACCTTCCTTACTGTGGCGGGGCTGATAGATGCAAAGATTTGGTCGAAGTTCGTCAGCACGGAGTCGTTTGCCATGCCACTGTCACGGAACACGGCATAGTAAGGCTGTTCCTTTGCGATAGCGGTAACAACCTCGTCGGAGATATTGTTGTCGAAGCAGGCATACAGGAAGCCCTCGGCTACGTTGAACACCTTACAACCTGCAATGGTCGCTTCCTCAATCTTAGAGGAGAGAAGCACACCGAGGTCAAGCATAACCTGGAACAGCAAATCTTCAGGAGTTCTGTCCTCTTTGATATTGTTGGAATAGTTATCGAACAAGGTCTGCTCGACCTCATCGGGCTTATAAAACACTTCCTTCATATTGGAGGTGTCACACTTCAGAACACGGAAACCAATATCAAGGTCTTGTGTAGTCATAGGACTGTCTTCCTTGATTTTCTTGCCGGCACGACGGATTCGCTCTTTGCCGATTTCGCAAATCGTGTGCGACTTCTTAATTCCATCTAAGAATTTTATTGCATTTTCAAATGTCTTCTTTGCTCTACTTGTTGCGGCTTTGACAGATTCATCCATATTCTCTGGAAGTTGCACCATAATGAACGAAACAGGGCATTCCTTGTGCTTCGACACATAACGAAACACCGCTTCCGCTGTGGTAGCACTTCCGGAGAAGAAGTCCAATACGATGTCCCCTGGCTTTACAACAAAACCAATAAGCCGCTCAAGTACCATCGGTGATTTTGTATTTTGAAAAATATCTCTCGCCATCAGAGATTCAAATTGCTTAGTTGATGCACGTCCGTCTTCATAAATAACAGACCGCAACATATCTTTGGCATTTTCAAGCCGTTTTTTAGGCTTGATAAGTGTTGTTTCATCTGCCCCAAACATAATGTCATCATTAGCAATCATCTCTCTCATTGTGCTTTCGGAAAAACGAAAGCCCTTATCTGGAACCTTGCATGGGCGTCCAGTTACAGGATGAATTACCTCATACTTGTATCCTCCAAAAACTGTATTCGCAATATCACCATCATGGAATACACCTTTTTCATCAACGTTGTCATAATGTGTAACGCCACTAAGTGTATCAGCATTTTTCTTAATCCATTTTCTTAGTTCATTCTGAATAGTTTCAATGTCGTCACCAAATGCACGCTTCAATTCAAGATACTTGTTTTGTATCATCTGAGCTTTTTCACTATCAGACTGCCAAGCTGTCTGAATACTCTTATTCTTTGCATAGCACAAGATATATTCGTGCTCTGTGCTGATTTGGCGAGGATTATTGTCAGTGGCGGTCTGTAAAATGATGCATCCAATAAAATTGCTCTCGTTGAAAACTTCGCCACAAATCTTCGTAAGGTTATCTATTTCGTTGTCATCAATACTAATAAAGATAACACCATCTTCTGTCAGCAGGTCTTTTGCCAGTCTTAGACGAGGATAAATCATATTCAGCCAGTCTGTATGGAAACGACCGTTGTTTTCTGTATTTGTAACAAGTCGGTTGCCTTCATCATCAAACTGTCCGCTGTTGGCAAGATATTCGTCCGTACTCTGCGCAAAGTTATCCTCATACACAAAATCGTTGCCCGTATTATAAGGCGGGTCTATGTAAATCATCTTGATTTTGCCGAGGTATGTCTCTTGCAGGAGCTTCAACACTTCAAGATTATCGCCCTCAATATAGAGGTTTTCTGTGGTGTTAAAGTCAACACTTTCCTCACGGCAGGGGCGAAGGGTTTTGGAAATAGGAGCGTTTGCGAGCAGGACAGATTTCTTCTTGTCCGGCCAGGTAAACTGATAGCGTTCCTCCTTGCCCTCAACGACCTTGCAGGAAATTTCCTGCATTAGCACGTCCTTATCAATCGCACGAACGACCTCGCCGTTCTCATCGATAGTCTCGGTTACGGCATTGGGGAACATAGCCGCCAACGCTCTGAAATTCTCATCGGCTTTGTTCGCCGTTTGCATCTTTAACTTATCCATGAAGCTCATCCTCCGTTTTTATTTTCATCATCATATTGTAATGTTCGATTTGGTTCGTTTTTTCAAACAAGTCCCTAAAAACTTTCAAATGGTTTTCAGCACTATAAATTGCGGTTGTTGCCGAGAAATCATCAAACGCAGAGTGTGAACCAGCGTGCATCCAAGAAATAAGGGACTTGAAAATCTGTCTTTCACCATCTGGAAACTGAAGATGGAACTGACTAATATCCTTGCCGCCTAAAAATCTGAAATAATACTCCACAATTCTTCTCATCGCATTTGCAAGAGTCAATGTGTTGCAGGCTCCAGGATTTTCGTTTGCTCGTATAACTTCAGCCCATAGCATTTCATAAGTGGAGCTAACAGGATTTTCACTATACGCTGTTATTCTGGATACATTATCAGATTTTGTTATCATCCAGAAGCCAGTTTTCTTCTTTGAAAGTCCCTTTTCATAAGAAACTTCTTTGAAGAAGTACAGATTATGCGAGAGAATGAATATCTGCTTAACAGAACTTTCTCCGCTATAGATAGCTTTGAACATATCACGTATTAGCGTACTTACAAGGAACAGCACATCGTTGTCCAAGCTGGATACGGGGTCGTCTATTACCAACACCTTGTCATCTTCGTGACCGGATTCGTCTGTATTTCCTTTCAATGTATGGATGAAATACAGGAAGGTCACAAAGTTTTTCTCGCCTTCGCTCAATGACTCAAATGCAGGCTCGCCGTTCGCTCTCACGAATTGGTAAGTTTTGTTTTCGTCATCGACCTTCAATTTGAAACTGCTGAATCCATAGCTTTCGAGCATGGCATTTATGCCCTTGGCTGTTGGAATAATGCTTGTGAGTTTTTCCTCCGCTTCTCTTAACTCACGACTTTTGGTTTTACACGTCTTTTCGGCATCATTGAATGCCGTTTGAGCATCTTTGATGCACTTTTCAATTTCAGCCTTGCGAGTAGAGTACATTACAATATCTGCGGAAAGCTGAGTAAGGATATACTTCCATACTTTGGACGTAAGTTTTTCCTTTTCATCTTTTATGTTATCAATACGGGCATTGTGTTCCCTAATTGACTTGTTTGCATTTTCAATAATCGTTTCGATACTGTCAGAAACTTCTTTAAGGGTGTCTAATAAAACCACATTGCTTGGAGATGAGACCTTTTCAGAAAGTTTCTGTTTATTCCCTTCGAGTCTTGCTGTTAATGCTACAAGCGCTTTCTCCAACAGAGTGGTATCTAAAAAGCTGTTTTGGCTGGCAACAAGCTCTTGAAGGTTTGCAACAATCCGTTCTGCTGCTGAATCGTATCTGCTTTTCAGAGAAGAAATCTTGGCCATGTTGTTCGTATAAGTCTCGTCAAAATATTCTTCTATTTGTTCTTCAAAATCTTCCGACAGTTTTTGCTGGCAAAAAGGGCACACTCCATCGCTCTTACCCAAATATTGTCTGCCTTGGCTAAACCATGCGCTGTTACCGAGCATCTGTATTAAACCGGAAAGGGCAACATTTTCCTTGCCTACGACGGCAGTTTTAAGTATTACATCATTCTCGTAGGAGAGAATTTCTTTGAAAGATGGCAGAGGGATAGCAGGTGCTTTCTCGACCGAGGTTCCAAAGAGTCTCGCTACCTGTTCTTCCAAATGAGATTTATCCATTAAGTCAGATTTGTTAGAAGTGTATTCTGTCAGCACTCGTTCTTTGAAGCGTTCCTTACTTCCTAACACTCCCGCAATCGCTTTCAATAACGGACTTTTTTCTCGGTCGAGTTTCTGTTTTATATCCCAAAACCTTACTGCATAACTATCCTCGTGATTATGTAACTGTTTCTTGTAACCGACACACGAGTCTGTTCCATCAAGTTCTTTTGTTTTGCTATCCTTTAATTTTTCAAGTTCCGCAATCTCATTCGTGAGTCGTGCAATCAATTCCTTTGTTTCTATTGTTCCTTCACCTAAAGTAAAGATTCCGGGAACGGTCTCGCTGAAATTGTCCGCAACAAAATCTCTGTTATATATAGCACATTTTATTGGTGAGCTATCCCAAGTGAGCTGACAAGAGCTGTATTTATCGTCCGCAGGTGAAGCGATAAAACGACTGATTGTGGTTTTTCCGCTTCCGTTTAACCCAAATAGGAAATTGACCTTTAGCGGCTCTATGAGCTGTCCTTCATCATTATAGGATGCAACTTTTTTTAGAAGTAGGGTCTTAATCATCCAAATATTCCATCCTTTCTATTAGCCGCCTAATTCGGTCAACCTTTTTTTCAAAGCCTTTACCTGTGAAGCAAGCTCGAACTTCTTGTTCGGCTGCTTCTCACTTCGGGCTTGCTTTTCCAGCTTTTCTATATCCCTTTTGAGCTTCGCTTTGAGTTCGTCGGTCTCAATCTGCTCGTCAAGGGATTTGCCCTGTTCAATCTCCACGCCACCGACCTGGATGATGAAGTTTTCCCAAACAGCATCCATATTCAGACCTTCGATGTCAAGTGTCAGCTCGTCCGAGAGCATCCAATCGGTGTGGTAGTATTTGTTGACCTTAAAGGCTTTATTGCCGCCCTCGGTCGCTTCCTTATATCCTGTCCACGCCTGTACCTTGTTTCCGCAAGAGAGGACGAACAGGATATGATAAGGGATTTCTTTATCTATCTGTCGGAGAACGGCTTCGTCAAGCGATTGCTGATTTACTTTGATTTCAATAACTTCAATCTCGTTGACAGCCTCGCCGGGAGCTATGTTAATTGTTGTCGGAGCAATCTTATTACGCCAATGGATGAGCTTAATTTGCTCCACAAACACACGCTTGAGAGCAGGAGAAACACCCAGTTCCTCGTAAAACTTCTGCTTCGGTATTCTTTTGTTAAATTCTGTTGTCTGCGGAAAACCGAGCATGGTTAGTCCTCCTTCTATTCGTCGTCATCGTCGAGGAACATCAAGTATTCCATCGCTCTGCCGGCAAGTCGTTTTCTTTGTTCTTCAATGCGTCTCTTATCAGCAGGGTCTTTGGCATCTTCGGGTCTCTTGGCAATACCGTCAACCATCTGCGTTACTAAGTCACGCTCTTCCTTTTCATTATCGCTCATGATTTCACCACCAAGAAACAAATCAATTCAAAGTCATCCAGACCGGATACCTGCGAGAGCAAAGCACTTGTGCCGCCACTCTTAAACAGGCTGTCGATGTCGTTTTCTTCCTTCACGTCAATAATGGAATTGATTGCTTCGGACAGCAGTTCGGAAATCTCACTCATATCACGACCGTCCTGCGTTTCCTCATTGAAGCGGTGATAAAGTTCTTCAATGGGCTTGTCCTTACCACGGCACACATAACGCATAATATCGAGCAACTTCTTAGGCTGCAGGTAATCGCAGACCACTTCGCCCTCCTCGCTGATGTAAACCATGTAGAATGGGTGAAGTCTATTTTTGTTGTCGATATTAATGCTTTGTGTTCGGTTCTTCAACACATAGATAACACCGGGAGGACAGTCTTCCGATGCTGGTGCAACAGCGTGAAGTCCCATTGGGGTATGTTCCAATTCCGGGTGCTGCTTGGACCTATGTCAATACCTTGGACACAAAAAGTTGAACTTTTTTATGCAGCCTGAATAGCTTCATCCTCCATTTGCTGAGGTGTTTTATATCCAAGTGCACTGTGAATCCGTTGGCGATTATACCAGGATTCTATATACTCAAAGAGTGCCTTACGACATTCTTCAAAGTCTTGATATGTGTGAAGATATATTTCTTCTTTTTTCATCACAGAGTGGAAGGATTCAATACATGCATTGTCATAAGGATTTCCTTTTCTGCTGAAGGAGTGTATAAAGCCATGTGTTTTCATATACTCTTCGAACAGATCGCTGGTATATTGGCTACCCAAATCACTATGAAGTATGATTCCATTTGTGTCAGCCACATTCAGACATGCATTTTTAACTGCTTCAAGAGCTAACTCCGCCGTCATATGTTTGCCATAAGCATAGCCTATGATTTTACGATCATAAAGATCCATAACGGATGCCAGATATGTCCAACCTTCTTTCAATACATGGATATATGTGATATCTGTAACCCATTTCTTATTGATAGTATCAGCTTTGAAATCTCGGTTTAAGACGTTCTCTTTGTCATCAGGGACTTTCCCCTGATTGGCTTTATGATTGTATTTTTTAACAACAACTGAACAAAGCCCCTGGCGCTGCATATGACGCTGCACACGCTTGATGCTACATGGAATACCAGCTTCATTAAGCTTACGATGTATCTTAATTGCACCATATCTTTTTTTGTTTTCGTCAAAGCATTGTTTGACCTCTGATGAGAATTGCTGGTATTCCTGTTCCTTGTTTGAAGGTACACGAACCAAAGCCTCATAGTAAGTGCTTCTCGCAAATTTCAGGGCTTTACACATCTGCTTGACAGTGTAGTATTTAAGGTTGCTGTTGATAAAGGACACGTATTCGGCTATCGCTCCTTTGCGAATATGGCTGTAGCTTTTTTTAATATTTCATTCTCAATTTCAAGGTCTTTCATTTTCTTTTGAAGTGCTTTGTACTCCTTCAAAGAAATCGTTTCATCTTCAGAAACCTTGATTGGGCTAAAATTCTTTACCCATGTAGAGATTGTGCCTTTTGGAACGCCATATTCGCTTGATAACTCGGTCATTTTCTTTGTGCCAGAATTATATAGTTCTACGATCTGTTGTTTGAATTCTGGAGTATAGGATTTTTGATTTTTTGCCATTGGTTGAACTCTCCTTTTAGATTATTATAGATTGTTCAACTTTTCGTGTCCATACTTATATACTAGCACCAGATTCTCCCAATATTTTCCTTGTAATCAAAAAGTAGGAGCACTATAATCAATGCCCCCACTTCCTTTTTAATATGTACTAAATCTCAAATCTTCCGCTAATGTCACCGTTTACAACATAATAAACAGCACTTTCCTCAAACTTCACATATACATCGATGCTTTTGATTGCTGCCTTGTTGCCAGCCTCTTTGTATGCTGCCTTTGCACGTGCAATGACCTCTTCCTTCTCTAAGTCCTTGCCTAAAAACTGAATATAAAAGTTTTCTTTCACAACCGTCTTAGCTGCCGGTGCTTTCTTTGCTGGCGCTGCCTTAGCTGTTGTCTTAGCCGGTGCCTTCTTAGCTGCCGTTGTCTTAGCCGGTGCTGCCTTTACTTCTGTCTTAACCTCTGCTGCCACAGTTGCTGTCTTTGTTTCTGCTGCCTTTACTGCAACAGGTTTCTTTACTTCTTTCATAATATTCTCCTTCCTCCTACTACTGCTACCAAACCTATGTGATGACTCGCAAAATGAATGCTTTGCATTTTATTCCATAACTATATCTCACATCTATAAAAATGTCAAATTCTTGTATTTCACCGACATATGGCCTTATGACAGTATTGAGAATCCCAAGCTCTTGCCGTCATTGACGAACATCTGCACTGTTTCCAAGGACAATTCATCCAGATTTTTGCCCAGCATGGGGAGCTTTGACAAGATTGCGTTGGTCACGGTAATGATATCCACTCCGCATTGATCCGCCTGGATAATATTATAAACCTCACGACAGCTTGCCCATAACGATTCTGTTCCCTGCTTAGACTTACAGATTGCTGCCGTTTTCTTCATCAGAGGCATTGCATCCACACCTGTATCCATAACTCTTCCCGCAAATACAGAAACCACATTTCTGGTTCCGTCTGCAAATGCATCCACCGTCGCGCGTACTTGATCAATTGTCATAATGGCGGTTACATTTAACTGATAACCCTTTGCCGATAACTTCTTAATTAAGGGAATGCTGGACTCTCCCTTTGCATTCGTAATCGGAATCTTGATATAAACATTCTCTCCAAGTGCCGCGATAACCTCTGCTTCCTTTTCCATCGTATCAAAATCATCTGCAAATACCTCAAGTGAAATCGGCAGATTCGGAATCTCCGTTACGACTTCCTTTGCAAAAGTTACATAGTCCTTGACTCCTGCCTTCTTCATCAGAGTCGGATTCGTTGTAAAGCCTGTTACAAATCCCTTTTTATACTCTTCTTTCATTCCTTCTATATCTGCGCCATCCGCAAAAACTTTGATTTTTAAGTCTTCAAATTTCATATTCATCGTCTCCTCTACGTTTATCTGATTGCATTTACCATCAAGTGCCATACAACGCCCTGCCAGCCCTCTGCATGCGGTGTGATTCTCTCTTCCGCTACAACCGGGATCAATACGCAGGAATCCGATACCTGTTTTGCATAGCCGCCGGTGCGTGATACGATGGAAATGACCTTGGCGCCCTTTTCCTTGCCAAGCTTTAACGCATTGACGATATTCAGAGACGTGGTCTCGCTGCCGCCTCCTACCGAGAACACCATGATGGTATCTCTGTCAGAAATCTTCGAAACCTTGAGCCACTCCGTAAAAGTCGTCTCCCAGCCTTCATCATTTGTTCTGGCTGTCAATTCCGATACATTGTCTGTCGGTGCATAAGTTTCAATGCCTCCCAGTTTGCGAAAATCATTAACCGCATGTGGACCTATGTCAATACCTTGGACACAAAAAGTTGAACTTTTTTATGCAGCCTGAATAGCTTCATCCTCCATTTGCTGAGGTGTTTTATATCCAAGTGCACTGT
>Ga0255345_1004316_pt1 | contig 15659 bp, 14 predicted proteins | sample wastewater_treat_6_FD_192415 | JGI IMG/M metagenome (GOLD analysis project Ga0255345, IMG submission 192415) | Wastewater microbial communities from Lulu Island WWTP, Vancouver, Canada - plant20 | ecosystem: Engineered > WWTP > Wastewater > Unclassified | place: Canada: Vancouver, British... | reverse complement strand
TCATTGTGCCGGACTTCAAAAGGTCTCCGGCAGCACTACCACCGGTATAATGTCCGTTCCCGAAAGTTGCTTGTGTATTGGTATTCTTTCCAATAAGCATTAATAAAAGATTAATTAAAATCCTGTCTGCAAAGGTTTCTATATAATATCCTGTTCCGTTTGCGGTTGCATATGTGATTTCAGTTCCACCGGCAACGTTGTTCATGATGGTCTGACCTGAAATTGAACGCAATTTTGAATTAACAACTGAACCATTATAAATCGGGGTATAAAAATGGTCGTTAAGTGTTGTTCCGTCTGAACCTGTGAAAGAGTATGCGTGGAAATCACTATCTACTTGTTTGTCAGAAATATAAACTGTTGCACCATTATTTGTACTGTCGGGAACAATTTTGTACCATATCTTTCTACCGCCCTTTCCCCATTCCATCATTGCATTACCACCGTAAGAAGTGTCCGCAACATCAGATGCCGTTCCATCGGCTTTCTTGGTGTAGTCGTTAGGATTCAGATAATAGTCAACAGTTCCGTCGTTCTTCAGCATACAAGGACGTGGCATAAAGAAAGCATTTTCCCAACTTCCATAATTGAATGAGTTATTAGTGTAGTCCATATAAGCGGGTGTATAATTATAATTCTCTACATTCTCCCCATCATACTGAACGGCATAACTAATATTGCTTGACGGATCGCTTTCGGTACTTTCGATCTCAAAACCATATATTATAAAACTCTGCAACGTAGCACTAACAGGAGTAGACAAACTACTTACTACAACAGGGTTAGGATAAGATACATACGTTGTTCCGCTATATGTTCCCGATATAGTCCAATTTCCTGTCGCATTTGGATATAACACCATTGTATTTCCGCTCATAGGAGCCTGTTTAACAATGGTTGATATTCCGTCTGTTGCGGTGATGTTAAGACCTCTGAACTCGTTGGCAAAGGTTAAATTGATAGTACCGAACTCAAACGTAACACTCTCGGTCTGTCCGTCTGTGGTTATCTCAACACTACTTGTTTTACTTATTCCGCCTAACGTACAAGTGGCTGTCCATGTTTCCGCATTAGGCACGTTAAAGGCCATTGGAGAAGTGGTTGCCGTTAAAGTGGTTACTCCGTCTGTTATCGTACAACTTGCACCTTTTGAATAAGGGAATGTTACTGTTACTGTCGCATTAAATACACTAAGTGTAACAGGATAGGTTGTCATGTTTGAGACTACCTGTGTCCGTGTGTATGTATCGCCGCTTACTGTTCCTGATACTACCCATGTTCCAGTAGATGCTATTGTGAATGATACCGTGTTTCCACTACTAGGAGCTGTCTTTGAATATACCGTTGCACCACTAGCACACGTTATTGTTGTTCCCCTAAAGTCGTTTCCGTATGTTACTTCTATCGTTGCATACTCTAATGTTACGCTTTCCGTCTGTTCGTCTGCTGAGATAGGTACTGTTACGCTCTTTGTAATACCGTCATAGACCGTTTCTACCGTCCAGTTTCCAATAGAACGTACTGTGAATGTCTGCGGATTAGAAGTTGCCGTGTATACTGTTGTACCCTTTTTACATACACAAGTTGCCCCTTCCTGATACGTTGCTGTGATAGTTGCCGCGATATGCTCTACTGTTATTGCATACATCTTTACCGCATCTATTACTATCGTGGTTGTTGCTATGTCTGCATCGGGTAAATCAGAAGATACCGTCCATGTTCCATAAGAAGTAGGGCATACTTCCCATTGTGTTGTAGATCCCGACTTCTGTGTGGCGGTTATTGTTTTCCCACCTTTTGAAATCGTTATTGTACTTCCGGCTTCCGATGTAACAACAAGATAAGGTCTTAATAGTCCGTATTCTTCACTTGCCTTGCCTCCTATTACTGTTACGCCATTTACAGTAGGCTTATTTACAAGGGCGTTGTAATTAGCCGTACCGCCACCGCCACCGCCTATTGCGTGTCCGACACCATTTTCATCAATGGTAAAGGTTTCACCGTCACCTTTTACACCACCTAAAGTAGTCTGAGTACCTTTAGGCAATACATAGTTATTAGCGTTATCTTCTATGCCGTTTAACTTATTCTTATACGCTTTCGTAAAATCAAACGTAGAAAGTCCTTTGCCTACTTCTTTATCAACCTTGTTTTCAAGAAGTACGTTTATCTCACTCTTTGCATAACGATTATCAAACTCGTTCTGTACCGTTGAATTTGCACCATTGATATCCTTTGCTCCTACTGAACTTGCGCCAGTAGATGCTTCCAGTTCGTCTATTAAGGTGTTATGCTTCGGTACAACAACATCCTTTACAAGCTCGTCAAACTTTGCTTGCATATCTGATGTACTTAAATTAGGTGTATCAGGTAAACCTGTAACGCCTTTTCCTGTTAAATCTGCTTCTGTTATTTTGGTATAAGACATTTTTTATCTCCTTATCCCTTGTAATTGCCGCTTTCAATATATTCGAAAGCTATGTTAAATAAACCAAAAGGCTCGTTAAGACTATCGTTAGTTATTCTTAATCGGAACTTATCGACCTTCTTTACTTTTACCTTTGTCGAGAATGTATGTTGCGTTTTATCTCCGCTAAATGAAAGCTTTGAAAAAACTAAATGTGAGAATGAAAGGTATCGGCCTGATGTATTATCCGTCATAGCAAATTGCCAAATGCCCCTGTTCATAACCCATATATTTACCGATGTGGCTAAAGCTGAATCCAATCTTAAAGCTATATATCGCAAAGTCTTATTTTTGTAGAATAACTTTCCGTCTATATCGGGGGTTTCCCATGATGCTACTATTGGCTCACCATCATCGTTGTAAGATTCCAAAGCATACTTATCATTAAAGAATCTGCATATCCTACCGTCTGACGTACCAAAGAATAATCTTCCGTCTTGCTCCCACATTATTCTTGCGGGTAAGTTATCTCTGTAAAAGCCTACATATTGCCTTGTAGCATACGGCTTTGATTTATCTGTATGTATAGGCTGTAATCCGTCAAGGATATATGCGACATTATTCACGCATAACCAATACATATCTTTGTATACAAAACCGAAAGAATCTTCCAAATTTGGCTCGTCAAGAAGTTTTCCGTCTAAGAAATAACTTCTATTCTGTGCGTACTTTTCGCCTGTTATATCTTGTGCCGTAACAGCGAACACGCCTTGCCTTGTTAAAAACAATGGCTCTGTTGCTAAGTATGCAAAAGAAAAAGGTGCGATAGCTCCGGCGCCTTGTAATGTATTTATGATTCTAAAAGAAGGCTCACTCTCAACTAAATCACCCTCTCTTAGAATTATGTTCTGATCTCGCTCCATATAATCTTTATGAGCCGCTAAGTAGTTAGATATGATTGAATATCCTACTACCGCACTACTTGAACTACCCAACAAGGAATATGAAGTATCTGTAAAGTAAGTGGGGTCATATTGGCCTGAGTACCAATCGTAATTTATATAATCGGGATTGCCACTTAGGAATAGCCTGTCAAGCGCACCATTTACCCCAAATAGCGTCCCAATCGTACAATGGTTAATTCTATCGGAATAACCCTCTACCGTCCTATATGCGGTGATTTTTACGTTATCTTCACCTGTTAAGTGGCTTTCTCCTGGGGCATTTATAAAAGATATTATTCCTGTCGAATAGTCAACCGTATAATCCGTACCTAAAGTTTTGGGTTGGAAGTCTCCGTTTGCATCCATAACCTCTACTATCGGTGGCGTTTTGTCAAGATTTTCAAACGACATACAATAATCTTTTATTGCGGGTTTTCCTAAAAACAACTCTGTGAAAGCGGGAGTTAAAAGGTTTAAATCCTCATAAGATTGACCGCCACCTTCGGGATCTTTTGAGATAGTCAAAGTAGGTGTGTAAGCGTTATCTTCGACCTTCTCAACGTGATAAGTTGTTTCATCGTCCTTGGTTTCCTTGTAGTAGACAAGCATCTTTTTACCGTCTACTATGTAAAGCCTATCTTCAAATTGCCAAGCTTTACTCCTTGCATCTGCCGCATCTGAGTACAATAATACGTGGTTTCTGTATATGTTTGTACCCGCATGAATAAGGCCGTATTCATCGCCCCTAAGAGTGTAATATCCATTAATCCTTAAAGGTTCTTCTTTTTCTTCGTAAGTCTCTAAGGTTTCATATCCCATACATTTGCGGACCTTACCGGGAACATCACGAATCATATTTACCGCACTAGGGCTTTTTGTTTCCTCTACCGCCGCCGCAGAATTAGTAAAGTCTACACCGAGGAAGTTATCTATTGTTAGTATTGATTTTGCCGGACTAGCCGGAACTTTAAAGCTAACAGCCATTGTTTAAATCCATCCACTTACTGACTTAAATTTCTCCGAACTAGGAGCGTTTACATTCTTAACCAATCTCTCATAAGCTACCTCAAATTCATTTCTATAAGAAGTGGCCAAGCCGTTATCATCCTCTTTAAAGAGCTGTGATGCCATATATAAGGGTAAGAGTGCGGCTACTTCGGGATCGAGTGATAATACCGTATCATCGGGGGTGTCGTTGGTTATCGTCTGAGGATAAGACTTGTAATGTATTTTGTAATTACCGGGCTTATCCCTTCTGAGCAATAAGACCTTAAATCCCTCTTGGAAGAAATCACTTGTAGCCGTATACTTTACGGTTTCATCGCCTTCGTATATAACTTCTTCGGCATCTACCATGTAGAAATCATCTGCTAAATCAGGCAAATAATATCTTATGTATTCCGAATAGGGCGGTATTTCATCTGCTGTCTCATAAGTTGCTGTATACATAGCAACATTTCTTAATGAAAACGGATAATCACTTGCAAAAGATATTTTCACAAGTGCATTGTTCGGATTAGATATAAGCTGTTTAATAGGCATATATCCAAGCTGAGATGTGGTTTTAGAATCAAATTCTGTTACAATCGGCTCACTTTCGCCAACTGTAAGAGTGATCGTGCCTTTTCCCTTAATCTCATAGTACATTGAACGTGCCTTTTCTGCGGAATATTCAATAACACCGCTTTCAAGGCTTTTAATGTTAGATGTGTTTAAGAGAAGGTTTCTAACTGGTATGTGGGCTATGTTGATAGTCTTGATTATAAACTTTCCAGCCGTTGCCAACATCTGTAATGCTTCATTGGCGGCACCCGGCATAGATGAAAGATATTCTCTTGTGGCATTATCTGTAGGGATAGTGGTTGAGCCATTGTTCGTTGAGAACATCTTTTGTAATGTTTTAAGTTTAATATCATACCATGTTATCATTTTTATAACCCCAATTTGTCAATAATTGCTTTCTTCATTGCCATACCTGTACCTTTTTCAAGGCCAAGCTGTTCACATACCTTTTCAAGCTCTGCATTGTTAAGGCGGTTTATCTCCGTCTTTGTGTAACTGTTAAAGGAATCAAGCTGTTTTTCTTCCTTTTCTTCTTTGGCGGGTTTCTTTCCCTCTATGACCTTAGATTCATAGCCTATGTTGGGAACTATCTTTGTTACTTCATACATCCTACCGCCATCTTCGAATGTATCGCCTATTTTTAAATTCTGAGGAATCATATTTATCCTTTCTCCCCACTTTAGCCCCCTACGCTGACTAAGCAACGCAAGGGGCCGTAAGAAAGGGGAAATACATGAAAGCTTATGTTGATTTGAAAACATAACCTTTGTAAGTTTTTTTCTTCACGACATACACTATTTACATGGGTCTAAAAAGTGTAGTGTGATGTACTTTGTGCGTAGTTTAGGTAAGAGTTGTACCTGCGCTTGCGCCTCCAAGAATAACGTGTCTCCAGTTGTTTGCGCCTGTGCTGAAACGTGTATAAGCATTGTAGATAAGGTTACGAGAATGAATATCAACCTCGTTCTTAACATCGAGTGCTACACGGTCATAGAATACAGTACCGTTGTAAGCCTTGTTAGCTTCGTCTGACATTAAGATATAAGGTGCGGTGCCGGAAGCTGCTTCCCACAAAGGATCAACTACCAATTCCCACTTACCCTTCTGAGTATTCACATCGTTGTTGTTTGATGAAATGATGTGATCGGAAGCAATAAGACGCTTAATTGTTTCCTCAAGCTGCCAACAGTTGCCGGGGATAATGATCTTGTTAAATGCGTAGCCTGTTACGTTACCTGATTCATTTTTAAAGTTTCTACCGATTGATGCCAAGCGGATAAGAATATTAGTTGAGAATGCGTTGGTATATACGTTTGACTGTGCGGCTACATCTGCCTTAACTGAGTTATGGTTTGTAGCAAATAAAGACTTACCGTCACCTGTGGTACGATCTAAGCCGGTCTTAGATCCAAATGAGAAGGTTGAAGCTTCTGTTGCAAGGAAATCTGTAATAAACTGAGCACGTGATCTCTTATAAGCCATAACAAGATCTCTTGCTATACCCTTAATCTCGTCATGCTCTGCATCGTCAACCATTTCCTTAGTGATCGCAACTTCTTTCATAAATGAGTTATGAACGATAAGCTTCGGTGTGCCTTCCTGGAAATCATCCATAGGAGCTACATCACCTTCGCCAACGATCTCAAAGTTAGCTAAAGATGTTCTTGAAGTCTGCTTTTCTGCATACTTCTTAGACTTCTTCTCAACCGCAAGCTGTCCTACGAGCTTGTCATACTCGGTCTTTTCTGAATCTGAATCTAACAATACCGCATTAACTACCTGTGCTGTGGGCTTCCAAAAATCATCATTAAGCCCACTATTTTTAGAAATTACAATAGCCATTTCTTATCTCCTCTCTTTATTCGAACTTAACTACGACCTTGCTACCTATTGCGGTACCTGTGACCTCAAGAAGTGTTGCTACACCGTCTGTCTTAGTTGCTGTTACCTGTGCTGAGTCTGAATGAATTGTTACCTTATCACCAACTTTAAGTGCGCCGGAAGCGGACAAAGTTGTCGTGAACTCCATATCCTTATAGATAGGATTAACAGCTAAAAGATCGCCTGATGCCTTTGTGCCTACTCCACATGAAACGTGAGTGGGCATTACTGATCCTGTAACTTTTGTAAGTAAACCGTTTGATTCTGCAAGGACTTCTCCGATGCCATATGTTGCTGCGGCTGCGGCCATTTCCTTGATAGCGGGGTTGTTCCCCTTATCAGCTCTTAATAAACTGAACATATCTTTTTCCTCCTATTAAATAGTCTTGTTATAAAGCTTCTTTAATTCAGCTTCGGACTTGTCGGGGAAGTATTCTCTCCACATGGCAAGCTCTTGCTGTGGAATGTCAACGCCTTCATCCGGGGTTGTTACACCGTTTACCGGGTTAAGATGTGACTTTCCTTTTGCCTGATTAATGGCTTGCTGTGTTAATGCGGCTTGCTGTGCGGTTGAAACTTTACCGAAATTGACCAACTTATAAGCATCTACAAGGCTCATATTTCTATCTGCACTCAAAGCGATAACATCTGGTGGGATGGTCTCTAAGGATTTGATAGAAGGGTCAATCTGTGAAAGCACCGCAACTTGATTGTTGATGTCATTAATCAACTGAAATTTCTGTGCTTGCTGCATAACTTCTTGTGCCTGTCGAACTGCGGGATTATTAGCAATGAGCTTATCCAACAATGACGGATCTACACCGTTCTGCTGTAACTGTTCCTTTGCTTGCAATTCTTCTTGTGCATCAAGTGCCGCCAAATAATCGGCCTGTGAACGAATAGGCTGACCTGTTATCGGATTGTTTAAGTGTCCGAATCTTCTTGCGTATTCTGCATCAATAGCTTTTATCCGTTCTTCTGACTTTCTTCTTGCGGCTGCGGCTATTGCGTTAATGTCTACGCTCTCAGCTTGTGTACTTTCCGGCTCCTGCGGGTTAGCGGCTTCCGCATCTGTTTCGCTTGAAGTATCAACGGTTTCCGTTGTTTCTTCGGTAGTGGTAAGGTTTTCGTTTTCGTCCATTATTCAATTTCCTTTCTGCTCATTTTTGCGCTCTTGAGCATTGCGTAATTTTTTATTTGTATTAAAAAAGCACCCTTTCGGATGCTCCTTAATCACTCTGTTTCGACAGGCAATTCATTTCTGACCTCGCCTATCTCTTTTTCGAAGTTTTTACACTTCTTATTCCTACATGAGTAGGTTAAAACTCTATAAAGTTTTCCTTCTTCGGTTGAATAAACCATTTTTTGTTTGGTTATAACCGCTTCTGTTTTACATACCGGGCATTGCATTTTGCGCACCCCCTATCTGTTGCATGGCTTCTTGCATCTGCTTTTGCTCTGCTAATCGTTCTTCTATGATTGTTCTTATTTCTCCGGCATGGGGATAAGAGTTTCTTTCTTGCTCTAGCCAATAAAGCCTTGCGGTTTCTAAATCTCCCAAATTGCCGAATGCGCCACTCTGTAACTTCATATCTGCCTGATTCCACATTGCTTCTCTGTTTACTAGAAGTGTGCTTGTAGGATCTGTTTCAAATATAAATTCATCATTCCAATAAGGAACTCCGGCACTATCAATCTTTAAGAAGTCTTTTTTATCGAAATGTGAGTATACGTTTGCACCTTCCGTATCTTGTGAGATAACAGGAATAGGCTGGTCCGAATAAGCTAATGCAAACTTGAACATCATTTCGTAAAGTTTCGCATAAGCATTGTTCTTCATAACACGCTTACTCTCTAATCGTCCGGCGGCCTGATTGATAGAATACTGTTTAGCGATACCAGATAAAGCTGAACTGTCGTATTTACCTTGGAATGAATCTGTAATACCAAGTGTTGATCTAGCCCATTGGTAATTTTCCTCTAAAACTATCCTATCTTGCCCGCAATCGGCCTGAACTGTGATAACATCAATCAAAGCCTTTTCTGCGGGGTTTTCTATTCTTAAAACCTTAAATTCTTCGTCTGTGGTTTCAACTCCGATACCCCTCGGAAGTGTTACATAAGAGCCACCTTTTAAAAGCTTTTCATTTATCTTTGAGCCTAACTTCTTTATGGTTTCCTGTTGGTCTTTAATAGCCATACAATCAGAAAAACCAAGTAGGCTTTTATCCCTTGATATGTTCTTACGGATGATTAAGGGGTATTTAGAAGGCTTATAATACTCAATCTCAATGGTTTTTTCTTGATTTTGTATCATTTCTTCGCCTGTTATGGGATTGACTACGATAATTTCATCCGTAACTGTAATACTTTCTGTGGAATCTACCACCTTTTTGAACTTTTTGCCGCCACAATCGCACGTTTTTTCTGTTCCACGGCGGGGTTTTCCACATTTTTCGCATATTTCATACTGTCTGGCTTGATAATCCTCTAAATCCTCAAGAACTACATCGCCACACCAACGATAAAGACCTACGCCACCTTCTTCATTCTTGTAATATGCCGTGATAACCGTAACAATATCATCACTTACGGCATTATCCCTTATCTCTCTGTCGGTTTCGTCCTCGTCCGTGACATCCTTACCGAATCTCTGCTTAACGTATTCCTTGGTTTGAGCCGTTCTTGTGAAGATATAGTCCATTTTGTCTATATCTGTGATTCCCGGTTGAGGTATTACGTTTCTAGGGTGCATTGTCGTAACGGATAAATCACCGATATTACAATGAAATCCCTTTGTGTTATCCCACTCGATCAAGAAGAAATCGCCACCTTGAATCGGAACTGTACGCTCTTGCAAATCGTTAAGGGTTTTTAAATCAAGTGTACGCACTTCGTTTTCAAGAAACTTCTCTATCTTTTTCGCTAAATCTTCATCTTCTGCGTGAATAGCCGTTACTTTCGGCATAGGGATAGATACATCAACCTGTGATTCTATCAACTCATAAATGATGTTACGAACATTTATAGCTTCTTTATTGGCCGTTGAACGTGTGCCGTGATTTTCTCTATACACGGTCTTTGTGCCTTCGTAATATTCTTCGCATAGCTTTATATCTTCTAAAGCTTCGCTATACTTATTCTTGGCATCTTCATATTTGCCACGCCATTTTGTGAGTTTCTTGTTTTCTTCGGGATTCTTGATTTTTTCCATCGTTCTTTTAAGCCAATTCATAACCTCGGCTCTCCTAGTTGCTTAATCATAAGTTTCCGTATTGCTTCTGAGCCATTCTTGAAATCGTCTATCAAGTCTGCTCTCCACTTGGGCTTAGTATCCTTTTTCTTGTCGGGTAAGGGTGCTTTAGTCCACCAAATACAAAAAGCCCTTAGACTGTCTACATCGTGTGTCAAGTCATGGGGCTGTTTCGCATAAACTTTAGGCTTATTCTTATCCTTTTGGATTTTTTGTAAGCACCGTATTAAGTTAGGGGCTGTATCTTTTAGGAATGTCAAAGCGGGTGGCTTACCATCTTCCGGCACTCTTAACCACTCTTTCATTGCCATACAGCCGTTAAACAGATCATTGGAAGTCTTTGTAAGGACTACTCCATGCTCTGCCATAATATCGGCTACGGATTTACCTGTCTCTTGCCGCCTATTCCATAAATCTGGGGGTGCTAAGTAGGCTTCTATTACTTCATCTGAACTTAGCTTTATCAAAACCTCGGCTGCTTGTGCAATCGTTAAATCAGGCATATCGTATTCTCTGTATACTTGTGCATCGCCAAATGTATCAAGTGCTATCCAATGAGCAGAGAACATATCTAATCCGTAGTCGATACTTACATATCGTTTCAGTTTTCCGACTAATTCTGTGTCGGTTTCGTGTGTATCTTTTTTAACTTCGGGGAAGTAAGCACCACCCGGTACCATCAAGGCTTCCTCAATGGTTGCCGGGTACTCTGCCGTGATTAAATCTCCTAAAGCTCTTTTTGTCTTTTCGTACCATGCTTCGTCTCGTCTAGGGTCTGCATTCCACGGAATGAATATTTTATTAAATCCATTATCGGGATTTGTAAATATTTCCTCAAACAAGGAACCACGCTCAATAGTAGATAATCCTATGACTTTACCGCCATTAGGTCTGTTGATAGTAGGAAATCCACCTTGCCATATCTCTCTAGCGAATTGCTGAAACGCCCATTCATCTAAGATTATTAGGTTTGCCGTAAATGAACGGCCTACACCTGGGCTACTTGCAAATGCTTTAAATACCGATTCTGTACCGTCGGGAAACTTTATTGTTAAGGTTAATGCGGTTGATGAAAATATCGCACCTTTCCAATTTATCGGTAGATAGTCTTTATCTGCTACCAACTCAGGCATATAGGTAAATATCATCTTCAATCTTCGTACAAGCTCTTTTGCTTCTTCTTCTGTACGTGATAGACCGATAACAGTTTTTCCCGGACTTATTAAGGTCCATGCTGCTATGTGAAGCACTAACCATGAAAAGCCTAACTGTCTTGCTTTTAGTATTACATTCCATCTATGCTTTACTAAACTATGCAACGCTTCTCTTTGTGCGGGCCATAAGTTAAAAGGTTGGATTAATTCATCTGCATCCTTATCCTCTATATGCCCGTATGTGTCCACAAAGTAGTCTACGTTCCTTCTGCAATATTCTATTTCCTTCTCTCTTAATCCTTGTATGTCCATCTCGGCCCCAGTAAATTTTTATAAAATTTTGCGAGGGGCTAGGAATTATTTTTTTGGAAAAAAATTTTTTTGGATGGTAGGGGGTGCCAGGGGGGTGGGGGTAGGGGGTGGGGGTAGTATCTACTGTAATAACAAGAAAAAAAATAAAAAAATCACAAGATACAAAAATCCTGAGAAAATAAGCCCTGTAGCCTATCCCTGATCCTAACTATTCGCAAAACCTCTGTTTCACGAACAAATAAAAAACCCCGAAAGCCTTGTATTTAAAGGGTTTTTAGGGTTTTACTATCTATTCACCTATTCAATTTATGCTTATTTAGCAATATATTTCTATTTAGTTCGTTCTCTTTTCCAGTTTTTCTATTAAGGCGCGATCCGCATCGGTCATTATGTCCGCAGATACTTCAACCTCGTTTTTCGGTTTTTCTCCGGCTGTATCTCTTACAAACTCCGCACACTTAAAAGAGCCATCCATTGCGCCCAATATCATTCTAGCCAACATCACTTCGCCGTTGGTTTCAAGCTCTCCGAAGGTTTCTGCATAGTTTTCGCCTAGTGTTTGCTTCTTCTGCCGTTCTCCTGTTGAGTATTCCAAAAGAGCTTTTGCTATCTCTTTTAGGTTCCTTTTTCGCTCATTATTGGCTCTTTTACTCTCGTTTGCCTTAGCTATTATAGCAAGCCTTTCATCTTCTGTACGTTCTCTAAGGTTTATAAGATTACATTTACCAATTTCAATACCATAATAAAACTTATTATCATTATACTTGTATAAGACCTTAGTATTATCTTGTGTATGTCCTTTAATATCTCCATTGTCTTGTAATACACAATCGAGGATAACTGTATCTGTATTGGGATCAGTAATTGTATTATTGGAATTAATAACAGGACGGATGATATTATTCTCAGGATCAATTATTTCACTTTGATTTGTTACGTTCTCCATATTTCCTTAACTCCTTTCCTGTTTATTAATTGCATTAAAAAAGGACTTACTAACTTGTAAGCCCACTTTTACTTATATTTAATATTTCACATTTTCCCGATTATTGCAATGTATTTGGACACAATCGGTAAAAATCTACCGATTTTTTATTGTTTCAAAAACTTTTTCTATCATTTTTCCTCATGTTTTCCGGCATTCCGAAACTTTTTAAAATTTTTTTCAAAAAGGGGTTGACAATATACAGACACCTTGTTATGATTGCATTGTCAGATGGCAAGACCTCTTGACACACAAACACACAAACAGAAAAGGAGAAAACAAACATGACAAACGCAGAAATTATTAAAAGAGCATCACAGGAACTCGCAAAGGAAGGAATCTTGAAGTACACTGGAAAATCCTTCAAGGCCAAAAATGAAAAGGGCGAAGAAGTCGAAGTTAAGGAAGTGGAAACAATACACACTTTTGCAATGTGGAAGCAGCTCGGCTATTCAGTTAAGAAGGGCGAAAAGGCAAAGGCAACTATCATGATCTGGAAGTACACCGAAAAGGAAAGAGATTTAACCGAAGAAGAAAAAAAGAGCATGAGCGAAGCGACAATATTAATGATGACGGACGGACAGCCCGACAGCGATACTATTAAGACTTCCTCAATGTTTATGAAAAAGGCTTTCTTCTTCACAGCCGATCAGGTAGAACCCACAGATCCCGAAAAGGAAGCTAAGATCCAGGCGGCAATAGCAGCAAGGAAAGCAAAAAAGACAACATAAAGAAAACAACGGCCCGCCGGGAACTTAGGAGGTACACATTATGATAAAGAAAGAGATTGGATTCGACGTATTAAAAATCGCAGAGACGTGTTTAGGTTATACAAGCACCATTAAATCAGCAATAATGACTCTCAAAGATGGTTCAAGAATGACAACTACACTTTATGTTTTTGATACACCTGAAGGACACGTATTAGTAAATCTTAACAAAACGAAGATCACTTTAGATTTTGAATCCAAAGACGAATTTGAAAAATATCTCTCCAAAAAGTTTGAAGTATTTGAATCCGACAAAGAGATGTGGCAAACCTTCACAGGGATGGACGAAGAAACTTGGGAGGAATGGAATAAATAATCACCGGTGGAGGGTTTTAGCCCTCCCCCTTCAACAAAGGAGGTACTTAATATGAAGTATTACGTGATAAAAACAACCAAGGGCTGGATCGAATACAAAAAATATAAATGCATTGATGGTTGGAGCAAAGACAAACAAGAATGTTGGCAATTTTCAAAGGTAGGGGCAGAAAAAATAGCAAAGAGATTAAACGAGCAATGTGGTTATGAAAAACAAAGCTATCCAAAAAGTATACATTTTAACATTCTAAAGGTGGGAGGTTGAATGACCCGCCAAAAATGGTGCATCGTTCAACAAGAGCCAGAAAAGATTGAGGAGAAAAAGGCATAATGAAACGATTATCATTAGATTTTGATAACCATTGTCTTTGTATTATGATGCCGGGGCAAGAGGGTACACAGATCATCCCGGAGCTGAAAAAAGAAGATTTTGAGAGCTTTATTCCGCAGAAATTCAGCGACAAATCTTCTTTTACATGGGATTTTGAAGCTGAGAGTATCAGTGTAAATCAGCCATATAAAGCAATAGATAACTTCATGACCAAGGAATGTTTTGTTCCAGAAGTCGTTGAACCCATGCCGAAGCTCGGAAAGAGGTTTAATGAGTTTATCAAACTGCTGAATATGGAGCCGGTGAACCTGGCTGAAGAGATCCGGAAGGATATGCCGGAGATTGCAAAATTATTTGGATTATAGGAGAACACTTTAATGAGTGATGTTATATTCAAGTTGGGAGAGCTATATTGCGGACCCGGTGGTTTAGCTTGTGGTGCGCTTAGATCTGTCAGCGATGATGGAAAATATAAGATAGTTCATGCGTGGGCGAATGATTATCATGAAGATACCTGCGAGACCTATCGAAAAAATATCTGCCCTAACAATCCAAATTCCGTTTATTGCGGAGACGTTAGGGATTTAGATATTAAGAGTCTTGGGAGCATTGATGCGTTTGCATATGGATTTCCTTGCAATTCGTTTTCAAACGTAGGAGAGCATCAGGGCATAGCAAATGAGAAGTTTGGTCAATTATATTGGTATGGAATAGAAGTATTGAGAGAATATAAGCCTAAATGGTTTATGGCAGAAAATGTTTCTGGCATAAGATCAGCCGGATCTGATGATTTTCAAATCATATTGAATGATATGAGAGAATCTGGATATAAATTAGTTGCTAATTTGTATAAATCCGAACAGTACGGAGTACCACAGACCAGACACAGGGTTATAATTGTTGGCATAAGGGATGATTTGGATGTCACATTTAGGGTTCCGGATCCGGCTGTATATAAAGATGCAGACGTTTCTTCCAGGACAGCCCTTGAAGGTATTACGCTCGATATGCCAAATAGTGAAATAAGAAAATTGAGCGATACTGTGGTAAGAAGATTGTCGTATATCAAGCCAGGGCAGAATGTGTGGCAGGCAGAAGCCGAAGGACGTTTGCCGGATGAATTGAGGATTAAAACAAAAACCAAAATATCACAGATATATCGCAAGTTGGATCCCGATAAACCATCTTATACTATAACAGCAGCTGGTGGTGGTGGAACTTTTGGATATCATTGGACGGATAGGGAACTTTCAAATAGGGAACGAGCGAGAATACAGACTTTTCCTGATGATTATGAATTTGTTGGTAATTATTCATCTGTTAGAAGGCAGATAGGTATGGCGGTGCCGTGTAAGTTGAGCCAAGTGGTAACGACAGCAATATTAAACTCTTTTGCCGGTATTCCATACGCTTACGTGGAGGCGAATTTAAGTGAGTAAATGTAATTATTGGTGGGTTACACGACCAAAAAGAAAGCTGAATCCCGTACCAGAGATATTATCTGTTTTTGCAGAGACTACGCTTGAACATCAATGGGATGCAAGTCGTAATCTGCATATACAGTTTGAAAACAATCTTGAAAGGGCGGGATTAAAAAGAGTTGGCGCACGAAGAGATGGCTCCGGCTCTGGTGGACGAACATATGCTGCATGGCTTAGATCTTTAGGGCTTATCTGTGAGGAAAGCACGACAGTTGAATGACCCGCCAAAAATGGTGCATCGTTCAACCTTACCGCTAAAGATA
>Ga0255345_1004312_pt1 | contig 15679 bp, 10 predicted proteins | sample wastewater_treat_6_FD_192415 | JGI IMG/M metagenome (GOLD analysis project Ga0255345, IMG submission 192415) | Wastewater microbial communities from Lulu Island WWTP, Vancouver, Canada - plant20 | ecosystem: Engineered > WWTP > Wastewater > Unclassified | place: Canada: Vancouver, British... | reverse complement strand
TCATTGGTCCCATTCCGGCGGGACCAGTTCCATCACCTCTTGGCATAGTTTTTTTTCTCCTTATTTTTATTGTTGTCATTTATTCTCTCGCCATAGCCGCACCACACTGTGGACACTTTTGTTCAAAACAGGGCATTCCACGTTGATGCGGCTCTTTGTGCCCACATTGCGGACAAATACATTTACCACTTGGACCAGCGGCTGAACCTCCGCCCATCCGACCAAAGCGCTGACCACCACGCCCTTGACCACGTCCCATTCCACGTCTTTTTCCACTCATAATAAACATCTCCTGGTAATTAGTATGAAAACCACCTTGCCACCGACCTCTTCTACCACAACAACCCGGCATGGCAAAATGATGCCAATCAGGGCGTCCGCTGATCCAGGCTTGAACAACTTCATCCAGCTCGCCAGCTATAAATGGAATCACATCAATACCGTTAGCTACAATCGTATCATATAACGGCCTAGAAATCGCACCGCAAACCAGTGTCTTAACGCCCAGCTCACTCAAGCGTCCTGCTTTTTTAATTGGCAATAGATCAATCGGTAAAATTTCTTCAACCGATCCATTTATCACACTGTTTTCGGCTTCTACGATATGCAGTAATCTTGCCACGTCAAAAACGGGTGCGATGCGATTATTCCAGATAGCAAAGGCGACTTTCATTATTTTCTTTTCCAACTAAACATTTCACTAATGCGAGGTGCATTTTTCGTGCCACAATCCGGATACTGAAATTGTTCCACTACAACAACAATAAATACAATATGTAAAGAATTTCTTGTGCTGGGCTAACTGTACTCGCACAGTAGCCATATTGCAACTCAATCGTAATAGTACAGTAGCGTATACGCTACTTTTTAGGGTGCGATCGACCGTCTTTTCTTGGTAAAGAAAGACCGAGCTTCTTCATGCGGCGGAACAGGGTGGTTTTATGAATACCGAGATCCTTAGCAGCGGCGGTGCGATTAAAATTATGACGGGCTAACGCAGATTGGATGGTTTGAGCCTCAAGGGTCTGGACTGCGGAGCGGATACTTTCAGGTGGCAAATCAGTGACGCGGCGGGCGGTCAGTTCTTCCGGCAGATGCTTCAGTGTAATTTCGCCATCATTGCAGAGCACAAAAGCGCGTTCGATGACGTTTTCCAGTTCACGAATGTTTCCCGGCCAGTCATGCGCCATCAATAACGACAATGCTTCTATACTAACTCCACTTACGGATTTACGCCAAAGCAGATTGAAACGCTCAACCAGTTGTTCTATAATCACGGGGATATCCTCTTTTCGGCGACGCAGGGGCGGCAGGTCAATCCGCACAACATTTACGCGATAGTAGAGGTCTTCGCGGAAGGCGCCTGTCTTGACCATTTCGGTTAAATCCTGATTGGTAGCTACTATGATCCTGACATTAGCAGTTTCAGAGCGGGTAGCGCCGAGCGGTTCATAAATTCGATCCTGCAGAACGCGCAGAAGTTTGACCTGTAGCGCCGGACTGACTTCCCCGATTTCATCGAAGAACAACGTGCCGCCTTTGGCTAAGGCAAAGCGTCCGGGTTTATCTTGAACAGCGCCGGTAAATGCACCTTTTTTATAACCAAATAATTCCGACTCCAACAACTCGTTCGGCAGAGCGGCACAATTGACAGCTATAAAAGGCCCTCGGGAGCGTGGACTTAATTGGTGAATAGTGCGGGCAACCAATTCCTTGCCAGTACCGGTCTCACCGGTTATTAACACGGTGCTAGGGCTGGCGGCGATGGCGGGCAATACCTCGAATATTTTTTGCATTAGTGGACTACGACTGACCAAATCTCCGAAACCCATTTTGTCGCGCAGTTCTTGTCGTAAGGTTTCGATTTCACTAAGATCCCGAAAGGTTTCGGCGCCGCCGATAATTTTTCCGCTTTTATCTTTGAGTACGGCGGTGGAAATACTGATCGGAATCCGCGAGCCGTCGGCTCTGATTATATAGGCAGATTTGCCAATGATCGGTTTTCCAGTCTTAAGGGTTCTTTGCAGAGCGCAATCGGCGCCGCACAAGCTTGATCGAAACACCTCCGAACAGCGTTGACCGATTGCCTCCTTACGCTTCACACCCGTAATTTCTTCCGCCGCGCGATTGAATGAGGTAATGCGCCAGTTTTCATCCACCGTGAAAACGCCATCAGAGATGCTTTCTAGGATATTTTCGATCATTGCGGGTTGAAGTGTCATTTCATTCATATCAAAGTTAAGAAATATTTTAACACGGAACACTCAGAGAACGCGACGGTTATTTAAACAAATCCTCCCTTCTCCAGAGCGTTGCTTTTGTTATTTTCACAAATTGGTTTCAATTTTTATTAAAACTCGATGAGCTCTGCACTCTCTGTGACGAGTTTAAACTTTACGGTCTGCCACCCATTGTCAACGCCATCACAGCTTTAGCGGCGTGCAGGCGGTTTTCGGCTTCGTCATAAATTATCGCCGCCGGTCCATCAATAACCTCGTCGGTGACCTTCTTGCCGCGGTCGGCTGGCAGAGCATGCATTTATTTTACTTATGGGGCGGTTAATTTCATGCGGTGAGCGATGACCTTTTCTTCTTGGCCGCTCAGCGAAGCTACGGAAGCCAGTTCTGCCAGAAAGTAGGCGGTTTGGGAACTGATTGCTCGGGCTTTGAATGGAATTTTATTGCTCACTCCGCATCCTTATAAAAATTATTTCTGAAGAATAGCAGATGATATTCGAGAGCATTTGTCCAGTAATCCCAAGTATGAGCGCCGGGGCGTTCGATATATACATGTGGAATCTTCAGGTCTAGTAATTTTTTATGTAGAAGAAAATTAGTTTGATGCAAAAAATCATCAACTCCGCAATCAATTAAAATTGCCTTATCGTGTCCGACCAAGCGCTCGGCTAAAAATAAAGCCGAATTCGCTTCCCACCTTTGCTGGTTCGTTTCCCAATCTCCGAGGACATCTGTCAGCCCTGCCCGGCGCTCGCCGCTGGACATCGTCATTGCGCCGCTCATACAGCCTGCCCCGGCAAAACGTTCCGGAAATTTAGCTAGTAAGGTGAAAGCACCGTGTCCTCCCATACTCAGTCCACAAAGAAAACGCCCGGTGGAATCAGCTACGCATCGGAAATTTGCATCAATAAAATCAACTACCTCTTTAGCAATGTAAGTCTCATACTGTGAGTCTTTCACAATCGGGCTATTCACATACCAACCGGCATAGCCGCCATCCGGGCAGACAATGATGAAACCGTACTTGTCGGCTAACGGCTTCAAATCCATTTTAGTCGGCCAATCGCGATATGAGCCACTCCAGCCATGTAACAAATATACAACTGGAAAACGATCATTCGATTTGGGATATACATCTGGCAAAACGACTACGGCTTTAGGGTTCTTAGACATAGCCACGCTCGGTATTACCAAAGTATCCAGTTGGGCAGATAAAAGGCTACCAGTCCCGAATAGGAAGACAATTATCCATTTGCAGATAATCGTTGGTATTTTGCTCTTTAAGTTAAGTTTCATCATTGCCTCTCTATTTGATTATCAAATATCTTTATTATTTCGGAAGTCTCCAATAGTTTTCATCGAATTTCAGGATTGAGCTCACGACCAATTGGCTGACTTTCTTTGTTTAAAATAACTCCGGATGGTCGGCGGTGAAAGATGTATTGGCCAAAATAATAAAAATTATTTCCCTCTTGATTACGATTTCGTCGCATTCAGCAATGAGAAAACGCCAAAAATAAGAAGAACGGCTCTACTTAAAAAAAGAACCGCAGACCAAAATCTGCGGCTCTTCATTTATCTATATTGAAAAAACGTTTTACTTCGTTTTTTCTTCGGCAACGGCTTGGGCGGCTGCCAGTCGAGCAATCGGCACTCTGAACGGTGAGCAGGAAACATAATCCATTCCAACTCGATGACAAAATTTGACGGATCTCGGTTCGCCGCCATGTTCACCACAAATACCGATTTCCAGGTTCGGCTTGGTCTTGCGACCACGTTCGATACCAATTTGGATTAATTCGCCAATGCCGACCTGATCTATGGTCTGAAAAGGATCTTCCGGTAGGATTTTCTTCTCGATATAATCCGGCACAAAACTGCCAATATCATCACGCGAAAATCCAAATCCCATCTGAGTAAGATCGTTAGTCCCGAATGAGAAGAAGTCGGTGACCCCGGCGATTTCATTGGCAACTAAGCAGGCACGTGGAATTTCGATCATTGTACCGAATAAATATTTGATTTCTTTCAGGCCGTGCTTTTTGAGTACTTCCTGATAAACTTCATCAGCAATTGCCTTTTGGTGTTCGAGCTCTTTAGTTAAACTGACCACTGGAATCATTATTTCCGGATAAGGTTTTTTGCCTTCTTTCAATAATTCGGCGGCAGCTTCCAAGATTGCTCTAATCTGCATTCGAGAAACTTCCGGATAGGTCACTCCCAGTCGAACACCGCGATGTCCCATCATTGGGTTAGATTCATGCAGTTCAGCGGCACGCTTTTCCAGTTCATCTAAGGAAATATTCAAATCTCTGGCAAGTTTTTCCTGCTTTTCTTTTTCCCGGGGAACAAATTCATGAAGCGGCGGATCGAGCAAACGGATAACCACCGGGTAGCCGTCCATCGCCTCCAGAGTCGCCTTTATATCCTTTTTAACGTAGGGGAAGAGTTCATCAAGAGCCTTTTGGCGCTCATCTAATGTATTAGATACAATCATTTTTCGCAGGGCAAATAGTGGCGCGTCGCTACCTTCGCCGTAGAACATATGTTCCGTGCGAAATAGCCCGATTCCTTCTGCGCCGAATTGACGAGCACGTTTAGCATCGGCTGGAGTATCGGCGTTTGTACGGATAGCCAGACGGCTGACAGAATCACAGACTTTAAGAAATTTTACCAGATCAGGATTTTCGGTAGCGTCAATCATCGGTAGAGTTCCGGCATATACATAACCCTTAGTCCCATTCAGAGTAATAAAATCGCCTTCCTTAAAAACGCGGTCACCGATTTTCATTACTTTTTTCTGATAATCTATATGAATGGCACTGCAACCGACGATACAACATTTGCCCCATCCGCGAGCAACAAGCGCCGCATGGCTGGTCATACCACCGCGAGCAGTTAAAATTGCTTGTGAGGCGCGCATACCGTCCACGTCTTCAGGGTTGGTTTCCTCGCGTACCAAAATTACTTTTTTGCCTGCTTTGGCCCATTCGACGGCATCGGCTGAAGAGAATACAATTTGACCAGTGGCGGCACCGGGACCAGCCGGCAAACCTTTGGCAAGCGGTTCTATTTTTTTCTCGTGTTTCGGATCAATAATAGGATACAGTAATTCATCGAGTTGAGAAGGCGAAACTCGCAAGACCGCTTCTTCTCTGGTGATGAGTTTTTCATTCAACATATCTAATGCCATCCGTACAGCGGCGGGACCATTGCGCTTGCCGATGCGGCATTGGAGCATAAAAAGGCGCCCCTTTTCAATGGTGAATTCGATGTCTTGCATATCGCGGTAGTGTTTTTCAAGGCGATTCCGGTATTCTACGAGCTCTTTATAAATAGCCGGCATATATTCTTCCAGAGTCACAAGGTCTTTATTATGTTCAGAAGCCGAATATTTATTTATTGGTGCTGGGGTGCGAATGCCGGCGACAACATCTTCGCCCTGAGCATTTATTAAATATTCTCCATAAAATTGGTTTTCTCCATTTCCTGGGTTACGGCTAAAAGCTACGCCTGTGGCACAGTCGTCCCCCATATTACCAAAGACCATTGCCTGGACAGTCACAGCGGTGCCCCAATCGTCCGGAATACCTTCAATACGACGATAGGCAACCGCCCGTTTGCCGTTCCAGGAAGCAAACACGGCTCCGATACCACCCCATAACTGTTCATACGGATCGTCCGGAAAATCTTTACCAAGCACTTTCTTAACCTGTTCTTTAAACACCCGACATAGCTCTTTCAGATCATCGGCGGTAAGATCAGTGTCATTAGTGTAATTTTTTGCCTTTTTAAAATCGTCCATAATTTTTTCTAGCTGACGACGAATTCCCTCATCGTCTTTCGGCTCGATCCCGGCGGCTTTTTCCATAACTACATCGGAATACATCATAATCAAACGGCGATAGGCATCGTAAACGAAGCGTTCATTGCCGCCGCTTTGCTTGATTAAGCCGGGTATGGTTTTTTCGGTTAAACCAATGTTCAAAACGGTTTCCATCATGCCGGGCATAGATTTGCGAGCGCCGGAGCGGACCGATACCAGTAAGGGATTATCTGGGTCACCGAATTTACGGCCCATGATTTTTTCCACTTTGGCTAGAGCCGCTTCGACTTGCTCCTTCAGTTCCGCCGGATACTTGCGATTATGTTGATAATAATAGGTGCAGACTTCGGTTGTGATTGTAAAACCGGGCGGCACCGGTAAGCGCAGATCGGGATGACCAGCCATTTCAGCCAAGTTAGCGCCTTTTCCTCCCAACAATTCCTTCATACTTTCATTTCCATCGGCTTTACCACCGCCGAAAAAGTAGACATATTTAGGGGTTTTAGATTTTTGAGTTGTCATTTTTTTACCTCTTCATGTTATTCTATTAACTGTAAAAAACTAGCGCTAAGTTTACGCCGAATTGACTTTTTTTTCAAGTTTTAGTTATACCGAGTAGATTAATCTTCAGAATAATGAGCCGGTAATTGATTGATCAGGGTAGAAAACAGCGCTGAATTTTTAGATTTTTATCCGCTCAGCTCGAATTAATAAAGGAAAAAGATGTCTTGCTAATCTGATCGGAAAACCTCGACGGTTCCTTACAACGCCAATTTCTCCCGGAGTACCTTGACAATATTCTCTTTGGGAAGACGGATCTGCTCGAGTGTATCGCGATCGCGCAATGTTACACTGCCGTCTTGTAAAGTCTGCGAATCCACGGTAATTCCAAATGGCGTCCCGGCTTCATCCTGGCGCCGATAGCGTCGTCCGATGGAACCGGCTTGGTCATAAAAAGCCGCAAACTGTTTTTTTACATCGTTAAAAATAGCTTCCGCGATTTCCGGCATTCCATCACGATTGACGAGCGGTAGGATAGCGACTTTGGTCGGAGCTATTTTCGGATCAAGTCGCAGAACGACGCGGTCATGCTCAGCATCTTCCCAGTAAGCATCACACAAAACCGTTAGAATGGTGCGATCTACGCCAGCTGAACTTTCGACAACAGCTGGTACGATATGCGTGTTCGTTTCGCTATCAAAATAAGTCAGCTTCTTGCCGCTGGCTTTCATGTGTTGCTCAAGGTCGAAAGTTTGCCGATCGGCGATGCCTTCCAGTTCCGACCAGCCGAAGGGAAATTTATATTCAACATCAGTACAGGCTTTGGCATAATGGGCTATTTCTTCTTTTTCGTGCGGACGCCGGCGCAAATTTTCCGTGCGGACGCCGAGTTTTTTATACCAGTTAAAGCGTTCATTGACCCAATACTCGTACCAGCGCCCGCTCTCTTCCGGTTTGACAAAAAATTCCATTTCCATTTGTTCAAATTCACGGGAGCGAAAAATGAAATTGCCGGTCGTGATTTCATTGCGAAAAGCCTTTCCGATCTGACCGACACCAAACGGTAGTTTGACACGCGTAGTGGAAATGACATTATCGAAATTGACAAAAATGCCCTGCGCCGTTTCCGGCCGTAAATAGACTTCGGAAGCAGAATCTTCCGATGGACCAAAGTGGGTTTTGAACATTAAATTGAATTGGCGGGCAGGTGATAGTTCCGAACTGCGGCAGTTCGGACAGGCGATTTTTTCCAATTTGACTGTTTTCTGGCCGCCGCAATGGGGACAGTCGGAATCGCGATAATGCGCTATTTCGCGAGCGTATAAATCGGGAAAATGCGCCGCGAATTCCTTTTTTACTTCAATTAAACCATCATTGACGCAAAAATTAAAGTTACAATTGGAGCATTTAAAATAGGCTGGAGCTTTATCCTCCCGGAAACGCGCCTGACATTTCTTGCAATCAATTAGTGGGTCATGAAAATTGGCGACGTGCCCAGAGGCTTCCCAGACTTTGGGGTGCATCAATATAGCGGCGTCCATACCAACGATATTTTCCCGACTGGTGACCATATCATGCCACCACAAATCCTTGATATGACGCTTAAGTTCGACACCGAGCGGGCCATAATCCCAGGTACTGCTCAGCCCGCCGTAAATATCGCTGGATTGAAAGATGATGCCGCGCCGTTTACATAGCGAGACTAATTTATCCATTTGTTCGTTACTAACTTGTTTTCCCATCTTTTTCCTAATTTTCACATTTCAATATTTAATTTACAAATAGTTCAGGAGGAAATTTCTAATTAAGCAACATGTGATTTTTCACTCGTCCGCTGTTTCAGTTTTGCATTTTGGGCAAATCAGCAGAACACTGCCATCGCGTTTAATCTTGCGTTCCAGAAATTGGCTATCGCAGTTCTGGCAGGGGCGAGCCACCGGTTCATTCCAGGTAGCGAACTTGCAGTTCGGGTAGCGATTACACCCGTAAAATATTTTGCCTTTTTTGGTGCGCTTTTGAACGATTTGCCCGTCGCAATCTGGTTCCGGGCATTTGATGTTCAAAGTGAATGGTTCGGTCGTTTTACATTTAGGATATTTGGTGCAAGCCCAAAATTTGCCGAAACGCCCATCTTTGATCGTCATCGGACTGCCGCAGTTGGGGCAGGTTTTGGATTCGGTCGGCGCAACCGGCGCGGTATTTAACGGCCGGGTGTTTTTACATTCGGGAAAAGCCGAGCAGGCCAGAAAGCGCCCATTGCGACTCCATTTGATGACCATCGGAGCGCCGCAGATCTCGCATTTTTCATTAGTTTTTTCCTGGAGGCCGGTTTTGATTTCGCGGCGCTGGGCTTGGAGCTCTTCGAGCGATTTATGAAAAGGCTGATAGAATTCGCTGATGACCTTTTGCCATTCTTTACGATTGCCTTCAATGTCATCCAGTTCGGCTTCCATTCGAGCGGTGAACTTGACATTGAAAATATCAGGCATTCCTTCCACTAGTAATTTATTGACTGTTTTACCGAGATCGGTTGGCACCAGATAGCCACCTTTACGTTCAACGTATTTACGGGTAATAATTGTCGAAACGATGGTGGCATAAGTGCTGGGGCGACCGATACCGAGATTATCTAACTCCTTGATAAGCGTACCTTCGGTAAAGCGGGGCGGCGGTTCGGTAAATTTTTGCTCCGGTTGGAGCTCTAACAAGGTGAGCCGGTCGTCTTTTTGTATATTGATTGGCAGAGCAATTTTTTTCTCGTCCTCGGCTTTTTCCTCGCGCCAGGCACGCAGATAGCCGTCAAAAATCAAATCACTGCCAGTAGCGCGAAAAAGGTAATTATCGGCTGTCACATCTATAATTTTTTGTTTGTAAACGGCTGAAGACATCTGACAGGCGGCGAAGCGATTCCAAATTAGAGTATAAAGCTTTTTCTGCTCGGGCGAAAGGTAGGGAGCAACGACTTCGGGCGTGTATTCAAAATGCGTGGGGCGAATTCCTTCGTGCGCGTCTTGCACGTTTCTTTTAGTAGTTTTAAAATGGCGCGGATTAGGTGGAAGAAACTTTGAGCCATAATGTTTTTCGATATATTCACGGATACCGGTGATAGCTTCCTTGGAAATGCGTACCGAATCAGTGCGCATGTAGGTTATCAAGCCGACCGGCTCGCCACCAATTTCGACACCTTCGTAAAGATTCTGGGCGATGCGCATAGTTTTTTCCGGCGAGAAGCGAAAACGGCGCGTGGCTTCCTGTTGCAGGGTGCTGGTCGTGAAAGGTGGCGCGGGTGATTTGGTAACTTCTTTCTCTTCGATATTGCTGACTTGATAGGTAGCATTTTTCAGAATCGCTAAATGCTTGTTGGCGTCGGAGGTGTTCGAAATAGCAGTTTTTTTATTGTCAATTTTAATGAGCTTGGCAGAAAATTTTTCGTTTTGGGGTGTCTGGAGCAGTGCCGTTATTTCCCAGTATTCAAGAGGAATGAACTGCTCGATTTCGACTTCGCGTTCACAAATGATACGCACCGCGACGGACTGCACGCGACCGGCGCTCAATCCACTATAAAGTGTGCGCCATAGAAAAGGGCTGACTTGATAGCCGACCAGCCGATCGAGGACCCGCCGGGCTTGTTGAGCATTCACCAGGCTCATATCTATCTGGCGCGGATGGCTAAGTCCGTAACGAATACCACTTTCGGTTATTTCATTGAAAAGAACTCGTTGAACGCGATCGGATGGAACGTCAATAACATTGGCTATATGCCAGGCAATCGCTTCACCTTCGCGGTCTGGATCAGGGGCTAAATAAACACGTTGAGCAGATTGAGCGGACTCTTTCAGATTACTTATAATTTTAGATTTACCTTTGATTGTAACGTATTTCGGTTTGAAATCGTGTTGAAGATCAACACCGAGTTCTTTCTCCGGTAAATCTTTGATGTGACCAACCGAAGCCATGACTTTAAAATTGTTACCGAGGTATTTTTTGATAGTCTTGGCTTTAGATGGCGATTCGACGATTAATAATTCCATATCACTTTACGTTCCTTAAGGCGGGGTAAATTACAAATACTGATCAGAATTCCAAGCATTTTTAAAATAAAACTTGTTCATTTCAAAAATACTCACTGATATTAAGACTTCCACTAATTTTAAGAAAAATACCCGCGCTTTCTGATTATCAGATTAGTTTTCGCCTCATCATCCAATTTTGTTGAATCACGAAAAAAAAGATGTTTATTACCATCGCTGAAAGTAATAATAGTGAATTCAGAAATACCGAATCCTGTTTTAGGAAAAGGCTAAAATATGAACGCACAAAAACTGACCTGCACGTTTTAAGATAGGGAAGCACAATAGATTTTAATAATTTTTAAAAAAATGTAATTTAATATCCAGTTAAAGTAATATCATTCTGATTATCAGCATATTAGCAGATAAGTTCGGGAAATATTAGGGGATACCCTGGGCTTGGTGTATTGACATTCTGATGATAAATAACTTAAATTTCACAGCTTTTTTAAAATAATTGATCATTTTATAAAATTAATCTGGGCTTACTAACCTCCTGCGGGAGTGATATAGATGGTGAGTGTAGCTCAGTATGGTAGAGCGACAGGTTGTGGCCCTGTTGGCCGCGGGTTCAAGTCCCGTCACTCACCCGCTCTTTTTAATGGCGCTATCGTCTAGTGGTTAGGACACCACGCTTTCAATGTGGTAACCGGAGTTCAATTCTCCGTAGCGCTACCAATCTTTCCAAGTCTTTTCTTTAGCCTTTAATTCTTTTTAACTGCGCTATCGTCTACCTGCCTATTGGTCATGCGACCATTAGTCGGGCAGGGTGGTTAGGACACCACGCTTTCAATAGTAATAATCAAATAGTCGATTAATTGAGTGCTTTTACAAACTTTATGTTTTTTCGCGTGATTTATTTGTTGAAATTGATATAAAAAGAACGTATAATTTTACGGAATGAAATATAATAGATTATTGATTCACAACTATCCCAGACTATAGTCATTATGCGATTGACTAAAAATCAACAAAATGCACTTCGAGTAGCCCGTTTAATCTCGGTAATTCTGCATCCACTCGTCATAGCGCCGCTGACCTATGCTTTGATTATTGCGCATACTTCCGAAATCAATCGAACTCAAAAATTGCTATATTTAGGGTTAGTGCTTATCGCCATCATTTTTATCCCACTCATTTCTGTCCTATACCTAAAAAAAAGAGGGAAGACGACCAGCCTGGACGTTCCTGAAAGAGATAAACGGATTAGTCCATTTTTAGTTTGTATCGCAGGTTATTTTATTGTATGGATTTTGTTAAAAGTGTCTGGGGCACCGCGCCCTATTTCTTTACTAATGTGGTGCTATGGATTTAATTCAATTATTGCCACTATTATCACCAAATACTGGAAAATAAGTGTGCATGGTATGGCATTGGGCGGTCCTATAGCGGCTTTAGGCTTTGTAATTTCACCGACTTTTTACTGGGGTATTTTGATCGCTCCATTGATCGTCTATTCGCGAGTGAAGTTGAAGGCTCACACTATAGCTCAAGTAATTACGGGTTTTCTATTAGGATTTTTATTAACTTTAATCCAATTCGAGATTTTTTTATGAAAATCATTGACGTTTTGGCAATTATTCTCGGCGGGGGCAAAGGCACACGGCTTTATCCTTTAACCAAATATCGAGCCAAGCCGGCTGTTCCTTTCGGTGGCAAATTCCGCATTATTGATGTACCAATTAGCAATTGCCTCAATAGCGGAATCAATAAAATCTACATTCTTACCCAATTCAATACTCATTCGCTTCATCGTCATATTTACAGCACTTACAGCTTAGGTCCCTTTAGTAATGGTTTTGTTGATATTTTGGCGGCGCAACAGACTATGGAAAACACTGACTGGTATCAGGGAACTGCTGATGCTGTTCGGAAAAACCTTCCTTTCATCAATGAAATCAAAGCCGCCTATACTATGATTCTTTCTGGTGACCACCTCTACCGTATGGATTACCGTTTGTTTCTGGAACATCATATCAAGAATAAGGCGGAAATTACGGTAGCGGTCAAGCCGGTTTCACGACAAGATGCCGGACATTTCGGCATTTTGCAGACCGATGAAAAATGTCGTATAGTTCAATTTGTGGAAAAACCCAATTCGGAGCTTCTTGATAAGTTAAAATCTCCCGGCTTACCAGACGAGACGCCCTTTTTAGCTTCGATGGGCATCTATATTTTTGCCACGGAAACCCTTCATAAAATTCTCGAACAAAATCCGAGCGACGATTTCGGTAAAAATATCATACCCGCTTCAATTCCTACGCTTAATGTCTGTGCCTATCAATTTGATGACTATTGGCGGGATATTGGTACCATTGAATCGTTTTTTACCGCCAATCTTGAACTTGCCAGATTCCAACCGCCTTTTTCTTTATACGATGAACACGCTCCTATTTATACTCATGCCCGCTCCTTACCGGCTTCCCGATTAGAGAATTGTGTACTGACCCAAACTCTGCTGGCAGACGGCTGTCATATTGGTGAGAGCAAGATTAGTGAATCTGTTGTCGGTATTAGAACGATTATCCAAAAAGGTACCACCATTGAGAAATGCGTCATTATGGGAGCTGATTACTTCGAACAGGTTCAGCCAGAAGGTTCGCCTCAATTAGGAATTGGCCAAAATTGTGTAATTAAAAACGCTATAATTGACAAGAATGCCCGCATCGGTAACAATGTCCAGATTGTAAATCGAAATCAACTAAAAGAATATGAGAGTGAGCTCTACTCGATCCGGGATGAGATTGTCGTTATTCCTAAAAACACTACAATCCCGGAGGGAATGATAATTTAACAGGAATCCGTAATGTATAAGAATTACGATCCCCAACAGATGCCTCTTTTCCCCGATTTATTCGAAGACATTTATCTGCCGCCGATTACCACCCTGCCCGAATTCAACCAGGAAATTGACAACTTCATTAAATTAGCCGATTTTGGCGCTTTGATTGATTTGACTTTTCAAGGATTGGACAAATCATATTCGCTCCGACTCGCTGACTTCGCGATTCCAGCTCAAATGATTCGCGATGATGCTCGTCCAGAATCGCCAATCTTTAACCTTTTCCCTCCCGAACATCATCGTCGACTTCAGCGCTTTCGCTATGAAATTAAAGCCTTTTTCAATAATCAAAACAGTATCAAGACGCCCAACGGCTACTTTTTACTTCGCAGTCATTTTCAACAGTGGGAAAATTATCGAGGTCAATTTTATCAAAAGATAGTGAATTACCTTCAGAATGATATTGGGCCGCGCCGTTACCGCAATTTTTTTGAAACCTGCTTCAAATCCGGGCTGGAGTGGTTGAATGCTCAACTGCGTCCGATTCATCCTTACCAGGTCCAATTCACAGACCTACAGGAGATCAGCCGGCGGCGTAAATCATTACAGAGCACCAGAACTACTTTAGCGCAGTTGGTACCTGAAGATCCTGAATACCTTCTAAATTGCATCACGGTAAAAACTTTGCATATTCCGCTGACGCTCGTTCAATTTATCAAAGGAGTTGCCATCAACTCGACTTTTAAGACAATTCATCTAAATTATCTGAAAGACGTCAAAATCGAGACTCTACGCGACGTAAAACATCTCCTGGAATCTATTTCACGTCAATCGGACCAATGAACAATTTTTCACCAGATAATTGCCAGACAGCCGACGAAATGGTCGCCGAACAAATTTTAGCCCGTAATATTAGAGACCCGGAATTATTGGAGGCTTTTCGACAGGTACCGCGTCACCTCTTTGTTGATGACACTCAACGAACGCTGGCCTATAGTGACCAGCCCCTGCCAATTGGATACGGTCAGACTATTTCTCAGCCTTATGTGGTAGCCTTTATGATTGCCGCTTTGCAAATTGATAAATCAGCCTGGGTACTGGAAATCGGCACCGGCAGTGGCTACGAAACAGCAATTCTAGCCCAATTAGCCGGCAATGTATTCACCATTGAGCGCATCGGTGAACTTTCTCAGCGCGCTCAAAAAGTACTGTCCCAGATCGGCATCCATAACGTAGAATTCCGAATCGGAAATGGCTGTCTTGGCTGGCCAGAAAAAGCTCCATTTAGTCATATAATCGTCACCGCCGCCAGTCCCGAAATACCACCGGCATTAGTTGACCAGCTGGCATTGGGCGGAAGGCTGGTGATTCCTCTCGGAAGTTCCTGCGGCGGTCAGGAATTGACTTTAATCGAAAAAACACCGCTGGGATTGAACAGCCAGAAGATTCTGCCGGTCAGATTTGTTCCGTTGATATGGGATTCCAGTAACACAAAACCATTCATAAAATAACTGTCGAAAATGAAAGATTGGGATCAGAATTTGTTCGAAGAATTCGTCAGCCAGATTGAGGCAGTCTCACGTGGCGAATATAACGATGAATCCTTTAAGAAATTTATGCGAATCGGCGTACCGAATTCCTTGCGCCAATTGGCAACGATACTCGACAATCTACTTCGGAGGTTTGAGACTCGCGAGTTACACCTAAAAGAGGCTATCGAAGAGCTTAAATCGGCCCGCTCGGATTTGCAGGATTTAAATACTCTGCTGGATAGCCGCGTTCGGGAACGCACTCAAGCCTTAGAAGAAGCCAATCGCCGACTAGAAGCGCTCTCGACTACCGATGCTCTAACCGGTATTTATAACCGCCGCTACTTCGACCAGGAATTAGTTCGAGAAACTGCTCGCAGTATACGCTACAATTCACCGTTGAGCCTACTGATGCTTGATATTGATCTCTTCAAAATTGTCAATGACATTCACGGACATCTCTTCGGTGATGAGGTTTTAAAAACATTGGGTCAGATTTTGTTGACCTGTTTACGTAAAAATGACTTTTGTGCCCGTTATGGCGGAGAGGAATTTGCCGTCCTATTGCCGGAGACGGGAGAAAAGGAAGCTTTCTTAGTAGCTGAAAAAATCCGTACGATCGTCGCCAAAAGGAAAATTTATTTTGAACAGGCTGTTGTCAGTATTACAATTTCCATCGGTATCGCTCAGTTTAATCCCGCTGGGATGATTGATGAAACCCAATTGGTTGATGC
>Ga0255345_1004304_pt1 | contig 15696 bp, 14 predicted proteins | sample wastewater_treat_6_FD_192415 | JGI IMG/M metagenome (GOLD analysis project Ga0255345, IMG submission 192415) | Wastewater microbial communities from Lulu Island WWTP, Vancouver, Canada - plant20 | ecosystem: Engineered > WWTP > Wastewater > Unclassified | place: Canada: Vancouver, British... | reverse complement strand
CTTATTTTTAGGGCTGGCTGTTGCTGTCAATGGTTTTTTGAGGGAAAGATAGAGAAATGGTGATTGCTTTAATGAAAAATTGAGAATGGAAAATTATAAATCCTTTCTAATATATATCTGTGTTATCTGTGTAATCTGTGAGAGAGAAAATTACACAAATCCTGCTCCTCCTAAGCCCATTATCAATTGAAATCTATATGATATGCATAATTCGTGAAAGATATACATTGTTATTGACACAATTTCCCCGTAATTTATCCTGCCAAAAAGATGAAATGAGGTTAAAAAATGCAGAAATATCAAATTGTCATAATCCTGATAACTGCCCTCTTATTTTCGGCTTGCTGCCACCATAAAACCAAAGAGATCACTCCGGAAACTGAAAACTTTAATTATACCGGCAGTAAATTTCACAACAATTATATTTGGGGCGGAGCAATGAATCTTGCCTGGAATGAACTGATAGAAAGTTTTACAAGTGAACCCATTGAACTTGATACTAAAGATGAATCCGCACTTAAAACACTGTATTGCTTAAATAATCCCGTTTTTTCTAAAGCCGATATAGATGCTGCAAGTTATTATGTGAAAAGCGGATACGGTCAAAAAACAGTTAATCTTATCAATTATGAATGCAGGGCAAAATTTCCTGACAAAACCATACCAGATTTGCAGTTAAAATTAGGTGACAGAGATATTATCTCTTATGCCTATTTTCTTAAACAAATTGAATATGCAATCGCTTTCCAAAAGCAGGAATTGAATTTTATGGATCAAAAAATTAATGGTTTTACTTCCGGTGCTGAAAGCTATTCCAATGTTTATATTTTGGCTTATGAAAATGACGATAAGTTCTTGCTCGCTTTGAAATTAAAAGATAACCAAGACCAGATTTTTCTGGCTAAGGGATTTCCAATGGATAAACCCGATGAGGTCTTAAAAATGCTGAAAACAAAGGCACCAGCTCAAGAAAAAGCAGATTTTATGCCTGGAACTGTAATGAACCGGAAAGATATTTTTCAGGCACCGATTTTACACCTAAATTATGAACGCGAGTATAAAGAAATGCTAAATAAAAAGGTTACAAACAAAAAACTTGACGGTTACCAAATTGCTCTAATGCAGGAAATTATCAAATTTGATATGGACGAAAAAGGTGCCCGCGTTGAAAATGAAGCTATCATAGGAATGATAACTTCCATAAATCCTGATGCTTATAAACCCAAAAATCTGATCTTAGATAAGCCCTATTGGGTGATTATGAAACGGGCTAATTCCAATAATCCCTATTTTATTCTGGGAGTTGGTGATACAAAATTGATGCAAGCATCCGATTGAAAAAAGGTTAAGCTAAATCCTATTTAACCATTAGAGTGAATAATTCTCTTTTGTCAAACTTGATAAAGTCCGCTGGAATATAAGCTTATGTTTGATACTGCGTAAATATTTTTAATCTTATACAGATGTCTACTTTCGCAAGAATAACAAAGGACTTTTCATTCCAGAAATAATATAATTACATTGATATGCTTTTCTGTTTTGCCGAAGCGAAATTCGGCAACCTAATTATTCTGCCAAATTGGAATTTGGCAACGCGGAATTAAAATATGAAAGACCTGATTATAAACGCATTTGAAAGCGCTCTCAGGCAACTAAATACACTGCCTGAACTAAAAAAGGACTTGGAAAAAAGACCTCTTTCCCCTCCTGTAAAAATTTTAGCCATCGGAAAAAGTGCTTTTCCAATGGCTAAGGTGTGTGTAGATATATTAAAAAATAGGGAAATAAATTATTCCGGCTATCTGCTTACAAAATATGGAAATGTATCCGGAATAATACCCAATTTAATAGTTAGAGAAGCAAGCCATCCCATTCCTGATATCAATACTATCAAATATAGCCGGGAGATTCTTTCCTGGCTACAGGAACTTCATGCAAATGAAGAACTTATAATCCTGCTTAGTGGAGGAGGAAGTTCTCTATTTGAAGTGCCAATTAACGGTTTTACTTTAGAGGATTTGATTGCTTTTAATAAGAACCTGCTGCAAAGTGGCTTAAATATCAAAGAAATGAATTATGAACGCGCTAAAAAGTCCAAAGTCAAAGCCGGAAAGGCACTTAACTATATAAAAGCTATGAAAATATATTGTTATGCTCTTTCCGATGTCCCGGATAATGAACCTGAAATTATTGCTTCCGGCTGTTTTTTCCCTGCTAATTCCCAAAAAATTGAAGATAATTATTATCAGGCAAAATTGAAAAAGGGCAAGCAGGAACTTTACTATTCTATTATAGGCGATAACTTCTCTCTTCGCTATCAGTTAGCTAAAGAACTTCCTCCCCCCGTTTATGTTCAGCCCCGATATTTTTCTGAAAATGTAGAAAATGTAGCAGAATTTATTGCTGATTTTGCTTTTTCCACAGACAAAAAAGGGATGTATATCTTTGGCGGAGAAGCACCTGTGAAAGTTACCGGAAATGGAATTGGAGGACGTTGCACACATCTTGCCCTTTTGCTGGCAAAAAAAATCGCCGGCAAAAAGCATATTACTTTTTATGCTCTTGCCAGCGATGGAAATGATAATTTGGAAAATGTATCAGGTGCCTGCGTTAATCAAAATACACTTAACCAACTGCAAGCTAAGGGAATAGACATCTCTTCAGTTATTGCCAAATGTGATTCTTATTCAGCCCTGAAAACTATCAATGCTGTCGTTCCCGCTTTTCAAAATCCCCTTAATTTAAATGATATCTACCTCCTGCAATTGTATTAATCTCACGCCGATTACGCTGATTTCGCAGATTTTATTATTTAAGGTCTGGATGATTTTTGTCATTGGCTATTCTTATGATATTGTCTTTGATGGAATCAGTATTGAAGTTAATTAAAAAGCCCAGAGGTTTCTTTGCTAATTTCAAGTATGTTATTAGCTGCTTATGATGAACAGGTAATAATGTTTCTACCGATTTCAATTCCATTATCACTTGTTCATTTACCAAATAAGTCCAGAAGATATTGAATATTATTTCTTGAAAGAAAAGCCACTTGTCATTCCTGCGAAAGTAGGAATCCATATAAGTTTAGTAATGTATTTATGTCTTTTTCAAGATAAATATAGTATAAGACCAAGATCAAAACCTTTATAAAGAACTTCTATAGGAACTTGGTTTTGAACTTGTAACTCCTTATTCTGCAATTCAATAATAAGAGCTTGTTCATAAACTTTTTCCAGTAATCCGGGTCCCAGTTCATTATATACATCAAAAACAGCACCCCTAATTTGATAGCTTATCTCGTTCAAATTCATTATATTATAAATCTTTAATCTGCGTTATCTGCGAAATCTGCGTGCAACCCACTTAAAGCTGATTTCGCAGATTTTATTATTTAAGGTCTGGATGATTTTTGTCATTGGCTATTCTTATGATATTGTCTTTGATGGAATCAGTATTGAAGTTAATTAAAAAGCCCAGAGGTTTCTTTGCTAATTTTAAATATGTTATTAGCTGCTTATGATGAACAGGTAATAATGTTTCTACGGATTTCAATTCTATTACCACTTGTTCATTTACCAATAAATCCAACCGATATTGAAGATCAAGATCAAAACCTTTATAAAGAACTTCTATAGGAACTTGGTTTTGAACTTGTAACTCCTTATTCTGCAATTCAATAATAAGAGCTTGTTCGTAAACATTTTCCAGTAATCCGGGTCCCAGTTCATTATATACATCAAAAACAGCACCCCTAATTTGATAGCTTATCTCGTTCAAATTCATTATATTATAAATCTTTAATCTGCGTTATCTGCGAAATCTGCGTGCAACCCACTTAAAGCTGATTTCGCAGATTTTATTATTTAAGGTCTGGATGATTTTTGTCATTGGCTATTCTTATGATATTGTCTTTGATGGAATCAGTATTGAAGTTAATTAAAAAGCCCAGAGGTTTCTTTGCTAATTTCAAGTATGTTATTAGCTGCTTATGATGAACAGGTAATAATGTTTCTACCGATTTCAATTCCATTATCACTTGTTCATTTACCAAATAAGTCCAGAAGATATTGAATATTATTTCTTGAAAGAAAAGCCACTTGTCATTCCTGCGAAAGTAGGAATCCATATAAGTTTAGTAATGTATTTATGTCTTTTTCAAGATAAATATAGTATAAGACCAAGATCAAAACCTTTATAAAGAACTTCTATAGGAACTTGGTTTTGAACTTGTAACTCCTTATTCTGCAATTCAATAATAAGAGCTTGTTCATAAACTTTTTCCAGTAATCCGGGTCCCAGTTCATTATATACATCAAAAACAGCACCCCTAATTTGATAGCTTATCTCATTCAAATTCATTATATTATAATTCTTTAATCTGCGTTATCTGCGAAATCTGCGTGAAATATTATTGCAGTATTGTCATTTTTCTAATGTAATTCCTTTCCCCACATCGCATTATGACAGTATAAATCCCTGAACTACATTCCTTTCCTTTTTCATCACACCCATTCCAAAGATATTTGTAATTCCCTTTTCCGCTATGTTCCAATATCTTTCCCCAAACCTTCTGCCCCTTTATATTATAAATAGCCAATTCCATTAAACCGGCATTATCCATATCATAACTGATAGTGGTGCAGGGATTAAAAGGATTGGGAAAAATACTCGTTATTCCTTCCCGCAAAGGAATTTCAGCTCCTGAAACAGTTACCGGCAACTCATACTTGCAAATTGAAGGACCAAATAACTTTTCCTTCCCGTTATAATCAATACATTGCAGCCAATAATGATAATTACCTGCCTCGTTTATTGTTTCATCGGTATAAATATACAATTGCAAAGAAGTATTATTCGTTGCTTCAATTAAAGGTGAAACCAATTCTGCATTTGTAACATCATCTACATCGTTTCTATAAATATAATACCCCAAAAGATTTGTTTCCGATTGCGTTACCCACATAAGTTGAATCCTATTCCGATAATCTAATTCTGCCCTAAAATTGGACAGCTCTACCGGCAAAGTATCTTCCGCAGTAGTTATTTGAATAGTATTTCCTGTTGTATTATACATAGTTGCAAATCCGGAACCGTTAACTTCAAATACCTTTGCATAATAGGTCGTAGAAGATGATAAACCGGAAACAGTTACAGAATTTCCAGTGCCATTATAAACAACCTGCTGACCTTTACTGCCAAAAACAGAATTCGCCTCCGGATCTGTTCCATCCTCAGGAGCTATAATATTGCTATTTGTGCTTAAAATAACAATTCTTTTATTACCATTACCAGGGGTCCAGGTTAGCTCAATTGAATTTGAGGAACAATTTTGATTGCTAAAAAATGACGCTTGATTAGAGGGACTTGAATAAAGCGCTTTGGAATAAACAATGTTATCTACAAAGCAATTAGCCACATTATTGTTACTGCCAGCACCATAAAACATAAAAGAATTTATAACCTTATTGTCAGCAATATTTGCCTTTTTTAAACTATATTTTACCCCATTAATCCATAAATGCATATAATTTTGGTTAAGGGTGTTAGAAGTTCCATTTTTATAATAAGATTTATTAAATTCTGTATTATTCCCCCAAATCTCTATTAAATAATTTGTCCCTTGGCTTATTGGATTGCCACTTAATGTTCCAATACTGGAAAGACCCCAATGATATTGTGTTATTATAGAGCCGGATTCCCCAAAAGTAAATGATAGTATTGTGAAAGAATAATCTCTGTTATAGCCCGAATCACTTGAGAAATTACTATTACCATTATTACCCATAACAAAATAAAAAGTTCCTGAATTAGCTGTATTCCCTCCTTCAAAATCACCAAGAAGAAGATTAAATCTTATATAGAATAGATTAGTACCTTCATAATTATATATTGATGCCTTAGTACTATTACCAGTATTTGATGCTACAATTCTTAATTCGGAACCTGATCCAAAATCTGCTATACCAGGATTTTCCAGATTGATACTGCCACTACTACCTACTCTAATAAAATCTTCACCTGATAGAGGTTGAGGTAAAAAATTAAAAGAACCATGTTCAGGGTTAGAATAGGATTTTATATCGGTGCCAAAATCATAAATCCAAGGTTGAGCAAAAAGAATACCTACTACCAATAAAAGCCCAAACACAATTACTACTATCTTTTTCATACTTCCCTTCAATATTTATTGCTATCCTGCAATCTCTATCAATATTATTTGCATTCACTATTTATAATCCATAACGACTCTGTCAAGCAAAATTTTCTCCTATTCGTGTAAATGTTACTATCCTTGCTTTTGCAATAGGTTGGAATTATCCACGAAACCAATAAAGCCAAAAAAAACAAGGATTTTAAGGTTAGGATTTATGGAACGAGGATTTAAGGGTTAGGATTTATGAAACGAGGATTTTAGGATTTTAGGATTTAGAGGAAAAAATATAAGAAAGAATACTAATATAGATCTTAAGAATATTTCATTTAAAGCAAAAAACCTAAATAACTCCAATTCAATTCCAATCCTCAATATCCTGTTCATCCCAGACCTATTATCAAATAATAACCCTATCCTAATTTTTTATCTGCGTAATCTGCGAAATCTGCGTGAAACCCTAATTTGAACGTGCTCCCTTAATTACAATATTCCACACACTTTTCCAGAAATACACCCAGTCCGTCTTAAACGGTTTTTCCATTTTTTTCATTATATATCTTCTTTCCGATTCCACAATTTCTTCAAAGCTTTTAGGCATATCTGCATAGAAAGGAGGAATCAAGCCCGGTTTCAGTTTTATCCTAAGTTCCTGCATTTCTTTGGGATAAAGATAAAAATAGTGATCGCTCAAAGCTCGGACTCCAACTAAAGACAAATCACCTTCAAAAAAATTAATAAGTTGGGGTAATTCATCCAACCACATCTTGCGAAATACTTTACCCCAGGTAGTAACTCTAAAATCATTAGAGAATTTACCCCCTTCCTGTAAAGCATTGGTCTGATACACATAGTCCTGCAGGTATTCACTATAGGGATGCATAGTCCGCAGCTTTTTTAGATATATTGTTTTACCGTCTTTGCCTTTACGTTTCAAACGAATCAGAGGACCGTAAGTTGGATTGGGATCAGTGCAAGGTGCTTTTGTTTTTTTCAGGATAAAATACATCATATCGTCAATTTCGCGTTTATGAATCAGTTCAAAACCGCAAAAATAGAAGCGTCCCAGCATTTCCGTTTCCGCAATGGCTCTATTTTTACCTTTCGTTATGGCAAAATACCAGCCCTGCAAAATTGGCAATTTAGGAAAAACGCGCCTAAAAATAAAATCGATCCCATACAGGATCGATCCAAGATAAGGTGTCCAACGCTTATAAAAAAGATTATGCCTCTCTGATATGGTTTGTCCTTTACAGACAAAGACACCTCCGTCAATCAGTAATTCGTTGACCTGAATAAAATAGTAGTTCAGCCGGCGTAAGTCATTTATTTTATGTAGATTGATAAAAATCTGGCGACTGCTTTTGGCTTCGTTTTGAATATTAAAATAGTCCTCCGAATTGAGAATTAAGGCACTGTTTTTATTAAACTTACCCAAATCCAGATAATCATTTAGGAACTCAAATAACTTCGGTTGCTCCGCTAAATATTGCTGCCAGAGAGGAATAAGAATTGAATCGGAATCAATATTTTCACTAAAAAGTAAATGATAGGGCTCGTTACTGATAATTGGAACAGCATTAGCAGAATCCAGAAAAAACTTCGGACTCTGTAAATTCTCCATTGCCCGGGAATGAGTTACCAAATTAGTAGAAGCATAACTCTCATTCTCCTTCTGAAAACGAAAAGCATAAAACACACCCGGATAAAAAAACAACTCCAAAACAAAGGAAATTGATATCGTCCCGAAAACTATGTAGCGGGAATAATAAAACTTCCCGAAAAGATACATCAGCCCAAAGAGAAAAGCAATTGCTATAAGATTACATTTGAAGATGCGTTTTACATAATCCGCTCCACCACTAATTGTTTTAACATTGTATTTCTGACCCCAAAGCCCGGAGCCAAGCCAAATAAGCGCAAAAGGAACAAAACTGCGATAATAGGTGAGAATTATCCTTTTGGTGCCGGGACGAACTTTGGCAGCAAATAAAAACGCAAAGACAATTATCAGCAGGTCCAAGGCAAACAGGGCATACTTCGCAATCTTATTTTTCATAGTTCACGCAGATTTCACATATTAAGCAGATTTTATTATTTAAGGTCTGGATGGTTTTTATCATTTGCTATTCTAATTATATTGTCTTTGATAGATTCGGTATTAAAGTTTATTAGAAAACCCAGAGGTTTCTGTGCCAGTTTCAAGTAAGTTATTAACTGCTTATAATGCACAGGTAATAATATTTCAACTGACTTTAATTCTATTATAACTTGTTTATTTACTAATAAATCCAACCTATATTGAAGTCCCAGATCAAAACCCTTGTAAAGAACTTCTATAGGAACCTGGTTTTCAATATGCAAACCCCTATTGAGCAATTCTATAATAAGAGCTTTTTCGTAAACATTTTCCATTAACCCAGGGCCTAGTTCATTATAGACATCAAAAACCGCACCCCTAATTTGGTAACTTATCTCGTTCAAACTCATTATTATTATAAATATTTAATCTGCGTTATTTGCGAAATCTGCGTGAAATTATATCTGTGTAATCTGTGAGAAATTTACTGTGCGACGCAGACCCTCTTTGAAATCCACTCTCACTTCATACCCCAGCACTTCTTTCGCCTTTTCTATCCCTGCCAATGAATGTTTCACATCTCCTGCTCTCTCTTTTTCAAAAACCGGTTCAATCTTCTTCCCCAAAATCTCATTCAACATCCTTACCAAATCCAGTAAAGTATAACTTTCCCCACAGGCAATATTGATCACTTCTCCAGCTGCATTTTCTGCAGTGCATGCTTGAATATTTGCCCAAACATTATTCTCTACATAAGTAAAATCCCGGGATTGACTTCCGTCCCCGTAAATAACAGGTCTTTTATTTTGCATCATCAGTTTTATGAATTTGGGTATAACGGCACTATACTGTGAAGTAGGATCCTGATTAGGTCCAAACACATTAAAATACCTTAATGATACAGTTTCCAATCCGTATAACTGATAAAAAATCTGACAATACCGCTCCTGCGTATATTTTGTTAAAGCATACGGCGACATCGGATTAACAGGCATTGTTTCCACTTTGGGAAGGGATTCGCTATTGCCATAAATTGAAGATGACGAAGCACAAATTACCCGTTTCACTTCAAATTCTTTCGCTGCTTCTAAAATGTTCAGCATCCCCAAAATATTTACATCATTAGTAGTTATGGGATCATTTATGGAACGCGGCACAGAAGGTAAGGCACCCTGATGCAGTATATAATCCACTCCCTTAACAGCTGAACGGACAATATGAAAACTTCGTAAATCCCCTTCTATCAATGTCAGCTTCGGGTCTTTCAGTAAAGGCAGGATATTTTCTCTTTTGCCGGTTGCAAAATTATCCAGCACCCGAACTTCCTGACCCTGCTTTAATAACTCTTTTACAATGTTGGAACCGATAAACCCGGCTCCCCCTGTAACCAAATACTTCATTTCCTATCCTTGCACGCAGATTGCGCTGATTACGCAGATATAAATTTAATAATAATCAAAGAAACTCTTATAGATTACACTGATAACACAGATTCTATTCTGTCCGTGATTTCCTAAAACCAGAAAATTATAGCGAAGCTCACGCAGATTTCACATATTACGCGGATTTTATTATTTAAGGCCTGGATGGTTTGTATCGTTTGCTATTCTAATTATATTGTCTTTTATAGAGTTAGTATAAAAGTTTATTAGAAAACCCAGAGGTTTCTGTGCCAATTTCAAGTAAGTTATTAACTGCTTATAATGCACAGGTAATAATATTTCAACTGATTTTAATTCTATTATAACTTGTTTACTTACTAACAAATCCACCCGATACTGAAGTCCAAGATCACAACCCTTGTAACGAACTTCTATTGGAACCTGGTTTTCTACTTGCAAACCCCTATTCAGCAATTCAATAATAAAAGCTTTTTCGTAAACATTTTCCATTAACCCAGGGCCTAGTTCATTATAGACATCAAAAACTGCCCCCCTAATTTGATAGCTTATCTCGTTCAAACTCATCCTTATATTATAAAAATTTAATCTGCGTGATCTGCGGAATCTGCGTGAAAATTTATTTTTATAAAACTGATTGAAACTTTAATGTATGCCAGCATTTTGCACTGGAATAGTTAGAAAGGGAACATAAATTATTATTGAGGATACTCCACTACCGACTACTAATCCAATATCATTATAATCATCTATTAGATTATCAATGGCTTCTACAGTTGTTACACTCCAATAATTGTTCTTAAAATCAAGTGGGAGTGGACCTTCTGGATAATAATAACCGGCATCTGATTCTATAGCTAAAAAGTTAGCCCTCAAATTATTATAGTTTGCCTTAGTCCAACCTGAATTAGTAGTGTTATATCCATTATTGGAAGGAGCATTATGTATACATATATTTGACTTTATCAAATTATATTTTATATCCAAATTAGATTTCCCACTATTTACAACTCCAACATCATAATTATCAATAAGATTATTTTGAAATGTACATGTCGATTCGTAGGTATTCATAAACCCTACATTATCATTAATAAATGCATTTAGTTCAACTATTGTATTTTTAACTATCTCGTGCTTCAAAGAAATATAGTTATTATAGAAGATATTATCTTGAACATTACAACCGTTAACAGTGTAATTATTAACAGCTGCTGCATCCTGTGACTTATTGTCCATAATAATAGAATTGCTTATTTCCATGACATTCACTTGCAAAGAAGTGATTCCGAAAACACAATCTCTCACCAATAAATTATGCAAAGTCGTTTCATTGGTTCTAATGCTTATTCCAGTATTTTGATGAGCAATGCATAAATTATTAATAGTTCCTGTAACACCTAAATAAACAATTCCTTCCCCGTTCAAAATCTCTGTGTTTGTTGAAGAGTAAATTCCAGAATATGAATTTATATAAGCAAAATCATCCCCTTCAGGAAAGGAACAATTCCCATAGATAGTTATCTTTTTACTTGGTGCAATAAGGATCTTAGCATCTTGAGCAAAATTAAGAGTTGAAGTAGGTAGCGCGGTTACATCATTTTCTACAACATAACAATGGTTTTGTAAAAAATTGTAGTTTCCCTCAATTGTAGCTGGAACTATTGTTTCCGGATATAAGGTAAGATCCTCTACCTGAATGCTATTAACCGAAATTTGCTGAGCATTTAATTCTATATCAAAAAGATAGTTATATCCCCAACCTTCTTTCAAATATGTTATTATGTATTTTCCATATACAACTTCCGGAAAGCTAAAAAAACCATTATTGTTAGTAACCACCGAACATATAGGTGTCCTTTCTCTATGATCAAATATATTTTTATCTTCCAGAGGAAAAGCAAGCTGAGGATATTGATTGTTTATTTCTTTTAATTTTCCCGGAACAATATCTGCAGTATATAACAAAACTGTAATACCGGAATAATCTGTTTGACCCTCTAAAGTGAGAACACCTGAAATAATACCCTTTTGTGTCTTTGTATTACTGTCACAGCCAATAATAAACAAAGAGCAGATAATAAAGAAAAGAACAATACTTTTTATTTTCAAGGTATGACTCCAAATTATAATAGAACGCGTTTATATTTATAGAAGATAGAATCTTTAATGTGCAGAATAGCCCCCATCTACGACAATATTTGTTCCCGTAATCCAACTGGAAAGGTCTGACAAAAGGAAACAGACAACATTGGCAACTTGATTGGGTGTACCTAAACCTAAAGGATGTTGTTTCTTTATTACTTCAATTTCTTCAGAGTTCATTTTGCTAAATGTCTTTTTTAATAAATCAGTCATAACATAACCTGGCTCTACCGAGTTAATTCTGACTTTTTTGGATGCAAGCTCTAAAGCCAATGCTTTAACGGTAGAGGTAATAGCTGATTTACTTGCACAATAGGAAGAAAGTCCTGCACTACCCAATTCTGCCATAATTGAAGATATGAATACATAGCTTGCTCCCTCTTCAGGTACATAATCTTTTTTACTGCAAAATCGGATAAGTTCCAAACCAGCAATTAGATGAACTTCCAGCAACTCCCGAAAGTTCTCAGCTTTGGTTAGAAAGAATGGTTTGGTCATTTCTCTACCGGCACAATGAACAATGCCATTAATACATTTGAAATCTGTTTCTATTATTTCTGACAAGCCATTCTTTAATTTCTCATAATCCGTAACATCGTTAGCAAGAAAAATATGGCCTTTTCCACTCATAGAAGAAAGAGTAGTTTCTAATTTTTCTTTATTTCTGGCTATCAAAATAACTCTTGCCCCTATTTTACTGGCTAAAATAGCACATTCTTTTCCGATTCCGGATGATGCACCAGTAATAATAATATTCTTATCTTGCAAGGTTAACATTAATAATCTCCATAAACTAAATTCAGCTTTTGCAGAGAGGTTAAATCAATAGATACAATACCAGTAGAAAGGCCAGCTCCCATTCCTACCATAAGATAGGGTCCTGAGAAAGGATAGTTATCTTTTTGAAATGTCATAGTTAAGGGAATACTTACAGAACTGGTATTGCCAAATTCCTGAATGGAAAAAGGAACTTTATCAATAGCAAAGCCAATTTTCCTTGCCATTTGCCTAAGCATAAAAGCATTTGCTTGATGCAATAATAAGCCCATATATTCTTCCGGTTCCATTTCTATATCATCTAAGAATGCTCTAACTTGTTTAGGAACCTTAGATACAACATAGTTAAATACGCTTTCGCCATCCATATACATATCAATTAATCTACGCGTTCCTCCATCAGGAAAGAGTTTATACTTTAAACTTTCATCCGTTAATGGATATTTAAAGCCAAACCCGGGAATTGTTAATGCCTCTCTTTTTTTAGCATCGGTAAAAAAACAGAATTGTAAAGATGGTGCTTGTTCATCAAATTTAATCAAACTGGCAGAACCAGCATCTCCAAAAAGCAAACCCGTGGACTTATCTTTTTCGGAAGTATAGTAACTATTAGTATCCGCGTCTAATAATAGCACATCTTTCTGTAAGTTACAGCATATCAATGAGGAAAGCCATAATCCATATATATAACCGGAACAAGCATGATTAACATCAAAAGCAGCACAATTTGCTTCTAAACCAAGTATTTCATGAGCAGCACTGGCATTATTAGGCATCAAGCAATCAGGAGTTAGAGTAACAAAAATTACTGCCCCAATCCTAGATTTATCATAGTTCAAATCCTCAAACATACTTTTAGCACTATCGGTAGCTAAAGTTAAAGAAGTGGTTTCTCTATGTTTGCAGATATGCCGTTTTAATACTCCTAAAGCATTGATAGTTGAAGAAAGATCTGCTTCAAACATTCGTTTTGCAAATTCATTATTGTCAATAGTATATTCCGGAACACTACAATAGATAGAACAAAGAGAGGCATTTCTAATACTTGATATATGCATTATGAAGTCATCCTTCTATTATAATAATCCTTAACATCTGCTTCTTTGATAATGCCATCTTTTTCTATCTGTTCCAAATCAATTCCCAATTCCTTAGCCAGTTTTTCTGCTTTAGCTGTTGCCTTATATTTTTTCCTTTGAGCTTCTCTTGCATTTTTTAAACATTCGGCATATTCCTTAGCTTCCGATTCATTATCAAAAATCACCGCTACTATATCTCCAATGGTTAATTCATCACCTTCTTCAACAGCATAAGCTATATAACCACTGGTCTCTGTATAAAATTCACTAATTGCTTTTGCCGTCTCCAAAGATAATATCGTTTCTTTTTGGTTAACATAGTTGCCATCCATAAATCTGAAATCATTAACGACTATTCTTTTATCATTTACATCTATTTGAGGGATTTTGCATTCATAGATTTTCATATTCTATACCCTCAACCATTGGATATGCATCTTCTATTGCTCTTTCTACTGATTCTTTAATCATATTTTCTACCTTCTGGTTAGTTTCTATTACTATTTTGGGGTCTAATTTATTCTCTATTCTTAATAATGGGTCATTTTTATGCCAGTATTCATCTAAGCAAGGATCTACATATTCTCTCTTATCGCTTTTAGAATGTCCTGAAAATCTATGGGTTTTAAATTCAATAAATATCGGTTTTCTTGTAGTTCTAACTATACTGATTAAATCTTTACATTTATCAGAAACAGTTTCAACATCTATTGCTTCAATTTGGTAGTAGTCCAATCCAAACCCATGAATTCTATCTTCTATTTTCCCTCTACAGGAATAAGAAAAAGGGGTACTCATAGCATAACTGTTATTTTCCAAAGCAAAGATAATAGGTAGCTCCAAAACTGATGCCAGATTTAGTGCTTCCATTACATAACCTTCATTCATAGCCCCATCACCAAAAATAGAAATACAGATTCCATCTTTTGTTTTTACTTTTTGTGAAAAAGCCAATCCCGTTGCTATAGGAACCATACCACCTGTTATACCATTAGTAATGAAGTTTTTATACATTATATGTTGAGAGCCACCTTTGCCTTTTACTAAACCTGTCTCCTTCCCCATTAATTCTGCAAAAAGAGGGTAAGGATCAGGATTGATAGCTAAATAATGACCATGGCTTCTATGGCTACCTGTTATATAGTCAAAATTAAAATCAATATGGCTTAATAAACCTACTGCAACTGCTTCTTGACCTTTAGCCCCATGTGTAGTTCCTCTCAACAAACCCTTGCTGAACAATTCTTCAATCTTTTCTTCGGTTTTCCTGATTAAGAGCATTTTGAAATACATTTCTTGGTTATTCATTTTCCATCCTCTGAATCAAATTGGCTATATTATTTACATTGGGAAGGATAGAATTTTCCATATTTTCGGCAGCAGCTATGGTTTTTAATTGTGAGGAGAATCTATAAATAGAACTATGTCCCTTTCTCTCAGCTAAAGTTGCAGCTATTTCACTTGACCAGGAAGCCCCTGTGTATGATTCTTCAAGTAGGATAATATGTTTATACTCAGATATTAGGTCTATGAGATTATTATCAACAGGAAATAACTGAGAGGGAGAAACAATATGCACTGAGATTTCATCTTCCAGATAAAGCTCTTCTTGTAAAGAAATTACTTCTGATACTAATCCTCCATAAGTTACTATTACATAATTGGCTTCAAATTCATCCTTCATAGTTGTTTTGATTAAAGGAAATTCAGAGTTGGACAATTCTATATAATGATCCTCAGACGCCTTTGTCTCTACCAGCATATTTTTAGTATAATCAAGCTTATTCTCCACAAATAAAATCGGTTTTCCAAAATTTAATGATTTTATAAGTAGATCTCCCGGATTATGTAAAACAGAAGGACTTATAACCCAAATATCTGGATAACCCATAAAAAGCTTTTCCAGAGATTGAGAATGAGTTCCTCCATAACCTCTGTATCCACCCATAGGAGTGCGTAAGACAAAGTGCAATTTTTTATCATAGAGCCCTACAAATTTGGAAGCATGGTTGATCATTTGATCAGCACAAAGAGTTATAAAATCCCCAAACATAATTTCTACAATTA
>Ga0255345_1004288_pt1 | contig 15743 bp, 13 predicted proteins | sample wastewater_treat_6_FD_192415 | JGI IMG/M metagenome (GOLD analysis project Ga0255345, IMG submission 192415) | Wastewater microbial communities from Lulu Island WWTP, Vancouver, Canada - plant20 | ecosystem: Engineered > WWTP > Wastewater > Unclassified | place: Canada: Vancouver, British... | reverse complement strand
GTCTTTCTTGACGTGAAACTACTATAGCATAAATAAGAAGATCTACGACATTCGAAATAAACGCAATAGCAAAAATTGCCATTAATCCCATCGCAATAATAACACCTAAACTCATAATATTAATTTTTTATTTTGTCCAACCTTTTAATATATTTGGAGAAAAGTTTGCATAACTAAATTCGTATCTATCTACAAGTTTAACGATGTTTCCGTGCATGTCGGATACAGCAAAACCTTCATCTCCAGTTGTAATATACTTTCTACTCCTAGTTTGCAAAAAAGTTTCAAATTTTCCGATATTATTTAATTTTTTAATAAACATATGTTTAATATTTGTAATCTCAAGTATTAACTCGATAAGGTGCTTTAGAATATCGTTATTTTCAATGTCACTGATAAGTTTATTTAATTTTTCAACTAATGCAGTTTTTGATTTTTCTGTTTTCTTTCCTTCTATATCTTTTTGATATCTGTTTACTACAAATGATTTAAGTTCATCAAGATATTCTTCACTTGAGTTAATTCGAATATTTCTTTTTATCAACGAATTCTGAAATATGGTAAACAACGAAATAAAATTATTATCTTTAATTATTCGTTCGTATTCTGGTGAAGATTCAACAATTTTACGATTTTCTTCTAATTTCGAAATAAATTCTGTAAATTTATTGCTTTCTTCTTCTGTAAACGTCACTATTCCTGCTAAAGAAGGGATATATGCGTCGGTCATAAATACTTCAGGTATAGAATTTAACTCGTTTGCCTTTGCGTTATACTTGGCTTCTATTTTTTCAAGAGATTCACCAGTATATCTAGTATGCCAAACTACTCCTACCTTTGCTTTTTTAATCTTTTTTCCTAAATCTGAATCTTTATCTACTTTATAAACTATTGTGTTAGGATGAAAAACATAATGATTATCTTCAGTTTTAAGTGTAGTTTCATCGAACAGAAAATCGCCTTGCCATATTTGTCCCTTTGGAATTCCTAGTTTTGGAACAAATTTCAACATATATTTAAGTTTAAATGCAAGATCAGGACGATCTTTATAAAACTTATCTACATCACTGCTACTAAACATAATTTTTCGATCTTTAGCAAATAAGCCTTTAATGGCTATGCCAGGTTTATCGAGACCCGGAAAATCTGACCATACAAAAACAGCAGGAGCACCATCAAATTTTACAGAAAGTTTGACATCCTCTTTTTCTGTGTGTCCTTGAAGTATTTCATATAAACTTTTAAACATATTTATGACCCAATCAATGCCTTCCTTTCCTCCGAGCATAACAAGATCTTCTGCGTGCGTCATATGTTTGTTAACAGTAGGAGTTACTGCTTCATTTATCCACTGCTTATATGATATAAATTTATTCATTTATTTTTTCTATTTCGTTTTCTTTGTTGTGTTTCCCATATTTCATCTAAAATTTCCTGAGCGTCACTCATTAATTTTTTTTTGCCATTTAATAGTTTTTATATTTTTCCAATTGTTTACATAATTCATAACATATTGCATGCCATCAATGATATTTCCTTTAAAGTATTCTGATGTGCCATTTTTAACAAGATTCTCAAGTTTTTCCATGTCTTCAAAGAAGCCATTTGCATGAAGATTTTTAATAATAAAAGCCTTAGGACGCACGTATGGTTTTAAATTATTATCATCTATCTTTCTATAATTATTAAATATTCCATAACCTGTATGGCCGTATTCGTTTATTATTTCGTCCGTTTCTTCTTCCGCTCCTTCAATAACAACGCGCTTTAACATTTTCCATATCTTTTTAATAATTCGTTCGTTATAGCCAGGATAATTGGTGACAAAATTTTCATAATCATCATTTAATATATCTTTTCTCATTATTGAAGCAGATATTGGTTTTCCGTCGTTATCATCGGTTCTTCCTTGATATATTAGAGGTTCAGCATCAATAGGAAGTTCTATTACTTTAACGCCATCATTTAAAAAACTTGCGTATTTTCCATTAGGTGAAAAATCTTCAGCGAATTTAGTTACTCTCTCATAATCTCCGCCTTTTTTAGAACCTGCCAATGCATATATTCCAGGTTCAGCTTCATCTGTAATGTATTTATATGCTGTAAGAATTGGTGTAGGATATTTAACAGCTTCAATAGAAACATTATCAAAAGAAGTAAGAAGTTCTTCAGCAATTTTTAATGAAATCTCTTGTGTAATTCCATTTCGAACTCCTGGGCCAATAAGAACTCTAACTTCTTTAACATTTGGGTGTTCTGCATATCGTTTCATTAATTGAATATGTGCTGCTGTCAAGGGCTTAAATCCTCCTGGAAAAAGAACTATTACATTTTCTTCAATATTTTCGTTAAGCCAAGATTTATATGATTTAAAATACATAAACAATTTTATTTTATTTATCATATAAAAACAAAATTATTTTATTCCATTAAGGGTTTGCAACATTTCTATTAACTCTGGCTGTGGATGACAATCACTTTTTCCGGATCCTCGATAACTAACATGAGTCCATACGCCTCCTATTCCTGATAAAGCCTTTATCGATTTATCCCACATATCTTCATTGTATTTTAAAGATATTCCATACATTATTCTCCAATAAAGTAAAAGTTCCCCTACTGTCTGTATTTGGGCTGTAGTATATTTCTCATAATAATTATATCCCATAAATCCTTCAGGATAATATTGTGCAACAGCATATATTTCTTGCCCGTAATAGTTTCTATATTTACCATTTGTAGAAGGAATTAACCATCCCCAGTTATCAATCTCTATTCCTATTGAATACTTTTCAAGACTTATGTTCCCCGCTGCAATATGATGAGCCCAGTATCTTGAAGAAAATAGCTGCCAAGGCGTGCCAGCTCTATCAACTATTATACAAGTTGCTATTCTTCTGGGATCAGCTTCCCAGGTTGAAATATCACCATTAACGCCATCGCCTGATACAGTATGGTGTAAAACAATTTGGTTTTTCGGAAAGGCTTCTCTAAAATACTGATCTTTTGGAAAATTTATAGTTTCAATTTTTGATAAACTTATAGGCTTTAACGTTTCCCACATATTTTTCTTTTTATTTTCTTCGGTCTTAGAATTAGGTGTATCACTAACTTTTAATGGAATTACTACTCTATTCGGATTTCTAAATCTCCATGGAAATAGAAAAAATTTATCTGTAAAATTCATGATCTATATGCCTCCTTAATAGCATTATATCCTTTTTTTGTAAACTCTAATCCTTTTTCTGTTACTGTAATAAATTCGTTTTTTATATATAATGATAATATGTTTAAAGCAGTTTCTTTGACTTCTTGGATACTGTCTTGAATATCTGCATCGCTAAGTATGGGAGTTGCTCCTGTTGCCGTCTTTTTATCGAGTTTTCCTTTTATCGAAGCCATTAAAAGTTCTTTAGACATAAATGGAAGTGTAAAATACTGATCAAAATCACCTCTTTTAATTTTTTGTGATATTTTATTAAAAAACACATTATCATTAGTATTTTTCATGACCTTAATTGTTTTTATTTTAACTATTTATTTGTTCATTTTAGACTTTAAAATATGAGAAAAATATTTAACAAAACTTTAACAATTTTTACGAAACTTGGTTACACTTTTTCATATAATCTAAGGTACTTAAGTTTTTGGAATACTATATTTTTCTAGAGCACGTGTTATGTACACGCACGCGAAAATCATATTAATTTTTCTTTTTCCTGAAGAGTTCTGACAACCCAATACGAATCTATCAAATCATCTAAATGAACTATCCAATTTTTCGCGCGAGGAGTCTGAAATTTTTCAGGATGTTCAAACAATCTTATTCGAAATTTACACATTGGCCCATTTGCTATGAATGCATTTATCATTTTGTTTTTTCCCATTCCTTTTTTGGCACAGCCTGCCACGCTTTTAACAGTGATAGGAGAATACGTGAACATGTTACAAATTGGAACAAGTTCGGATAGTCTGTCCATGAGTATATACTTATAGGCCCCTAATTGTACACCCACGTCACTTCTGGAGCCATAAGATAAACCTTCAAATCCAAGTAATATATTACCATTCAACCATGGTTTGAGTGTCTCTCGAATCAAATTTGATAGGTATTGAGCATTTGTAATTTCATGACGCATTTGAGAAGTAATATCACTTCCCTTTTCTTTATTATCTTTTCGATCTATGATTATAATCCCCGCTTCTTTAAAAACGTTGACCACACGAGTATCAATTCCGTATGGCCAACTAATAAATGTATACTTATTATCATTAAATATGCATGCAGCAGGTTTATTTATAGAAAAATCAAAGCCTATTAAAGTCATTATAACTGTTTTTTAATCGTTATTATTGTATAATTTTAAATCCATTTGCTAATTCTTCAGGGTAGCCCATCATACGTAAGTTATAATAAATTGCATAATGATTAGAAGGATCTCTTACCTCAACGGTAGTTGTTTTTCCATTTTTAAGTTTGACAGTAATTTTTTTCTTTGCAGGCTTTATGGGACGAACAGCTTCATCGATATCTTCATCAGTCCTTCTGCGCATTTTGTCAGCTAAACGATACATACCTAAATTTTCAAGATAGTTCGGATCCAGCTCTTCATCCATAAGTTGATCATCAAAATTTTCTTCTATCCAATCGGTTATTACTTCAAAACATCCAGGGTTATCACCAATAAATTCGTGAAATCCATCATATCCTAATAAACTAAATAGTCTATCTAATTTTCTTCCTTCTTCAGAAGCGTATTCTTCATTAATTTTTCTTGCTTTCATATTATATAGATTTTTTTATTTTTTCAAGTATATGCCAAGGAATAACAACATCATTTTTCGCTAGAAGACCATCTTTACCAGCATAAACTTTATCATTACCAAGCTTAATTACTTTTAACGTATGTCCTTTAATTTTAAGTTCTTCATTTATTTCGGCTGTTTCTTCTTGAGCAATAGATTCTTTAACTAATTTTGCTTTCATAATATTGAATATTTTATTTTCCTAATGCAATTCCCATTGCTGTTGTAACCAAACGACTTGTTAAAAGTTTGCCAAGCGGTCCTTCTTCTTTAATTCCTAATACAGAACAAATTGCCTTTCCGATAGCAGGCCCGGCTAACAATCCTAATCCGCCGCCGACAGTTGCTCCTAAAATTCCTTCATCAATCTGCTCGCCTTTTTGTAGTTTTTCTACCAATATATTATATGCATTTTCGGCATTTTGGATCTGCTCCTGCGTCATTCCTTGAATTTGCGCAGATTCAAATATTTTTGAAGTAGGAGTTTGTAAGTCTTTATATGTTGGAAAGTCTTTCATCTATAATATTTTATTTTATATATCTTGTTCGGGAATTCCAGCAGTGTAAATTTCATTATTTATTCTTCGTGCTATCTTGTATCTATTATATGCTAATGCTAATGTAAATGTGTTAAATTCTGCGGCTTGAGTTGCATAACTGACATTAAATTGAGACATTCCCAATGGAATTATTTTTTGGAATTCAAAAGACATAAGTTCAAGACCATGATGATCAAGAAAACTCACAAACATAGATGGCCAAAATGGCAATCTATCTGAATAAAACTGAAACATTTCAATTTGATCGAATAACATCCAGTATGTTATAAATCCTTCCGATAATTTAAATGTTATATTTAAGTTTTTATCCAGTAAAGGCTCAAGTTCTTTTCCTCCCCTATAACGAATATTAAACATTGTTTGATTTTGAGTTGCAGGAGTTAAAATAACTTCTGGAAATGTTATTGATTGAACTGTTGCATTAATATAATCTTCAAGAGTTAAATATGGAAGCTTTAATCTTTTCACAATAGGAGTCCATCTTTCTCGTATTTCAGGATAAAGAAAGTCTCTGGGAAACCAAATTGCGAATTGAGTAAGTTTTGCGTTTAAAATACTCATAATGTATTAATTATGTTGTTTTTAATATGTTATTTTCTTCCGTTAATCTATTTACTTCAGCCTTTAAATTAGCTATCTCAGCTTGCATATCGGTAACTGAATACATATTTTTATAATTGGCCATAACTACTGCTTCATCGGATATATCATAGAATACTCCTGAATAAAATGTAGTATAAGCGCCATTTGGATTTTTAATAATTATTGAAAAGTTATTATTCTTTTGTTTTTTAATTGTGAATAATTGATCTTCGGATAGTTTAAATGCAAGTTCTCCTAGAGTTGTATTTGTAATAGTATTATCACTATCAAAATACGCATCTACTTCAATTTTATTTCCATTATCTAATTTAAAAACTAAAGAATATAAATAAGCGCCAGATAAATCAACATTTTCTCTATCGCCTTTATCGGTAATTCTTTCAAATTTAAATTTATATACTGAATCAAAATCTTTTAAAAATAACGGTCCCGTTCCTGACGGAAACAGTTCATTATCAACGTTTGTTACGACTGTGGTTGTATCATAAAAAACTTTTACAAACTTTGTTCTTTGTTGTGGATTGTTGACAATTATGTTTGGCTTTTCAGCTTCTAATCTATTAAACACTTTATAAGGAAGAAGATTTTCCACATTTATTCTTGTAAAATTAAGTCCATATTTTTTAGGATCACTTGAAGAAAAACTTGCCTTTCTTATAATTTGTGTTCCATCCATTCTATTTGTTAAACGACATGTATACTGAATTGTATATGATGAAGCAAGATCCGCGTGTCTTAAAATTGGTCTAAAATAATTTGCTAATGAGAAATTATCCTCTTGTGTAAATGAATATTTATGAGTTAAAAGACTTGTCCCGACAGGAATATGTTCATAAACTAAAATTTCATGGATAATTACCCACTTTTTTGCATTAATCCCATATAAATATCGGAATTCTTCGTAATTATCATTAGGATTATTTGACGTATAAATTTTAATTCTTCCACTTTCTATTTCTCCTATGTAATCACCAATTATTTGGCCGTTCCAAGAAGCATAGTATTCAATGTAATCGCCGGAAGTAGATTCTGCAATAAAACAATTGAAATTATCTGCAACACTTGTGACAGGCAATTGAGCAAATGTTTGTTCCTGAAGTACAAATTGATTGTTTATAATATTCGGTATTGTGCTATATGTTAAGTAAACATCACTTAATGGCTTAATTTGTAATGTATTTCCTAAATTTGTTGCAGGTGAATTATTTCCCAATGCTTGAATAGAAGGAATAGCAAATTCTATATACTTATCATAAAATTTATTTCCTAAAAACAAAGTGTTAACAGCAAATTTAATGACATTTCCGGAAAGAGCATCGACTTGCCTTGCATATGTAAAGTTTGCTAAATCCACAAGTGACCCTGTTGACGATTCTGCACGAACCTGTAATAATATTCCATCAATATCGTCAAAATTATATCCTGAAACAATATGCAATTTTATTGTATCAAGAGGATATGAGGCAGTTGATATCGCAATAGATGAATCCCAATATGAAGGATATGTAATTTCAGGTGTTTCTGGGTCAAAGTACCATAATGTACGATCAGCTGTTGTAGGAACAGAATTCATTGACAAAATATTGTTTGTTTCTCCAATTGCGCCATCTCCTTCATAGAAATAAAGGGTACTAGCGTCAAGAACAGCAACACTTGGTGTTGTCAACATTGTTGTCTCACCGTCTTTATTGAATTCATATTCTAGAAGAATAAAATCATTAAGTTGTAAATATTTACTAATATTTGTAGCCATTTTTAATTTTTATTTTTTTAAAATGTATATATGTTCCATAATATCGAAGGGCCTACGACTAAACCGTATTTTCCTGTTGTTATATTAAACCCTCCTGATACTCCTAAACCAACACTAAATCCTGAAAACCAATGTTTTTTTCTTAATAAACTTTTAATATAAGGGCTATTATTAGGATCTATTAATACACCTTCCATTTGAGCAACATTAAATCCGGGATAAGAACTTTGTATGAATATTCGTAATTTATCCTTTTCAACTTTTTGGCCCCATGTTAAATCAATTTGAGTTAACCTATTAATCATTTCAGTATCAACATGAAGTAATTCAAGAGGATCTTTATTTCCTATTTGTATGTATGTTCTTCCTGTAAATACATCATAATTTAATGAATCATAACGATATGTTAATGACCATGGGGCTGCATACGTATTTTCATCTATTTTTAAAAGTCTTTCAATTACTTTATCTTTTTCTACTAAATATTTTCTTAATATTGTTGAATCTTGACGTAATTGAACTATAACATTATTTAAAGAAAAAATATCACCCGATTGTTCTTTTATTTTATCATAAAGTTTTTTATTCAATTCTTTTAATTCTTTTTCTGAAGCTATATAACTTGTAATAGATGCTTGAAGTTCTCCATTTTTTAATTTTTCATATCGTATAGAATCATTTAACGCTATTTGGTTTTGATCACTAATTTGTTGTCTTCGTTCCAGTTCTCTGATACGTGAACATTGATAAGCGGACAGTGTTATAAGACCAACTGCTATAATAGCAATAAATAATTTGCTTTTAATGAAGGACCATATTTTTTTCCAATTTATTTTCATGTTTTAAAAATATACGTTGTTATTGTAATTCATGCGGCATTGGAGCTTCATACATTGCATATTCTTGAATTTGGTTAAATTCGTCATAGTCAATAACCCACTTATTATTGACAATTGATACATCGACACCTGTATCATGATATTTTGCTTTAACAATTTTAATATATGTTGTACCATATGTTTCCACGGGATAATCTTGATATGCATTTATATCCCCTTCGACTCTACACGATGAATCTACACCTATATTAAGAATAGTTCTTTTAACGGTCGTTGTTTGCGGGTTTTCTCCATTTTCTTGCCAATTAGATTCAGCAGTACATGTAACTGTGTAGAATGGACTTTCACGAGTAAAGATTACTCTACCCACTGCATAACCACCTCCTGGATTAGGATTAGGAGACATATTAGATAGTACTGCATATGAATACATGTAAATGCTTATATCAACCGTATAATTACCTAATGTAGCAGTATTAAGAATTCCATCGTTTGTAAATGAAATATATGGTGTTTCTTCACCTTGACTAGGATCAATAGGTGGTATAGGTCCAGAACCTCCAGGCGATCTTTGCATAATATACATATATCTTTGAGTAGCAGTTGAGTTAACATAGAAGGCTGCAGATCGATTCGAACCTGTATTTCTTGATACACTTACTAAGAAACTTGAATATCCTGCTGATCCTTCCATTGGACTACATGTAATCCAATCGACACCTGAATCATAAGGAGGACATGGATTATCTTCAGGGTTAGCTACACCGTCAATAAACCAACCAATAACAGAATTAGTACTTACGTCAATTCTGTATAATGTACTACTATCTGTGCGTGTAGATCCATCCCATACACCTGATGCATCTGCCCATAAATATGTATTAGGAGAACCATGGATAAGATACAGATAAGGTGTAGCGCTAGTTGTAAATGATTTTACAGTAGAACGCCTGGACCATCCATTTTTTGATAAATTCATGTAATATTTATATGGAGTAGTTTCAGTTAAACCTGTAATAGTAATATCTCCTGATGATTTACAATCAGAATAAACAATGGGTCTATAGTCAAAACAATTGTTTACATTAATAGTTGTTTGTGCAGACACATCTTTATAAACATATAAATCGGCTATTACGTCTGAATCATCTGCAAAATCCAATTTGTCCCATCCTATAATAGCATAATTATGCCCAGCCATTTCACTGAATGATGAAGGATTTGAATTAAAGTTTCCTTCAAATAATGGATTTGCATTTATTTCATAATTAGTAACTATAGTTCCTGCGGGCGTTGAAGGTGTAAAATGTGTTGTATTATCTTCTTTATTAACCATAAGAGATTTAACATCAAACATTAAATTTACGTTTCTAACATTTCCATTATTGTCTAAGTTTCCTATTCTAAATGTATTTGTACATATGTCTCTTACTATAGCAATTGCGTTATTATCATTTTCTCCCGATGAATAAACTGTAAATGGATTATAAATACCTTCAACTATATTTGAAAATTCTATTCTAGTAAAATTTTGTGTTAAAATATCATAAATATTTGAAGGCACACTGTAATAATTAACTTCTTCGGATGCATAAACATTATCAATAAGATATTTTGGGTCTAAATTATTATTAAAGTATCTTTTAAATCTATGAGTATCCGTTTCTATTTCAGCAGATGTAAAAAGACCCGTTGTATTTAATCTCGCAAATTTGTAAACATAATCTCCAGTTATGGGATCAACTATTTCATACACACCTCCGTTTACGTCAATAAAAATATCACCAACGTTATAGGTTCTTCCTCCGGGCAAAGGCGTTTCATTTAATTCATATAACGTGGATGAACACAATATATTATTATTGATTATTGCAGCTTGAATTGCAGCAGATTCAGTAACAGTATCATAATCTGTAAAATACAATGATAATCCTGTTAATCCCGCAGAACCATCGTCTCCACGTGATCCAAACCCTGGGCGTCCTGGTGCATATTGAAATTTATCCATTTTTAGTATATTTTATTTATATATTTTTATTTATGTTCAACCAATACTAGGGTGGTGGTAAAGCCGTTTGTTTTACGCTAACAATTACAGGTCTAGCACCATCTCTAGATTGAACAATTACATGGCCTTCACGATCTGGACCGCGACGCCTTGTTCTTTTACAACCAACTGTAAATGCACCGTCTCCTATTCTAGGGCTATAATAGTCTCCTCCATTGCTAATCATAATCCATGTAGGATCAGATGCAGTTGCATACCATCTATGTCCGGCTCCAGCAGTTATTATTACATTACGAGAATATGGTATACCATAATCATTTCCATTATAATCTTGCCATACACCTGAACTAGTAGTAGACAATGTAGGTGTAGGACGACCTTCTTGAGAAATACGTAATATTACAGGAGATGCCTGAGAATTGACTTTAATGTTTGCAGTTCTAGTATTTCCTGTATTTTCTGCAACTTGAACTATAAAATGTTCATTGTTTGAATATGTTGTAGCAGATGTTGGCGTACAAGTTACCCATCCAGGGATATTTGATAATGACCACCCGGTTGTCGAATTTGTAGATAAATCAACAGTATATTCCGATAAGCCGTTTATTAATCCATCGGCAGTTGCAGTAAGTGTATGTGGAGCAGGAGGATTAATAATTTCTAAAGTAGGTGCAGAACCAATTGTATACTGTTTTCTAAACGTATTTCTTACCCAGCCATTTTTAATAATACTTATATGATATTCATATATTTCATTTGCTAATACGCCGCTAAAATTAATAGAACCATCAGATCTAATATTATAAATGACATATTCAGATGTTGGCATATCCACATTTTTCTTATATACATTTAGATCTGCACTGATATTAGTATCAGGTGTAATATCACTTAAATTCCAATAAATAGTTAACACAGATAAATCAGTTGTTAGTGCATATAAAGATGCAGGAGATTCTAAAAAAACACCTGTATATAAAGAATGATAGTTTGCTTCATAATTAGATAGTATTTCACCCTCCATAGAATTAATTTTAATAGAAGGTAATAATTTTCTTAATAACGAAACATCAAAAATAATATTAACATCATTAACAATCGAATTTTGTATGTTACCGATTCTAAATTGATTTTCATTTATTTTTCGAACAATGGCTACAGATTTTTTATCATTAATATATCTAAATTGTCCAGAAGAATAAACAGTAAAGGGATTATGATTATCTCTGACAGAATTTGAAAATTCAATTCTGGCAAAATTCTTTGGTTGTATGCCATAAATTTTTCCGGGGTGTGTTAAATAACTTCCTCTTTTAACATTATACACATTATCAATAATATAATATGGTAATGAAGGATCAGAATACATGTTACAATATCTGTTATATGCATAATCCGCTTGTATAGATACATCTTCAAAGTAATTAGCTGTAGCAAATCGTACAAAAGGCGGATCACTGTATTCGCCCGTACAAACATCAGTAATTATACATATATTTCCTTTATTATCTACTATAAATTCATAATCTAAATATGTTCTTCCTCCCGGTAAGGTTTTACCTGACGGATCAATTGAATATAATGTCTCGTTTCGTTGTATTCGATTAGTTATTATATCAATATCTTGTATAAGATTAAAATCTGTATAATATACACCCATGCCTTGTATACCCACAGAACCATCTGCACCTTTTACACCATAACCAAATAAACCCGGAGAATAATTAAAATTCATAATTTATATTTTATTTTTCGTGTAATGTAATTTTAACAAAATATGTATAATTTCCCGTTTTTGGAATTATGATTTTATAAAAATAGTCATTTTGTCTATATATAATTTGTCCGTTAATATTCTGTTTTTCGTCTAATATGAAGGATGAATTGAAGGAATTTGCTATTCTCGTTGTATCATAAGGCTTATAATAAAGATCCAATGAAATTTTTGGTGCATTAATACTGTAATACGGGAACACCGTATTTTTTATATAATCTATTATAATGTTATCCTGGCTAGATAAGCTCGACCAATTAGAAACAAATGTTAAATTGTTCGTAAATTTATTAATTATTGATTCCGATAAATTGTAATTAATAGTAATTTCTAAATCATTTTCTGAATATGACATTGCAGAAGAGGTCCAACTATTAAATTCTAATTTATCGGGGAATTTAGGCAATTTAGATCCAAAAAATGCAGGCATTTCTATTGGGCATCGATATCCATTAATTTCCGTGTCATCTACGATAAAATATCCTCTATCCCATAATGATTTGAATAAATCAAAATCTTTAACATATGTTATTGCATTTCCTTCATCTATATTCACTTGTGTAATATTAGATACTAATTTATTACACCATAATTGGGGTATGGTTCGAACTAAACGTAAATTCGTGTTCGAACACGTAAAATCTTTTTTAAATATGTTAATGATATCGTCTGTTTCATTCCCGGCAAATTCAAACAAATTATTAAATTTAGGACTTAACCAACCGTTATATGCGTATGTGCCGTTAAATTCCCTAGCTTCATTTATTGATATTGACATCATATTATAAGAATCAAAATCGTATGTAGAATATATGTCATCATCCCTTAGTAAATAAAACATTACATTAGAAACTGAAGATAATAAAAAACGCAATGTTTTTATATCTGTAGTATTGTCAGCATATAAATTTTTATTGGTATTATAAATGTAACCATAGTTTGTCGTATATCGATTATATGCAATAGAATTAGGAATATAGTTATTATTATTATAAAGTACCTTCTGAATAAATGTATTATATAAATATGGCGCAAAAAATAAGTTATCAATAATTGTATTTTCAGCAAAGGCATTAAATGTTGAACTTATTCCATTTAACGCTTTATTAAATTGAGCATAGGGTGAACCTACGCTTGGGTCAAATATATCATCTGATTCAAAAAGATTAATCATTGTTTTTGCTATCGTTGAATGATTAATTATAAATGGCGCTTTAATAAATGAATAATAACTTGAGACGTCTTCACCTGTAACAAAACTAAGGTCGGAAGGATCAAGTAAAGATTTCCCGGGTAAAAAGGAAGAATGTCTATACGTATAATTAAGTTCATCGTTTCCCTGGTACCATATCATTAAAACCGTCTTCGTATTTTCATTAATTATTACTTCTATGGGATGTTTTGACGATTTATTCTTTGATGCTGTTGATAATATTGAAAAACGATAGCGATTATATTTCTTTAAATCAATTAAATTTTTTGCATTATATTGTATTTTAAATGAAAGGTTTAATCCTGTACATATAACATCTAATGAATTTTTATACCCATTATAATACATTATAGATGAACGAGTATTAACATCATTTACATTATAGTTAGAATACATAAGTTTTGAAAAGTAATCAACGTATGGGTATTTAAACATTAATTCTTTTATTGTTAATCCTGTTGTTTCATCAACATCATTAATATCGTAGAATACGTATCCTTTCCATGCATTTGTCCCAGGCGATAAATACTTAAATGAAGGATAAGAAATTTCTCCCGAAAATGAATCATCAGTTGGAATGTATTCCGACTTAGTATTCGAGTTAACTGTGGAAGAATCTAATCTAAATAGTAATGGATTATTTCGACAATTATTTCCTAAACCTACCCATTTAGAAACAACTGGTGTAAGCAAGTTATATTTTAATTTTTTATTTGATTCAAAATACGAATTTACGTCTTCTTCATTATATGAGTCACTATATCCTGAATAAATGTATGAAGAATCAAGAATCGCATATGTAATAATTGTGTCTGTGATACTTTCAAAGTAAATACTTGAATCAAATGTGTGGAAGGCAGTTCCAGGATTATATGAAACTGAATTTCCATTTTTTAAATATATTCCATTTCCTTGTTCAATTATATACGATCCTTGAATATCTAAACAATAATTAGAAGATGCTTCAATGCTTAATTTATAAGTGTTAGAATCATCTTCTCTTCTGTAAGAATACCCGCTTTGATATTTTAAACTTGAAGAATCATATACATTAAAATCAATATCTTTTACGGGATTAATTCCCATTAATGAAATGGTTAAAGGATATATGCTATATGCATTAAATATATTACTTACAGTATTAATGTCTTCTGCGGTTTGTATTATGTAACTATTTTCATCTCCAAGTGGATCTTTAACATACAAATATTTATTAACAGAAATATCAAAATCTAATAATCTTTTGTACCATAAATCTTTTCCCTGATATAAAACTGTACTCTCGAAGGAGTTTAATATATCTGAATTTGATGCATTAAACGAATAAAAATTTGAATCATTTCGTAAAATAAAAGGAACTTCAATACTTTGTCTTGGTCCAAAAAATTCAAAATTAATGGGACCAAATGAAGCATCATAATTTAATATGCTATACTCAGAATGTGAAGGCGTAAATCTACCCAGAAATGTAACATTAGGAAGAACGTTTTGATTATTAAAACCAGACGAAATATCATCAGTATTATTTAATACTGTAGCGGGAATTCTTTGAAACACCCATTCATCTGTTAAATTTGCATTTTCAGTTAAAATAATAGATAGCCAATTTTCACCATAATTTCCTATAGTAAATAATGGTTCTTCATAGTTTGAATATCTTTCAATCGCAGATTTAAGTTCTTTAATCTGATATTTTATGTTACCATTTATGTCAAAATACGTATGATAAATCGTAGGATAAGAATCATCTTCAGCTACAGTGCAATAAACTTCACAATCATGATAGTGATAATTACGAATAGAATAAAATTCCCAAATTTTATTTTGAGTTTTATTTATTATTCTTAAGTGTTCGCCTTGTTCAAGTTTTTCATTAATAGTTATTGTCATAAATGCGTTAACAGTGTTATTCTTTTGAACCTCAACACTGAAAATGTTTTTATAAGGCTTACTTACATAAGGATTAAATATTGAAACATCTAACTGATTTTTATTGGTTATTCTTTTTAAATTAGCGCCATCATTTAAAACTAAAATTCTATTTTTAATATTTTCTATTATATTTCCGGTACTAATATCAAACAACGATGAATCTATAAGTTCATAAGGATCTTTTTCATCTAATGAAATTAAACTAGCACTTGCAGATGATGAATCAGAGTAATATGCTACATTATATAATATGTT
>Ga0255345_1004282_pt1 | contig 15760 bp, 7 predicted proteins | sample wastewater_treat_6_FD_192415 | JGI IMG/M metagenome (GOLD analysis project Ga0255345, IMG submission 192415) | Wastewater microbial communities from Lulu Island WWTP, Vancouver, Canada - plant20 | ecosystem: Engineered > WWTP > Wastewater > Unclassified | place: Canada: Vancouver, British... | reverse complement strand
GTATTCTTGCACTGCCGCTATGCGTTCTTCATCTGTTAGCTTACTTCCTCTTGACATAAAATAACCCCCTTACAGCTTTCACACGCTTTTGTTTTTTCGTGTGTCTACTTTAAGGGGATTATATCATGAAATGCTTAGGGGCAAAACTTATACATGAGCATCGGACATAATGACCTGCTTTTTGCATTTATATTATCTTGGTGGACCATTCCTCGATATTCCAGATATTATCGGCTATATCCATATAGAACTCGGGCTCGTGGCTCACTATGAGCACAGTTCCCTTGTAGTCCTTTATTGCCTTTTTCAGGGACTCCTTGGCGTCCACGTCCAGGTGGTTGGTGGGCTCGTCCAGTACAAGGAGATTTACCTCTCTGAGCATTATCCTGCATATCCTTACCTTGGCATTCTCGCCGCCCGAGAGCACTCTCATCTGTGAGGTGATGTGCTCGGTAGTGAGACCGCACTGGGCAAGGGCTGCGCGCACCTCCGCATTGGTCATGGATGGGTATTCCTCCCATATAACGTCAAGGGCAGTCTTTGAGGTGCTCTCCTCTTCCTGCTCGAAGTAGCCATACTCTACGAACTGATCGTGCTCGACGTAGCCAGATATGGGCGGTATTATCTTCAGCAGGGTCTTCAGCAGAGTGGACTTGCCTATGCCGTTGACTCCGCGGATAGCTATTTTCTGTCCGTTCTCCACCTTGACGGAGATAGGCTTTGTGAGGGGCTCGTCATAGCCCAGCACCACGTCCTTGCAGTCGATGACCACACGTCCGGGAGTTCTTGCCTTGCGGAAGGAGAAGGTGGGCTTGGGCTTTTCGCGCATGAGGGTGATCTTGTCCATTTTGTCCAGCTTCTTCTGGCGGGACTTTGCCATGTTGGTAGTTGCAACTCTTGCCTTGTTGCGGGCGATGAAGTCCTCAAGATCGGCGATCTCCTTCTGCTGTTTTTCGTAAGCCTGTTCTATCTGCTTCTTCTTGAGCTCATACATTCTTGTGAAGTTGTCATAATCTCCCGTATATCGTGTCATTACAGCGTTTTCAACGTGATAGACCACATTGATGACGCTGTTCCTGAAGGGAACGTCATGGGAAACGAGTATGAATGCGTTTTCGTAGTTCTGGAGGAAGTTGGTGAGCCATCTTATGTGGTTTTCGTCCAGAAAGTTAGTGGGCTCGTCCAGAATGAGTATCATGGGATTTTCCAGCAGCACCTTCGCCAGCAGCACCTTTGCACGCTGTCCGCCCGAGAGCTCCGCAACGTCCCTGTCAAGACCTATCTCGTTGAGTCCCAGACCGTTGGCGTATTCAGAGATCTTGGCGTCGATTGTGTAGTAGCCGCTGTAGTCCAGAATGCTCTGTATCTCGCCCACTTCCTCCATAAGGGAGTTCATTTCCTCCTCGGAGCAGTCGGACATCTTCTCGTAGAGAGTGAGCATTTCCGCCTCAAGGTCGGAGAGGTGGTCGAATGCCTCGCGGAGCACGTCCCTGATGGTCTTGCCCTTGGCAAGGGTGCTGTACTGGTCCAGGTAGCCCGTGGTTATGTGCCTGCACCATTCGATCCTGCCCTCGTCGGGCTGGAGCTTGCCCATGATTATATTCAGAAAGGTGGACTTGCCTTCGCCGTTAGCGCCGACAAGTCCGACGTGTTCTCCCTTCAGAAGTCGGAAGGAAGCGTCATTGAGTATCTGTCTCGCACCGAAACCGTGCGTAACGTGTTCAACATTGAGTATGCTCATATTATCCTCCATTTCAGCTGTCATGCCCTCTATTATAACATAAAAGCAATATAATAGCAAGGGACGCGGCGAAAAAGTTCCCGTGCGACAGTATTATAACGCGAAAAAGGGGGTGCAGGCTCTGCGCTTATAACATATATTTACGGAAATAGCAATGACCGCTTTGTGAAGTTTGCGGAGCGAATACTTTAATTAAATTATAAACTTTCATTAAAGCAGCCGGCGAGTTGAAATATTACCAGAAATATCATTATAATTGTATTACAGAAGCAGCCTGCAATGCTATAATTAACACAAACAGGTTCAAAATGGTGATTATCACCAAAGGCACGACGGGGGGATATTAAAAGAAAAACTTATTCTCACTATTAAAGAAAAAATGAGAATATAGAAGGAGGAATTTTTATGATCGGGAAACTAAGAGGAACGGCTGCTGTCATCAGCGCTGTTTCGGCACTTTCTGCGCTTAGTCCGTACGTTTGCGCGGGAACTGTGCGTGCCGTGAGCGGAGTCCAGGCTGTGTACTATGTCTCGCCTGAGGGCAGCGACAGCGGCGACGGCTCGCCTGACGCTCCCTTTGCAACTCTGGAAAGGGCGAGGGACGAGGTTAGGAAAGTGAACAGCAGCATGACCGGCGACATCGTGGTCTATCTGCGGGGCGGAGACTACCGCATCACGGAGCCTGTGGAGTTCGACACAAGGGACTCGGGTACAGGGGGATTCAAGGTCAGATATGAGGCTTACGAAGGTGAGACACCCGTTATCAACGGTGCTCAGAAGGTCACGGGCTGGTCTAAGTTCAACGACAAGCTCTGGGCGGCACCTCTGGACCGAAGCACCAAGCTCCGCAACCTATATGTCAATGACCGCCGAGCAAATATGGGCAGCGTTCAGGTGCAGGCAAAGGGGGGCTACGGAGACTACTACGTTACCGCAGGTCAGGGCGACTGGGCATGGGACTCGGGCAAAAAGAGCGACGGCATAGTCTATGATGCAGGCTCAATGCCCCGTATAACCTCCAATTTCGATGACCTTGAGGTGGTCAACGGCACCACCTGGAACGAGAATATCGTCTGCTCAAGGGATATAAAGTACGACGGCAGCAGCATGATACTCCTCATGCAGCAGCCCTACGGTGCTATTGCCCAGACTCCCGGCTGGGGAGCAGGCTTCTCCACCGGGGGCACCCACACTATCTACAACGCCTTTTCTTTCGTGGACAGCGAGGGCGAGTTCTACTTTGACAAGACCGATAAGATGCTGTACTATTATCCCAGAATCGGCGAGGATATGGCGACTGCCGACGTTGAGGCTCCCGCAGCGGACTGCCTCATAAAGATAGCAGGAAGGTCCACATCGGAGCGTGTGGAGAATATCAGCTTCAGCGGCATTACCTTTGCAAATACGGACTTTCAGCTCACCGAGGTGGCAGGCTCACACGGAAAAGCTACCTGTCAGGCAGCTCAGAGCTATACTGCCTTTGCAGACTCAAACTGGCACTCAAAGAAATACGAAATGGCGGATACTCTACCTGCTGCCATACATATAACAAGCAGCGACAGTATCAGCCTTACGGGCAATGTGGTCAAGCACACGGGCGCTGACGGCATTTCCATGACCAATGACGTTATAAACTCCGACGTCAGCGGAAACTTCATCACCGATATAACCTCCAGCGGTATCACCGTGGGACACCCTCAGCATATCTACATCGGCGACGCTGCTGCCAATAATCACGAGAAGTTTCCCAAGGGCGTGGAGGGACTGTGCAAAAACGATACAGTCACCCAGAACCTTCTCTATGACATCAGCGTTGTTCATGGCTTCGGCGGCTGTGCAGCCATTACCGCCTATTATGTGGACTCTGTGAAGATACTCAGCAACACCATCGAAAAGACCGCTTATAACGGCATACATCTGGGCTGGGGCTGGTGCAATTTCAAGGACAGCACCACCTGCCGCGACAATCAGATATGCTATAACAGGGTAATAAACTCCCTTAACCGTCTCCACGACAGCGGCGGTATCTACACTATCGGTCAGATGCCCGGCACTATCATCAACGAGAACTACATTCAGGGCATTCCCGCAGGCGGTCCCGGCTGGCCTACCTACGGACTTCACAACGATGAGGGAACTGCCTATATCGAGGAGAATGACAACGTTCTTGAGATAAGCCCCAATGTTACCTATACCATCAACTGCGAGGAGTACGGCGACAAGCACGACCTGAAGATAAAGCGCACCTATGCCACTGTGAATAAAATGGGCAAGAACCCGCCCTCCAGCGACATAGACACTCCTATCGTGGTTTCGGATAATGTATGGCCCTTCGACCGGTACAAGATCTGCCTGAATTCGGGTATCTCCGACGATCACCGCAGTCTCATGCCCTCATGGCTGAAGTCTGCTGCGGACTGGGTATTCCCTGCAAGCTGCGATACAGCCTGCGGAAGCAGGCTACCCGTGAGAAAAACCGAGGGTACAGTATGGATAGCTCCCGAGGGCACCGACAGCTTCCGAGCAGGAGCTGATATGACCAGAGCAGGGGGCAGCGCAGGTACGGTCAGAACTCCCTCAAAGGAAGGGGAGTACAGGATATACGTTCTCGGCGCTGACGGCAAGGTGCTGAGCAAGTCCTCCCATATCCTCAGACTTAAAGGCACGGCAAGCGGCGGCGACGTCATCGAGGCTGAGCGCTGCGACTACAAGTCGGGTATCGACACAGAGAACTGCTCCGAGGGCGGAAGCGATGTTGCCTATATCGAAAACGGCGACTACATCGGCTTCAAGGGCATCGACCTTACCGACGTCAGCGGTATTGACTTCCGTATAGGCTCAAACGGCGCAGAGGCTTCGCTTGAGGTAAGACTGGACAGCCCCGACGGAAAGCTCATTGGCACCATGGACGTCAGCGGCACAGGCGGCTGGCAGACATGGAACACCCAGAGCTGCACCATAACTCCTTCCACGGGAACACACGATGTCTACTTCGTATTCAGGGGCGGCGAGGGCTACCTCTACAATGTGAACTGGTGGAGACCCGTAAAGCCTGCGGAGGAGTACTTACTTGGCGATGTGAACGGTGACGGTGCTGTTGATGTGTATGACATGACAGGTATGCGCAGAGCAGCCGTAAACGGCGACGCAGAGCGTTTCGACGCCGCTGATATAAACATGGACGGTGCCATTGACGAGAATGACCTGAGGCTCCTTGTGCGCTTCCTCAAAGGTGAGATAGAGGCTTTCTGAATATCGTGAAATGAAAAAGGACGCATAACAGAGATGCTTATATAGCAGTTTATGCGTAATTATGGGGGGGAACCTTTCTGAGGAAAGGATCTCCTCTGACGGAGGCGCGCCCCTCTGTCACTGCGTGACATCTCCCCGCACTGCGGGGAGTCACCCCATACCCCTTTTCCAAAGACTTTTGGCTGGTTTTTATCAGGACAGGGCGCCCGAAATAAAACAGAATGGCAGATATTATCAAGCGCCCTGACATCAGAAAAACGAAAACAGAGTCCTCAGAAAAAGAATAGAGGGAAGCACCTTTTCAAAAGGGCTTCCCTCTATATTATGTATAAGACCGCTATATAAGTATAACGATTATGCGTCTCTTATCTTTATCCTGCTATTTTACGGAGAAAGCCATAGTATCCCCCATGAAAGATACTATGGCTTTCGGTATTTATCAGCCTGCTATGAGCAGCTTTCTGAGTGCTGACATATCAAATACGTCGGGGACTGCGTCCGCAGCGATGTCGGCTGCATAAGCCTGCTCGCCAGTGAGTTCGGAGCTTCCCAGGATATACTTCTGCATGAGCACTGCGTCAGCGATATTGACCTCGCCGTCAAGGTTTATGTCGCCCTTTCTGCCCTTTGTGGAAGCGGCCTCTGTCTCAAGGGGACGGATAATGATATAGCAGAGGTTTATAGCCTTGTCCTCGGAGCGGAGGTTCACCGTCAGCTCGCCGTCGGTGACCTTTGCTTCTCCGCTTACGGCAGTCTTGTCGGTGGGAGCATTCTTCACGATGACCGACTCGGAGCTCTTGCCGTAGTTTGCATAGACTGTAGGAGACTTTGAACAGCCCCAGGGGTCACAGAAGCACATTTCCACAGAATAGGTGCCGTTGGGGAGCTCAAAGCTGTAGTCCAGGTGGCGGGCGATGTTGTTCTCGTACTGGTTCTTGGTGTAGCGGAAGCTGTTGGACTTGTCTGCGCCGTCAGCAGTGTTCGCCTCGTCACACCATGTATTTGCAGTGTAGAGACCGCCGCTCTTTGTTGAGCCGTTGTACTGGTCTGTGGAGTCGTCGATGAGTCCCCACTTCTTGCCGCTTACCTCGTCCTCGCCGCAGAGCTGCTCGGTGACGCTGTTGTACATACCAAGTCTGTCCCTGCCTGTGAGGGTGCCGGAGTTATGGTCGCCGCAGTCCACGAAATAGGCGATGTCATTGGTGTATTCGTATACGGGAGCAACTGCCTCCATGTAGATGAAGTCGCAGACCTTTGCGGAGCCTGCTCCCTCCTTGTCGGGAGAGAAGGTAACGTCAAGGACGCTCCTCTCGGTGCCGTCGTCGCTTGTGGTGTAGGTGCAGCGGTCGCGGACGTCCTGAGGGACGGTCAGCAGCAGGTCGTAAACGTCCTTGCTGCCGCTGTATGAGAGAGTTCCTGCCCAGAGCACAGCGTCGCCCACGCGGACTCTCAGTGACTTGCCGTTGTCAGCCTTGCGGAGCTTTATGTGGAGACGGAGCAGGGGAGCGTTTTCGTCCACTGCCATTCTGTAGGTGAACCAGCCGTCCTTTTCCACATAGCGGTAGGTGCTGTCATTGGTGACGCCGACAGTGCCTGTCTCAACCATTGCGTGGAGCTGGTCGCTCTCGTACTGACCGTAGCCGGGCTGTACCGTATCGGTGATGGTGGTCTTTGCACGGGGCAGCTTTTCCTCCACCACTGTGCCGTTGGGAACGAACTTCCAGTATATTCCGTAGCGCTGCTGATACTGCTTGTAATGAGGGGTGAACACCAGCTTTGTGTTGGTATCGTTGAGGGTAAAGGTGAGACCGTCGCCGCTGCGGACCAGATGGTCGTTTATCTCAGCCATGAAGGAAGTCACGGACTGTCCCTGCTTTGAGATCCTTATGGTCTCGCTTGCAACCTTTTTCTCCTTGGGGATAGTTACCCACATACCCGTGCTGTCGGTCTTCATGTCCTCCTTGCCCAGCTCTGCGCTGAGTACCAGGGGACCGTATTTGAAGCCGTATACATCGGGAGCATCGGGAAGGGGATAAGCCCTTATCTTTGAGGGGATAGTAAGCTCGATAACGTCGCCGTCGGAGAAGTCTCCCGCAACATCGGCGTAGCCGTTTACGGTCTTGTAGCTGTATCTGCTGCCGTTGACCGTAACGCCCATGGTGCCGTCGATCCAGTCGGGGATACGGAACCTGAGGTCCAGGGGAGCGCTGCCGCTTACGGTGAACTTCACGGAAGCTCCCTCGGGAATGGAGCTCTCCTGAGTAATCCTTACGTTCTTGTCAGCCCATTCCAGTATTGAGCTCTGGTAGAAGTTGACGTAGAGGGTGTTATCCTCGTGCATATAAATGGTGTCGCCCAGCTTTGTGAAGTTCTCCATGCCGCTTCCCGTACAGCACCAGAACTTGTCCCAGCGTGTGCTGTAGACCTTGAAAAAGCCCGTAGCCATAGGCTGGAAGTAGGTGGTCATACCTGTCTCGGGGTTCTGTGATGAGAGTATGGAGTTATAATAGGTGTTCTCATAGAAATCCATATACTTGCTGTCGTGGGTTATCTTGAACAGCTCACGGGACAGCTTGAGCATATTGTAGGAGTTGCAGGTCTCACAGTTGCAGTTGGTGCGCTCGGCGTCAAGGATATCGTCCTTGCCGAAGTGCTCCCACTCGCTGTTGCCGCCTGTGATGTAGGTGTGGTGAGTGGTGACCATGTCCCAGAAATCCTCTGCGTATCTGAGATAGGCTGAGGCGTCCACCTGCTGACCGTTGACGGTCCTGCCGTCAAGGACGATATAACGCTTGAGGGCTCCAATGAACTTGGGGATAGTGGTGTTGGCGTGACGGTTGTTGAGCACATCACGTCCGCCCTGAGCTACCTTCTGGAAGAGGGCATCTTCATCGAACACATGAGCGGCAGCCGCATGGCTGTCCTTGCCTGTTATGGCGTAGAGTTCATACATACAGTCGTTCATTCCGCCGTACTCGATAGAAAGGACCGTATTCCTTGTCTGTGAGCTCCACTTGCTTACTCTGTTGTAGACCCAGTCGCCCAGTGATGAGCCTACCTCCTTTGCGGGAGCATAGCCAGTGGCGTTGTAGACGTCAACGATGCCTGCAATGAGCTTGTGCATGGTGTACCACGGTACCCAGGCGTCGTCGAAGATGTTGGCTTTTCCCACCTCAACGCGGTCGAACTGTCTTTCCACATTGCCGTCGGAGGGTACGGGAGCCGCCCACAGGAAGCCTGTCTTGCCGCGAGGGTGCTGCTGGCAGGTCTTCATGCCGTCGATGAGGGTGGTGATACGCTTGTAGATGGCGTCCTTCTGCTGTGAGGTGATGTTGGGATTCTGATAAGCCTGAGCCAGAGCGGTGAGGTAGTGTCCCACGCAGTGGCCTGCGATGTTGGTGTTTTCCCAGCCGCCGTAGCGTGTGGCGCCGTTGGTGCTGAGTCCCGCGTTCTCGCGGAAGCCTGCAAGGAGCTTCTCCGTGTCGAAGGACATGAGATAGTCCATTTCCTTGTCGAAGGCGTTGGTACAGTAGTCATCGGTCATTCTGACGTCGGATATAGAGAAGTCCTCTATATCCACCTGAGCAGCGTTAGCACCAAGGCTGCTGACGGGAAGGCTGCTGCCCGCAGTACATACCACTGCTGCGGCAGAGCAGACCGAAACCAGTCTGCGGATCAAGTTGTTTTTCATTTTAATTCCCCCTGAATAAAGTTTTGGTAAAATACCACTTTATTTTTTTGTATAATATCATTATACCGTCATTTTAGCACAAAAGTCAACCCATATATCGCCGATAAAGTGGATAAAATGACTGAGTTTCCGACATCTTTTTACCAAAAGCAAACGCCCCGAAGATATTTCTCCGGGGCGTTATCAGGTGGATATAAATTATGAAACCTTTAAATATTAAGGAGATCTCAGCCTAAGGAACCTGTCTTGCCGAGAAGGAACTCCTGAATGCACAGGGCGTCGTTTGCAGTGAGTCCGCCGGTGGACTTGTCAACGTCGGCATTTATCTTGCCCTGCTTGGTGATGTGGCTGTTTGAATAGCCGTCGACCTCATATTTGTCGGGGTTTGCAAGTGCCTGCATCACAAGGATAGCGTCAGAGAGATCAACACCGCTGTCGCAGTTGGCGTCGCCTGTTTTCTCCGATTTAGGTGCAGCTGCGGGAAGCGCAACGGCTGTAGTTGTTGTGGGAACGGTGCTGTAGGGAGCGGGAGCTGTTGTTGTGCCTGCGGGAGTGCTCTCTTTTTCTGTGTACTGTCCGCGGGCGTTCATTGCCATTTCTTCAAGATCTATCTTATCTATATCACATTTTCTTGATACATACTCAAGCACCAGCAGAGTATCCATTGCGTCACCGCTGACGCCGCTTCCGTCCAGATCAAAGTTGGCGATGTAGTTGTCCATTATCTCATCTGAAACGGTGTGGAGGTCCTCATTGGTATGAGTCTGAGAGTAGAGGGTGTTCTCAGCGAATATATAATCGTTGGCATCAATTACCCCATTCATGTCAACATCGGGAGCAGCTCTCAGACCTGCTTCCACGCTTGTGTAGTAGTCCAATAACCTGACTGTAAGCTCATTGCTGTCGGGATATGTGAAAGCGTACACGTAATTGTAGCAGAGGCTGAACAGGTCATCGGGGTCTGTCAGGGGGTATCTTGTACCCTCAAGGCAGTTGGTGCCCTGCCAGGGATAATTGGAGACCTCACCGTTTACCCAGGCGTCTCTGAAGTCCTCGTATTCCTTTTCACGCTTTGTCTTCATGCCGGTCTTCTCGCAGATATATACCTGAGCGATACTGCAATCTGCGGCGTCACCGCTGATACCGTTGCCGTTGATGTCAAAGTCGGAGAGGTAATGCTCCAGATCCTCCTGAGTGAATTTGGGATCGGGCTCATACCTGTTGTTGTATAATTCGTCGCAGGCATAGTAGTCCACAATGGTTATCCTTCCGTCACCGTTCATATCGGGCTCGGGGAGGAGACCTTCATCGACCTTCTTCTTGTAGATCTCATAATCCCTGTCTATGTGCGTCATATCGACATCGGCTCTTACATCGGAGCTGGGAAGTCCCATTTTCCACTCAATGTCCTGTATGGTGCTCTGGAAGGAGCTGAGGAGATCCTGTTCCTTTTTCAGTAAATATCCGTCGGGATAAGTGTAGCCAGAGCGCCACAGGTATTCATAGTAGTTCCCATCGGAATACTCGGGCAGGAACTCGTTGTTCTCAAAATAATACTTTATAAGGTAGTCCGAGAATATGGGCACCACCAGGAAATCGTCGCCGAGAGTTCTGTAAAGGTCTATGCACTTCTCCTCGGAATCGCAGGGAAGATGATCCTCTGTCAGCTCATCATATACTTTCAGTCTGTCCTCAAAGGTGAGGTTTTCGCTGTCCATATCCCCGTATGTGACAGGGGGCTCGTTAAAGAGCTTGCTGAAATACCAGATGTCCATAACGTCGCACATATCAAAGGTACCGCTGCCGTCAACGTCAACATCGGGCTTCTTTTCGTCCATTACGGCTGTGAATACATCATAGAGTCCGCTGAAATCCTCCGTGCGCTCCCTGAACAGGCCGGCGAAGTCCTGACGGTACTGCTTGTCGGCAGCAATTGCGTCCTCATCGCTGAGATACTGCTCGTCAACGTACCTGTTCCTGTCGGCTGCATAGTGATCGGGTGAGAGAATGTCTCTGTCCACATTATAGTAGCAGGTGAAGTACTGAATGAGACTGCCCGAATTGAATTTTTCGTCATCGGGATCGGGAACGATATGGTCAGATATGAGAGTGGTGTCTCCCTGCTCTATGCGGTAGAGGAGGTAAATATCATGCTCATCGAATTTTCTGTTTCTGTCTATGTCGATGAGGCTCTCGTCGTTGTGCCATTTCAAAAAGTCAAAATCGTTAATATCGTACTGCACGCTCATGAGTTCAAAGGGAACCTTTTTCATGCCTGTGTCGTTTACTGCGGCAACAGGCTTGGGCATCGCTGTAGCTCCTACGAGCATTGCAGCAAATCCTGCTGTTAGCTTATTCATATAATAAACCCTCCTGTGTGTATATGTAATTATTTCAGTTGTTGTGGTGACCGTTACAGCGTCAGAAACGGAGACTGTTGTCTGTGTAAGTCCCGGCGCTGTGGTCTTTGCCGCAGTCTGTACTGTTGCGGGAGCACCTGCTGAAGTGCCTGCTGCGGCGGTAGTGTGTGTATCCTGTGATGCGCCAGCTGCTGCTGTTACTGCGGCAGCTGATGTGGTCACTGCTGTATCGTTATGAGGCTTGGCAGCTGTGACAGCGGAAGTGCCGTCCGCTGTTGTTACAGCAGCAGTTGTGGTTTCGGTTGATGTAACAGCCGTATCTCTGCCGAACTCAACTGAGGAGGAATTTTTTGCAGTATTGCTGTGCCATATCCCGAATCCGATGACCGCGGCAGCACACAGTGCCGCAGTGCCTGATGTGATCCTTCGGATACGGAGTCTGCGGATACGTCTTTCTTCTAAGATCTTATCGCCCCGTGACTTGACTATCTCAGCCATGGTCTTATAATCCATTGAACACTGCTCCTTCCTTCTCAATTTCTTTTTTCAGAGCATTTTTTGCCCTGTACAGCAGATCTCTTATCTGCTTGCTGCTTTTTTTCATGATCTCAGCCGCTTCGTCATTTTTGAAGTCCTCAAAGAATACAAGGTAGAGGACCTGACTGTACTCGGGTCTGAGCTTTGAGATGAGCCTGCGCAGGTCGGAACGCCGCTCATCATCAATGACCTTTTGTTCTATATTTTCCTCGTCGGAGATGTCGTATGCAGTGTCAAGTGAGACGGAACTGAATCTGGATAGCTTTCGTTTTATGTCAAATGCCTTGTTCCTTCCGATAGTGTAGAGCCATGTTTTGAAGCTGCATTTGCCTTTGAAGGCGGGCTTGTCAACATACAGCTTTACAAAGGTATCTATGGCAGCTTCTTCAGCCATGCCCATATCTCCTGTTATACTGTACAGAAAATAGACAAGACCGTCCTTGTAATCACGGATTATTTCATCTATTGCATCTTTATCTCCTGAGAGGAAACGGCTGTAGCTACTGATACCGTTTTCCATTTTTCCTCCTTTCGGCAGGAAATATTTCCATTTGTTATTTATACGAAGGAAAGGCTGCAAATGTCGCAGCTTTTTCCAAAAAAATTTTTCGCTCATTTAATACCTTTATTATACTCTCCATGACAGCCTCCCGTCAAGGACGAAAGTCGGACTTTTTTACGGCACAGAGCCATATCCCTTGATTTGACGCCTGCAATATGATACAATATTTACAGAGGTGACATAAAAAGGCGTGTCGCTGCGGCACGCCTTTCCTTATATTATATATTCATCAACGCCGCAAAAAAATTTTTTTCGGAAAAAGTGAAATCTACGGTCCGCTGTAACGTCTTTATATACAGAGGACCTCACGAAAGGAGGCTGTACCTTTGGATGACGCGTCGATCATAAAACTGCTTTGGGAAAGAGACGAGCAGGCAGTGGAGGAACTGAAAAACAGCTATGAAACGCTGTGCTTCTATGTCGCAGGAAATATCCTCTCACAGAAAGAGGATCAGGAGGAATGCGTGAACTCTGCCTATATGGACGTCTGGAGCTCTATCCCGCCCAACAGACCTGACAATCTTAAAAATTATCTATGCAAGCTTGTAAAAAACTGTGCGCTTGACCGCCAGAGATATAATACCGCTGCAAAACGAAACAAGGAATTTTCGGTATCACTTGATGAGCTGTCGGAATGTGTGTCCGACGGAAAAAGTCTTGAGGACAGACTCTCCGACGAACAGCTGGGAAAGATCATCAGCAGCTTCCTGAGGGCTCAGCCCGAAAAATACCGCAAGGTGTTCGTCAGGCGCTACTGGTATTCCGAAAGCATTGAGGACATAGCGGCATATTTTGATATGAATGCAAATACGGTCGCTACATATCTTTTCAGGATAAGAAAAAAACTAAAGGCATATCTGCAGAAGGAGGGGTATATAGATGAGTGATCTGAAGCTTTACAGGGGAATAAACAATATAGATGATGACCTCATCGAGGAGGCTGACCGCAGAAGCAGACCTGTGGTGCATCGTTTCTATGCCTTTGCCGCTTCTGCCGCTGCGCTGCTCATCACTGTAGGCGCATCGGGATACTTCAGCGGTGCAGATATAGGGAAGAAAACCGTTTTTCCTGACAGCGGCATCGTCATCGAAGCCACTACGGCTTCCGGGGGAGACGTGACCCCCGTAACTACATCAGCGGTCAGCGGCGGCAGCACAGTTACCGCGGCAGTTTCTACAGCCGCGCAGACAGCGGTCAATACCCGGACCACCGCCTTACAGCCGGTAAACAACACTATCACCACCGCCCTTGTCACAGGCAAGGCTGCCATTACGGGAAAAGTTCCCGCAGCTACTACAGCGGCAGCAGGCGGCAGGGACATTGAGACAGGAGAGCCCACGGTCACCGGAGCTCCTGCAAAAGAAGATGAATATATAATTGAAGGGAGTACTATTATGAAAAAATACGCAGCACTTTTTGCTTCGCTGCTCACGCTATCAAATGCGGCAGCAGTAAACGCTCAGGCAGGGGCTCAGACCTTTGTGCCTAAAAATGAAAATCTCAGTGTAGCCATGAACGCGAAGACGTTCATAGAGAAATATGACGTTGACATTGACTTTAACTGTGACGGAAAGTTCGATATATTTGATGTATACGCATACTACCGTGCTGAAATACGTGAAGCCGATGAGAGATACGCAGCTATCCCACGCTGCACTGTTCCCGATTATATCTGGGAAAAGTATAAGGCGATACCGGCTGATACAACGCTGGACTACACCTATATCGACAGCGAAACAGGTGAGGAAAAAAGCTATACAGAAAAAAAGCGCCTCGTTCACGATGATCTGTTAGATTACTATTTTGAGTATGTTGCACCGCCGCAGCCGGAATTTATGGATACTAATTTCTATATCGACAACTGCCCCGATGATTACGGTGATCCTATGTCCTATGACATTATAAGACATGACGGCGATCTGCTCAGTATGTGGGATTTCCAGAGGACAGAGTTCTCAATAACCGACGACGGCGAGAATTACAGGCTCGTTGATAGATTCGTCGCGGAAAATATCCCCTCAGAGAACCGCGATAACATGGAGTACGGTCTGGGTCATCTCCGGGGCGTGAGAAAGTCGCTGATGCATGAATTCATCAAAGACGTGAGACGTCATGCTCACTATACGGGTGAAGACCGCGCATTCGTAAAGCAGTTCATCGAGGACGGTCGTGTTGATCCCGACGTAAATGCCGACGGCACATTTGATATGGACGATGTGGGACTTACCGCATTCTATGCAAATCTCCGCAGAAACAGCGAGGAATACACTTATTTTTACAGCTTGCTCTATCAGACAAGCGTGGATTATTACAGCGAACATATGACTGAGATCAATCCCACTGTATCAGCAGAGGACTGGGGCAGGGCATACACATTATGCGATACTCTGGCAAATTACTGTGATATTGACAACGAAGACATCGTGCAGTATCTTGCCGAGTACTATCTGACCTATAATGAAGCGGATAGCAAATACTTCGACCCGATGTACTATGTTGACAAGGGCTATACCTACTACCGCGTTATGCACGGCTTCCAGGGCAGGTTCTTCCAGACCCTGGGCTATTACGAGAACTTCGCCATCAAGTACGGTCCCTCAGCTGCAAATAACACTATCGCAGCACCCGAGGGCTACTGGTTCACACAGGACGAGATAGACGCAGCCTTCCCACAGTATTACAAGGACGTGAAGACAGGCGTTCTCCCCGAGCCCGACATCGACCTCAGCGGCAAGATAGATGCTGCGGACTATAATCTGCTTTTCAATCTGGGATATGAGGCATTCACTCCATATGACACAAGCTACATCGGCTCTATGATAAGACGTCATCCCGAGCTGAACATCGTTCTCGACGTTCCCGAGGAGGTACGTGAAAACTTCAATACCAACTATGACTTCAACCACAACGGCATAAGCTGCGACACACTTGAGTCTGACTGTATGATGATGTATATCCTCAGCGAGCTTGAGGCACAGTATGAGGAAGAGAAGGATATGTTCAAGGCTATGGACGACTACTATGTTGCTCACCGCGGCGCTCAGTACTTTGAGGTCTTCGACAACAACATGGAGAAGTTCTACAGCGATAAGGGCCTGGAATATACAGGCTACATGGGCAGGTATGATACTGCTCCTGTTACGAGCTATGTTGAGACCATCAAGAGCTATAAGAGCTTCCCTCAGAATATCGGCAAGCTCACAGAAGATAACCATGTTACAGGCGACTCTAACTGCGACGGCAAGGTCGATCTCTCAGACGCTATCCTTATCATGCAGGCTATCTCAAACCCCGATAAGTACGGCACAGAGGGCAGCGACGATAAGCACCTCACAAGGCAGGGCAGCCTCAACGGCGACGTTGACAAAGACACAGAGGGTATCACCTCCAACGACGCTCTGATGATACAGGAGTATCTCATAGGCAAGGTCAGCACCCTTGGATGACAAAAGAAAGTTGTTATAGAATAGAAAACGCCCCGAAGCTGCGGTGACCCGCCCCCTGTCAAGTAGACAGCGCAAAAAACAAAAATAATCTATGTAGTAACCAAAAGCAGTCTGTGCAATTTGTGCAGGCTGCTTTGTCGTTGGCAGCAATTGGCAAGCACCTTTTGGAG
>Ga0255345_1004274_pt1 | contig 15785 bp, 13 predicted proteins | sample wastewater_treat_6_FD_192415 | JGI IMG/M metagenome (GOLD analysis project Ga0255345, IMG submission 192415) | Wastewater microbial communities from Lulu Island WWTP, Vancouver, Canada - plant20 | ecosystem: Engineered > WWTP > Wastewater > Unclassified | place: Canada: Vancouver, British... | reverse complement strand
GGCCAGCCCCTCCAGATCTGCAGCCGACAGACTGAGAGTGTCGGCCGCTCCGCCCAGCTTCTTGGCCGCTGCTCTAGCCACAGCCTGAGGTGATTTGTCAGAGATACCTTCCCTCTCAGCGGCCACGGCTTCGAACACAGCGTCCACAGATTCCTCCGCCATGTAAGAGTACGACTGGCTGATCTCGTAGTTCTCAAGCGAACTCGGAGCGCTCTTCATGTAGGCCTTGCGCGCTTCTTCCCTGAGCTTGTCCGTGGCCACGCGATTCACAATCGTCCTGGGCGACTCGATGTCCCTCTTGGCGAACTGCCCAACTTCGAGAGCCACAGACTGAGGCAGGACGGCATATGCAATGATGAGAGCCGACACTGCCACAGTAGCCAGAGCTATCATCGCCTTGCCGCCCACAAACGTCTTTATTCTGGAACCCACGCGCTGAACACGCTCGCCCAACCGCGACTCCACTGGCAGTGTCACTCCTCTTCGCGCCGGTCCGGGCCTATGTCGGCGCGCCGTGCATCAAATCGCTCATACGCACGTATGACCCGTTGAACTAGTTCGTGCCGCACCACGTCCAGATCGGAAAAGTACACAAACTCGATCCCATCGATGCCCACAAGCACAGTCCGCACTTCTTCAAGACCCGAGAAGCGTCTCCTCGGCAGGTCTATCTGGGTAATATCGCCGGTAACCACTGCCTTGGACGAGAACCCAAGCCTGGTGAGGAACATTTTCATCTGCTCAGGGCTGGTGTTCTGTGCCTCATCCAGTATTATGAAAGCGTCATCGAGCGTTCTGCCGCGCATGTACGCAAGCGGCGCTATCTCGATGATCCCACGCTCCCTGTAGCGCTCATACACCTCAAGCCCGAGGATGTCAAAGAGCGCATCATATAGCGGCCTGAGGTAAGGGTCGACCTTCTCCTGCAGGTCGCCTGGGAGAAACCCCAGTTTCTCGCCGGCCTCCACAGCCGGGCGCGTCAATATGATCCTGCTCACCTGCTTCGACTTGAGGGCAGCAATTGCCATGGCCATAGCCAGATACGTCTTGCCGGTGCCCGCGGGCCCTATCCCAAATACTATGTCATTATTCCGGATCGCATCGATGTAGTGCTTCTGCCCTACTGTACGGGGCCGGATCTGCTTGCCCCTGGCTGTCACCTGTATCACGTCGGCCAGCACCGTCGAAAGCGTTTCGGGCCTGCCATCCTGCGCCAACATCACCGAATACCTCGTTTCCCTGCCGGAAATACGATTGCCCGCGCGCACCGCCGACTGCAGGTCCGAAAGGACGCGGAGTACCTTCTCGACAACGTCCTCGGGCCCTACAACAGTCACCTCATTGGCACGGGCCATGATCTTGCATCCGAGCATCCCTTCGACAAGTCGTAAGTTCTCGTCGCGGTTGCCGAAAAGCGCTGCAGCTTCCGTATTGCCCTCAGTACAGAATCGTGCCTCCACAACCGGATTGCTCAAATGAGACTGTTCCCTCCCGCCTTATCTCATTCGTCGAACGGGTTCAACGATCTACCTCGCCTGTAGACTCGCCTGTAGACTCACCTGTAGACTCGCCTGTAGACTCGCCTGTCAACTCGCGGGCGGCCTGACTTGCGGTACGCCGAGTTCCTCAAGACTCTCTACTACGATCCGTACATCTACCGCCCGAGGCTCGAGCGATTGATCGGATACTTCCTCACTGACCATTACAATCCTGGCTTCAGTAGGCACTTGAGACATCACTGCCTTCAGCGCGCAGTCGCGCGCAGCAGTGTATGCCTGCTCACGTGAGAGCTGAATCAGCTCCACGCGGAGCTCGTGCCGCCTAATTCTGATTACTTCGACAAGACCGCCACCGTCCCTGCCCAGAACCAGAGTCTTGGAAAACTGCTCACTATCATATGCCTCGAATCTGCCCGTTCGCCCCAGGCGCAGCTCAGTTCCGGCCAGGCGAATCAAGTACTGATCTGCAGTGCGTCCCGTCCTGAGCCTGTGCTCAATGGTAAGCGGAATGCATGCCCGCCCGACGCGCCATACGCGCCCCTGCACCAGAGCCCGCGCGTGGATGGGCCGATCACTCGCCCCAAGCGCCGCCCTCCCGCGCACCATGACCTGGCCCCGGACCACAGTATCGCCCTCGCGTACGACAGCGTCTCCAGCTAGGAGTATCAGCCTAGTGATGACCGCATCCGCAGAGGCCGCTATGTCGGTAGGGCCCTCCAAAACCTCGGGCGTAACCTTGGGCACTGCGCGAACCGTGAGCATCGTACCGCGAAGCTCAACGCCTACCCATGCCAACTGCAGAAATGAACGGGTGATCTCACGCCTGATCGCGTCGCAGTCTACTCGGTGCCGCAAGGTCCAACGCCCGATACCCATGTTGTGTAGCGCCTGGAGGATCTGCTCGCGTTCGGGCGACTCAACCCCCACGACCTCGACTGCCCACAGAACGGAAGAGGAACCGTACAGCACAGCAAGGAAAAGGACGGCGCCGAGGACCAGGAACCTCCTGCGAAGGAGGCGCGCCACAATAAACGCCGCTCCCATCCGCTCCTCGATCGCCGCCCGGCAACCCGAGGCCCTGAGCACCGGGCCTAGCTGCCTGTAACCATCGACGCTCGTTCTGACTAGCATCATACCCGGGCCAAGCATCGTGACATCCGCCAGCTCAATGCGGTAGGCCGCTGCCATGTTGACGAACCGCTCCGGCGCTCGCCCTTCGATCCGAATTATAACATATCCGCGCAGCCAGTCCCACAATCCAGCCCCTGCCATTTCAGGGCGCCTCCTGACCAGCGCTGCCAGGTGTGGCATTACCAGTCCAACCTGAGAACTCTACCCGGTCGAACCATCCGTCCGCCACAATCTGCTCGCGGCTGATTCCTCGAATCCTGAGCCGCCTGCCGGTTATGTCGATCTGCCCTGCCGGCGTATCTATCTGTAGGTGACTGGGCGTGTACTCCACCAACCCCCGATGGTTATCGAGCACCAACCGTGCATTGCCCTCGAAGCTCATGCGCGGCATGTTGAGCGCGATATCCACAGGCACACCAAGAGCATCGGACATCCGGCGGGCGTCTGGAATGCCTCGTCGGCCGGCGGCACCAACAGCTCCGCTGCGGCTTGACCGACCCCTAGCTTCATCGTCCGACAGCCCCGCGTCGTCTGGCCGACCCACCCTCCGCCCCTTGTGGTGGTTCCGCATCCGCCCGCCTCCCCCGCGTCCTCGCGTCGTCACGCCCGCGCGCCCTCGACAAGCGGGGTCATCCGTCGTACGTTACCGTTCCGCTTCGGGCAGCCACTCCTGCGTGGTCGCTGCAAACGTTACTCACTGTCAAGATGTATTCCTCGACGCAGGTCCGAATGACCCTCGACAACCGATGGGCCGATCTCCTTGTAGGTTTGGGTGCACTAATTGGTAAAAGTTAGTCTGTTCATTTTATCGACACGTTTTTGCCGATACGTTCAGTTTGGTTACAATGCCTGATGCATTTCGGAACGCATAACTGTATAGAGGCGCAGCCCGACGCCGTAGATGGTGTTACAATCCAATAGCGACTCCAAATAGCAGTATCCTGCGGAGGCGACCTCCTTAAATGTGGGCACGCATCACCATTGTATGGCGATGCGTGCCCTTCTTCTTACCACGACCCGGTTTCATGCAACTATGCGTCTCGTTATGCATCACCCATTGTCCGATTTCGCGACACATCTGCCAAAATGCGTTCATAAAACGAACGGGTCATAAAAGCCCATCTCACGGGCGGTTTGCACTCGAAGCCCCAGCGTAGTGCGTCAGATCGCCCCGATATCCCGCCGGTAGTGTGCGCCCTCGAACCCGATACACCCTACTGCGTCGTATGCAAGCTGCCGCGACTTTGCAGCACCGGACGCCACGCCCACGACGCCTAGGACCCTCCCGCCAGCCGACACCAGCCGATCACCATCCAAGGCTGTACCGGCATGGAACACCACAACTCCTTCAGGCAGCGGGTCAGGAATGCTTATTGGGATCCCCGTCCTATGGGGACCGGGATACCCCGGGCTGGCCATCACCACACACGTGCTGTACAGGTCGCAGTCCACTCCACTCAGACCTTCCCCCGAGTCTGCCGCCGGCGAGTATGCACGCACACCCTCACCCACACCTAAACCCATACGCCCCAGCCGCCCATGGCACGCAGCCTCCACCAGATCGAGGAGGTCCGAATCGACCAGGGGCAGTACCGCCTGGGTTTCGGGATCGCCCAGCCTACAGTTGAACTCTAGCACCTTGGGGCCCTCTGAAGTGAGCATAAGCCCGGCGAATAGAGCACCCACAAACGGGGCGCCCTCCGCCGCCATCTGGTCAATGGCCGGCCTCAGAATCGTCCGCTCTATGTCAGCCAAGATCGCCCGATCGGCCGACATCGCACCGGCGTCAGCCAACATCGCCTCGGTAACCAGCGGCGCAGGGGCAATTGCGCCCATTCCCCCGGTGTTGGGGCCCTGATCCCCATCGAGTGCGCGCTTGTGATCGCGTGCCGGCGGCAGGACCCATATGTCGGCCCCGTCCGACAAACACATGACGCTGGCCTCAGGGCCGACGAGCCGCTCCTCCACGAGTATCTTGCAGCCCTGCCCCCCGCCCATTGCGCCAAGCTCGTCCACCGCCTGAGCAGCCTCCTGCGGGCTACCCGCAACTACCACGCCTTTGCCGGCCGCGAGGCAGTCTAGCTTGACCACAACACCGCCCGCCTCCTGGGCAATAGCACGTGCAGCATCGCGCGCGCGGTCAAGATCTGTGAACGCCTCACAGCGCGCGGTGGGTATTCCGGCCCGGTCCATGACGCCTTTGGCGTAGTGCTTAGACGATTCGATACGGGCCGCCGCCGCGCTCGGCCCAAACACCACTATCCCTTCCTTGCGCATTGCGTCGGCCAGCCCGGCAGCCAGAGGAGCTTCAGGGCCTACCACGACCAGGCGGCACTCAGTCTCCCGCGCCAGCCTAACCAGCCCGGCCACGTCAGTCGCCCTGACCGGCGCGCACGCGGCGAGCTGGCCGATTCCGGGGTTACCGGGGGCAGCTACGATCCGTCCTATCCTGGGGCTCTGCGCGAGGCGCCAGGCTATTGCGTGCTCCCTTCCTCCCGACCCTACCACCAGCACATTGGGTCGAGAAGACGGATTGGGCGTCCTCATATGTACGCCTCCTCAGTGTCTGAAATGCCGTCTGCCTGTGAAGACCATGGCCATGCCATGCGAGTCCGCCGCCTGGATCGAGTCCTTGTCTCGCAGGGATCCGCCCGGCTGGATTATGGCTGTCACGCCTGCCTCCGCCGCAACCTCGACGGTATCGGCAAACGGGAAGAATGCGTCTGAGGCCATCACTGACCCCGCCGCCCGCGGCCCCGCCTGTTCCACAGCTATCCTGGCAGAGCCGACCCGGTTCATCTGCCCTGCGCCTACGCCCACGGTACCGTTTCCCCGCCACAGTACTATGGCGTTGGACTTCACATGAGCCACTGCCTTCCATGCATTCACCAATTGAGCCAGCTCGCGCTCGTTTGGGGCGCGCCTGGTGACTACCGATACTGCCTGCGCATCAAATCGCCCAACCGTGTCAGGCTCCTGCACTAAAAACCCTCCGGCGACCGACCGCACATCCCACCCGTTTCCAGGCATGATATCATCCACGGCCAGCTCCAGAAGGCGCAGATTCCGCTTGCCATGGAGCAGCTCCCGGGCTTCCGGAACGAATCCCGGTGCTATTATGACCTCGAGGAATATCTCCGACATCAGCCGCGCAGTCTCCAGGTCCACAGGGCGGTTAAAGGCCGCGATTCCACCGAATGCAGACACCGGGTCGGAATCGAGCGCCGCTTGATATGCTTCTGCTACGGTCGAGCTCACTCCTATGCCACACGGATTGGCGTGCTTGACGATGACGGCTGCAGTCTCGCAATACTCCGCCACCGTTCTCGCGGCAGCATCCGCGTCTCCGATGTTATTGAAAGAGAGCTCCTTGCCTCCAAGCTGCTTGGCCGCAGCCAGTCCCCATGGGCGTGTGCCCGCGATGCGGTAAAAAGCGGCTGCCTGATGCGGATTCTCACCGTAGCGAAGGGTCTGGATCATTGTGCCTCCCAGGGCGAATTCGCGCCCCAAGCCCCGGCTCGCCTCTCGCCCCTCGCCCGCTGCGCTGTCGGCGAAGTAGCGGGCAATGGCAGCGTCGTACGCCGCAGTATGCTGAAAAGCCGCGGCCGCCAGGCGCGCGCGGGTCTTGGGCGACACTGATCCATTCTCCCTCAGCTCAGCGATGACAACAGGATAATCTGCCGGATCGACAATCACCGCCACCCGGTCGAAGTTCTTTGCCGCCGCCCTTGCCATGGACGGACCGCCAATGTCGATATTCTCCACGACCTCTGCCTCGCCGGCCCCGCTCTCCACCGTGCGCTGGAATGGATAGAGGTTCACAGCGACTACATCGATGGGGGTCACGCCAAGCTCCTCCAGAGCCTGCATATGCTCTGGAGTGGGCCTGGCCAGAATCCCGGCGTGGACCCGCGGATGCAAGGTCTTGACCCTGCCGTCAAGCACTTCGGGAAAACCCGTTACATCAGATACATCCGTTACGTCAAGACCCGCCCCGCGCAAAGCCGAGGCAGTTCCGCCAGTTGAGACTATCTCGAAACCCAGCTCCGCCAGGGCCCGTGCGAACTCGACCACGCCGCCCTTGTCGTACACACTTATCAGCGCTCTACGCCTGCTCCCGCCCACAGCACGCACCTCTCCCTTCGACTCTCTCCCTGCTTGCCTGCTCGACCAGCTGTTTCCCAAGACGCCCTATCACGTCCACCAGCAACTCGTGCTCCTGCTCCAGGATCCTCGCCGACAGGCTGTCCACACCATCGCCCGGCATCACTTCCACCACGCGCTGGTCGATGATGGTTCCGGAATCCATGCCGTAGTCTACGTAGTGTACGGTGCAACCTGAGAACTTCACTCCATATTCCAGCGCCTGCCTTTGCGCCTCAAGCCCCGGAAAGGACGGCAACAGCGATGGATGGATGTTGATCACACGGCCCGGAAACTGATCCAAGAATGCCGGGCCCAGCAGCCTCATGAAGCCTGCCAACACCACCAGATCGGGACGAGCCTTCCCAATTCCCGCGGCTAAAGCCAGTTCAAACTGGGCCCGCGAGGGGTAATCACGTCGCCGCACCACAGCCGCCGGAATTCCGCTCGCCCGCGCCCGCGCCACGGCAGGGGCGTCAGCCACGTCGGAGACCACGATCTCAACAGACGCCTCCAGGCGTCCGGCCCTTATGGCGTCGATTATCGCCTGTAGGTTCGAGCCACGCCCCGAAACCAGCACTGCCAAGCGGATACTCACGATGTCACGCCCCCTCGAACACGACTCTGCCATCGCCCGGCACTATCTCGCCTATGACGTAAGCCTTTTCCCCATTGGCCTGTAAGATCTCCACCGCGTGCTGTGCATCACCCGGCCGAACCACAACCATGAACCCGATTCCCATGTTGAACACCCGGCGCATTTCGCCGGCGTCGACGTTGCCTACCTCCTGAATCAGCCGAAATATGGGATGAACCGGCCATTGGCCCCACTTGAGCCGCGCCGATACGCCGGCGGGCAACATTCGAGGTGGGTTCTCAATGAGCCCGCCGCCGGTGATGTGTGCCATTCCCATCACACGTACCTGCTCCATCAAGGCCAGCACAGGCCGGACGTATATCCTGGTAGGCCTGAGCATCTCCTCACCCACGGTGCAGCCCGGCGTGAAGCCGGACGCGCCCACGGTGAGGCCTCCCTGCTCCAGCAGGGCCTTTCGGGCAAGAGAGTATCCGTTGGAATGCAGTCCCGACGAAGCTAGTCCTATCAGAACATCCCCTGGACGGATATCCGAGCCGTCAACTACGTTCGGTCTGTCTGCCGCTCCGACTGCAAACCCAGCGATGTCGTATTCGCCATCCGGGTAGAATCCCGGCATCTCGGCAGTCTCCCCGCCGACCAGTGCACAGCCTGCCTGGCGACATCCATCCGCGACTCCCGACACGATCTCGCTTATCTGCTCGGCCTCCAGCTTCCCGCAACCGATGTAGTCCAGGAAGAACAGAGGACGCGCCCCTGACACAAGGACATCGTTTACGCACATGGCTACGGCATCTATGCCTATGGTGTCGTGGCGATTCATGGCGAACGCTATCTTGAGCTTGGTGCCGACACCGTCTGTACCCGACACCAGGACAGGGTCGCTGTATCCGCTCGGGTTGAACCTGACCATTCCGCCGAAGCCACCCACATCGCCCACGACATCCGGTGTGAAGGTGCTCCTCACAGCCGATTTCATCAAGGCTACCGCGCGGTCGCCTTCGTCGATGTTCACTCCTGCCTGGGCATATGACAGCCGCTCCGCCGACGCACTTGTTCCGGCCGATCCGCCCGACCCGCACAATCCGCATCCATCTGCACGATCTGGGTAGACACCGGTGAAGCAGGCAGTGCAGAATCCAGCTCTCCCTCCATCGGCCGGATCCACCAGATCCGACTTTGCCGCAAGCGCCTGCATCGTCTGGGCGAGTCCCTCCACAGACAAGTAGCGCAGGCTGTCGGCGCCTATGAGCTGGCGTATCTCTTCAGTGCTCTTGGTGGCCGCTACCAGCTCGTGACCGCGCGACGTGTCAATGCCGTAGCAGCACGCGTGCTTCACCGGCGGGGACGCCACTCCCAGGTGCACCTGGCGCGCGCCGGCCTTTCGCATCAGCCCGACCAGCCGAGCGCTGGTCGTGCCGCGTACGATAGAGTCGTCCACCAATACCACACGCCGTCCGGCACACGCATGCTCGACCGCGTTGAGCTTCAGACGCACTCCCGTCTCGCGCTGACTGGCCGTAGGGCGGATGAACGTCCGTCCCAAGTATCGATTCCTAACGATCCCTTGCTGGTAAGGGATGCCGCTTGCAGCCGAATATCCGAGCCCCGCCGCGACGCCTGATTCCGGGACACTGATCACCGCGTCGGCTTCGATTGCGGACTCTGCGGCCAATCTCGCGCCAAGCGCCTGCCTCGCTGCAGACACACTGATACCGTCAACCACTGAATCGGGTCGCGCGAAATAGATGTACTCGAAAACACACGTGGCCCGGCGGACGCCTCTTCGGGAGGCGCGTGTCGATACCCGCTTGATACCCTCGCGCGTGATCACGATGATATCGCCGGGCGCCGCATCATGCCAGGTCGTCATGCCCGTGGCATCCAAGGCACACGTCTCGGAAGCCGCCGCCCATCCATCCGGCGACGAGCCCACCGCGAGCGGCCGGAACCCGTAAGGGTCGCGCACAGCATATATCACGTCGCCTGCCATCACCAGGAAGGAGTAGGCACCCTCCAGATCCTCCATGGCCCGTTCTATGGCGCCGACCATGCCAAGTGAGTAGTAACGGGCAACGAGCGATCCTATGACTTCTGCATCCGACTCGCTCTGGAACACTACTCCCGAGCGCCCGAGCCGCTCGCGCAGGGCCTTGCCGTTGGTTATGCTTCCATTGTGGGCCACAGCCATCATTCCGCCTGTGTAATGAAAGACAAAGGGCTGTATGGCTGTGTCGTCTTCATCCGCGCGCGCCGCATTGCGCACGTGGCCGATGGCTGCATATCCCGACAGACGGGCAAGCGCGTCGTCATGAAAGACTTCAGCAGCAAGCCCAGGACCCTTCGCGACCCGGATGCGTTTCCCGTCGCACGACGCTATCCCCGCGCTGTCCTGCCCTCTGTGTTGGAGAGACATGAGCCCATAGAACGTAGTCAATACAGCGTCGGCGCCCGGGTTCATGCACGATCCGAAAACCCCGCACTCCTCCCTGGGCCGGTCGGCGCTATTCGCGCCGCCTGCGCCTGCCGCGCAGCCCGCCGCTTCCATGCCGGCAGGCGTTACCCCTGCATGGCGCATGGTATCGCCTCCTCGTACGCCGCACGCAGCGCATCGACGCCAACATCGAGGCGCCGCCAGGCTTCGGCGCCGGCACGCGTTCCCGTTCCCACCGCCCCCGCCAATTCCACACAGAGCCTATCGCCGCCCACGCGGCCCAGTGTCGTCGCCGGCACGCTTAAGCCACCGGCAAGAGCCAAGAACTCATCCAATCGACTCTGCTCGAGGGTGACCACTGCTCTGGCCGCGCTCTCGCTGAACAGAAAACGATCCGGGGCAAGCCCGCCATCGCCGCCAATCCGCAAGGTCGCGCCGATAGACCCGGCTATGGCACACTCGGCCAGAGCCACTGCCAGGCCGCCCTCGGATATGTCATGGGCCGATCTCAGAAGTCCATCCCGCGCCGCGGTCGCGAGCAGCCGGCACAGTCGGCCTTCTGCCTCGAGGTCAAGCGCCGGCACCTGCCCGGCCTCCACCCCGTGCACGACCGCCAGGTACTCCGATGCCCCGATCTCGTCACGAGTGGCGCCCAGCACCATCACGATGTCGCCTTCTGCCGCAAACCCCATGGGCACCCTGAGCTCCACGTCATCCATCACCCCGACCATACCTATGACAGGTGTGGGACGTATGGCCGTCTCGCCGTCCTCGTTGGCAAGACTGACGTTGCCGCCCGTCACCGGCGTTCCAAGCGCGCGGCACGCCTCGGACATCCCCGCGATGGCCTCGCGGAACTGCCAGAACACCTCGGGCTTGTAGGGGTTGCCGAAGTTCTGGCAATTGGTCACGGCCAATGGGCGCGCCCCTGTACAAGCCACGTTGCGTGCACCCTCGGCCACAGCATGCGCCGCGCCCAGGCGTGGGTTGAGATAGCAGTACCTGGAGTTGCAGTCAGTCGACAGCGCGACTCCCCGCCTCGATCCGGGCAAACGTACTACCGCCGCATCGGAGCCGGGCCCTATCACTGTGCCCGCCCCGACCTGGTGGTCGTACTGCTCCCAAATCCACCTCTTGCTTGCGACGCTCGGGCTTCCGATCAGCCGGAGCAGGGCTCCCCCCGGATCCGTGCACGCCGGAACGCCGGTCGTATCGAACGCGGCCAGCCTCTCTACGTACTCTGGCTTGGATGATTCCCTGTGATAGACCGGCGCATCATCCGCCAGAGCCTTCGCAGGCACCTGCGCTACGACGGCTCCGCCTTCGGTCAGGGTGACCATCCCGTCTGCCGTGACCTCGCCCACTACCACAGCTTCAAGGCCCCACTTGACCAGGACTTCCCTGACCTCTTTCTCCCGGCCCGGAACCGGCACCAGCAGCATCCTCTCCTGCGATTCTGATAACATCACCTCGTATGGAGTCATGCCTGTCTCGCGCCGCGGCACTCGGTCCAGATCGATGATCATCCCGGTACCTCCCCGCGACGCCATCTCGCACGACGAACACGTGAGCCCGGCAGCGCCCATGTCCTGGATACCCAGTACACACCCGCGCGCCACCAGCTCCAGGCATGCTTCAAGTAGCAGTTTCTCGCGGAAGGGGTCGCCTACCTGAACCGCCGACTTCCGCTCAATGGCCTCATCAGTCAGATCGGCCGACGCGAATGTAGCGCCATGTATCCCGTCTCGGCCGGTTGTGGAGCCGATTACCATGACAGAATTGCCGATGCCCGTGGCGGCGCCGCGCTTGATGTCCTCATGGCGCATGACGCCCACGCACATGGCATTGACTAGCGGGTTGCTCTCATATGAGGCGTGAAACACCGTCTGGCCCCCCACCGTAGGAATGCCCACAGCGTTTCCGTAACCCGAAATGCCTGCCACTATTCCGGAAAACAGCCTGCGTGCCCGGGGCGAGCTGAGATCGCCCAGCCAGAGAGAGTCGAGCGACGCGATGGGTCGCGCGCCCATGGTGAATATGTCCCTGATGATGCCTCCCACGCCTGTGGCTGCGCCCTGGTACGGCTCGACCGCCGAAGGGTGGTTGTGACTCTCGATTTTGAAGACGACAGCCAATCCGTCGCCTACATCGACGATTCCGGCGTTCTCCCCCGGCCCCTGGAGCACCTGCGGTCCTTGGGTGGGCAACCCGCGCAGGACGGCGCGAGTGTTCTTGTAAGAGCAGTGCTCGGACCACATGACCGAGAACATGCCGAGCTCAACGTAGTTTGGGTCCCGCCCGAGCAGATCGCGAATGCGCTCGTACTCCTCGTCCGAAAGGCCCATCGTCTGCCATACGCGATCCTCTTTCATACACAACTCATCGGACAATCCGGCCACCTCCCTGCACCCATTGGGCGACTGAATCGAACAACAGCCTTCCATCAGCGCCTCCGAGTATGTCTTCTGCAGCGCGTTCGGGGTGGGGCATCATGCCAAGCACATTGCCTGCCTTGTTGCATATGCCGGCTATGTTGCCCAGGCTCCCGTTGGGGCAAGACCCCGCCGTCAGCTCGCCGGACTCGTCGCAGTACCTGAACACCACTTGGCCGCCGAGTTCCAGCTCTTCCAGGGTCTCGCTATCGACATAGTAGTTCCCCTCGCCATGCGCAATCGGCAACGTGATCACCTGTCCCGGGCGGAGCTTGAGCGTGAACGGAGTACGGGCCGGCGCCACTTCCACTCGAACTCGCTGCGGTTTGCATACGAACTTGCAGCTGGTATTGCGGAGCATCGCCCCGGGAAGCAACCCCACTTCAAGCAACACCTGAAACCCGTTGCAGATCCCTATGACCGGACGGCCCAGAGCGGCGTAGCGAGCAACCGCCTCCATCACCGGCGAGAACCGAGCGATGGCTGCAGTGCGCAAGTAGTCGCCGTATGAGAAACCCCCTGGCAGCGCCAAGCAGTCGAACCCATCCACGGACGTATCAGTATGCCAAATGAAGTCGGCATCATAGCCGGCTGCGCGCGCCGCGGTCTGAACATCCCTATCGCAGTTGGATCCGGGGAACACAACTATCCCAAGCTTCATTCCCCCGATTCCTCCCTGATGCTGAAGTCGTAGTCTTCCACAACCGTGTTGGACAGGAGTTTCGCGCACATCTCATCAACCAACCGCATGCACTCATCTTCGCAGGTCGCTTCAAGGCGGACCTCGATCCGCTTCCCGATCCTCACATCATGCACACCATCGTAGCCCATCGACTTCAGCGCCGACCTGACAGCGTCGCCCTGCGGATCGAGTATGGACTTCTTGAGCTTCACAACGATATCGGCTACATACACCAATCAACCGCACCCCCTGCTGCATTCATCTGCACTCGTACCTGTGTCTGCCTGAAGATGTATCTACGCCAGTGTCTGGACTTGTGCGTCCGCCTGTCGCACCTTCTCTGCCATCGAACGTCGGTATTGCGTCAAGCGCTCCCTCACTTCTGGGTCTGACAAGGCAATGATCTGGGCTGCGAGTATCGCCGCATTGGCCGCCCCATCGATCGCCACCGTGGCCACAGGCACGCCAGACGGCATCATCACTGTGGCGCACAGCGCGTCGAAGCCTCCCAACGCGCCTGATGCTATGGGCACGCCGATCACAGGCAAAACGGTGTAAGCTGCCATCACACCTGCCAGGTGAGCGGCGCCCCCCGCGCCGGCAATGATCACGCACAGCCCACGCTCCCCGGCGCCGCGCGCATAGGCCGCTGCCTCCTCAGGGGTCCTGTGTGCCGAGATCACTCTCACCTCATGCCCAATTCCCAGCTCGGAAAGGGCCTCCCGGGCTTTTGACATCTTGGCCAGATCCGACTGGCTCCCCATGACCACCCCTACGCGAACGCGCGAAACCGCCTGGTCGCGCCCAGCGCCGGTGGCTGTCTCCTGCATATCCGTCCCCTCCTTGTCCTGTTACGATAACCGAAAGCTAGCGCCTGATCGCAAATCAAAAAAGAAAAGCCCCGGCGGTTCACTACAGTGAGTGAAACCTAACCGCCGGGGCTTTTGTCCCTAGAGGTGTAGCGCCGCCATGGCGCCTGCGCCGCTCGGACCTAACCTTCCGCCACGCGCACGCGCGGCGCGGAAGTGGAACCCTAGGCGCACTTTCGCTCGTGAAAGCTGCTTATTCAGTTCAGCTTGCCAGATCGCCTACTTCAAGCTTACACTACCGTCTATGCCGAGTCAACCTGCACCGGGGTTCCCCAAGCACAGTCCCCCACACAATACCTGCAAGGGCATGCTCCGGCTCAACACGTCCCGGCAGCTGCCACACTCCGACGGCTCCTTCAAGACGCCCAGCGACCACCATATCCTTATCAGGCTCGGCGGCCGTGTCCTCATCAACGGCCAAGTCCAGCGCCTCACGGCTCAAGTCGACCCCGAACGCGTCGGCCGACTTGGCTATGGGCTCATCGACAGCCTCCCCCGGATCGCCCAAGGAACCGGCATCAGCGGGCATTTCCCAAGTGCGCGCTCGCTCAGATTGCCACTCGTCGGACCGTTCCTGCTTCAATCGGCGCCGGGCCTCGCTACTATCGCCCTCGGCAGGCTCGCCCTCTCCTCCACTCTCACCCTCGCCGTGGCTCTCACCGCGTTCGACCACAATCACGGGCTGAGCAGGCTGGCCGGGGTAGACCGGCCACCCAGGCCTGAAGATCTGCCCGCCCGGGGCCGGCGCCTGCCGCGGTTGGCCCTGCGCGCGTCGCATGGCCCGCCTGGCAGCCTCTTGCTCGGCACGCCTCTTGCCTTGAACCACGGCGCGCAGCACCGACCCCACGAGGAACATCAACCATACCAGCCCTATGACGCCTTCCAAGCTGTCCACTCCGGCCACCTCCCCGCGCAAACCCCTTCAGCCGCCATTTGCTTCATTATCTCATGCCGGCATCCGGCCCGGAGTCATCTGACGTCGGTGCCTTGCCCGTAGAACGCGAGATTGAGTCGCGCATCTGCGTGTCTGCCTTCAGGTTCAGCAGGTTGTAGTAATCCATCGCCCCCATGTTGCCTGTTCTCAAGGCATCCGACAGAGCGCGCGGCACTTCGGCCTCGGCCTCCACGACCAGCGCCCGCATTTCCTGCACTTTGGCCTTGTTCTCCTGCTCCAAGGCTAGAGCGGCAAATCTGCGCTCTGCCGCTTTTGCCTGGGCGATGTTCTTGTCGGCCTCCGCCTGATCCATCTGCAGGCGGGCTCCAATGTTCCTGCCCACGTCCACGTCAGCGATGTCGATAGAGAGAATCTCAAAGGCCGTGCCGTCGTCGAGGCCCTTGTTCAGCACCGTACGGGAGATCATATCCGGGTTCTCCAAAACTCCCTTATGGCTCTCAGCGGAGCCCACAGTGGTCACTATGCCCTCGCCCACTCGCGCTATGACCGTGGCCTCTCCTGCGCCTCCGATCAGCCTGTCGATATTGGCACGCACCGTCACACGCGCCTTGGCTTTGAGCTCAATCCCGTCCTTGGCCACTGCAGCCACCACAGGCGTCTCGATCACCTTAGGGTTGACGCTCATCTGCACGGCCTCAAGCACATTCCGCCCCGCAAGGTCAATGGCCGCCGCCCTTTCAAAGCTGAGGTTGATATCGGCCCGTTGAGCGGCGATGAGCGCATCTACAACGCGGTCGACATTTCCGCCCGCCAGATGGTGGGCTTCGAGCTTATCCACACTCACAGGTATTCCGGCTTTCACGGCCTTGATCATAGGCATGATGATCCTGGCCGGCACAACCCTGCGCAGCCTCATTCCGACCAAGGTGAGCAACCCCACCCGCACTCCTGCGGCCCACGCCGAGATCCACAGGCCAATGGGTATGAAATTCAGCAGCACCAGCAGAAATACGATCACTATGAGCGGAATGACCCAGCCAATCGCCCCCATGTAATACACTATGTCAACCCCCCCGTTCTTCCTGAGAAATGGGCCTTACGAACA
>Ga0255345_1004268_pt1 | contig 15803 bp, 14 predicted proteins | sample wastewater_treat_6_FD_192415 | JGI IMG/M metagenome (GOLD analysis project Ga0255345, IMG submission 192415) | Wastewater microbial communities from Lulu Island WWTP, Vancouver, Canada - plant20 | ecosystem: Engineered > WWTP > Wastewater > Unclassified | place: Canada: Vancouver, British... | reverse complement strand
CAGAATATTTTAACCGACATATTTTCGTGCTAGTCGATAGCATCGGTGAATAATATACAAAGATACAAAAATTCCGGATAGTCAAGATGTCGCTAATGCGCCTGTGGCACGAATTTTGGTCACTGATGCAAAAAACTATTTTTGTTTATTTAGTTTTCGAAAACTATGAAAATGAAAGAAAAAATACTCAAAAAAACTTCTGATTTTCTTATCAGAGAAGGTTGTCGAAAGGTGACAGTTGATGAAATTGCTGCCTACAACGGAGTCTCCAAGAGGACTCTCTATGAGCTATTCCTGGACAAAAACGACATAATCGAGCAGACTCCTCTCTACTGCAATGATAAAACCCGTGAATATTATCATGAAGTTTTCAAGAGTCATGATGATAATATAATCAGCGTTGTGCTGGGCGGACACCACTACCGCCCGAACAGCAAACTTGCAAGTGCTTTCCGTCTCTTTGCTGATGCAAAGAAAAACCTTCCGGATATCTATGAGAATGTGGAAAAGGTCATTTTAGAAGAGCATCGTGGAGATTTGCGAAAATTTCTAAGCAAAGGACAGGAAGATGGTTTGCTTCTTCCCGACCTGCAACTTGATTCTCTGGTGACTCTGCTCCCTATGCTCATCAGGCTCATAGGAAGGGTCGAATACAATGCCGATAACCATCTAAGTAATAAAGAAATCTACTATCAGACAATCATCTATTATTTCAGGGGGATTTCTACTGAAAAGGGCAGGATGCTTATTGACGACTATTTGAATAAAATCAACAATATCGTATGAAACGAAAAACTATGAATCTTATGAGATCGGTAGTCTGTATGATGTTGCTCTTTGTCGCCTTTGCGGCCGGGGCACAGGAAAAGATTTACCTTTCCCTCCAGGATGCCCAGGAGTATGCTCTTGAGCACAACCGTACCCTCGAAAACGCCTCTCTGGATATTAAGAAGGCAGAAGCTGCCCGCTGGCAGGCCATAGCAAGTATGCTGCCTCAGGTATCTGCGGGTTTGGACTATACCAATATGATGGGTTATAAGATGGATTTTGGTATGATGGTCATTTCCATGCCACCCAGTGCCTCTTTTACCGTTACTACCGCCATCGCGTTGAGCGGAGCTCAGATTGTTTCCACCCAGGTGGGAAATATTTCAAAGCGTATGGCGGATATCTCATACCGCAAGAGTGGACAGGAGATCACAGATCAGGTAAAGATACTCTATTATTCGGCGCTTGTAACTGAAGAGACCCTGGAGTTGCTAAGAGAGAACCTCGAGAGCATGAAAAAGCTCCATAGTATGGCTCAAAGTGCAGTAGATGTAGGGGTCTCAGAGCAAACGGATGCTGATCAGCTCAAGGTGCAGGTAGCCACCATGGAGACCTCCATCAATGCTACCGAACGTTCACTGGAAATGGTCTACAACTCTCTTCGACTACAGCTCAACCTCGATGCCAATTCGGAAATCGAACTTACCCAGGGACTTCCGGAACTGATGAATGTAGATGCGGTAAGTGACCTCTTCCGCGAGGAATTTGATATAAATAGAAATTATAACTATCAGTTGCTCAAAGCCAGCACCGATCTTGCTAAAAAGCAGATTGCGCTAACCGGATGGTCAGGGGGTCCTACTTTCAGCATTTTCCACCAGTATGCCAAGAAACACTACTTCAGCGATGAGATGACTATGAATATGACTCCTCCGAATATGCTCGGCATTTCGGTTAAAGTGCCTCTATTCACCAGTCTCAGAAATACCAAATCGGTACAGGACGCACGTCTTTCTTATCGCAAGCAGCTTAATACGCTTGCAGATACTGAAGCAGCCCTGAAAATCCAGCACAGACAGCTGGTTTACAATCTCAAATCAGCTCTTGAACAGTACCGGACTCAGAAAGATAATGTTGAGGTAGCAAGAAGAGTGTTTGAGAATATTGCCCTCAAATATGAGTACGGAGTAGCCTCCGCACTTGATGTGACTAACGCAGGCACCAATCTGATATTTGCTCAGAATAGCTACGTGCAGTCCCTCCTTCAGATTGTCAACGCGCAGATCTCACTCGAACAACTTTTGAACAGATAATAATCAATGAAAAAACATATGAAAATCATCCGTATTTCACTCATTGCCTTGGCGGCAATACTCCTTGCAGGCTGCGGTGGATCGCAGCAGAATCAGGAGGAGACAACCCAGGAACGCGTGGAGCAGGTAGAGACTACTATTATAAGCAGATCAACCATACAGCGCGTAGTGGAGTTCTCAACCACTCTTATGGGATATGAAACAGTAAATATCTCTCCTTCGCTTACCGGTAAAATTGAGCACATATATGTTGAGGTGGGCTCCAATGTGCAGAAGGGCTCTATGCTTGTGCGAATGGATCAGACCCAACTCAATAATACAAAACTGACCCACGCCAATCTGGCGGTTGAGCTTCAAAGGATGGAAGCGCTCAAGGAGAGTGGCGCCATTTCCAAACAGGTATATGATCAGACCAAACTGGGATATGATCAGACCGCGGAATCCCTGGCATTTCTCGAAAAAAACACTTTTGTCAGAGCCCCTTTTGCAGGTGTTATTTCAGCCAGAAACTATGAGGCCGGTGAGCTTTATAGTGGGATGCCTATTCTGGTGCTTACACAGATAAATACTCTGAAGGCTTTGATAAATGTCCCCGAGACCTATTTTCCCCTCGTGAAAAAGGGAATGAAGATTGATATCAAGTCGGACATCTACCCCGAAGAATCATTCTCGGGCACGATTGAGATAGTATATCCCACAATTGATGCCGCTACCCACACCTTCCAGTGTAAGGTGAGAATTCCCAACGGCAGTCTTAAACTCCGCCCGGGAATGTATGCGCACACATCACTTCCTCTCGGTCAGTCTGAGGCTATAGTTGTGCCCTACCAGACTATCCTCAAGCTTGTAGGATCTAACGAACGTTATGTTTATCTCGAGAAAGATGGAAAGGCTGAGCGAGTATTCGTGCAGACCGGCCAACGTTTCGACGATATGATAGAAATCATCAGCGATGAAATAAATGAAGGCGATCGCCTTGTCTCGGTAGGCCAGGCCAAACTTGTTGATGGAGTCAAACTCAATGTAGTAAAGCAGAACTGATAAAATGAGTATATACAAAACCGCGATTAATAGACCGGTGACGACAGTACTTATCTTCGTCGCCGTGATTATCATAGGACTCTTCTCCCTGAACAGATTGCCTATTGACCAATTTCCGGAGATTGATGCGCCCTTCATAACGGTGATGACCACCTATCCGGGCGCAAGTGCAGGTGAGGTTGAGACCAATGTGACCAGAATTATTGAAAACAGTCTCAACTCGATTGACGGGCTTAAAGAACTTACTTCCAGCTCCAGGGACAATATCTCCATTGTCCTTCTCGAGTTTGAATGGGGTACTAATCTTGACGAGATATCCAATGATGCACGCTCTTATCTCGATATGATCAGAGACTATCTCCCTGAGGGTTGCTCTACACCGGTACTTTTCAAGCTTAACACCAGTATGATGCCGATACTCCAGTATTATGTGTTGGCGGAAGAGAGCTATCCTGGACTTGAAAAGATGCTCAATGATGAGGTGGTGACCGTATTAAACCGTGTTGACGGTATTGGTGCCATAGGCATTGCCGGTGCTCCGCAACGCTATATCTACGTGGATATAGACCAGGCCAAACTAGAGGCTTATGGTCTGCCGTTGGAACTCGTTGGCAGTGCCATCGGCTCAAACAACCTCAATCTTGCCTCCGGTACTGTTAAAATGGAAAAAGAGCAGTACCATATGCAGGTACGCAGTGAATATATTGAGAGTTCTGAAATCGGAGATATAGTGGTAGCCACCGTTATGGGCAAGCCCATTTTTGTGAAGGATGTTGCTACCATCCGGGATACCATAAAAGACCTCACTCTTGATGAGAAGGTAAATGGCCAGGAGGCGGTCAGACTGATGATTTCCAAGAAGTCCGGAGCCAATACGGTACAGGTCTGCAAGGATGTGCGCAAAGAGATGGCAAAAATCCAAAAGAGACTTCCATCAGATATCGAAATAGGCATTATCTACGACTCCTCCGAAGAAATTCAGAACTCTATCGACTCCTTGAAAGAATCCATCTTATATGCACTTCTCTTCGTGGTGCTAGTGGTCTTTTTCTTCCTCGGAAAATGGAGGGCGACATTTATCATCGCTGTCACGATTCCCATCTCGCTTATAGTGTCATTTATATACCTGCTCTTCGTAGGCAGTTCTCTGAATATTATTTCGCTCAGTTCGCTGACGGTAGCTATCGGTATGGTGGTAGACGATGCTATAGTGGTGCTTGAAAACATCACCAAGCATATTGAGAGGGGTTCTTCACCGCGCGAGGCAGCAATTTATGCGACGAACGAGGTATGGATTGCTGTAATCGCCTCAACACTTGTGATTGTTGCCGTATTTGTGCCTTTGACAATGCTCACCGGTATGGCCGGTATCATGTTTAAGGAACTGGGATGGATAGTGACCATAGCAATTTCAGTCTCAGCCATCGTGGCTATTTCCTTGACGCCGATGCTTTGTTCCCAAATGCTTAAGGCCAATAAAGTTAGAATTGATGAAAAGGGACGTCTTCAGATTGTAAAGCCCAAACTGGACTGGTATGATAGATATATCGAGAAATTCCACAATAAGGTAAGCGCTTTGTATGCAGATCTACTACGCTGGTGTCTCAACCACAAGGGACTTACAATTCTTATATCATTCATCTTCTTTGTCGCTACGCTTCTTCCTGCACTTACCGGCAGGATAGGTACTGACTTTATGCCCGAAAGCGATAATGGACGAATCAGCGTCAAGGTTGAACTTCAGCGAGGCACCCGTCTCGAAGAGACCCTTAAGACCGCACGTATTCTTGAAACCAGATTTGGAGAACTAATACCTGAAATTCAGATTATTTCTACTTCTGCGGGAAGCGACGAAGATGCCGGTATTGGGGCTCTATTCTCCTCAACAACCAATAACAAGATCTCAATGACCGTAGTCTGCAACAAGAAATACGATAGGGAAAGGTCGATATTCGAGATTGCTGAGATATTGCGCACAGAACTTGATAGATATCCCGAAATCATCGACTACCAGTGTGCGACGACCATCGGTATGGGAATGGGAGGTGGCAACAAAGTAGATGTGGAGGTATACGGTTACGACTTCGATGAAACTAATCTCTATGCGGAAGAGTTGCTTCAAGCCATAAGGGCCAATATCAAGGGAGCTCGTGACGTTAATATCAGCCGTGATGAAGAACGTCCGGAACTCAAAATTACTGTGGACAAGGAGAAAATCGCATACCATGGACTTAATTCCGCTATGGTCTCTACTTATGTCCGCAATCGTGTGAATGGTCTTTTGGCCGGATACCTCAAAGAGGATGGTGACGAGTATGATATTGTAGTACGTCTTAAGGAAGAGGATCGCAACTCGATCACTTTGATAGAAAACCTAACCATCCCCACAAATACCGGCCGCTCCATCAAACTTAAAGAGGTAGCTGAGATTGAAGAGTACTGGGCTCCGCCCACTATTGACAGAAAAAGCCGACAGCGCTACTTAACAGTCTCCGTAACCCCATACAATGTCTCTTTGGGCGAACTTGCTGCGCAAGTACAGACGGAGATTGATAAAATATCCGTTCCCAGCGGTTTGCAGGTACGGGTTGCGGGTGACTATGAAGATCAGCAAGAGACCTTTGCAGATATGTTTGAGTTACTTATGTTGATTATCCTTCTGGTCTACATTGTGATGGCCTCGCAGTTTGAATCACTTTCCAAACCGGCTATCATTATGATGTCAGTACCTTTCGCACTCTCGGGTGTCATTTTGGCGCTATGGGTCACAGGCATTAATCTTGATATGATAGGTGCACTAGGATGTGTAATGCTTGTGGGTATTGTCGTCAAGAATGGTATAGTGCTTGTGGACTACATTAATTTGATGCGAGATCGCGGGCACGAACTCAACGAGGCAATTGCCCTTTCCGGCGAATCCCGTCTACGTCCTGTACTAATGACAGCGGTGACTACCCTTCTGGGTATGCTTCCAATGGCATTGAGCCAGGGTGAGGGTTCTGAGTTGTGGCGTCCGATGGGTATAGTAGTGATAGGAGGTCTCTTGATATCCACGTTAATCACTATGATCATAGTGCCTGTTGTATATGCATTAATGTCGCGCCACGGAGAGCGCAACAAAGAGGAAAAGCTCCGTAAAGATTTTGTTTTTATGCAAATCTCGGCTGACGATGAAACAGCTTAAAAAAGTTGACAGATATGAAATGTGTTTTTATAGTTTTCAATCAGACCAACACGGCACGTGTTGAATATATGCTCGACCAACTTGAGATAAAGGGCTTCACATTTTTTGAAGAAGTGCAGGGTCGCGGAACCTATGGTGGGGAACCTCGTCGTGGTACCCACACCTGGCCGGAAATGAATTCCGTAGTAATGACTGTCGTGGATGACGATCTTGTGGAAGAACTCCTGCTTACCATCAAAAAACTGGACAACCGCAACAAGGAGATCGGAGTACGCGCTTTCGTCTGGAATATCGAGCAAACCGTATAGTTTTTGAAAAAATTGACTAACTTAGCGCTTTATAAACCAATTTTAAATAGACATTTTTATGGCATTAGCAGTAAATGATTCCAATTTTCAGGATATAGTAATGGCTTCTGATAAGCCGGTTGTAGTAGATTTTTGGGCACCCTGGTGTGGTCCTTGTCTAATGATATCTCCTATTATAGATGAACTGGCAGTCAAGTATGAGGGCCAGGTAATAATTTCCAAGTGCAACGTTGACGAAAATAATGCGATTCCCATGAAGTATCGTGTGATGAATATTCCTACAATCCTTTTCTTCAAAAACGGAGAAGTTGTAGACAAGGTTGTCGGCGCTGTACCCAAAAAGGAACTTGACAATAAGATAGCTTCACTAATACAATAATATTATGAAACGTTTATCAATTTTTCTTGCAGTTCTGCTCTGTTTTGCTGCTGGTACTACAGTAAGTGCGCAGGGTTTGATCATCAAAGGCGGCTTCAATTATACCAATGTTGATCTTGAGGGCAGGAACTTTAGGTTTGACGACGGAACCGGATGGCATTTTGGTGCCGGTTTCCAGACAGCCAGTATGATGGGTTTTTCCCTTCAGCCCGAACTTCTCTACAGTGTTCAAGGTATCAAGCTGATTGACGGTGCTGTTGAGGTTCAGAAAAAGTGCTCGTATCTTGAGCTGCCTGTAAATATTCAGTGGGGTATTGACCTGATTGCGGCTAAGCCCTTCATAATGGTTACTCCGAAGATTGCCTATAACCTTAAAAACTGGGCGAATAGAGAAACAAATAATTCATTGTTGAATCAACTCATTCAAGAAAAAACCAATTTAGAGTTCGGTATAGGAGTCGGTGCAGGTTTGAATGTATGGAAACTCCAGATTACAGCCAAGTATGAATGGGATTTTGGCCATGTAAGCAGTATTGAAGAATATCTCGCTAATGCCAAAGAGGCAAACAAGAGTATCGGCAATCTCCAGATTTCAGTAGGTTTCCGTTTTTAAACCATAAAAGTGCTGTATCAGGAGGTGAAAGAGTATCTGGGGAGCGACTGGATCGCTTTCCAGGAACTGTTCAGGAAGAGCCTCCATTCGGAGATGCTCCTCCTGAATCGGATTAATGCCTATATGCTTGAGCACCCGGGCAAACAACTCAGACCCCTTCTTGCTTTACTTACCGGAAGAGCTGTATCCGGTGTTTGTAATGAGAAAGTGCTCCGTTGTGCAGTAGCAGCGGAGCTTTTGCATTCAGCCACTTTACTTCATGATGATGTGGCGGACGATTCACCCACAAGGCGTGGGGTTGCAACGATAATGTCACTCTATTCCCCTACAGCTTCCGTGCTTGTTGGGGATTTTTGGCTCTCTAGAGGTATAGATCTTATACTTATGAAATGTGACAATCAGGTGATCAGTTATTATTCCAACTGCCTTGCCGATTTGGCGGAAGGGGAGATGCTCCAGCTGGAGAAGGCAAGCTCGCTTGATACTACTGAGGAGGATTATAATACCATTATATTCTGTAAGACTGCATCTCTATTTAGAGCTTCGATGATGAGTACGGCATATTCTGCCGATGCATCAGCAGCGCAGATGAAAGCCATCGAGTCTTATTCTTTCCATCTCGGAATGGCATTTCAGATGATGGATGATATCTTCGATTACTCTCCACGTCTTAATACCGGTAAACCGGTAGGAGTAGATATTCTCGAGAAAAAGTTTACCCTTCCCTTTTTCGGTTTCCTTCACAATGCGCCTTACGAGATTTCTTCAGAGTTCGTAGAACGATTAAGGCTTCTCGAAACAAATTCCGGCGAAGAGGAAAAGCAGGCTTTTTCACGTGAGGCAATTGCGCTTGTGGAGCAGTATAAAGGTCTGGATTATGCCTATGACCGCCTTGAGCAGGAGATAGACAAAGCGGTGACTTCACTTTCAGTTCTGGATGACTCACCAGCCAGAGAATATCTGGTTGCATTTGCTCGATATATGTCAGTCAGGGAGCACTGACACTCGATTTATGACTTTTTTAGAGCTTTTTATAATTGCAGTTGGTCTTTCAATGGATGCCTTTGCCGTCTCCGTGGCTAAAGGTCTTTCCGTAGAGCACCTTCGCCCACGTAATGTGTTGAGTGTCTCCCTCTGGTTCGGCGGATTTCAGGGGTTGATGCCTATAATCGGCTTTTTTCTGGGAGTGAGTTTCGCTTCATTTGTGGAGCACGTGGATCACTGGATTGCTTTCGTTCTGTTAGGGTTGATCGGAATAAATATGATGAGAGAGGCTTTTTCCAAGAAAGAGAAGAATGTCAGTCCTGATTTCTCGTTCAAGACAATGCTGGCGATGGCGGTGGCTACAAGTATTGATGCTCTTGCAGTCGGGATTTCCTTTTCATTTCTCAATGAAAATATTTGGTTAGCAGCGTTGCTTATTGCCGTTACAACCGCAATATTCTCCGCCATCGGTATCCAGGTGGGCAATATTTTCGGGTGCCGCTTCAAATCTCCCGCCGAGTTTATAGGTGGCCTTATCTTGCTCCTTATGGGTATAAAAATTCTTGTTGAACATATTTGGGTATGAATGTGCAGTGTAGTAGAAAAGTTTTCGCCCCTAAGGGTGGTGGAGCTGAGCTCCAGATAATGATTTGCGCTCCTTCTGTGGAGAGTGCACTTAAAGTTGCTCTTGACTCTATTCCGCAGGGATTTAATGTGATTGCAGGTCGCTTGTTTTTGGATGAATTGACTGCTGTCCCTCCTATTGGGGCACCGTTTGATGCTATATCAGTAGTAAGAGAGAGGCCCCTTGGGGATCATCCCGTTTCCCTTTGGATATGGACTTCTGCACCCTCTCTCGCTTCAGGTTTGCTTGTATGGAGCGCCAATCTGGTTTCGGACCAAGAGGATGTGTATGATCAGACTTATGAGATCTTGCGTAACTATCAGCAGTTTCTCACCTCACAAGGGTTAAATATAAGCGACAACTGTATACGCACATGGTTTTTTGTGGATGATATCGACTACAAATATGCTGACTTTGTAAGAGCCAGAAGGGAATTTTTTGACACTGTCGGTCTTCGCAGTGACACTCACTATATAGCAAGTACCGGGATTTTCGGAGTTCCGGGCAATAGGCCTGCCACAGGAGGCGACGTTATGCTGGACGCTTTTGCGCTTAGAGATCCCGAAAAGTGCGTAATACGATATCTAAACGCTTATTCACATCTTTCTCCCACCTCATTGTATGGGGTCACTTTTGAAAGAGGTACGGTCGTAGAGTATGATGATCGCAATCATATCTTCATCTCAGGTACGGCAAGTATAGATTCCCACGGCAAGGTAGTCCATGCAGCCAATGTTGGAAAGCAATGTGACAGGATGATGGAAAATGTCTCAGTTCTGCTTTCGGAGGCTGACGCCACTATGAAAGATGTACAGATGGCTATAGTGTATCTCAGAAATAGTGAGGATTTGGATATAGTCCAACAGCGTCTCTCGTATATTCTTCGCAATATACCCCACACCTACCTGCTCGCTCCCGTCTGTCGCCCTGAATGGCTTGTGGAGATAGAGTGCATGGCCGTTACTTCATTATAGTAATTGTCTTGTAGGATTGTATGTAGGGGCTTTGGTCCCATTCAGGTGAGATAAGATCTTCCTGACTATTAATCCTGAATGCCATATATGTGATGGGGATATCCCGCATCAAAAAATGTGACTCATAGAAGGTCTGGATAGTCGTAATCTCTTCGGGAACGGAGCCAGGTGAGCCGTAAATGTCTTCACAATGAGTGATTACTTCAAGAGAATTGGTTGCCGCTACTTCCATAGTATAGAAATAGAGCAACCTGCTGTCGGTCTTGAGATGAATAATTCCGTTCTCCTTGAGAATATTGCGGTATCTGGTAAGAAATAATGGATGGGTCAGCCGTTTTTTTGGTTTACCTTCCTGAGGATCTGCAAATGTAATCCAGATTTCCGCCACTTCACCGGCGGCGAAAAGCGACTCGATAAATTCTATTCTTGTGCGGAGGAATGCTACATTAGGAAGTTGGTTATCATTGGCATACTTTGCTCCTTTCCACAGACGTGCTCCCTTGATGTCCAAACCTATGAAATTGCTGTCGGGATACTTTTCTGCCAGAGCTATGGTATATTCGCCTTTGCCACAACCGAGCTCCAGTACAATAGGACTGTCATTGCCGAATACCTCACGATGCCAATTTCCCTTTAGCGGATGGTTACATCTGAGCACCTCTTCCGTACGGGGCTGGATAAGGCATTTGAAAGTTTCATTTTCCTTAAATTTCAGCAATTTGTTTTTTTTACTCATGTAGTCAAAAGAGTCACTCGTTGAAATGGTATGAGAAACCAACTCCCCGGAGCCACTGAGTTGCATCTGTATGGAGAGGTGTCAGGGCTATAATCCATTCTCCTTCGGAGGCCCTTATATTATCTCTGTATGGCCAAATGATATCCACAATGCCAAATCTACTCTTCCTGATCTCCACCTGGGAATGTTCAGTAAGAGGCAGGGTTATCTTTTCGGTAAAAATTTCACCTCCGGGTGAAGTCGCCTCCACCTCGAAAAAAATGAAGTTCCTTTGGAGCCGACAATCATATCTTATAGCAATGAAGGTAGAGCAGAATGCCGTGCTGTCGGCCACCGGTAGTGAGAATCTGAAAACCGGTATGGAGTCGCAGTCCGGATCCAGATAGACATATCTATAGCCATCGTCCGGCCTTGAGCACGATTCAAAGAGGATCACACAAGCAGCCAGAAGTGCCATCACGGTTTCGAATGCCCTACTGATTCTCAGTTGATTCTCTTTTTTCTCCACTGTTTTCTATGGGTTTGCTCTGGTCTTTTGTTCTGCCTCCGCGACGTTGTCCCTGACGGCGGTAGCTTTTATTCTGACCACCCTTGTTGCTCTCGCGTGGTTTATTATCGCCTTCCTGACGAGGATTTTCCTCCTCTGAGCGTTGTTGTTTGTTTCTATCAGAGCGTTTTTGTTGTTTTTTTCGTTTGGAACGACGTTTCTCATCAAAACGGGAAATGCTAACATCGCCCACTGCACTTACAAAGTCAGTTTCTCGATTGTCCGGTTCCTTACCCTTCAAGGAATCAGGTTTGATACCCTTGCGGTTCATCGCTATTATATCACGCACGCGCTGGCCACTAAGAGGAAATAGATTAATCATACTGTGCGGCTCGTAGGAGAAGTACATTAGTCCCTTGAGGATATCACATTTCTGAAGATATGCATTCCCATCCTTAAACTCCAGTGGTCCGCGAACATCCGGGAATTGCTTCTGGGCATCAACATAGAGTGAAGCTTCGTAGTTGATACAACATTTGAGTTTACTGCATTGTCCGGCAAGTTTCTGGGGATTGAGAGAGAGGTCCTGGCAGCGTGCTGCCTGTGTGGTGATTGACTTAAAGTCGGACATGTATGCGGAGCAGCAGAGGGCTCTGCCACACACACCTATCCCTCCGATGAGTCCCGCTTCCTGACGAGCACCGATCTGTTTCATCTCAATTCTGATGTGAAATTCTTCTGCAAAATCCTTAATCAACTGCCTGAAATCCACTCTTTCATCTGCGATATAGTAAAATATGGCCTTTGTGCCGTCTCCCTGAAATTCCACATCACCTATTTTCATATCAAGTCCGAGACCTGCGGCAATCTGACGTGCACGGATCATCGTCTTGTGCTCACGTGCAATCGCCTCTTGCCATCTTTCAATATCAAGAATTTTCGCTTTACGATAGATACGTCTGAATTCGTATGTGGAGGGATCTATATTGTGACGCACCAACTGACGTCCAACCACGGGGCCTTCGAGAGTGACAATTCCTAAGTCGTGGCCTGTAGGAGCCTCCACCACCACCAGGTCACCGGTCTTGATAAGTTGTCCGGAAGTATTCTTGAAGATGATTTTACGGGTATTTTTGAATCTTACCTCAAATAGGTCCTTATAGCGTTCCTGAGAGATGCCCTGCATCCAGTCAAAATCAGAAAGTTTGCAGCAACTCGGATTGTAGGAGGTGCGTAAAGAGCCATGTGCAGTCCTTTCGACTTCACATCCCCTTGCACAATCATATATTTTGTTTAAGTCTTTTTCTTCCATGATTACAGGTATAGTAACAAACGATTTGACAAATCGCAGAATGTCAGTTTGGAATTGGTGTTGCTTTCGATAGCCGATATCGTGCGGTCAAAAGCTGAAAGGGCTTTTTCGTAAAACCCGGGTCTGATACGGGACGCCAGGTCGCGGATTTGACTCTCCTCTTGAGGAAGCGTCTCCGCAATTTGTTCCAGACCCTGCGAGGTCATATATAGTTTTCTTATAAATCTTTCACTGTAGAGGCAGAATTCTTTCTGCTTCTCCCTGCCCATATCTGAGAGTGTTTCCCAGATGGCAAAGGTATCAATCAATTTTTTGGAGATACCGGCCTCAATAAGTCCGGTCAGCAGGTCACGATATTCAGCCGGATCCTGTGACTTGAGCTGAGGGTGGCTTTGACGCTGCTCCTCGGTCAACGGAGGTATCTCTATGAGCTGGCATCTTGAGCGTATGGTGGTAAGGAGCTTCTCGGGGGCCTGTGATACCAACAGGAAAAGTGTGCCTGCTGGGGGCTCTTCGAGAAGTTTGAGGAGCTTATTGGAACACTCCTGGTTCATTTTTTCGGGAAGCCATATCACCATCACCTTGTAATCGGCCTCAAAAGAGCGTAACAGCAACCTTTCGATGATACGTCTGGCCTCATGAACACTGATGTTGCCGCTCTTATTATCAATACCTATAGCTTCGTAAAGGTCTTGTTCCGCAAAATAAGGATCATTCAGCACGAGTTCCCTCCAGTTTTCGAGAAAATAGTCGGAAATCGGTCGTCCTTTTTGACTTTCCGCCACATCCTTGGAACTATTGACAGGAAATGCAAAATGCAGGTCGGGGTGGATAAGCTTCTGAAATTGATTGCAAGTGGGGCAGGTACCACAGGAATCTACGTCGCTTCGGTGCCGGCAGTTGACATACTGACCAAGCGCCAGGGCAAAAGCAAGACCTCCACCACAAGGTTCCTCTCTGAAAAGAATGGCGTGAGAGAGCCGTTTCTGCTCAACCATCCTTATAAGATTTTCCTTGAGTGCCTTATCTCCTATAACATCTCCAAATCTCATTCTGCGTCTCTTGTTGGTCTAAACTACAAATTTACAATCATTTCGCAACTTTTGCAATCAAACTCCAATCTCAATTTGTAATTCCTGTTAGCCAGATAGAGGGGTTCCCTGAAAGTAGCAACATTTTTTCTGCCATTCGGATGTTTGTGGCAGAGTCCGAGTTCATATTTGATACAATACTTTGTTCGCATTACTTGCACTCCTTCCGGAGCTTCAATTTCGTAAGCCTGATCCACCAATTGTACTCCACACTTCAAATAGAGCTCCCTGCTGAGATGGTTGGAACAATTGGCCAGATAGCTCAGATGTTCTTCGGGATATTTGGCTGCCGCTTGAGTAACCATATCATCAGCCGGTATCCTTCTGCTCTCTTCCATTCTGCGTAAAGCAGCCTCTTTAAGTGCCTCTGCAAGTTGGCGTCTGATGCCATTGAGCACAGAAGTTGGATAAAATCGTATGATGTCAAAACCCACATTTCCGAGCTTAAAAATATATTGCCCGGAATTTTTGCTTAACTGCCTTGAAAGAGTTTCCAGAGCTTGTTCCGGTTTTTCTGCCTGAGGATTATCGTCCTCAAAAGTGAAAGTCGCCTTGTCGCGGCAGCTGACAGCCTCGAAGGTAGTTACTCCTGCTTTAGAACTGTAGTTGATGGTAGCCTCAATCAATCGTTTAGGCATATTATTCTCCAACTCTTTCTCGAAAGCAGTATTGAGATTGCGGTAGACCTTCATACCTTTGGTCAATGCGGATGTCTCTTTGATGCGCACACGGTTACCTTCGCACACATCCGCCCGAAATCCGGTGATTTCTCCCGAAGGGGAAACAACCGCCAACCCGTCACCATTCTTGAGCTCTTTGTCGTGGGAGATGGTAATCCAATTGCCTTTGACGGATTCAATCTCTCCCAGGTACTCTCCCATAGATTTAGCTCCGTCAGAAGAAGCCCAGAGATCCCTTCTCCCATCAATGAAACAGGAAGTGTAGCCACGATTGAAAGTGGCTTCCATGTCCGGGGTAAATCCTCCGCGAATTTCACCTGTAGATGCTTTGCAGTATTGCGGATTGCTGTTGATAAATTCGTCGATTATGTGGCGATACTCCTTCACTACATTCTTTACGTAAGAGGCGTTCTTGAGCCTTCCTTCAATTTTAAAGGAGGTAATGCCTGCCTCAATCAGTGCGGGGATATGCGCACTTAGGTTCAAATCCTTTAGTGAGAGCAGCGGTCTTTTTCTGACAAGTACCTTGCCATTGCTGTCCACCAGATCGTAGTCTGACCTGCAGGCCTGGATGCAGGCTCCGCGGTTGGCGCTACGGCCGGCAAGATGTTGACTCAGATAGCACTGTCCACTGTAAGAAACACAAATTGCTCCATGGATAAAAAATTCAAGGTCGCAAGTTGTGATACGTCTTATTTCCTTAATGTGTGCAAGTGAGAGCTGGCGTTCCAGGATCAGCCTTTTAAAACCGAGAGAGGAGAGGAATTGAGCTTGTTGCGGGGTTCTTATGTGTGTTTGGGTGGAGGCAAAAAGAGGCAGGGGAGGTCTCTTCATTCGGAAAATGCCCAGGTCCTGCACTATGAAGGCATCTACACCGGCATTGTAAAGTTCCCAAAGGAGTTTTTGGACAGCTTCAAGTTCATCATCATAGATAATAGTATTGACTACCGCATAGACCTTCGCGGAGTATCTATGTGCATAGTCCGCAAGTTCTTGTATATCCGAAACAGGGTTGCCTGCAGCCTCTCTGGCCCCGAAAGAGGGGCCTGCTATATATACAGCATCGGCACCACAGTCTATCGCTGCAATGCCGATACTTTTATTACGCGCCGGAGCGAGAAGCTCAAGCTCTATTTGCATTTAAGGACGGTTATCTGATATCTTGCAGCTTCACCCCATTTAGGATCCTGTGCAATTTCCTTGAAGTAACCGCAAGCTTCTCCGGTCTGGCCGGCACCGATTAGGGCTGTTCCAAGCTGATAGACGATCTGAACTCTGTCTCTTGCATCGGGGCTCATTGCAAGATAT
>Ga0255345_1004266_pt1 | contig 15808 bp, 8 predicted proteins | sample wastewater_treat_6_FD_192415 | JGI IMG/M metagenome (GOLD analysis project Ga0255345, IMG submission 192415) | Wastewater microbial communities from Lulu Island WWTP, Vancouver, Canada - plant20 | ecosystem: Engineered > WWTP > Wastewater > Unclassified | place: Canada: Vancouver, British... | reverse complement strand
GTTTTCTTGCTTTTTACTATTTGGCTTCTAAAGCTTTCTTTTTCTTGTTAGCTTTTATTTGCTGTATTCTAAGTCCAATCGGCATTATGAAACTCCATAATGGTGGTAGAAATGCCAAATTCGGATCTTCTATAAAGTAGTTGGTCGCTAGCGTTAAAACGATAACTACTGAAAATAGTACTACCGAGAATTTCCTTTTTTCATAGTCAACTAAAAACTTGTCTATCGGATGATCATTCCGCAACTCCGGCTTCTTTATTAGTATGTAGTTTTCAATTAGTGTTATTGCTCCTAAACATAGTAATATAATTGAAAGGTATATCATTAATGGTACTATGCCATTCTTGGGCCCTCGAGAAACTACCGTAGCTGCAAAGGGAAATAGTCCGACAAAGAATAACAATATTAAGTTTCGTATAACAAGGCCATTGTCGAATCGCTTCAAAAGTGAAAAGATCTTTAGGTGTTGATGCCATACCACTCCAATAAACGTAAAGCTGATGGCATAAGCTAATAATATGGGTGTAACGTGCTTTAGCCCAGCGTAAAATTCTTCGGTTGTTAACGATAATCCGTGTGTTTCAGGTAGCTGAATCTCTATTGCCATAAGTGTAATTACAATTGCAAATACGGCGTCGCTAAAAAGGATCATTCGCTCTAACTGGAATTCCTGATGGAGTTCTGAGTCTTCGTGTTTTTCTTTTGTAGGTGTAGTCATCTCTAAAAGTTGTTTCAACGAAGATAATCATTGCGTTCATTCTTCAAAATGTTGAAACCGATTTTTGATGTCTACCTTTCGTATATAATAATATTTTGCGCTGTAGCTCCTTCTGTCACTACCGCTAAAATATAGTCGCCCGATAAATGAAAGGTGTGTAAATGGTATTTGCTCAATCCAAAAGTATTTTCTGCTGGCGTACTGTCAATGGTAGCTAAATCATCCGGTAGTCCTGTGCCGATCGCTTTGAATAATGCTTCTTTCCTTGTCCAGCAATGATAAAAACTAGTATCTCTTTTCTCGTTTTCTATGAGCAAAATTTCATTCGGATGAAAATGTGCTTGAATGAGATCGTTGTTTATTTTTTCAGGATCGATTTCTTCAATATCACAACCGCATTCATATCCTTTACTAACGGCTATGGCTATACGAGAATTACTATGCGATATGCTGAAGCGTATTTCAGGGGTGTTTTTTAAAAATGGCTTCCCTTTTTGGGTCTTGCCAAATTCAATCACAGCAGGATCGATATTCGTTAGTTCGGAAATTATTTCTCTGATTAAATATCGCGTAGCAAGATATCTTTCTTTGTCTTCTGATCTGTGAAATCGATTCGACCTACTGATCTCTTCATCATTAAGTATTGATAATTCATAATTAATGCTTTGAACACTACGAATAAAAACTAAACACTTGCCGACAAGAAATTCTTCGCCGGCAAGTGTATTGCATATTGTATGTTGCTGATTAATCATCGGATTTAAATCGCTCCAGCTTTTACTAGTCCTTCATCTAACTTTAGTGCAAGTGTACTCGCATTCGGATTAAATATCATAGTATTGTGGTTTCCCGAATTTTTTAGGATCGTCAATTTGCCTTTTATAATATTTTTCCAACCTAAATCGTAAGAATAAGTGTTGTTGTAATAGGTGTCTTCTGTTCTGAATAGAATCGCATCACCTTCGTAAATTCCCGGTTTGTAGTTTTTAATTACTTGATAGTTGTTGGCTTCTACCGCTTTGAAATTTCGAGTGGCTTCTTCTCCTAATGTTCCTGAAAGCTTGTGACGATCAACCCATGATTCGTATTCTTCTGGACTTTTTGTCGCTTCTTCTTTTTTCTTTTTCAGATATTCTCTTCGCTCTATTTCATTGGCCGTGGCAAATGTATGAACGCGCTTAATAGCCCGTACAGCGAAAAGTTGTCCTTTCCTGATTTCTCGAATTCCCGGAGGTAATGAACTTACTGAATCACTTGCTTCTAAATCTAAAAGCGCTAAATAGTTCACTTTTTCATTCACCTTTTTTAATTGAATGGCCATTTCGTAGGCAATTAGTCCTCCGCAAGGGCCTCCAGCAAGCGCATAGGGGCCTTTTGGCTGCACTTTCTTGATTTCGTCGATATGTCGGGCCGCCATTTCTTCAATCGTGCTTAGGGGCCTTTCTTTTCCGTCGAGCCCAACTGCTTGTAATCCGTAGATATTTCGTTCAGGATTCATCCACGTTGTTAAAGTATAAAATTTGAAGATGTTTCCACTAATCCCATGAACGATAAATAGCGGTTGCATTTTTTTGTTCGTCCCTTCTCTTAAAAGAATTAATGGTTTCCATGCCGCCTCAGTGTCTCCTTCTCCGTACATCTCACTCATCATTCTTACTGTTCTGTTTTTGAAGAATGTGGCTAGCGGTAATCGTACTCCCGTTTTCTTTTCTAATTCTGTAAGACTTTGAAGTGCTAAAAGTGAGTGTCCTCCAAGATCGAAGAAATCATCATCTAACCTCGGTCGCTTGCCTAGGAATTTTTCCCAAATCGTTGCAATCTGTTTTTGCGATTCGGTCATTTCTTCTACTTCAACTACTTCTACAATCGCTTTTAAAGGATCTGGTAGTTGTTTTCGATCAACTTTGCCATTAGGTGTTAGTGGGAAAATATTTTGATAAACGAAATGAGAGGGAACCATGTAGTCAGGTATAAATCCTTTCATTTGTTCTCTTAACGTTTTTAAATCGAGTTCTCCTCCGGTAGTCGACATATAATATGCTGCAAGATAATTGTCGCCATCGTTTCCTTTGCGTACCATTACCACTCCTTGCTTTATGCCTTCGCATTTGTTTAATGCACTTTCTACTTCTCCTAATTCAATTCGATATCCTCTAACTTTTACTTGCTCGTCATTTCGTTGTATGAAGGCAAGTTGTCCGTCGTGAAATAGTTTTACTAAGTCTCCGGTTTGATAGAATCGTTCGCCTGAAGGTAGTGTAATGAATTTCTCTGCATTTAATTCCGCGCGATTATGATAGCCTTGCGCAACTCCATCACCACCAATTAATAATTGCCCTGGAACTCCTAACGGTGTTTCATTTCCTAATGCATCGGTGATTTTTATTTTCGTGTTCAACATTGGCTTTCCTAAAGGAATACTTCCAAATCGTTGATCTGTTAACATCGATTGATTTACGATTGCTGTAGTGCTCCACACAGTTGTTTCTGTCGGACCATAAACATTATGCACTTCTTTAAAGTTAGCTAGTAGTTTTTCTGCTAACTCTTTTCGCAATGCTTCTCCACCGCATAATACAATTAGGTTTTTATCGCCTTTCCATCCTTGGGCTAGCAATAGTTCCCATGTTGCAGGAGTGGCTTGCATATAGTGTAAATCACACCAACGTTTTAATTCGTCAATAGCTCTTCCGTCAGTCGATTCTTCTTTTAGTCCCATGTACACAGCACCACCACTCATCAACGGCAAGAATATTTCAAGCACAGAGATATCGAAAGAAACTGTAGTTACTGAAAAGAAATTTTGTCCCGGTTGGAAGTTTAGTTCTTGACGGAAATGTTCGATCAGATTTACTACCGATCTGTGACGTATCACTACTCCTTTAGGTATTCCTGTTGATCCGGAAGTGTATAAGTAATACGCTGGAGAATCGGGATTAGTGAATGCAGGCAGTTCTTTTTCAATTTCCGGTTCTTCCATCACTTCATCGAGAATAAGAATATTCTCTTTGAATTTTAATTTCTCTGCTATTCCTTTCGATGTGATCAACACAGCTGCCGCAGAATCTTCAATCATAAATCGAATACGGTCCGCAGGAAATTCAGGGTCGAGTGGGAGGTAACACGAATTTGTTTTGAGTACTGCTACCAGTGCAAGTGGAATTGATACTGTTCTTTCTAAACAAACACCAATAACTGATCCCGGTTTTATTCCTTTCCCTAATAATTTTTTTGCAAGCTGATCTGAATCTTTTGTGAATTCATTGTACTTGTATTCATCATCTCGTGATATAGCCGCATAGTTTACAGGATACTTTTTCGCAACTTTATTGATCACTCCGTGTATTCCTAAGGAGTAATCATATTTGAAGTCGGTATTATTAAGTTGTTCCAGTAATTTCTTTTCTGCCGGTGCGCGAAAGTCATGCGATTGAATGGCCGCTGTAGGGTTTTCAATTACTTGTCGCATGAATATTTCATATTCACGCATTCTGATGCTCATCATTTCCGGCGCAAATAGGTCGGTGTTGAATGTGCATTCTAAAATTATTTTATTTTCACTTCCAGATGCGTTGATGAATATTTCAAAGTTTTCAAATTGACGTGGATTAGAGTGGAATTTGAAATTAGCACCTTCAAATCTAAATCCGTCAGTAAATCCTAAGTCAACATTAAAAACTATTGGCACTAAAGGAATACGTGAAGGATCTCTTGGAATACGTAGTTCTTTAAGTAATGATCCGAAAGTAAAATGTTGATGATCGTATGAGTCGAATAAAGCTTTTTTGCGTTCTTGTAAATATTCAGCGAAGGTTTGATCTTTGCCTACTTTACTTCTTATTGGTAATAGATTAACGCAGTGTCCTGCTAATTCTGCAAATCCTTCTGCATTTTGTCCTGCTGATGGTAGTCCGACGATAACGTCATCTTGTCTGCTAATACGATGTACGAATGCACTGAATGTAGATAGTAAAGCAGTTACCATACTTACTCCTGAACTCTTCGCGTATTGTTTTAAAGATGCAACTAATGATTCATCAATTAAATGATCAATTCGTTTTGCGTTAAATGTTCTATTCGCGGGACGAACTAAATCGGCAGGCCAATCTGTAACCGGAATTTCATCGGAGTATTGTTTTTTCCACCAATCGATCGTTGCAATTCCTTCTTCGGAAGCAGCTAAATCTCGAGTGAATCGCGCATAGTCATAAAACTTCGGAAGTTGTTGCGTACTAAAATTTTTACCTTGTTGTAGGTCCGAATAGTAGTGGCTTAATTCCTGCATCAACAAACTGGTCGACCAACCATCGCAAATGATATGGTGTGCAGTGAAGATGAAATAGCTTTCGTCGTTTTTGAGTTTGGCAATCGTAAATCTCGATAGCGGACCGTTTAACAAATCGAATTCTTCCGTTACTTCTTTTATTTCTCTCGATGTGATCCATTCACTTTGTTCGCTAGCGGATTTACCTGATAAGTCAACGAGTTGAATGTTTGCATTTCCTTCGCTGCTTATAAAAAGTAATGTCCCGTCGTTGTTAAATGTGGAACGAAGAATATCATGGCGATTAATTAATTCTTGAATCGCTTTGTTGAAGTTTTCAATATTGATATTTCCGTTAAGACGGATGCTGATAGATTCATTATATGCACGGCTTGCATCGGCTCCCCCGATCATTACCGACATAAACATCTCTTGCTGTGCTTCCGTAGTAGCTACGGCATAACTGAAAGTGCCTTGGGCAAAAGGGTCGTATTCAACCTGCTCAAAATTTCGGGGCATTGTCATAGTTGTCATTACTGATTGTTTGTTGTGTATTTTAAATATTTGTTTGGTTCATTCGGATCCGGAATATACCATCCGGGATTTCCTTGAGGATCTTTACCTAGTCTTGCTCCTGGAACCGGCGGATTTATAAATTGATCGTCAACTTCTGATGATTGTTTTGTTGTTGATGCTACAACCGGAGTTCCGTTTACTTGTTTCGGAGTTTCTTTTACATTACTGTTGTTGCCCGGTATTAAGCCTGTTGAAATTAGCTCTGCTAATGTCGATTTAAATGCATCAATAATTTTTGTTACATCATCTGCTGTATGCGCTTCTGTTAAGAAACACGGGAAACCGTCGTACATATGAATTCCTTTTAGTCGCATTAGCGGATAGATTAATTCAGCATTCGAAAACTCATGTTCATATTTTACTTTGAATAATGATCCGAAGTGTGCAAGTTTCATTGGTACACCTGATTCTTTGCAATATTTGTTTACTTCATTTGCTAAATGTTCCGTTAGTTTATTTAGTTGTTGTTGTAGCGCAGGTCCTTTCGCGATCATATGATCGAGCGATGCTTTTGCTGCCGCTAAGGCAAATGGATGGCGCACGAATGTTCCTGCAAAATAGGTGACACCAATATCCGGTGTTGAATCGTTGCCAAACTCCCAGTGACCGCCGTCTAATGCATCCATGTATTCTCTTTTTCCTGCAATAACTCCAATTGGCATTCCTCCTCCAACTACTTTCCCATAGGTGCCTAAATCTGCTTTGATGCCATAGTATTCTTGTGCTCCTCCGGGATAAGTTCTAAATCCTGTGATTACTTCGTCGAAGATTAAGAGAATTCCTTTTTGTGTACATAGTTCTCTTAGCTTGTGAATGAATTCTCGTGGTTGAAAGTCGGATCTTCTGCTTTGAATTGGTTCAACTAAAATAGCCGCTAACTCTCCACTTCTTTGTTTAAGAATTTCGAAGGCTTCATCTGTGCCATAGTCTACTACTAACATGCTTTCTACAGCATTGTCGGGTACACCGGCTGATGCAGGAAATGATTTTAATTTTTTTGTTCCACGAACAATCACTTCATCATTGATACCATGGTATGATCCATTAAAGCATGCAACTAATGTTTTGCCTGTAACGGTTCTGGCTATACGCAAAGCTCCTAATACAGCTTCTGATCCGGTATTGCATAGTCCTGCGCGATCTGATCCCGTCATCTTGCAAATTTTCTCTGCTACTTCTCCTGCTAAATCGTGCTGCGGACCAATTTCATATCCCGCATCCATTTGTTTTTTTATTGCATCAACAATAAACTGAGGACTATGTCCAAACATATTAGAACCGAATCCATTTAAAATATCGATGTATTCATTTCCGTCAATATCCCATATTCTCGAACCTTTCGATTTGTTTACTACAGGCTGATAAGTAATTTCTTTTAAATGTGGTTTGAAGCCGGTAACTACACGAGGATCTGCTAAATGCGATCGATGTTGTTGCGTATATGCTTTCGACTTTTCAGTTTGCTTAACATATTTTGCAATAAAATCTTTCAACCATTTTTCTTGCTCAGGAGTAAATTGCTCTGTGCTCTTTTTTTCAATTCTTGCTATTGCACCAAATGGTTTTTTTATTTCCGTTAATTCTTCTTTGCTAATGCTAAGATTTTTATCAGCAATAGGCGCTTGCATTGGCTGAGCAACAGGCTGCTGAACTTGATTGCCATTACTCATATTCATGATTTGCTGTTGCATAAGTTGCAATTGTTGCATCATTAGTTGTTGCATCGACATGTCGCCATTTGATGCAGGCATTGCTGTTAAAATAGGTTGCGCCTTCATTGGTGCAGATGCTGGTGCCGAATTTGTAACCGCATCAGCAGGCAATTGTTGGTCGAGGAATTCACTGATAGCTCCAATGGAAGATAATTCTTCGTTTAATTGACGGAATGTAATTTTAACGCCATACTTTCTGGTAAGTGATAGTGCTACCTGAGTAAGTAAAAGTGAATCTAACCCTAGCTCTATAAAGTTGGCATCGGCGGGAGCATTTTGTAACTCCATACCTGATGCATCTTCCAGCAGCGTGCGTAATTCATTTTGTAAATGAGGTTTGCGATCTGTTGTCATCGTTGTTTCTTGGGGAATTGATAAATTAATTTGTTGTAACGGTTGTGTATTGAAGATTGGCTGCATCATTAACGGTTGTTGCTGTTGTGCTGTTAGCCAATACGATGTTTTTTCGAATGAATAAAGTGGGCCTGCAACGTGTTTACGTTTTTCGTAAACATAAAATGCATTCCAGTCGATTTCTATTCCTGTTGTCCATAGTTGTCCTACGGCTTGAAGTATATTGCTCCATTCAGCATTGTTAGCGTTGCTATCACCAAGCGATGATATTGCTTTTTGTGCTCCTGGTTGCGTGGCTTGTTGTCTAGCTAATGTGCTAGCAGTATTTCTTGGTCCGCATTCGAGTAATACATACGACGGTTGCTCTGTCCAAAGTTGTTTTACGGCATCAGCAAACTTTACCGTTGCTCTTAAATGTCCCGCCCAGTACAATGGATTACATGATTCTTTTTCTGTTAACCATTGTGTTGTTACGGTTGATACGATTGGTATTTGCGGTGCATTGAGTTTTATTTTTTTAACTACTTCGGTAAATGGCTGCACTACTGGATCCATCATTGGTGAATGGAAAGCATGTGAAGTGTGAAGTAGTTTGCAAATAATTTCTTTAGCTTCTAATTCGATTTTTATTTTTTCAATGTCGCTTTCAGGGCCGGCAATTACGCATAACTGCGGACCATTTATAGCAGCAATTGAACATGTACTTGGTAGTTGTGAAGCAATATCGCTGGCAGGAATTCGTACGCTCATCATACTTCCTCCGGGCAAATCTTGCATTAGTTTTCCTCTTGTTGCTACTAGTGTTAATCCATCTTCTAAGCTGAAAACTCCACTCAATGTTGCCGCAACAAATTCTCCGATGCTATGTCCAATCATTACTGAAGGCTTAATGCCCCAACTCATCCATAGCTTTGCTAAGGCATATCCTGTTACAAATAGTGATGGTTGTGTGTACCGAGTTTGTTTGATGAGCTCAGTTGCATTTGCATCTGTTTCGTCAGCAAATATTATATCGCGTATGTCGAGGCCCATCAAAGGATTTAAAATCGCTGCGCATGCATCAACTGCTTCACGATATACGAGTTCATCATGGTAAAGTGTTTTTCCCATTCCCACATATTGAGATCCTTGTCCGGGGAATAAGAATACTACACCATTTGGAGTGGCTTTTAACTGCGCATTTCCTTGGAATAAATTTTTTGCAGATTCATTGTCTTGTGGACTATTCGATTCCTTCGCATCTATTACTTTAAAATACCTAAACGGCATAGCCGTTCTTCCAATTTGAAGTGTATAAGAAAGGTCTGCAATTTGCTCAGGTGATTTTGCAATGTAACTTGCATTTAAAGCCTCTTTGTTTCTGTCGAGTGCTGCTTGACTTTTTGCTGATACTAACATCAGTTGTTTCGGACGTGAAGCAGATCCTTTTTCAGTAATTGGTGCTTCTTCTAAAATAACATGTGCATTCGTTCCGCCTACTCCAAATGAACTAACACCAGCTCTTAATGGCTGATTATTACTCTGCCATTTTTTGAGTTCTGTATTTACATAAAAAGGACTTGATTTAAAGTTGATAGCGGGATTCGGTTCGTTATAAAAGAGATTTGGTACTAATGTTTTATTGTGTAAACATAATACGGTCTTGATAAATCCTGCAACTCCAGCAGCTGATGTGAGATGCCCGAAGTTGGTTTTTACTGAACCTATCGCACAAAATTGATTTTTGTCGGTTGAGTATCTAAATGCTTTTGTGAGCCCTTCTACTTCGATAGGATCTCCTAACGGTGTCGCAGTGCCGTGCGTTTCAATATAACTAATGCTGTCGGCTTTAATTCCCGCTTTCGCTTGCGCTGCCGTTATCGCTGCCGATTGTCCGTCAATGCTTGGTGCTGTAAAGCTTCCTTTCTGCTTTCCGTCATTATTTAATGCGGCTCCTTTTACTGTGGCATATATTGTATCACCATCAGCAATTGCATCACTTAGTCTTTTTAAAATTACTGCGCCAACGCCATCGCTGAATACTGTTCCTTTGGCGTCTTTGTCGAAGGCTCTGGTATGTCCGTCGTTAGAATATATTGCGCCTTCTTCGTAGCGCTGACCGCTATTTACGGGACTTGTAATGGCTGCACCACCGGCTAATGCCATATCACAGTTTTTATTCCACAAACTTTCGCAAGCCATGGTAATTGCTACTAGTGAAGTAGAACATCCGGTATGAATACTTAATGCAGGTCCTGTAAGGTTGAATTCAAATGCAACACGAGTTGCAATATAATCTTTCTCGTTCCAGGTCATGTTTAAAAATGATCCGATACGATCAACAATTTCTTTATTGCTAAGTACATTATGTTGATAGTAGGTATTATTACCCATTCCCGCAAAAACACCTATTGGCTTCTTATAACGGTCAGGGCTATACCCTGAATGTTCTAATGCATTCCATGCAACTTCTAAAAAGACTCTTTGTTGTGGATCGGCGGATTTTGCAACATTCGGATTTAGTCCAAAGAATGCAGCATCAAAACAATCGGCATTGTCAATAATGCCTCTCGCTTTTACGTACGAAGGATCATTTCGCAATTCAGCAGGTACTTCATTCAATTGATCGTCGCTAAAAAATGAAATGCTTTCTTTCCCTTCACAAAGATTTTTCCAGAATTCTTCAATTGAATTAGCTCCCGGAAATTTCACTGCCATTCCTATCACTGCAATTTCATCGTTTTTAGCTGATGATGATTCGTTTTTTTGACGGTAGGCTTCCCATAAATTTTCGCTTTCTTGTTGATCGGTTAATGTAAAAGCTAATGTTCGAATGGTAGGTGCTTTGTATAGTGATGTAATCGGAACTTGCATTCCAAATTGTTGAAGTCGTGTAATACATTGCAGCGCCATTAAAGAATTACCTCCTAATTCAAAAAAGTTATCGAGTACTCCGATAGGTTGAATCATTAATAGCTCTTCCCAAACTTGACAAATATTTTTTTCTGTTTCATTTGATGGTGCTTGGTATGGGATACCTAAATCGGGGCGACCAGTATCGGGCGCAGGCAATGCTTTGCGATCAGTCTTCCCGCTAGGTGTACGCGGAAAAGAATCCATACGTACAAACGCTCCGGGCATCATATAATCAGGTATATGCTGATTTAGATGTTTGCGCAATTGAGGCACCGAAATTTCAGAATCGCTAATATAATAAGCTACCAACGTTTTTCTTCCCGGTATATCTTCTCTTACTGTAGCTGCCGACTGTTGTACTCCGGAAAAAGATGCTAATGCACTTTCAATTTCTCCTAATTCGATTCGGTATCCTCTCACTTTTACTTGTCCGTCTAATCGTCCTAAGTAAAGTAAATTTCCATCTTCTTGCTTCTTGACTAAATCACCTGTTTTGTAAACTCGTTTGTTTGCATCAAAAGGATGTGGTATAAAACGTTCTTCTGTGAGAACCTGATTGTTGATGTATCCATCGGCTAAGCATATTCCACCTACTAGCAATTCTCCTTCATTAGCAATATTATTTTTCTCATCAACAATAATCAATTCTATTTGATCGATAGCACTTCCAATAGGTGGTAATGCGGTCCATTGATTTGGATCGCTTGGTAGTTGATAGCTAGTTACTACATGCGTTTCTGTTGGGCCATAATGGTTGAACAGTGTGCACTTTTTATGTTTGATGAAAAAGTTTTTAATAGCAGGCGTGATTTGTAACTGTTCTCCTGCAGTTATTATTTCTCGTATAGGCGTCAACGTTAGATTAGCTTTGTCGGCATAATCCATTAATTGTTGAAGGGCAACGAAAGGTTGAAAAAGTCGTTTTATTTTTTTTGACTCGATTACATCGGCCAACAACTTCGGATTTAATCTTTCTTCGTCGTTAATTAGAACGATTGTTCCTCCTGTACACCAGGTACTGAATATTTCTTGAAAAGAAACATCAAAGCTGATTGGTGAGAATTGCAATGTTGCATCATTTAATCCTGCAGTACTCGATTTCAATTGCCAGCTCAATAAATTTAAAAGAGCGGCATTCGACATGGTAACTCCTTTTGGTTTGCCAGTCGATCCGGATGTAAATAATACATAAGCCGGAGTGTGAACTGTGCTATCGAGAAATATAGGTTTTGATGTTGTACTTAAGTTCTCAATATCAACTACTGTAAAATGGCCTTGCGGAAGAATCGATTTCATTGCTTGATTGGCAACCATCGTTTTTACATTGGCGGTTTCGGCCATGTAGTTTAAGCGTTCGGCCGGGTATTCGGGGTCGAATGGCACGTAAGCTGCACCAGCTTTTAAAATACCAAGAATAGCGTACATTAACGAGTAGGAGCGAGGCAAACAAACGCCAACACAATCGCCTTGCTTTACGCCATTTTCGACAAGATACGCGGCAAGATTCGTTGCATCAGCAATTAACTGTTGGTATGAAAACTCGCGGCCATCGTTAACGGCGATCGCTTCGGGATGAAGTTGGGCAGTGTTTTCTACCCATTGATGGATAAATTGAAAATTTGTAACTGATTGATTATTCATTGAATAAGTAGTAAAGTGGGATGGTGCCTATTTGTACGAAAAAGAGAACTATTTGTTGCGGGAAATTATAGTCGCTTAGCAAGAAACTCACCCTTTAATAAACAATGAAAACGATTGATTAACAACCGATAGGTAAAGAAATCAAAAGTAGTGTAATATTGACTTGGCTTAGAGTTATTCATAACCAATATGTTAGGGTTAGAATCTGTGGAGCTTTAACAGCATAAAAGTAGATAAAAGTAAAAGCCGTAAATGAAATTTTAGTGTAAAGAATGAACAAGCATTAACATGGTTTTAATGGTTTTTTGCCCGTCATTCAATTCTGATTAATTCGACTCAAATTATTTGATTGTTAATGTGTTAAAAGCAAAAAAGCCGACAATTAATTTGTCGGCTTTTCAATATTATTGTAAAGAATGTTTATTTCACACGCTCCACATACGAACCTGTACGGGTATCGATTTTAATTTTTTGACCTTCTTCAACGAAAAGAGGAACGTTAACTATTGCTCCATTTTCCATCGTAGCCGGCTTTAAAGTGTTAGTAGCTGTATCGCCTTTTAAGCCCGGTTCGCAATATGTAATTACCATTTCTACGAACGTTGGAGGCTCAGCAAGGATAGGCATATCACTTTCAAAAGAAACTTTTACTTCCATGCCTTCTTTGATGAATTTTAAAGAGTCGCCGAAAAGCTCACCTGGAACCGAAACTTGTTCGAAATTCTCTTGATCCATACAAACTAAGAAATCACCATCTGAATACAGGTATTCCATCATTTTGTACTCAACACGAGCAATCTCAACCTCTTCTCCTGAACGGAAGCGGTTTTCCAGCAATTTGCCAGTTTTGATATTACGCATTTTACCTTGGTAAAACGCTCTTAAGTTTCCTGGTGTACGGTGTTGCCATTCAACGATAACACAAAGTTCACCATTATAACGAAGGACTGTTCCTACATGTACGTCGCCGGTTGTAGCCATTTTTTTAAGGTATTTGTTAGCTTTCGCTTTTGTTCTTAATGAAGAAGGCAGAGTGAAAACCCTGCCTTCTTAGGTAATTTATCGTGGAAATTATCCTTCAGCTACTTCGAAGTTTAATTTAGCACGGATATCTCTGTGAACGATAACTTCAGCAGTGTAAGATCCGGTTTTCTTAATATGTTCTTCCGGCATTACAATGTGTTTTTTATCGATTTCATATCCCATTGATTTTAGTTTTTCAACTAATTGCTGAGAAGTGATAGAACCGAATAATTTTCCGTTTTCACCTACTTTAGCTCCAATGGTTAATGTTACGCTTTCAAGTTTCGCTACTAATGCATCAGCATCTTGACGTAACTTGTTAAGTTTATGAGCGCGTTGTTTAACTACTTCAGCGTGAATCTTCTTGTTAGAATCGTTTGCGATTACTGCGAATCCACGAGGAATCAAGTAGTTAAGGCCAAATCCGTTACGAACTTTTACGATATCGTCGGCGTAGCCCAGGTTTTTTATGTCTTGTTTAAGAATTACTTCCATGGTTATTTGTCCTCCGTTCGCTTATTTATATAAGTCAGCAACATAAGGCATTAATGCTAAGTGACGTGCACGTGCAATAGCTTGCCCAACTTTACGCTGATATTTTAATGATGTTCCTGTTAAACGACGTGGAAGAATTCTTCCTTGCTCGTTAACAAATTTTGATAAGAAAGTAGCATCCTTGTAATCGATATACTTAATGCCAATTTTCTTAAAACGACAGTATTTTTTCTTGTTTACCTCTACTGCCGGCGGGTTGAGGTAACGGATTTCTCCGTTTACGTGTGTTGTTGCCATGTTCGGTTTCGAGTTTTAAGATACTGATTCTTCTTGTTTCTTTTGAGCTGCGTTTTTGCGCTTACGCTCGTTGTACGCAACTGCGTGTTTGTCGAGTGCAATTGTTAGGAAACGCATGATTCGCTCATCCCTTTTGTATTCAACTTCCAATTTAGCGATTAACGCTGGATCTGCTTGGAATTCAAATAAGAAGTAGAAACCTGTGTTCTTCTTCTGAATAGGGTAGGCCAGCTTGCGTAATCCCCAATTGTTCTCGTGAACAATTACGGCTCCGTGTTCGGAGAGGAATTTACGATACTTTGCAACCGCTTCGTCTACCTGCTCTTGTAAGAGAACCGGCGTAAGTACGATTACGGTTTCATAATGCTTGGTCATTTTTTTGAATTTTGTTTTTATTATTTCAATACCCCGCTTTTACGGGAGCGCAAAGATAGTGAATTGGAAATCAATTTCCCAATAAAAAGTTTATTGGTACTGCTTGTCCGTTTTTAATAGCTTATCTTTTAAAATAATTCGGCGTAAGTGTTTGAAGGCGAATAGTTTAATTATTCGTAGCGAAGTGCTTCTATCGGGTCGAGTTTGGCTGCTTTTACGGCAGGATAAAACCCGCTGGCTACTCCTACTATGAAACAGAGCGTGAATCCTACTAACATCCAGAGCCATGGAATGATTAATCCTCCGCCTGTAGCCGACGATACTAAATTCCCGATTAATATGCCTAAAATTACGCCGGCAATTCCGCCCAGCTGACAAATAATTACTGCTTCCATCAAGAATTGTTCTCTGATGTTTTGCTGCGTTGCTCCTAGTGATTTTCGAATGCCTATCTCTCTGGTTCTCTCAGTTACCGATACCAGCATAATATTCATCAAGCCAATTGCTGCTCCTAAGAGTGTAATTCCTCCAATGAATATAGCTGCGCTTCTGAGGTAAATTAAATTTTCAAATAACGATTTCGATAAACTGTCGCTTTGCGTGATTTCGAATGAATTGTCTGCTCCAACAGGATCTTTACGAATTACTCTCATCTTTCCCGTTGCTTGACCTGTAGCACCGTCCATGTCGTCTACACTCATCGCTTTCACCGTGATAGAGTAGGAGGTGTTGTCGGTGAGGTAGTATTGCTTCGCATAGGAAATGGGAATCAAGCAAATTTTGTCACCGCCAAATCCCATGCTGCTGCCTTTTTCACCTAAGGTTCCTATTACTCTGAATTTGTTGCTGCCTACATTCACAAACGCATCTATCGGATTTTTTCCGGGGAAAAGTTTATCGGTTACTTCTTTGCCCAGAATACATACCGCACTATTCGATGTAATATCGTCTTTGGTAATATTTCTTCCCGATTCTAGCGTGTATCCAACTACATCAAGATAGTTTTCGTCGCCTCCCATTACCATGATATTGGGATTGGTTTTTTCTCTCTCAAATTTCACTGATCCTACAGGCGTAACCATGGCTGAAATTCCTACCGTTCCGGGGAAGTCAAACCCTTCTTTAAATCGGTTGGCTTCGTTATAGGTAATTGATTTGTAAACTTTGGTTTTTACATGACCTCGCCCCATTTTCATCACCATACTCGAATTTCGAATGGTTATGGAGTTGCTACCCATACTCGAAAAGGAGTTGTTAAGCGAGTTGCGAACTGCATCAATTGAGGTTAATGTTCCTACTAGCGCCATTATTCCTAATGCTATAATCAGCACAGTTAATGATGCCCTTAGTTTTTGGCTTTTTATGGCCTGAACCGAAATCTTGATGTTTTCTTTTGAAGTCACGTACCAAAAGTACTCTGCTTTATTGAATCCGGCAGGAATTTTATGAAGAATTGCT
>Ga0255345_1004265_pt1 | contig 15817 bp, 16 predicted proteins | sample wastewater_treat_6_FD_192415 | JGI IMG/M metagenome (GOLD analysis project Ga0255345, IMG submission 192415) | Wastewater microbial communities from Lulu Island WWTP, Vancouver, Canada - plant20 | ecosystem: Engineered > WWTP > Wastewater > Unclassified | place: Canada: Vancouver, British... | reverse complement strand
TCTTCCGGAAGATGAAGCAAATTTCGAATACGATAACGGAAAATTGATTGTGAAAAGCGGAAAGGCAAAGTATAGTATACCAACGATTCAAGATACGGATCGATTTCCGATAATAGAGTTAGATGAAAGTGGAATCCAATTCAGTATAGATACGTCGATCCTTGAAGAAATGATCAACAGAGTCAGCTTTTGTGCCTCGACGGAAAGTGCAATGAGGGCACTAAATGGTGTGTATTGTGAGGTACACGGAGGTTTCTTGAGGTTCGTATCTAGTGATGGCTATAGACTTGCTTTGACCGAACAGAAGCTTGGCATAGAATATGAGTTTGAATTCATATTGGCGTTAAAGAGTATAAAAGAGCTGGAGAAATTACTCTCAACAACGACAGAACCATCGATAAATGTGATATATGATCATTCTATAGTGTCTTTCAATGCTGGCGACGTAACAACGATAGTCAGAACAGTTGAAGAGACGTTCCCAGATTACAAGCGTGTGTTACCAAAAGCATTTAAGACGAGAGTCATACTGAACGCCGACGATTTTTCAGAAGCATTGAAACGAGTCACGATAATTGCAAAAAGAGGCAAAGAAAAAGTCCAATTAAAGATAACTGATGATGTTATGGAATTGACGAGTCAAAGCCAAGATTTTGGCGACGTGAACGAGACTATACCAATTACAAAAGATGGAGAAGATTTGATCGTGAATTTCAACCCAAGGTTTTTAAACGAGGCGGTAAAACATATCGATGAAAAAGAGATAGAATTCAATTTTGTTGACAACATGAGCCCTTTGCAGATAAATCCAAGAAATGTAGAAGGATACATGTACATCGTTTTGCCAGTCAGAATGTAGCCTTGAAATTAGTAGTAACTGTGAGTTTATATTAGTTGCTTAGTTTGGGCACTTTACACTTGAAAGAAGGGAAAGTATTGAAAAAGGGTTTTACTTTGGTAGAGCTACTCATCGTGATGGCGATCATCGCTGCTTTAATGGCAGTTGCTACGCCGACTGGTATAAATGCGCTTGCCCAAGCAAAAGCAACCGCTGTTGCGGCAAACTTTAGAACATTGCAGCAAGCAGTCATCCAGATGTTGATTTTTGAAAAAACTCCTCCGACGTCCGGGGAAATATTGGATTACATTTACGCAAATGGATATGTATCAACCAAACCCGAAGGTTTTTCGATATACTACGTTGACTCAGACAAAACGTATGTTATTAAATACACAAACAGTGACATCGATGCTGTGAAGGTCAAAAACATAAACAACTCAGTCGAGCTTGACAGTAGCGATGGAAAAATGATCATAAAAATACCTAAGAGCTAGAGGAAACTAGAGGGAATATATGATGGAAAACAATGTAAATAAATCTGGAACGACTGTACATGGTACTCTTGAACTGAAAGGCATCAGCAAGACCTTCAAATCGACTAGTCCTTTGAATGGCGATGCCGATGAAAGGTGCGCCATAGATGATATCTCCGGGATTCTAAATTCTGGAGAGGTAGTGGCATTGATTGGCGAAAATGGTAGTGGCAAGAGTACTTTACTTAATATCCTTTCGACTTTTCTAAAACCATCATCTGGAAGTATATATTTCGATGGGAAAGACGTTTTCAAAGAGTTAAGAACGTATAGAAGCATCGTGTCTTACGTATCTGAAAATGGAAGTTACGTACCAGAATTGAGCGTTCTAAGTAATTTGGAGTACTTTTCGAAAATATTCAACTCTAGTGAGAATATTCAGGAAATATGTGAAAAAGTTGGTATAGCAGAATTCAAAGACAAGCGACCAACCGAGCTTTCAAGAGGACAAAGGCAGAGATTAGCGCTAGCAGTGAGTATGCTAAAACAAGCCAAGATAGTCTTGTTGGACGAGCCTGCAGAGGGTCTGGACATTGAAACAAAGGCAATAGTAAAGAACACTGTGAGAAACTATAAAAGGCTTGGAAAACTTGTGATTTACGTTACGCACGATGAAGATGAGATAGAGGATGTGTGTGACAAGATCATAGCACTTAGAAGAGGGAAAACAGTATTTTTTGGTACAGTCGATGAATTCTGGAACAAGTACGAGAAATATTATGCGGTGACACATCTAGTTGATGATGAAAAGAGAACGGAAATAATGAGTCTTGATCAACTGAAAACAAGAAAATTTGTGCTCAATGTTGTTCACATTAGGAATCTTGGATTGAGAGAGATATTGAACCTTGCAGACAATTCCGTTGAATCACCAGATTACGTTCAATCATCTTCAAGGTTGAATTTGGAGGAGTGATGTTGTGATATTGGAGGGTAAATTTGCAACACTTAGGCCTTTGGAATTATGGGATGGGCGCGAACTGGCAAAGTATTTAAATAGAGAAGAATTGAAAGAATACACAAGCCTTGTTTTTCCCATCAACACATTCTTGGAAGAAGAATGGATCAAGAGAAACGCAATAACGCACAATAACATAGTCTTTGCAATAGAGTCGAATGGAGTTTTGATAGGTACCGCAGGACTCAGTTCAATAGATTGGACGAGTAGAAGTGCCGAATACGGTATTGCTATCTACGAGTCAACTTTTTGGAACAAAGGGATAGGTACAGAAGTGACGATGCTGATTCTCAAATATGCATTCGAATATCTGAATCTCAACAGAGTTTCGTTGAGAGTTTTTGAGAACAATCCAAGAGCATTCCACGTTTACGAAAAATGCGGATTCATACAAGAAGGTAGAGAGAGACAAGGCAGGTACTATCGAGGACACTACTGGGATGTCATACACATGAGCATTTTAGCAGACGAATATTGGAGAAACAAGTCTGAAAGTTGAACTACAACTTTAAATTAATGGTCAAAATATATGAAATATATAAAAAAAGTACGACAGGAGGTGATTTAGATGATGTTCTATGATCCAACTATTATTCTTCTCATACCCGCAGTTCTTCTTGCTTTGTGGGCTCAGATTACTGTTCAGTCGAGGTTTTCTCACTATTCACGTGTGAGATCTACAGTTGGTATGAACGGAGCGCAGCTTGCCAGATTCATCCTTGATTCTGCAGGGCTTTACGATGTAAAGATCGAGACTATACCAGGCTCTCTGACAGATCATTATGACCCAAGAACAAAAGTAGTAAGACTCTCACAATCGACTTACTCGAGTGAATCTATAGCGGCTTTAGGTGTTGTAGCACATGAAATAGGGCATGCAATTCAACATGCAAACAATTACGCACCACTCGTGATTAGAAACGCGATTGCACCCGTAGCACAGTTTTCATCGAATTTGGCGTGGATATTCTTCATAATTGGACTTATTACCGGTGCATTTGGTCTTGCACAATTTGGTATTTACCTTTTTGTTGCGGTTGTTGCATTCTCGCTTATAACGCTTCCTGTGGAATTCAATGCAAGTAGTAGGGCAATTAAAATCTTGCAAACAAATCTGGCAATGCCGCAAGAAGAACTGAAGGGAGTCAAATCTGTTCTTGGTGCAGCTGCAATGACCTATGTAGCTGCAACGCTCATGGCAATATTGCAACTTCTTAGGATGATATTCATAGCAAGAGGTAGAGACTGATCAGTAGTTTGAAAGAATCTTTTGAAAGAAATTAAAGCGCCGCGGGCTCATTACCCGCGGTTTTGTTTTTGCTTAGCAAGTAGTATTGGAAAATAGTATTGAAAAAGGAAAACTTTAAAATTCAAGGCTTGTTGATGATGTCTTTAAGTATATCTATGAAGATATCATAAAGTCCGCAGTCATGAGAAGATGAAAATGGTTTGGAAAATTGTGGGAACTGTTCAATAAATGCTGCTCTCTCCATTTCAACTACCTTCCAATCTCCTCTCTTGACAGGCCCTGTAAGTGCTACGTCAATCGGAAATTTTGAAATATTATCACCGACGGTTTGAAGTAGATGTGAGATCAACTCTCGGGCAGTCTTTTCATCTAACCCTATTTCTTCGTATATCTTCTCAGAGAGACTTGCCAGTCCAACTGTGAAGTTGCTCGAAATCACTGCGGCTAAATGATAAAGCACTTTCTTATCCGTTGGTACGATGAAATATCTTCCACCAATAATATCAACAATTTCTTTTGCAACTTCTAATCCACTATCACATCCTTCTAACCCAAATAACACGTCTTTGAATGAAACATTCTCGTCTGCTACTGCACAATTAGGGTGCATCGAAGCAGGATTCCAAGAACGTGGGAGGATTTGAGAAGGATGGAATCCACTGAAGTGGATTGCGGTTATTTCACCAACCTTTCCATTCACCAACGTTTCGGCATCTTTCAAAACAGAATCGCTCAAGCCAAATAAGACTATACCGTTGAGCAGAAAATCCTGACTGTAGGTTACCGGAGTGGCACCTATACGTTCGGCCAGGGACTTTGCTTTTTCAAACTCGCGAGATAACACATAACCAAATCTCACTTTACCCAACAAGTTATGTGATATAGCAGAAGAGACTTTACCCGTACCAACTACATTAACCAACTGTGCAAAAACCTCGCTCATAGCACATCCTTCCTTTAATTACAAACCGCCAAATCGTGATTTACAAATTTCATCAAGTACGGCATTTACCATTACATTGACATCGTTAGAATCAACACATTGAAGTATACTTTGGATCCTATTATCTAAAATTGTCTCTGCGTGCTTTTTCATCCTTCTACTTGCTCTCTGAGAGATCTCACCAGTTTCGTAAAGGTGTATCCTATGTTTTTCTATCTGCTGATACAACTCATCTATACCCCTACCAGAAGTTGCTACGCTCATAACTATCGGCTTCTGAACCTCTGAGAAATTCAATACGGTCTCCAAGTTCATCTTTAAAAGTTCTGCACCATCCATATCAGCCTTATTTACGACAAAAACATCAGCAATCTCCATGATACCCGCTTTCATAAGCTGTATCTCGTCACCAGAACTTGGGGAGAGTACCAAAACTACTGTATCTGCTACGTAGGCAATGTCGACTTCGCTCTGCCCAGCACCAACTGTCTCGATGATGATATAATCGAAACCGTACAATTTGTATAACATGATAACGCCAAACACCGAATCGTTCAATCCGCCAACGTTACCTCGACTTCCCATGCTTCTGATAAATACACCATCATCAGAGAAATGCCTTTTCATGCGTATTCTATCGCCAAGTAACGCTCCACCGGTGAACGGACTCGACGGATCAACTGCAATGATTCCCACCCTTTTTCCTTCTCTTCGCAGTATAGAAACATATGCATCCGTCAAAGTACTTTTGCCCGCCCCAGGACTGCCAGTTACACCAACGATGTGGCTTTTCGATTGTGCCAATATTTCCTGGAGTTCTCCTTGAAGATAGAATATCAACTCAGGATCATTCTCAAAGAGACTGATCGCTTTAGCGAGTGCTATCTGATCCCCTTTTCTTAGTCTCTCTAGCAGACCATCAAGCTGTGCAGATTTTTGACTTGATACTAACCTATCCGATTTATCCGATTCCATGCTCACCTGAATCACTCACTTACCTTTTGTCCAACAATCTCTTCCACCTTACTAACAATATCAGATATTGGAGTACCTGGGCCGAAGACTGCTGCAATCCCCATTTTCATCAACTGTTCGCCATCATCTGCAGGAATGATTCCACCGACAAAGATTGGAACGTGGAATTGGTGTTGATCCATCAGTTCTAAGATCCTTTTACAAACGCTCATATGCGCACCCGAGAGGATAGATAAACCAATCATATCAACATCTTCTTGCATGGCAGCTCTTACTATCTCTTCCGGCGTCTGCCTCAATCCTGTGTAAATGACCTCCATGCCCGCATCTCTAAGACCACGTGCCACAACTTTTGCACCTCTGTCGTGACCATCAAGACCTGGTTTTGCGATAAGTACTCTAATCTTTCTGCTCCCCATCAAAAATCACCTCTCAACATATCGATTGATGTATTTTCTTCTCACTGTTTACTTGTGTACTATTTATTTTATCACCGCAGCTTTCAATTTCAAACAGTTCCTAATAGTACCAAATATCAGAACCTATTAACAATCGTAAATAAACAAGACATATCTTGAGTATCTGCTTTGACATATTGATTATCCTGTCCATTCTCGCATATTCCTTGACTGTCGTGTGAAAAAACAGAAGGTAGTAAAATGATTACCACCTTCTGTTTTTGTAATTAATAATCTGAGTAATGAGTTACATATTATTCGTAGTTATTCGTAATTATTCAATCTCATTCATTCACTCAAAACATTGAAAATCACGTGGAAAATTACTCGAGTTCTACAAGAACATCGCCAGTATCGACCGTTTCTCCTTCTTTGACCTTTATGCTCTTTACGATACCAGGTTTATCTGAAACAATATCGTTCTCCATCTTCATTGCTTCCAAAATGAGGAGTTTCTGACCATATTCGACTTTTTGTCCTGTACTAACCAAGATTTTCAGTATGACGCCAGACATTGGAGCAACTATCTTTGCACTGGCTGAGCTACTTGATACTGATGGTTGTTCCACAGGTTTTACATTCTCTTCTTTTACTTGCTGTACCGGTTCTTGCCTTGTCACGGGGGCTGGAGCGCTTACTGGAGCAACTGGCGTTTCTGACTGTTTTTGTTGTACTTGAACAGATGAACCACCCACTTCTTCGACTTCTACAACGTACTCTTTACCGTTAACTCTAACTGTGAATTTTCTTACCATCTATTTCCACCTCTCCATCCATGATTTCTCCATTCGACCCAATCTCTTTGCCCCTTGGTGCTATTGGTACTACGAGCGTTTCCTTTTCTGTATATTGATCTTACTGTCACATCATCACCCATGACAGTGTAAATTGCGGCAAATACAGCAGCTATTTCTTCTTCAGATGCATAAAGTTCAACGTTACCATTTTGCTGTGCTGTACTCTCCGTCAGCTCAGATGGTAACTTCTCTTGCCCAGAAGAAGGTGTCCTTATCTTTCTGTTACTTCCGGACGAAAAAAGTGCCATGAGTCTGAATATGGAATACAATATCACAAACATTACAAGTACTGTCGTTATACCTACTATGAAAACAACAATCTCATTTGGTTCGTTCATCATCTCACCTCAAATTGTCTACAAAATGTATTGATTGTAGGTTAGAGACTATTTGCAATAAGTTATAGTGGTATATTACCGTGCTTTTTCTTTGGACGTGCTTCGACTTTGGTTTCCGAATATTCTAATGCCTTCTCTATCCAATTCCTTGTCTCTCTCGGGTCGATCACGGCATCCACGTAACCTCTGGAGGCCGCTACGTAAGGATTTGCAAAAGCTTCTCTGTATTCTTCTATCTTCTGTTTTCTCGTTTCTTCAGGATTTTGTGAGCTATCTATTTCTTTCTTAAATATTATGTTCGCCGCTCCATCTGGCCCCATAACTGCAATTTCGGCGGTTGGCCAAGCAGCAACAAAATCTGCTCCAAGGTGTTTACTTCCCATAGCAATATATGCACCACCGTATGCCTTCCTCAAAATGATGGTGATTTTCGATACAGTTGCCTCACTGTAAGCATAGAGCAATTTGGCACCATGTCTGATGATTCCACCATGTTCTTGCTTTACTCCCGGTAGGTATCCGGGTGTATCGACGAATGTAATGATTGGTATATTGAATGCATCCAAAAATCTTATGAACCTCGCTGCTTTGTCCGATGAGTCTATATCGAGTACACCTGCCAAGACGTTCGGTTGATTTGCAATGATCCCAACCGACCTACCATTTATTCTCGCAAATCCCGTTACAATGTTCGTTGCAAAGTGTTCGTGCACTTCGAAAAACGTACCATCGTCAACAACTCTTTTGATAACTTCTTTTACATCGAATCCTTTTTTTGAATCAACTGGCACTATGGTATGTATATCCTCAATAGCTGGTGCGCTAAAAGATTCCTCACAAGCGGGCTCTTCCATGTTGTTTTCTGGAATGTAGGAAAGAAGTTTCTTTACTATCTCCATTGCGTGTCTATCATCCGTTGCCAAAAATTGAGCATTCCCACTCTTTGAATTGTGTACGTATGCACCACCTAAATCCTCTTTAGATATATCCTCACGAGTAACCGCTTTTACAACATCTGGGCCCGTGATAAACATCTGTGCAGTTTTATCTACCATTACGACAAAATCTGTTATTGCTGGAGAATAAACAGCGCCACCAGCACATGGACCTGCGATCACAGTGATCTGAGGTATAACCCCTGAAGCAATAGTGTTTCTGAAGAAAATTTCACCATAACCATAGAGGGAATCTACACCTTCTTGGATTCTTGCACCGCCAGAGTCGTTTATACCAATAAGAGGTATCCCCATCTTCAATGCCAAATCCATAACTTTCATGATCTTCTTTGCATGCATCTCGCCGAGTGATCCACCTCTAACTGTAAAATCCTGGGAAAATGCAGCAACGGGTCTGCCATTGACTTTCCCTATACCCGTGACAACACCATCTGCTGGAAGCTCCATTTTATCCAAACCAAACGCCGTATTTCTGTGTTCGACGAACTTGTCGACTTCCTCAAAAGTACCTGGGTCGAACAAGAGTTCCAATCTTTCCCTTGCAGTCAATTTCCCTTCACTGTGTTGCTTTTCGATTTTATCCTGTCCACCGCCAAGTTCTATCTTCTTTTCTAGTTCGTGCAACCTTTGTATCAACTCATCCATCTATTTCACTCCCCTCACTATTTTGTTGGTTTATCAACAGCATCATACAAATATCTTTGAATATCTTCAATGGCCGCCTTCCACAAGTTCTACAAGCACGCCACCAGTCGTTTTTGGATGTAGGAAAAGCACCCTTGTGTTTCCAGCACCGATCTTTGGTTCTTCAGATAACGGCTGGATACCATTTTCTCTAGCCAGTTTGACAGCCTTATTGATTTCTGATACGTTGAATGCAATATGATGTATACCTTCTCCCTTTTTCTCTAAAAACCCTGAGACTTCTGAATTATCATTCATCGGTTCAAGCAGTTCGATACGAGTATCACCAACTTTTATAAGATACACCCTTAGCCCCCTATCTGGTAGTTCTTCAATTTCTGAAACTTGCAAGCCAAGGAAAGTTTCATAAAATTTCAATCTTTCTTGAGCACTCTTCACCGCTATACCAATATGGTCGATCTTATTTGTATGCACAAAACCAGCCCCCTTTTCATCTCTCATCCATATATGAAGATATCAGGCACGGTATTAGACGCAATCATTATCAACTCAATAATAAAACAAACTACATGTACGCCGCTTATCGTACGTACTACATTTATTCTATTCTCTAAAAGTACAGTGTCAAATCCAACCAAGTACTTTTGCAGTTCTTCTCATAAAGCTTTCAAGCGCTTTCTTACCAACTTCAGTCTTTCCATAAATTTCCATAAACTCACTACTGCTACAGCGTATCACCTTTGAATTTTCCAAAGCAGTGCAAGTTTCAGTATAATTTTCTCCCACGAGTGATTCCAAACCAAAGACCTCAGGGCCTCCACCATCTACAACAAATTCATAAAGACCCAGTCGGATCTTTACTTTTCCAGATTTCAATATGTACACGTATTCTCCCTTTTCACCATCTTTTGTAATATCTTGACCTGGTTCAAATTCCATCGTTTCCACGCAATTCCACCTCTAATATCTTTGCTATCTTTTCATATCTTCTCCAGATGATATTACCTTCATCTTTGTATATACCTTGCAACGTTTTAATTGCCTCATAACAATACTCTGGCATATCTGAATAGCATAAGAGGACCTTCTTCAAGAATGATTTCGCAATGTATCTATCGTTAAGCACTATGTATACTTTTGCCGCTGTCTCTATTAAAAGTCTTGCGCCTTCCTCTTCGAGTGGAAATTTCTCAATGAACTTCCTAACTAAATTCACCTTCGTCAATATCTTCTCATCATCAAGCCCCTCTATAAGATTTAACGCCTCTTTTTTGTCATCGGGTAGTTCACCTGCAGATAAAGTTAGAAGTGCTTCAACTTGTTGAAGATATTCGTCTATATCGGTACCCCCAAAATTGAAGTCATCAAGCACTATTCTATTTAAGTCAATTGAAGATTCAGTTATTACCTTTCTCAGCGAGACTATTTTCTTGATGATTTCGAAATATTCGTCCTCCCAATTAGTTTCAACGATCTCTGTTTCCTCAGTTGAAACCACATTCTCTTGAATAGGTTCTTCAAGTAGATACTCAAGCAGTGCAACATAATCACCTGAAACAAGGTCATGATATGTCTTATTCCTTGTCTCGCGGACTGTACCGGAAACTATTTTAAATAGACTCTTTGGTACCTCACCAGATCTAAAGATAACACCTTCAACTTTCATACAAACACCTCTGCAAGTACCTCAACATTAAAAGAATAAGACTGGTAGATCAATTGCGTTTTACCTTCAACTTCGGTTTCTTTTTACTCTCATCCTTTTCTTCAGAAACGAGCTTAAAATCGTCGTGAATTGTATTGACTCTTGCAAGCTCCTTTTTCGATTCTTCCTCTGCTTTGTTATCTACTCTTCTAAGATTGAGTAAATACGATACAGCAAGTTCGTAAGTTCTCATCATCATATCGCTGAACATTTCGTATGTCTCTTTCTTGAACTCGAGTACTGGGTCTTTTTGACCGTAACTTCTTAGCCTAACAGACTCTTTAACATGTTCAACTTCATCTAAGTATTCACGCCAATTTTCGTCTATTACCCTCAAAACTATGAATTTTGCAATACGTTCGAAATCTTCTTGGAACTCTTCTTTTTTCATCTCGTATGCTGTGTTTATCTGGTTTACCAAATCCTTTTTCAAACTTTCCTTATCATCGATATTCTCGTTTATCTTCACATAATCCTTCACAATTGCTAGAGAATCCCTTAGACCTTCCTTATTCCACTCAATTTCAGAACAGAATTCGTCCAAACGCGATTGTACGAAATTATCGATTGCCTCTTCGATAAAGTTATCAACGTCATGTTCAAGTATGTAATCTCTGTATCCGTAAATTGCCTTCCTTTGGATATCGAGTACGCTATCGAGTTCTAGCAAAAATTTACGTGCCGAGAAGTTTAAACCCTCAACCTTCTTTTGAACCTGTTCAATTAATTTTGTCAAGAGTGGGTGATATATCGGTTGACCAGGTTCGATCTTCACCATATCCATGACCTTTTGTATTCGATCACCGCCGAATATTCTCATGAGGTCATCTTCCACGGAAAGATAGAAAATCGACTCTCCAGGATCACCTTGCCTCCCGGATCTTCCGCGCAATTGGTTATCGATTCTTCTGCTTTCATGTCTTTCTGTACCAATCACAAGCAGACCGCCAAGTTCTTTCACACCGGGTCCGAGCTTTATATCCGTACCTCTACCTGCCATATTTGTAGCGATTGTAACCATACCCTTTTGCCCTGCTTGAGCTATGATCTCCGCCTCTTTTTCGTGGTGCTTGGCATTGAGCACTTGGTGAGGTATCTTCTCACGTCTAAGCATCTCGCTTAATTTCTCACTCTTTTCGATGGATGTCGTTCCAACAAGAATAGGCTGACCTTTTTCATACCGTGCTTTGATTTCCGCAACAATAGCCTTATATTTCTCTTCAACATTTCTGTAGACCAGATCATCTCTATCAATTCTTATCATTGTCTTGTGCGTTGGAATTACGACAACTTCCATATCGTATATGGCTCTGAATTCTTGTTCCTCCGTCTTTGCCGTACCCGTCATACCAGCGAGTTTTTCGTACATTCTGAAATAATTCTGATAAGTTATCGTTGCATATGTGATGCTCTCTTCTTTTATAGGGACGCCTTCTTTTGCTTCTATGGCTTGATGCAACCCACCACTGTATCTACGACCTGGTAGTACACGACCAGTAAATTCATCAACTATGAGCACTTGACCGTTGTAAACCATATAATCCACATCTTTCTTGAATAGATGTATTGCTTTTAACGAGTTGGTTATATGGTATATCGTATTTACATTCGCCGGATCATAAAGGTTATCAACACCAAGTAATTTCTCTAAATGCTCTATCCCTTCGTCTGTCAGTACGACTGTCCTGTGCTCCTCATCTACTTTGAAGTGTTTGTCCCTCTCCAATCTCTTGGAGAGTTGGAAGAACTGTTTGTAAACGCCTGCATTATTCTTCGAAGGACCGCTTATAATCAACGGGGTTCTCGCCTCATCTATCAAAATACTATCGACCTCATCGACGATTGCATAAAAATGGCCGTTCTGTACTTTATCTTCAAGAGATATGACGAGATTGTCTCTCAGATAGTCGAAGCCAAACTCTGAATTTGTACCGTATGTAACATCGCAACGATACGCTTCCTTCTTGTCCACTTCCTTCAAATCTACCTCAAAGGCCTCAACAGCTCTTTGCACCTTTGCTTCATCTGGCAGGAACTCGCCAGCGAAATCTTCTGGCCAAACGCAATAGTTTTCTTCTAGTCCCCGCTGGGCATCTTCAGGGTTCTTCCAAACAACCTCGTACGCCTTACCACTTGTGTTTATGATCCCAACCCTAAGGCCTAGTGATAGATAAATGGGCCCCATCCACATCGCATCTCTCTTTGCAAGGTAATCGTTCACCGTAACCATGTGGATATTTCGATTCATAAGCGAGTTTAAGACGACCGGTAAAGTTGCGACCAATGTCTTACCTTCTCCAGTTCTCATCTCAGCTATCTTGCCCTGATGGAGAATCATCCCACCAACAAGTTGAACATCGAAAGGTCTCATACCAATTGTCCTTCTCGCAACCTCACGCACATATGCAAAGACTGGCACAAGATGTTCATCAAGCTCACCAACATCACTGACTTTGGCTTTTGCTTCTTCAATGTACTTTCTCATTTCAGCAAAAGGCATATTTCTTACATCGTCTTCAAGAGCATTTATCTTCTCGACTAATTTTCTTGCCCTTCTAATCAATATCTCATTTCTGTCAAACATCTTCTTCAAATTCAACGCCATGAGTTACTTCCTCCTTTATGGTTTTACTAACCAAAAACATTGAGGACCTGCGTGGCCTCCTCCTATGTATATTTTATCACAAAATCAAGTTGCATCATATATCCATATTCGCCCGCGAGGCAATCAAAACATGCAGTATTTACATCTTGTTAGAGCTTGCAACAAGATTTCCACTCATTTCAAGAAAAAAGGTCATCCGTATGGATGACCTAGGTTAACGTGTGAAACGGAAAAATCAAAAATCTATGCCTTCGAGGAGCATACTATTGAGTTCATTCAAAATCTCGTGTGGTGCGATCAATTCTCCACCAACTCTGCTAAGCAATTTTATCTTCGTTCCTCTTTTTACAAGCTTTGAGACCTCGCTTGCATATTGACCTAAATTCATCTCTGCTACCAAGACATTTTGTACGGTTGATAATCTCTTCCTCATCTTATCTATAGGTATCGGCCATATCGTTATAGGTCTGATCAATCCTATCTTTATTCCATCTTCTCTCGCCATCAACACAGCTTCCTTTGCAGATCTTGCCACTGAGCCATATGCAATGATGATACTTTCCGCATCTTCCGTCATGAACTCTTCTACTTCGCTGATCTTATCTATATGGAGTTTTATCTTATTTACCAGTCTTCTAATCAACTTCTCTGCAGTTTCAGTTGTTGCCATCGGGAATCCAGATTCATCGTGCACAAGGCCGGAAACGTGGAATTTTGCCTTTCCCATTTCAACAAGTGACGGTGGAAGGTTTCCAGCATATTCGGTTTCTGAAAATGGAACAAATATCTCTTCATCTTCGAGCTCCTTTGAACTCATACGTTCTATTATTTCTATCTCATTATCTGGCGGCAAATAGAAATTTTCATGCATGTGTGCTAACACCTCATCCATCAGAAGGATCACAGGTGTTCTGTACTCCTCTGCAAGGTTGAATGCCTTTATCGTGTATCTGTAAACCTCTTCAACTGTGGATGGATACAGCACGATAATCGCATGGTCGCCGTGCGTGCCCCACCTTGTTTGCATGATATCACCTTGCGCAGGTTTAGTTGGCATACCTGTTGATGGGCCACTTCTCATGGCATTGACAAATACCGTTGGCGTTTCAGTCATGATAGCGTAACCAATGGCTTCTTGCATCAAGCTAAAACCTGGACCGCTCGTAGCGGTCATCGACTTAACTCCAGCTAACGACGCGCCAATTATCGAAGCTGCACTTGCTATTTCATCTTCCATTTGAATGAAAACACCACCAACTTTTGGCAACTCACGAGCCATTGTCTCGGCTATTTCTGAAGATGGAGTGATTGGATAACCACCATAGAACCTGCAACCTGCTCTTATTGCACCGTATGCACATGCTTCGTTACCTTGCCAAAATACCATTCTCGGATTCTTAGGCATTTTCAACACCCGCTTTTTCTTGTTTTTCAGTACCTTCAGGTTTTACCTCAACAATATTTATCGCAAAATCAGGGCACAAATTCTCGCAAACTAAACAACCTGTACATGTACTGTGATCTGGCACAACGGGCTCACCGAGATCACCACCAACTATCGTTTTCGTAGGACATACATTGAAACATATTCCGCATGACTTGCACCAATCGTACTTTATTTCTACTCTATACTGCTTTCTAGCCACGAGGATTTACCCCCTTTGACGTTTTTTGAAGTTCTATCGAATTCTTTCTCATAAATTGCAATCGAACTACTTCAATATCGACAAGAATGTACCTGCTGCAACCGCTGTACCTATAACACCTGCTACGTTTGGTGACATCGCATGCATGAGTATGAAATTCGTTGGATCTTCCTCTTGAGCCAATTTCTGAGCAACCCTTGCAGAATCAGGCACTGCTGAAACCCCTGCTGCACCGATTAAAGGATTTATCTTTTCTTTCAAAAATAAATTCATAAACTTTGCAAAGAGTATACCAGAAGCCAGACAAGTCACAAAAGCAAATGCACCCATTCCAAATACCATGAGTGACTTTGGACTCAAGAATACATCAGCATGAGCAGATACACCAACGGAAAGGCAAAGCAAGATGGTCGTCGTATCGAGTATATACTTACTGGAAGCTTCAACCAACCTCTTAACATTTCCAACTTCTCTAAGCAAATTCCCAAACATCAGTGGACCTATAAGTATCAACGACTGAGGTACTATCAAAGCTGTAACGAGCGTCGTAACAACCGAGAAAGCAATTTTTTCGGTCTTAGACACCTTTCTCGGTGGTTTCATCCTTATCAATCTCTCATTCTTCGTTGTAAGCAACTTAGATACGGGAGGTTGCAAAATTGGTATCAATGCTATGTAAGAATAAGCTGATATTGCTATTATCGAAAGCAAATCAGGAGAAAACTTAGTTGCAAGATAAATCGATGTTGGACCGTCTGCACCACCGATTATGCCAATTGCTGCTGCTTGAGGGAACGTAAATCCAAATGCACGTGCAAGAAAAAATGTAAGGTAAACACCTATCTGTGCAGCTCCACCCAAAAAGATCGTGATTGGATAAGAAATCATGAATGAAAAGTCAGTCAGCGCACCAATACCTAAGAAGATAAGGGGTGGATATATTCCCAAATCGAGTCCTTGCTTTATATAATACATGAACCCACCGGGAACAAGACCACCATTTGGCAAGGTCTGAGGTTCGGCCAAAATCCCTGTCGCAATAATTGGAATATTAGAAAGTATAATTCCAAAAGCTATCGGAATAAGCAACAAGGGCTCTGCATCCTTTGCAGTAGCGATGTATATAAGAACGCAAGCAATAAATAACATAAAGACATTACCAAATGTC
>Ga0255345_1004255_pt1 | contig 15839 bp, 28 predicted proteins | sample wastewater_treat_6_FD_192415 | JGI IMG/M metagenome (GOLD analysis project Ga0255345, IMG submission 192415) | Wastewater microbial communities from Lulu Island WWTP, Vancouver, Canada - plant20 | ecosystem: Engineered > WWTP > Wastewater > Unclassified | place: Canada: Vancouver, British... | reverse complement strand
TTTTTTTGTTTATAATAATTTAATTAATTAGAAGTTAGGTAATCTTCCATCTTCATAAAATAGTATCTCATTGGATAGGCAGAAGTCTTTAATACTTTCTTCACTTAGTAGATATTCATATTCTTCTTGTAATCTCTTATAAAGGTTTCTTGCTTCTTCTCTGCAAGTTTCTATAATTTCATCTAGTAGCTCATCATATTCTTCTCCTTGCTTCTCGCTATCAGTAAAACAGCCTTCATCTTCAAAAGTCATAGAATACTCGTTTTCTGCTCTACCAGACCCAATTTTTATGTGGGTATTGTAGTATTTTAGGTATTTAGATAGGTTAGGATAGATATGTTTTCTTCTAGTTCTTGTTAGATAATCTCCCATGTGGATACTTCCATCAAAACAAGCTCCCACTCCTTGTCCATAAAAGCCTGAGAAGTAAATATTGTCTATACTAAGTCCATATTTTTTGCTCATTTCTTCTTTAAAGTCATCTTCAATAAAAGTGTACCAGTCCCAATCTACAACATTTTCTGACATTACTTCCATTGCTTTTTCTCGTGCTTGTTCTGATAGCTCATCAAACCTGTATAATTTGACTTTTTTAATTTTCATTTTTGTTTAATTTAATAATTTAATTAATTTCTTTGTTTTTGTAATTACTACATTGTAATTTCCTGTTTCTTGCTCATTTTGCAGGTCGCTTTCTTTCCATTTTCTCCTTGCTTCCTGTTTGTTTTTTGCTTCTATATCTATATAAAACTCTTCTATTCTGTTGTAATGTATTCTGTATATTTTCTTTTTGATTTCCATCATTTTTGTTTATTTAATAATTTAATTAATTTCTTTTTTTGCCAACTTTTTTAAGGCTTGAAGATATACCAATAAGGTATAACTTTCATTTGCTTTTATTTTGTGTTTATTTATTAGGTTGTAGACTTCTTCGGACAACTTTTCATAAACTTCTGGTAATGTTTCTTCTTTCATTTTTGTTTATTTGTTAATTTATTTTAATTTTCGTTATTCTTATCCAGTAATTTGTTAGAGAGCAATCATCATTTACAATCTCTTCAAACTCTTTAAGGGTGTATTCTTCTCCATGTTTCCTTGCTAGTTTTATGAATTCCTCGTCTGTAATTTCGTTTATAGGTTTTATAGGAAGTTCTTCTACTCCTACAATAAATACTCTCCATTCTTCTTTGTTTTTCATTTTTGTTTAATTTAATAATTTAATTAATATTATATTATATCATATTGTAATACTCTATGCAAGTGATTTTCAAGTATTCTTTTGATAGTGGATTTATTTTTTTGTTTTTTGATTTTCAAGTATTCTTTTGATAGTGGATTTATTTTTTTGTTTTTTGATTTTCAAGTATTCTTTTGATAGTGTTTCAAAAGTGTAAAAGTCTTCATCGCAGTTCAAGCAAGCATAAGAATATCCATCTGATACATATTCTTTCATTTGTGTTAGTTGTTTACTGCATTTAGGGCAATATCTTTTTTCATATTTCTGTTTTTTTGTTTTCATTTTTGTAGTTTAATAGTTTAATAGTTTAATTATCTCCAATATTCCATATCTGTACCTACATCTTCTCCTAGTGTGGCATTCTCGTGTATTGTTTCGTAAACTTTTGTTACTTCGTATATTGTTTGTTTTTTATCGTAGTCATATGCTTGTATGATTTCTATATACTTTCCTTTGTACAATTTGTTTATTTGTTCTTTTGTTAGGTTTTTTGTTGGTTTTTTTGTTTGTCTTTTCATTTTTGTAATTTATTATAATTTATTTAAGGTATTCTTTTGATAGTGGATTTTGTTTTTTGTTTTTTGATTTTCAAGTATTCTTTTGATAGTGGATTTTGTTTTTTGTTTTTTGATTTTCAAGTATTCTTTTGATAGTGGATTTATTTTGTTAGATATACCATTACATAATGATTTATTGGATAATAGGTATTGTATTTTTCTACTCTCTTCAATCTGAAGCCCATTGGGTTGTACACCTTTTGTAAAAAGTTTATGTTGTCTATTGTCGTAAAGAATGCTATTGTCCCTTTTGTTCTTTTTGATTTTTGATTTTTCATAATTTGTAATTTATTAAAAATTAATTTAAAGTATTCTTTTAGTTTTTTGTGTTTATTTTTTTTGATTTAATAATTTAATTAATATATATTTATCTCTCCTAAGATAAAATAGTCGGTAGCATTTTCTTTAAACCAATAATAAAGACCTGTCCAATTGGCTTTGTCTACTGATATTGCAAGTATTGTCATCTGTTCCTTGTGTAATTGGGCGTAGTTTTGAGCCATATCGAGTTGTCCCCACGCAAAAACTGATTTTGTGTTAAACTTCCCCGACCTTATGATACTTTCTGCATTTTTTTTGTTTGTACAGTGATATATTATCATTGTTTGTTTGTAGTTTATTTAATACTATATTATATCATATTGTAATACTCTATGCAAGTAGCCTTTCAGGTATTCTTTTGATAGTGGATTTTGTTTTGCAAGTATTCTTTTGATAGTGGATTTTGTTTTTTGTTTTTTGATTTTCAAGTATTCTTTTGATAGTGGATTTACTTTTGCAAGTATTCTTTTGATAGTGGATTATATTTTTGATTTTTGATTTTTGATTTTACAATTTAGATACATTCAAAAGGGGAGAGAAAAAATGATTTTCTCCCCCTGTTTTCTTTATTTGATATCTCTTTTAATATCTTCAAGAGTTTGAAATTGGTAATAATTGTAATCCTTTTTTTTAACTTGTCCATATATAGATATACCTGTATATAGTTCTTCGTATCCCCTCTTTTTCAAGTATTCTTCTATAGGCTGTATTCCTTCATAACCCACAATTACATTATAGGTCACGGTGTAGAAATCGTCTCTGATTGTAGTGTTATCATTAATTATAATGATTTTGTAGTAATCACCACGCCATCCGTAATAGTTTGAGTATGCGTACCCTGTTTTAATTGTTGCAAATGCTTTCATTTTTTGTATATATTAAAATTAAAATAAGATATCTCCTACACTATTAAATATCTCCCAGAATGTCGATAGTTCTTCCTGTGTTGGATTTAGTTCTTTAAATAATTGGTCTATTATTTCTACGGGTTGATTTGTTTGGAACACTAGCCAGTATCCCGTATCAATTAATTCTGCTGTTGTTTTTTGTCTTTTCATTTTTTTTGTTTAGTTTAAAAATTAAAATTGAAAAGAGCTTTTTTGTTTTTTTCTTTTTTTGTTTATTAATAATTTATTTAATACTATATTATATCATACTATATTATATGTGCAAGTGTTCTTAATATCTTATAGTGTTTTTTTGTATTTGTTTTTTGTTGGTGTTTTGTAGCTTTTTGTATTGATTTGTTTGATAGTGGATTTTCATTTTTCTTTTACTTGTTTTCTGATTTGCTGGTGTTGTTTTTGTTGGGTGGGATTTTGTGAGTGGGATTTGTAAAGCGGGGCGGAAAAAGAGAAAATACATTCTTGTTTCTTTTTCTGTGTCCTTTTAATCTATTAATTATATTATATATATGATAGTGGTTTCTATTTTTTCTATTTTCTAAATGTTTTGATTTTCTTTATTATTTGTATATATTTGATTTACTGAATAGATGTAAATATTGAGATGTAATTGTTAGATGTAAATGTTAGATGTATGTTTCAAGTATTCTTGCGGGGCGGGAGAAAAGAAAAAGAATGCAATACCTTTTATGTGTTAAGGGAATAGGGATTAATTATGAGAATATAACTAAGGTTTTAAATATGTACAGACCAACAGCCAATTGATTATTTATTACCAAAGGGTACGGTATCCAAAGGTATGGAGGTTCTGTAATATATATAGTATATACTTGTTTTAATAATTCTTCCCCTTCTTCTTTTAACAACAAAACAAAAAATATTTTTAGTAGGTGGGGGTTATTTTTAGAAAAGGTATGTTATAACAAAATAGGTATGTTAAAGTAATTTGTTATAACAAAATAGGTGTGTTATAACAAAAATGTAAAGAATTTGGGCAAATTTGTTATCACAAAGGGGTTGTGTTATAACAAAAATGTAAAGAATATTGACATATTTGTTATAACAATGGTAGGATGTTATAACAATGAAAGACACATACATAAGAATAAGGGTGAGTAGTGAGCAGAAGGATATTTGGAAGAAAGAGGCTTACAGAGAGGGAAAGACTATGACGGAGTTTGTTATAGATGCTGTGGAGGCTGTTATAACAAATGACGATACAATGATAGACTGGGGTATAACGGATGCAGATGTTATAACAAAGTATAATAGGATGACGGATGACGGGAGGGAGTTTAAGAATTATTTGAATAAGGAGGAGGTGAAATGAAAGCAATATTAGGTATAGTATTAGTATTGATAGGGTTTAGTATTCCGATATTATTAGCGTTTTTAGCACCGTATTTAGGTGGTTGGTATGTGTTTTTGGTATTTCTTTTAATGTATTTATGGTTTGACAAGGTGGTGGGGTATCGTCCGAGTAGCAAGGGTAGTTATGTGCCAGAGGAAGACGCTGGAGGAACGCAGAGTGGTAGATAAGTTTTTATGGTTTAAGTATGAGTTTTAAGAAGTTAATCAATGTAGCACCAGTAGCGAAGCCCAGAATGACGAGGAGAGATAGGTGGGCGAAGAGGGATATTGTAGTTAGATACAATAGTTACAAGGATATGGTTAGGTTGTTAGCAGGGGATTGGGAATTGCCTAATGAGTTCAGGGTAATTTTTGGTATTCCGTTTCCGAAGAGTTATGGTCCGAAGAAAAGGGAGGAGTTATTGGGTAAACCGCATAAGATACGACCTGATATAGACAATCTTTTGAAGGGGTTATTTGATGCTTTTAGGGTAGAGGACGGGGATATTTGGCATGTAGAGGCGAGTAAGATATGGACAAGTGGAGACGGTTTCATTTTAATAGAGAGTTTCGATGAGAGAAAAGAGTATTGATAAGGAGCAGAGAGTTCCTTGGACGAAGTTTATTAGGCAGTCCAAGAAATATTTAGGAAAAGTAGGCAAGGAGTTTATAGTAACACGTGCAGATGGGAGTTACTTGAGGGTAAAATACTTCAGTCCATATAGGGAAGATGCGGCGGTTAAGATAAAGCAAGTCAGGGATGTGAATAATAACAACAAGGGGGAGCACAGGTGTCATATATGTGGGAGTTCGTACAGGGTAATTTGGGTAGTGCCGTTTGATGCAAAAGTTTCGCCAGGGTGGTATTGTTATAAGTGTAGAAAGAAGAGAGATATTTTAGATATAAAGGTAGCAAAGAAGTATGGGAAAGTGGTTTAAGACAGCATATTTTAAGTCTAGTAAGATAAAAGAGCATGTGTTTGGGAGTTTGAATGTGGGCAACTGTGCATTATGTGGGGAGTTCACGAGCTTAGATAAGCACCACAGGGTAACACAAAGCCGTGGAGGACAGAAAGAAGACGAGATAAATGTGTGTAGGAAGTGTCACGACTGGATAGGAACACACCCAGAAGAAGCAATGAAGTATGGATTATACTTAAAAGGTTATAAAATTAAAAAAGAGAAAGTTCTATGAACAAGGAATTATTAAAACTATTGCCAAGCGACCAGGAATTAGCGAAGTTGAGTGCAAAAACTCAGGTTGTTATGACATCAAGAAAGGACTTACTTTCGCAGATAGGGACATTAGACTTAGAAAAAATGGAATTAGAGGAGAAAATGGTTTATGTTTTGGGGTTAGTGAGTTTAGGCTTTGATTTAATGAGAGCTCGTAAGCTATTGGGGGTTTCTAACAGGGAGTTTTATATTTACAAGCAGGATGAGCGTCATGAGACTATGATAGAGAATGCCCAAGCAAGAGGAGAAATAGTTTTAGAAGAGAAGGTCTTGTCAGAAGCCGAGAAAAACCCTAAAATGGCATTTGAGCTTCTTAAAGAAAAGCAAAGAATGATAGAAAAGAAAGAAGACAGAGATAGTCAAAATGCACGAACTATATGGGATATAATGCAGGAGAATGCAAAGGAGCGTGGTATAGTAGAAGGAGAATTAGTTGACGATATTTTAGAATGAGCGACATGCTACATGACCCTAAATTAGAGGACTTAGCCAGGAGAGACCCTCGCAAGATTATCGAGAGTATGTTTTTCATTGTCAACAAAGCTGGTAAGAAAGTACCATTTATTTTTAATGCCCCACAAAGTCTTTACTACAATGAAAGAACAGCTCGAGATGACATACTCAAGGCTAGAAAAGAGGGGTTTAGTAGTATGATATTGGCGATATTCACTTGTAAGTTCTTGTTTGTGCCAAACAGTGTGTGTGCATGTGTTTCTCACAGAGAAGAAGATACAAAGAGACTACTTGATAAAGTGTATTATTTCATAGAGAACTTACCATTTGAGGTTGAACTAGAAAAGGCTAGTTCTAGTAGATTGCGAATTAAGAGTATGAACACAGATTTCATTATAGGTACAGCAGGTTCTAAGACATTTGGTAGGGGTGATACCATACACAACCTACACTTATCCGAGTTCGCACACTACCCCAACTGGGAAATGGTTACAGGACTTCTAAATGCCGTTCCTGATGACTTAGAGAACACTTACATAGTAAAAGAAACTACGGCAAACGGGTATGGCACACCTCACCACATGGCTTGGCTAGATGAGAAAAGAGGAGACAGTGTTTTCAAACCTATTTTCTTTTCTTGGGCACAAAATCCAGAGTACCAAATGGAAGTTAAGCCTGGGACGGTTTTTACAGAAGAAGAAAGAAGTTTACAAGAAGCATATGATTTAACAGACGAGCAATTGATGTGGAGAAGATGGAAGATAAGTTCTATGTCGCCAACACAGGACTATTCTCGAGAAGACTTATTCAAGCAAGAGTATCCAATGACAGACAATGAAGCATTCTTGAGCACAGGGCGACCCATTTTTGACCCTGAAACACTAGAGTGGTATGAACAAGCTATTTGTATGAAGCCAATAAAGAGAGGTGAGTTAGTAGGTTATAACCCACCGTATATACAAGAAAGCCCCCTAGGAGAGCTTAGGATTTACAAAGAGCCTGAAAGCAATCACCAATATGTTATTGGTGGGGATACTGCTAGTGAAGGAGACTATTCTGCATTGGTAGTGCTTGATAGAAACACTATGGAACAAGTAGCACTCTGGTGGGGACATATAGACGAGTTTGAGTTGGCTAATGTGGCTTATAAATTGGGGACTTATTATAACGAAGCACTCATAGGAATAGAAAGAAATAACATGGGTGTTGCCGTAGTTAAGAAATTAGACGAGTTAGGATATAAGAATCAGTATAGAATGGAAGTTTTAGACGAACTAGGAATGAAGGTAAAAGACAAATTAGGCTGGGAAACTAATACCAGAACCAGACCTATTTTAATCAGTGACTTAAACCAAGTGGTTTTTGAAAGACAACTGATTATTAGGAGTAGTGATATAATTGGTGAAATGAAGAGTTTTGTTAAAGGTCCGAGTGGAAAACCAGAAGCACAGGCTGGTACACACGACGATTTAGTAATAGCAACAGGAATTGCTTATCAAATGTATAAGAGTGTTCCTGCAAGAATTGAGCCAGAAGATATTTATGTTAGAAATTACAAGCCTAATACTACATTGGGTAGTTTAAAAGGCAGTAAGTAATTATTTAAATTTTTATTTTATTTAATATGGCAAATGATATGCTAGATGTCTTAAATGACATAGAGATTTCTAGTGGAGAAATCGCAACTCCTAAAGAAGAGGTCTTGGCGACTTTTCCAGAAGAGGTCGATATTACAGCAGACAAGCTCGACTACGAAGCACTAGAAAAAATGGCTAAAGAGCAAACTCTCTGGGCTGTTAAGAATGTCGGAGAGGAAGACTTAGTGTGCGACTGGGACCTGAACTTAATGCCAGAAGAGCTTAAAGAAAGTTTTGACAAGTATCTTAGCGAGGAATACAACATGTTCCAGATTAAGGAAGCTAACCTAGACTTTAGGATTGTAGCTTTGTATAGGAATGGTAGGACAATTAATTTCCTACACCAGTTTATGACAGAAAAGAAGATTCCTTCCTTAGAAACCGTGTACGAAGGGGGTATGTCCGAGATTAAGTCCCAATTTGTACTACCTAGAGGCGTTACGGCAATTATAACTCAGTCTCAGTATGAGTCTCTTAAGAGATTTGAGAAAAAGAGAATAGTGTCTGCTTCAGGTGCATCAGATTGGAGTGGCTTTTTAGTTTTCAAGAGACTAGAACCTGATAAGGTAAGGAAAATCCAGTATAGTTTTGTTACTGTTCAAGATATTAAGAACAACGGCTTCGAGGCTGTTGAGAGAGATTTACAACCTATTAAGAAGTCTGCTACAATTGAGTATTCAAATGAGTTAGAAGAACTCTAATGGTGCGATTGATTACAGTTAAAGAGAAAAACAAAGACTTCGAGGCATTCTTGGCTCAATTGAGAGAGAGTGGCTGCAGTTACGAGGCTGTAATCGTTGATGGCAAGGTAACACGCCTTTATGTAAGGATTCCTGATAATGGGGATTGGAGTGATATTTCCTTTGGTAGAATTCTTGGTTCAAAAATGCTATCTTATATAGAGGCGGTGTATTTGCCTAGAGTGGTAGACGGTAAATTTATTTATAACTACAATGAGCAAAAAGACGAACGAACTAACTAAGTCCCAAGAATCAACTGGAGCTCAAGAGCTGACTGAATCTCAATTGATGTTCAACGAGCAACTTCAAAGAGCTGTTGATGCATATCAGACAGGATGTTTTTGGGACGACGGTCCTTGGGCAGACAGATGGGAAATCCAGCGTAAGTTTGCATACTATTACTACAGCGACATTTCTCAGTCTGATGGATATAGAGCAAATGTTAAATCTCCAGAAATAGTCGGAAGAATACAAGGGACTTTACAAAAAATGAATAAGTTTAATCTTCAGTTTGTAGTAAGACCTAAGAATAAAAGAGCAAAGTTTTCAGCAGACATTACACAGATATTGCTTAATCAATTATTTGCAAGTAGACAGTTTTCATATAGACTGCGAGATGCTTATCAAGATGCTGTTACTAATGGCACAGGAATATTAGGTGTTGATTGGGTTACAAAGAAGCGAGAAGTAGAAATATTTAAGAGTAATCCAGACCAAATGACTGAAGAGGAGTTGGAAAAGTATAAAAAGGACGGGATAGTCCCTAGGGTAAAAGTTATTCTTGTTGAGGATGATGGTATACGACTTACAAATCACAGACTAGAGAATGTCTTGTTTGACCCCTCAGCTCAAAGTGTTAATACTGGGGAAAATAGAGCGGGATATGCCTTTGTTACGCAGATACTTACTGAGAAAAGATTTAAGAGCCTATACAAGGGCAAGATGTACAAAGATGTTGATAAAGTAAAGCCTAATCGTATTGATATGACAGAAGAAGGAGATACTAGAGGTCGAGATACATTCTTAGCAGAACCTAGTGATTACAATGGAGAATATATAGAAGTGGTTAAAATGTATGATTATGACGATGACAAGTATATGATACGAGCTAATGGGGTGTTTATTTATGAAGGTCCTTTGCCTTACAATGATAAAGATATTCCATTGGCAACACTACGTGCTTATAAAGCACCGTATCAATTGTATGGCATAGGATTGCCAGACTTACTTATTCCAATTGTTACCCAGATTGAGCTTATTTCTAATGCGGTTTATGACTACATAATGTACACAACCAATCCTATGTATCTAGTGCAAAAACAGGATTATGGAGATGTTACAAGAGCCCTGGAAACTAGCAATGGTGCACCAGGAAGTGCAATACCAGTTTCTGATATTAATAGAGGTTTAGCACCAATTAAATTTCCAACTTTAAGTGTAGATGTGTTTCAGGCATTAGGAATACTACAAAAAGATGCAGTCATAGCAAGTCAACAAGACCCAACTCAATTGGGTGTTATACAAAAGAATGCTACAGCAACTGCAAACATTCTTAATAAAGAAATCACTGAAGCCTATGTTATGGCTATGGTAGAAAACTTTAAGGAAGACCTAGAAAGTGTGGCTAAAATGGTGGTTAGCAGAATGCATCAGTTTATGACAGAAAAAGATGTTAACAAACTCATTAATGGAAGTAGTGCACAGGAAGAACTAGAAGAAACATTACAAAATGCAGAGAACTATGAAGTACCTGTAGAAGATAAGGGAGTAGAAATAGACTGGGACGAAAGAGAAATTCTTGTATGGGACGAGCCAGGAGAAGTAAGTTTTGTTCCTATAAAAGAAGATATTTTCAAGTATGAAGACAAAGAAGGGAATTTAATAGAAGTAAGTCCTAATGATTTTGATATAGAATTGAGCGTTGAGAGTGTTCAAGTAATAAGTAGAGCACTAGAGAAACAAGAAGCTGCTGAAGAACTTGCACAATTAACTCCGTTTATGGTTGATACCACAGACCCTGCTAAGGTTGCACAACACCCAATGCCATTAGTAGATGCAGTTTCTCTTATGGAAGAAGTCTTTGAAAAGAAAGGCTGGGACAAGAAACATCTTATTCAGTACAACCTATTAGAGCAAGATAGTATTGCTAGAGCTAAGGCACAAAACTACGAAGCATTCAAAGGAGAGAGACCAATTGGGCATCCAGGAGAGAGTAGGGAACATATTAATATCCATGTCCAGTTCAATAAGGAAATGCAAAGAAGGTTTGAAGTTATGAAAGAAGATATTACATTTATGTTGGCACAGGGTTTGAACCCACCAGGCAATTACAAGCAAGAATTTGATTTACTTAAAGAATCTATTGCAATAATAAGCGAACATATAGCAGAGGATAGTATTCCAGCATATGCTGAGCCAATGCAAAGTGTACAAAAAGGTATGGCTATGACCCAGCCTCCACAACAGGGTATAGGACAATCAGTTACCCAATCTGGAATAGGTGGTAATCAGCCAAGAGCTACTGGAATAGGCGGTAACCAGCAGGGAACTAGGCAACAGAACCCAATTGCTGATGCAGGTATGCAAGGGGGACCAGGGCAACTTGGTGGACTTGCAGGTATGTAGTCTAAATTAATAAGGTTGTAAACATGGACGAATTATTGAGTAAAGAAGAACTTAGTCAATTAATTGACGAGGTTAAAAAACTAGAGAACTCTGTATTGCTCGGGGTTATTAAGTCTAAAAGGGACAATGCTAAAGAGGCTTGTGCTACTATGCCAGTGTATGACAATGAGAGCATTGCAAACAGAGAATTTACAAGGGGATATGTGGTGGGACTTGAATGGATTTTGAAGGATGTGTATGATTTTATAGACGAAACGGATAAACTCTTGCAAAAGAAGTCAGAATAGTCTATATTTGAATAAGACAATATAGTGTCCTAAGAAAGAGAGGCTATAAGTAGGGATTAAAGTCCTTATTTACAGCCTCTTTTTGCTTAAAGGTTCGCAACCTCAATAGCAGAAAGGCTAACGGGTCGTACCCGTCAAATAAATTAACTGGAGCACATTAAAATGGCAAAAGAGGAAAAAGCGGTAGACAGCCAAGAGGTTGTCACAGAGGAAGTAGTAGAAACTACCAAGTCTGAGGAGTCGCTACCTGAAACTAGGGCAGAAGAACTGCCTTTGGCTAGTGTAGATGAAGATGAAACTCCTGCTGATGAAGCAGAACAAGAGGCATCTGAAGACACAGAAAGCCAAGAAGAAAGCTCTTTAAAAGAGAAGGAAGAAGAAATACCTTTTAACAAGAATCCTAAGTTCCAAGAGAGGGTAAAGGAAATTGAAGAGAAGTATGGTAAGAAAGCCCAGTTATGGGACACTCTTGCTAAACTTAGCAACAATGACCCTGATTTTCAATTGGAAGTAACTAGGAGACTAGAAGCTGCTGGTGAGTTGCCGAAAGGCACTTACGAGTTGGCAAAGAAAAGGTACGAAACTTCCGTAACTGAAGAAAAGGAACCCGATGAAATATCCAAGAAAGTAGAAAGTCTTCCTGAGGTTCAATTCGCAAGGCAGCTTATGCAACAGAAGCAACAGGAACAGTTAGAAGAAGCACAAAGAATTGAGAAAATTCTTTTGGACTTTGAAAAACGACATCCTGATATACCTCAGTCGCCTAATCCAAGGGTTTTAAGAGCCAGGATTGCGACATTAGCAGAAAGCTACCGAGAGGAAGGTATGGAGTACGAGAAGTCACTAGAAGAGGCATACAATGTCCTATTTAATAGGGAGAGTATGTTGGCTAGTGAGCGAGAGAAAGGCGAAATAGAAGGACAGATAAAAGCAGATGTTAGGTCTGTTGCGTCTACGCCTTCAGAAAGCCAAGCCAAGGCTTCTGGCACGGGGCTTAGGAAACTAACCCGTGAAGAAGAAGAGGCTCGAGCAGTACTCAATATGACTAGGGAAGAGTATATACGATACAAGGATTCAGACGGATTTGTAGAATAATTTTATTTAAGATTTTAGGGACATATAAATATGTATAACCCAAGAGTAGTAAAAAAATCAGCAGAAGCAACAACACTAACAGTAACAACAAATGAAGCTATTGCAGTAAATGATTTCGTAACCATACTTACCGACGGTCAAGCAGAGGTTACAGCAGGTGGAGAGGGTATCTTCGGAATTGCATTAGAGTCTGCATCTGCAGCTGGAAAGAAGATTAAAGTTCTCAGAGCACATCCAGGAATGGTTGTTATGATGGACAATGACAATGTTGGAACAACATTCGCTTCAAGTCATGTTGGTGCAAGGTTTGATATAACAGGTGCATCAGGTGCACAGCTAGTAGATACTAGCACAGCCGCACAAGATGGTACTGATGCAGGTCAGCTATTTTGTATAGAGTTTAACCCACAGGGTTATGGCTTTGATAGCGACACCAGCATAGGGTTGTTTGAGATTGCTGAAATACAAGGATTAACTAACGCCTTATCGTAAAGATTAGTAAAAGTATTTAATATTAGTGAAAATTGGAAATGAGTACATTAATGACAGTATCAGTTCCTAATGTCATAGACCCAGGTGTCAAAAAGCACTTCGTCGAAGAGTACAAACTTTCAAAAATAGATTTAGGAATAATCTATAAAATTGGAAGTCAAGAGAATGCTTCAGACGAATTTAGGAATTACACTGGATTAGCACAGCTTTCTCCCGTTGGAGAGGGTGAAACTTATTCAGAGGATGTTCCTATTCAGGCTTATGGTACAACCTTAATTCCTATTAAGTATGGGAAAACAATGCCTGTAACTTATGAAATGAGGAAATGGTCTAAGACAAAAGAAATTTGGAACGGAGCTAGAATGCTCGGAAGAGCTGCTAGTACAACAGAGCAAATAGTAGGAGCTTCAACCTTAAACTTTGGTTTTAATTCTGCTAAGACTTCTTACTCTGATGGTAAGTCTTTGTTTGCTACAGACCACCCAAGAGCAGATGGTGGAACTGCACAAAGCAATCGCTCAAACTTACCTCTTACAGAGGCGAATCTAGAGGTTTTAATCTTAATGATGGAAGGTCAACTTGACGATAGAGGACAGCTTATTAGCTGTTTCCCTAACAAATTAGTTGTACCACCTGCATTGAGAAAACCTGCTTTAGAAATTCTAAAGAGTGAGCAAAAGAGTGGTTCTGCAGACAATGATATTAACGTATACAACGGACTACAGGAGTTCTATGGAACTATGAAGTTAGTTGTTTGGGATTATCTTGGAGCTGCAGCAGGTGGTTCTGACACAGCCTACTTCTTATTTGACGACAGTCAGCATAAGTTGATGTGGCAGTGGGCAGAGAAAGCTAATGTATCCAGAGACGAATCGGTAGGGTTCAAGAACGATACCATACTCTATAAGAGTAGAGATTACTTCTCTTATGGGTGGGCTGATTGGAGAGGAGCCGTTGGTTCAACTGGAGCTTAATTTGAGTTAGTCTGGCTATGGCATTAACACAACAAGATTATCTTAGAGCAGTGAATGACCCAAAATTTATGGCAGCTCGATGGAAACAAAGGGTTGCCATAAGCCAGAAGAGACTGGACGAGTTCCTTACCAGTAATGCTAGTGAGCAAGAAAAAAAGAAGGAACTTCTAATGCACAAAAAGAGAATTGAGAAATTGCGAGAAGTGCAAAAGAAAGTTAAAAGGTAGTTATGGTTAGACCCGATACCTATAAATTCGGAGGAAACCCGAAAGGGCGGTATATTAAATAACATATTAAAGGAATAATAACATGGGACAAGGAGTACATTTTTCAGGACCACTTAAAGTTGACGGTGTAGAAATCGTCTCTGAAGGTGGTACGTTACCTGCTATTCTTAATCTGCCACCTGTTGCTATTGAAGAGGGTAGCGTTACATTAGCACTCTTAGACGAGGGTATTGCACCTGCATTTGTTGTTAAGTTTGCAGGTCAACATACAACTGCTGGTGGTGATGCTAACGAAACTGCAACAGTAACGGGTGTTTTGGCAACAGATATTGCTATTGCAACAATAGAAGACAATGGGACAAACAATGTAACATTGCTACAGACTGCAGCTGCAGCCAATGCAGTGAACTTTACATTATCAGCAGACCCAGGAACAGACTGTATAATCAATTATATGGTTTTAAGAGTAGCAGTCAATAAGAGTAGCAGTCAATAAACTGATGTAGCATAACAAGATATAATTTAATAAGACAATACTATGAGTGAGAAAAACATAGATGGAAACCCGAAACAATCTACTGTATACAGTTGGGCTAGTGGTTCGGTAACAGTAGCAGGTACTGCAGCAGGTACTGATTTAACTAGTGTATCAGGCTTTACTACATTGCTTAGCAATTTTAGTAATTCCACATCTGTACCAGGAGTAACACTTAAAAGGGTCCCGACTAAAATTAAAGTATGGTCTACTGCTGCTGCTTATATAAAGATTAATGGTGGTGATGTGATTACTATTGGTGCGACTTCGCCTTTTGAAGCTGAAGATTTAGTAATTACTTCAATAGGAGTATCAACTGGAGGTAGTGCAGTAACAATAACAGTTTACTTACAATAATTTTAAAAGTTACAAACATGGCTATAACAAAAGCAGAAAAAGAAAAATTAGAAGAGGAAATAAGAATTCTTAGTTTGAAAGTAAACGACATTAAAATGCAGAATATGCATTACGAGAAAGACACGCAGGAATTATCAGAGAAAAAAGCAAATTACTTAGAAGAAGTCGAAAAGGTTAAGCAGGAGCTAGAACAACTCGAAGTAGCTCGAGATGCTTCTAAAAAGGAACTAGAAGAAGTAAAAAGTAGACTTAAAGAAGCTAGGGAAACACTTGTTAAAACAAGAGAAACTCTCTTTGAAAAGGAAGAGAAACTTAAAGAAGTTACTGCTGAAAACTTAAAACAAGAGCGTATAAAAGAAGAATTAGAGTATAAGGTTAACAACTTGCAAACTGAACTAGAAGATGCTCAAAATAAGTTGGACACTAAGTTTAATACTCTTAAAGGTTTCGAAGAGCAATTGAGGATTAGAGAAGCATTGCTTAATAAGAGAGAAGAAATGCTAGACTTTCAAGAAAAAGGGGTTAAGATTAAAAAATAAGTAAGTGGCACAGACAGAAGAGAAGATAGTTAAAATTGTAGATACTGATGTACATACTCGTGGAGCAAGTGTAGTCCAAGAGGGTTCTTATGGGGCACTAGTGGTGCGTAGTATAGAATCTGAACCAACAAGTGCTACTCAATTAAATGCGAGTTACACTTTAAGTAATGAGGACAATATAATTGCCTCAACAATGTACTTAACAAAAACCATTGATGGAATAGACTACAGGAGGGAGCTCAGGTATAATTCAGAAGGAGATTTACTCGAGA